>Ga0182792_1001065_pt1 | contig 23748 bp, 18 predicted proteins | sample Passage237B_FD_130497 | JGI IMG/M metagenome (GOLD analysis project Ga0182792, IMG submission 130497) | Cellulose adapted compost microbial communities from Newby Island Compost Facility, Milpitas, CA, USA - Passage2 37B (version 2) (version 2) ...
CTTTCGGGGAATACATCTACGCTGCCGGCAACAAATCGTTCCAATCGCAGGAATGGATGCAGGTGGTCGACCCAGAGGTACTGGTTCGCTTCCCGATCGAGTCCCTGGTCTCTCGCCGCAGCTTCATCTTTGCTCGAGCGGGCTTCGGTAAATCCAACCTCAACAAACTGCTTTTCTCGAAGCTCTACGAAAACACGCCCTTCGTGACCAAGCGCGCAGGCAAGCAGGTCCCCGTGGGCACGGTCATCTTTGACCCGGATGGGGAGTATTTCTGGCCAGACGACAAGGGCCGGCCAGGCCTGTGCGATGTCCCGGCGCTGGAAGACAAGGTCGTCGTTTTCACCGACCGAAAGAATCCAAGCCCTTTCTACCAATCGTTCGTTGCTGGCGGTATCAAGCTTGATATCCGTCGCCTTCGCCCTGGCGATGTGATTTCAATTGCGCTCGGGCCAGAGCGCCAAGAACAGCAGAACGTGCGGAAGCTCAGAGGGCTTCCACAAGATCGTTGGGAGTCGCTGGTCAACCTGATAGACGCCAATGGCAACACCACGCCGCTCGAAGACGTATGTGGACTGCTCGATCTCGAACCTCAGCGACAGGAGGCCGAGGCGCTGGCAGCCCGGGGCAACATGACGGCGATCGTGAAGATGCTGCATGACAAGAGCAGCCAGCTCATGGACATGCTCGTTCATGCGCTTTCCGAGGGAAAGCTGTGCGTTATCGACGTCTCCCAGATGCGCGGAGGCCAGTCCTTGGTGCTCTCCGGCCTGATCCTGCGCCGGATCTTCGATCGGAACCAGCAAGAGTTCACGGCCGCTGACCCCAAGACCATTCCGACAATCGCCGTCGTCGAAGAAGCGCAATCTGTGTTGAACGAGAACGCACCTGCCGCCGAGCCTTACATTGCCTGGGTGAAGGAAGGCCGTAAATACGACCTGGGTGCACTGCTGATCACGCAGCAACCCGGCAGCATTCCAGTCGAGATCCTCAGTCAGGGCGACAACTGGTTCATCTTCCATTTGTTGTCTGCAGCCGACCTTACATCCCTGAAACGAGCCAATGCCCATTTCAGTGACGATCTTTTGAGTTCGCTACTCAATGAGCCGATCCCAGGCCAAGGTGTGTTCTGGAGTTCGGTGGGAGGCAAACCTTATCCGGTCAGCCTCCGCGCACTGTCGTTCGAGAAGATGTATTCAATGCGGGACCATGACTACAACCAACCTGTAGGGAATACATATGCGCAAACGCTGCGCAGCACTTTCTCTGGAATGAAGCAGAGTGCTGCGGCAGACCGGGTTCCAGACGCAAACGCTTCAGGCTCGCTCTTTTCCGCTGAGACTGGTTTCGAAGACTCCGAGCCAGTGGACGTCATGGCAACCATAGAGCAGCGAGCGATTGATGCCTTGCAAGGAGATACCGACATCCGCCAGAAGCTCGAATCTTCGAATGGCATGCCTTGGTATGGAGTTCAGCAGTTTCTGATTGACCACCTGCCGGAACACTTGGAAGACCGCCGTCAGTTTGCGTACAACCTGGTTTCAAAGGCGATGAATGCGATTTTCGGCTCACAACCCAGAGGATGGGAGACGTTCAAGAGTACGTCGACGGGCAAGACTTGGATTAGGGCTCACAAGTGACCAGCTGCTGACGCTTGAACACAAGAAACGATGCATAGAAGATTAATTGGCACCTCCACATGGAGGCTGGTTTTGTTGGCGTAACAATCGCCCTGCGGTTTTGCCTCTCATAGAGCATAGTGTGGTAGCTTGGGGCCAAGTGCCACACTATCGCCACCATTCTTGTCACATTTTCAACACACGGTTCGCACAGAGTTGCCACGTTGCTACCACCATGCTGCCACTCTGTTCACACCATTAGGTCGCAGCCCGACCTGATCGCACACACTTTTTTCTGGTCACAAAGGCCCATGCACCGTTACTCCCTAATCTGGGCACAAGATAAGGAATAACAATCAAGAGATTTGGAATGTACGTTCGCGGATGTTGGAAAGTACGTAGCCGGAAATAAGTTTTCGCTGTCCATCGCCAAAGGCGACTTTATGAGCGCGCGTAGTGCCTCCATTTTGAGTGGCACGGGGGCACTGATCAGACGTTTAAAAAAGTCTGTGCTCAAGGTGATCGAGCTTTCCCATGCCCCTCGTCGCACCGTATCGCGAGAGCTCCAGAAGACGAACGCCTCCTCCGCGATGAGGATGTTTCTGACGTGCAGCGCATCGCCATCTGCACCACCGACGGTAATCATCGAATGCACCAGCCGCAAGCTCTGGTCACGCACTCGCGCGATGTACCGGCCATCATTATGCAGATCGAGGCTTTGCAAGAATGCCGCCTGGGAACGCCCAAGCGATAGATCGGGACTACCTGTGCGAACGGCTTCAGTACACATCCACGCCAGCAGCAGGCGCGGCAGCCCGCCATACGGTACGCCATAGTCGGGGTTGGCTACGATGGAAAGGCTCAGCTTGCCCGTGCCGCGTTTGAAATGGTTGGTCTTGGGGTCTGTATGAGGAAGCGTGGCCTGCGCCAGAAAGTGTGCGATGTAGCCTGTAGCGCCTGCGTTGCGGGCCTGCTCGATCTCCAGCTCCACAGCTTCGTCGATCAAGTAGCGCACCCGTGGAGTCAATGCATGGGCGGCGTCGTGCTGCTCCGCCTGCTTCACCACCTCGGTGGCATTCTGCCTGATCCGCTCCAGCGGATCGCGCTTGAGCGTGGCTTCTGCCACACCAGCGTCCAGCAAATTGCCCACGCTGCGCATCGCCAACTCCTGACCCTTGACCTGCGAGATCGCGGCGATCAGGGATGGACAGCGTTGTTACTGGCAGTGCGGGCGGCAGCGGCCTTCTGTCCGAGCCAGGTATCAATCTCGTGCTCCAGCCATCCGACAACCCGCTTGTTGATCTGGATGCATACCGGGAATGTCGGATCATCGCGTGTGATCCGCCAGAGCGTTACGTCGTTGATACCGCCAAGCTTTTCGCAGACGGCCTTGCGGCGTAGAATTTTCATCGTCCTCACCTCCTGCACATTGAAAGTCGATGCAGGAAGTTTCAGGTGACGACCCGGCAGCGGTCACGGATTCCCAGAAGGGAATTTTTGCAGCAAAAAATCCGACGGCTGCGATGCAGGACAGGCAAGCGATGCACGGGCCTCGCTCCGGGTAGCAGCGGCTAAAGTGTATATGGAAGTGACTACAAGATGAGTGGTGACAGAGACAATGCCGCCACCACACACGCATTCCTGTCAAACTTCCTGTTCAACGTCTGACGATTTTTGCTGGATCTCGGTGGCACTCAGCAGCGCTTGGTGGACGGATTGGCCCATTTGAAATCAATGGGTTTCGTAAACAATACGGTCTGCTGAGCGTTCCTATTGTTCATCGAGGGCCGGAAAATTCGAGGGTGGCGTTGGGGGTACTCGTGTTCAACCGTGGGGGTACATCTCCCCGCTGGGGAGTCCAACGGTGCCCACGTGGAAAGCAACAAGGTGCGGGCGACCTTTTCCTTTTCAGGATAGGGCCGTTGTCCCTTGAGTGCCGTTCCCTTGCCGTTTGCCTTTGTCCTGAGTTGGGCCTGGGAATGGGGTAAACAATGGAGTAAATGGGGCAATTGTGAAATTATTGCCCTTTTTATGCATGTCCTTCCTGGTCGGCCGTGCCGGCCCCTCGCGACCGGGCCTACATTCAGGAAATGGGGTAATCAAACATCTTTAATGAGGTATTTATAGAGACAATACCCCATTTAAAGGCTATGATTACCCCATTTACACAGCCTGGGCTTACATTTCCATGCACTCGCTCACACCCGAGTACCTCGCCGCGCTTCGCTTCGATGGCACCCAGGCCGCCACGTTGCGCACACTGGGCGAGTACCAGGGCAAGCAGCAACTCTACGCCGCGCAGTCGCCCGAAGCCCTCAAGGGCCTGCGCCAGATCGCGGTGGTGGAGTCCACTGAGTCGTCCAACCGGCTGGAAGGTGTTGTCGTAGCGCCTTCGCGGCTGAAGTCTCTGGTCATCCGCAACGCAACACCAAAGAGCCGCTCCGAACAGGAGATCGCCGGCTACCGTGACGCCCTGGCGCTGATCCACGAATCGGCCGCGCACATGTCCTTCAGCGAGGGCGTAGTGCTGCAACTCCACACCCTGCTGTACCGCTATATGCCGCAGGCGGGCGGGCGCTGGAAGGCTACCAATAACGACATCATCGAACGTCACCCGGACGGCACTTCGCGTCTGCGCTTCCAGCCGGTGGCTTCGCATCTAACGCCGATGGCCATGGCTGATCTGACAGGGCACTACGCCACCGCGCTGGACCAGCACTTGGCCGACCCGCTGGTGCTGGTGCCACTGGCGATGCTCGACTTCCTGTGCATCCATCCGTTTCCCGACGGCAACGGCCGCATGTCCCGCCTGCTGACCTTGCTGCTGCTCTACCACTTCGACTATGCCGTGGGCCGCTACATCAGCCTGGAGCGCATCTTCGAAGATACCAAGGAAGGCTATTACGAGACGCTGGAAGCAAGCTCGCAGGGCTGGCACCAGGGGCAGCATGACGTCAAACCTTGGCTCGACTACTTCTGGGGAGCCTTGCTACGGGCATACCGCGAGTTCGAGGAGCGTGTCGGCACCATCGAGCGGGGGCGTGGTAGCAAAGGCGACCGGGTGAGGACGGAAGTTCTGGGGCGCACCCGGCCGTTTTCGATTTCCGAGATTGAAGAAGCCTGCCCGGGCGTGAGCCGGGACATGGTGCGGCTGGTACTGCGGGCGATGAAATCAGAGGGGTTGATCGAATCGACCGGCAAGGGGCGAGGGGCGAAGTGGCTTCGCACCAATCAATCGGGTGAGAAATGAGTACTCAGCCGACTCCCCTCTTGTTGATCTGGATGGATGCGGGGAATGTGGGGGCGTTGCGAGAGATCCGCCAGAACGTTGCGTCATTGATGCCACCGAGCTTTTCGCAGATGACCTTGCGTCGTAGGATTTTCACAGCCTTCTCTCCTGCATATGAAAGTCGATGCAGTAACCTTCAGACGGTGCCCCGGCAACGGTCACGGATTCCTAGAAGGGAATTTCTGCAGCTAAGCGGCAAAGCCCCGGAATTCCCGGGGCTTTCCGTTTCTTGAGCCGGCCCCGGGTCATGGCCCTGAGCACTGAAAGTGTCATGGCGCCGCATTCAATTCCAACCCGCTTGCTTCGCCGCCTACCTGTTAAGCTAACGCCTTGCGGACCGCTGGGCCCGCGCGTTTCCGGCCCCTGATCATGTCCGCTGCTCCATCGCCATCCCCATCTTCCGCTTCTTCGGACGACTATTACCGCCTGACCGTTCCTCTGTTGCTCACCGTGGCACTGGTGGGGGTGTTCGCCTTCATCCAGGTGTATTCGGTGCAGTCGATCCTGCCCGAACTGCAGCGCGACCTGAACGCAACCGTGGTCGAGATCGGCAATGCCGTGGGGATGACGGTGCTGGCGGTGGCGCTGATCTCGCCCTTCATCGGCATGTTGTCCGATGCCCTGGGGCGCAAGTGGCTGATCACGGTGTCGGTGTTCGCGCTGGCCGTGCCCACGGCGCTGATGACGCAGGTGCAGTCGGTGCATGGGCTGCTGATCCTGCGTTTCCTGCAGGGGCTGGCCGTGCCGGGCGTGTCGGTGGTGGCCATTGCCTACATCGGCGAGGAATTCCGCGGCGCCGCGATGGTGCGGCTGGTCACCGGATACGTCACCGGCTCGGTGCTGGGCGGCTTCCTGGGCCGCTTCCTGATGGGGCACCTGACCGAATTCATGGCCTGGCGCACGGCCTTCGGCGCGATGACGGTGATCAATCTGGTGGGGGCCTGGCTGGTGTGGCGAGGCCTGCCGCCCTCGCGCCATTTCGTGGCCAATGTCCGGATCGCCGACAACCTGGCGTCGCTGGGCCGGCTGCTGCGCAATCCTTCGCTGCAGGTGGCGTGCGCGCTGGGCTTCACGGTGCTGTTCGCACTGGTCGGCTTGTTCACTTTCGTCAACCTGCACCTGGCGGCCGCTCCCTACCATTTCAGCCCGGGCGACCTGGCCAATATCTTCACGGTTTATCTGCTGGGGGTGGTGATCACACCGCTGGCGGGGCAGGTGATCCCGCGTGTCGGTTCGCGCAATACGGTGCTGGCGGCGGTGGCCATATCGGCGGCCGGCGTGCTGGTGTCGCTGGCGGCATCTGTCTGGGTCATCGTGATCGGGCTGGCCGTGACGGCCTGCGGCGTGTTCGTGACGCAGTCGGCGACGATGAGCTTCATCGCCCACAGGGTCACCAGCGGCCGTTCCCTGGCCAGCGGCCTGTACTATGGGGCGTATTATTGCGGCGGCTTCGTGGGCGCCTGGGGGTGTGGCGTCGCCTACACCCTGGGCGGCTGGCCCGGCACCGTGGCCACGCTGTTCGTGGTGCAGGTCCTGGGCTGGCTGATCGCCTGGCGCTTCATGCCCGGCCCTCCGCCGCAACCGCTCGGCACGGGCGAGCCGCCTCGTTCCTGATCGATCCCGTCCGCAGGCCCTGAAAGACGCGATGGAATCCCCCGATCTGCCCGCCGAACTGCTCGATTTCCTGCCGTGCCCCACGCCCGATGCCTGGGTGCGGGCCGCGCTGGAGCGGCAGGACGTGCTGCTGCTCGATCACCGCAATTGCGAGCTGAAGGCGGCAGCGACCGCGATGAGCCTGATCGCGCGCTATGGCCAGGATGCCGAGCTGTCGGCGGCGCTGTCCAAGCTGGCACGCGAGGAACTGGTGCATCACGAACAGGTGCTGCGCATCCTGAAGCGGCGCGGCATCGCCTTGCGGCCGCTGACCGCCAGCCGCTATGCATCCGGCCTGCGGGCCTCGGTGCGCACCCACGAGCCGGCAAAGCTCGTCGATACGCTGATCGTGGGTGCTTTCATCGAGGCGCGTTCCTGCGAACGCTTTGCCGCGCTGGTGCCGCATCTGGACGAAGACCTGGCCGTGTTCTACGCCGGCTTGCTGCAATCGGAAAGCCGCCACTACCAGGGCTACCTGCGCTTTGCGCGGCGCTTCGGCGAGGCGCGTGACGTGGAGCGCTCGGTGGCCCGGATCCGTCAGGTCGAGCGGGATCTGATCGAATCGCCGGATCCGGAATTCCGTTTTCACAGCGGCTGTCCGGCCGCCGGCATGGCGGCCTGACCCTGCGCGGCCGGAGCCGATCCGGCGGCTACATGCCCGAGCTGCCGACCTTGGCCGCCAGGCCCAGCAGCACCACGCCGATGGCCCGGTCGAACCAGCGCAGGCGGGTGCGCAGCCATTGCAGCATGCGCGGGGCCGAGAACAGCGTGGCCACCAGTGCGAACCACAGCAGGGATTCCGCCACCAGCAGGGTCCAGACCACGGCCAGGTGCGCGCCGCCCAGGTCGGGGGTGACTGCCTGGGACAGGATGGAGCCGAAATACAGCATGGCCTTGGGATTGAGCAGGTTGGTGAAGAACCCGGTCACGTAGGCGCGGCGGCCGCCCAGGGCGTTGGAGCCCGCCTCGGGCATGTGGCCCTTGGACCGCAGGCACTGGATGCCCAGCCACATCAGGTAGAGCGCGCCGGCGATGGACAGGGCGCGCGACAGGCCGGGCAGGGCGGCCAGCACCAGGGTCAGGCCCAGCAGGCTGACCAGGGTGTAGACGCCGATGGCGCTGGCGACGCCAGCCGCGGCCCACAGGCCCGCGCGCCGGCCGGACACGATGGACAGGCGGGTGACGATGGCGAAGTCGGGGCCGGGCGACACCAGCGCCACGGCATGGATTGTCAGGACGAGCAGCAGGGTATGCAGGAACATGGCGACCCCGGGCACAGGAAGGAAGAGGTTTTCGATTATCGCGCAAACGCGGCGGCCGGCCTATCTGACGACACCGGCCGTGTCAGTGCAGGTCTTTGGTGTAGACGAATTTCGGCATGCTCCAGCCGAAGCGCAGGGCAAGCAGCCGCAGCGCCAGGCCGATCGCCAGCGCGCCGCCCGTGACAGTTTCCTGGTGCAGTTCGAGCGCCAGGCCGCCGACGTACAGGGCGCCCGTGACGATGGATACCGTGGCGTAGAGTTCGGCGCGGAACAGCAGCGGGACTTCGTTGCACAGCACGTCGCGCAGCACGCCGCCCACGCAGCCCGTGATCATGCCCGAGACGATGGCGATGCTCCAGGGCAGGCCCAGGCCCAGCGCGATGTCGCAGCCGATCACGGTGAAGACCACCAGGCCGACGGCGTCCAGGAACAGGAACAGGTGCCGCAGCGGGTGGATGAAGCGGGCCAGCGCGATGGTGACCAGGGCAGCGCCGCCGGTGATCAGCAGATAGGACGGATGGGCGACCCAGGACAGGGGGTGGTGATCCAGCAGCAGGTCGCGCACCGAACCGCCGCCCAGCGCGGTGATGCAACCCAGCAGGCATACGCCCAGCCAGTCCATTTCGCGGCGTCCGGCCGCGAGCGCGGCGGTCATGGCTTCGGCGGCGATGGCCACGATGAACAGTGCGTGCAGGAGTTCGTTGGTGATCGGGCTGCTGGACAAGGGAAGACTCCAGGAGGATGGCCGCGCATGCGCGGCCGGCAGGGTGCAGCGTATCGGTTCGACGAGGCCGATGCAATGGGGTGGCGGATGCCGGGTCAGGCCGCCGGTTCCGGCCAGGCCATGCAGGCGCCCAGGATGCGGATGCTGCCGTGGGCGTCCAGCGGCGGTGCCGACAGCGAGGGCATGCGCAGATCCAGGCGCATGTCGCCCAAGGCCAGGCCGACCAGGGTATGGTCGCCCCGGAATGATCGATGGACGACCCGGGCGGGTACGCCGGGGCCGTCGGCCTGCCACTGCACCTGTTCCGGCCGCACCATGACGACGACCGCGCCGTCCGGGGGAGTGGCATTCTGGTGCAGGGGCAGCGCCCCCAGCGCACAGGATGCGGATCGCGCCCTGCACTGTCCGGGCAGGAAGATCGCCGCTCCGGTCAACCGGGCCACGGCCGGGCTGGCGGGCTGCCAGTAGACGGTTTCCGGGTGGGCACATTGCATGATGACGCCACCTTGCATGACGGCCAGCTGGTCGGAGACGGCAAAGGCTTCGCCCGGGTCGTGGGTCACCAGGATCGCCGTGGTCCCCGTGCCGCGCAGCACGCCGATCACGTCTTCGCACATGCTGCGGCGCAGGTCCAGGTCCAGCGCGTTGAAGGGCTCGTCCAGCAGCACCAGGGCCGGGTCCGGCGCCAGTGCCCGGGCCAGGGCGACGCGCTGTTGCTGGCCGCCGGACAGTTCGTGCGGATAGCGCCGGCCCAGGCCGTCCAGGCCCGTCAGGGCCAGGACTTCGGCGATCCGGCGGCGCCGGTCGGCGTGGCGGGGCAGGCCGAAGCGGATGTTGCCCTCCACGGTCAGGTGGGGAAACAGGGTGCCTTCCTGGGGGACGTAGCCGATGCCCCGGCGCTCGGGCGGCACGAAGACCGTCGGCGAAGCCATGACGTGTTCGCCGAAGGCGATGCGGCCCTGCTCCAGCGGTTCGAAGCCGGCGATCAGGCGCAGCAGGGTCGTCTTGCCGCAGCCGGAAGGCCCCAGCAGGGCCAGCACGGATCCCTGGGGGATGCGCAGTTCGACGCCGCGCAGGACTTCGGTGGCGCCGTAGTGCTTGTGCAGGTCGGCGATGGTGATGTGGCTCATGGCGGATTCAGCTTCTGTGATGCAGCATGCGGCGGGTGAAGATCCAGACCGGCAGGATGGACACCAGCACCAGCAGGGCCGCGAACGGTGCGGCGGCCGCGTATTCGGCGTCGGCCGTGTAGGACCAGACCTCGGTGGCCAGCGTGACCGTGCCGGTGGGGGCGAGCATCAGCGTGGCGGTCAGTTCGCGGACGATCTCCAGCATCATCAGCGCCAGGGCTGCGCCGATGCCGGGAGCCATGGTGGGCAGCACGACCGAGACGAAGACCTGGAAGGGGCGCCGTCCCAGGCTGCGGGCGACTGCCTCGAATTGTGGCGGCACCAGTTCGGCCGAGGCGCGCAGCGACGATTGCGCCAGGGGCAGGAACAGGATCGCGTAGGCGGCCAGCAGGACGCCCAGCCCCTGGTATAGAGACGGGATCAGGCGGATGGACAGGAAGACCAGCGCCAGGGCCACGACGACGCCGGGCAGGCCGTGCACGATGTAGGGCAGTCGTTCGGCCAGCTGGGCCAGCCGGCCCCGGTGGCGCACGGACAGCAGCACCAGGGGGATGGCCAGCAGGCTGGTCAGGACCGCGCCTGAAAGAGCCAGGCCCAGGGTGCCCTGGATGGCAGGACCGATCTGCTCGTACCCGGCGCCGACGGACCGCCCCTGTGCCAGCCAGTAGGCCAGGGTGGCCAGGGGGACGCCCAGGGACAGCAGCCCCAGCAGGCCGAAAGCCGCCAGGATGGGCGTGGCGGCGTGGCCCAGCCGGACGGGCCGCGCGGCGCGTGCGCTGCCGCGGCCCGTCCGGGCGAGGCGCCGGCGTCCGCGCAGGCGCATTTCCGCCCAGGCGGCCGGAATGCATAGCAGCATCAGCACGATCGACTGCAGGGCGGCCGAGGCGCTGTCGAACTGCAGCTCGTAGGATTCGAAGATGGCGGTGGTGAAGGTCTGCACGCGCAGCAGCGCGAGCGCACCGAATTCGGCGAACATGTGCGTCAGCACCAGCAGCGATCCTCCGCCCAGGGCGGGCAGCAGCTGGGGCAGCAGGGCATGGACGAAAGTCCGCCAGGGGCCGTGGCCGAGCGACCGGGCCACGTCTTCGCAGCCCGGATCGGCGCCGCGCAGGGCCGCGGCCACGGGCAGGTAGACCAGCGGGTAGGTGGACAGGGCCAGGATGAAGATCGCGCCGCCCAGGTTCTGGAACGCAAGCCCGAGAGAGGACCAGGCATAGCTGGAGACGAAGGCGGGCACGGCCAGCGGCAATCCGGCGGCGACGCGCCACCAGTGCCGGCCGGGCAGGTCGCTGCGCTCCACGCACCAGGCCACCGCCAGTCCGATCAGGGCGGCCAGGACCATGACGCCGAACGCCAGGATCACTGTATTGGCGAGGAGTTCGGCCGTGCGGGCGCGGAACAGCTCGTCGCGAATGCCCGACAGGCCGGATTGCCAGGCCCGCACGGCCACGTACAGCAGGGGCAACGCCACCAGGGCGACGGGCGCCAATGCGGCGCCCGCCATCCAGCCGGCCCTCAGGGGCCCTCGCCGACCCGAGGTTCGGCCACGGATCGTCACGCCAGACCGGCTTCGCGGCGCAGGGCCAGGGCGTCGGCGGCGTCGCCCAGGTCGGCAGGACTGACGGGCGGCGGATTCAACGTATCGAAGGGCTTGAGGTCGAAGGGCGATTTCACGCCGGGGCGCAGCGGGTATTCGGCCACGGTGCCGGCGATGGCCTCCTGGCCCGCCTGGCTGACCATGAAGGCCAGCAGTTTCCGGGCCGCATCCCGGTTACGTGCGGTTTTCAGGATGCCTGCGGCCGAGACCGTGATCAGGCCGCCCGGGTCCCGGGGACCAGCGTAGTGCAGGCCGGATCTGATCTTGTCGGCGCCGACTTCGTTGGCCATGATGTACCAGTAGTAGTTGTTGACCAGGGCCGTCGCGATTTCGCCGCGTTCCACGGCGCGCATGGCGGCCATGTTGCCGTTGTAGATGCGGCCGTACTGCTTCAGGCCCTTGAGCCAGTTCAACGCGGCGTCGCGGCCCTTGAGCAGCTTGATGGCGATGAGCTGTTCCTGGAAAGCGCCGCTGGTGGGCACGAAGCCGACCCGGTCCTTCCAGGCGGCCGTGGCCATGTCCAGCACCGAGGCGGGCAATTCGGACTCCTGGACCATGTCCCGGTTGTAGACTGTGGCGCGGCAACGCGCGGTCACGCCGATCCAGGTGCCGTCGCCGGCCGTGTAGCCGGGGATGACCTGGCCCAGTGTGTCCTTGGACAGCGGCGCCAGCAGGCCTTTGTCGGCCAGGGCGGCGACCGGGGGGCTTTCCTCGGCATAGAACACGTCGGCGGGCGAACGGTCGCCTTCCTCGATGATCTGGTTGGCCAGCTGGGTGCTGCTGCCCTTGCGGATCTCGACCCGGATGCCGGTGGCCTGGGTGAATGCTTCCACCAGCTTTTGCGTGGTCTTGGCGTGCTGGCCGTTGTACAGGGTCAGGGTGGCGGCATCCGCCGCGTAGGCGCCGCGCAGGGCGGGAGCGCCGAGCAGCGTGCCGGCGCCCAGCAGGAACCCGTTGCGCAGGAAGCTGCGGCGAGAGGTGTTCTTCATGGAGTGTGCCTTGGAGGAATGAGCGAATCCCGTAATTTTAGGACAAACAAGAACGATTATCCTTACGGTTTGCTGAGCGGCATGGTTCTGGCGCAGTGGATGCAGGGCTTTTATTTCCGCCGCCGGGGCTGGCGACGATGCCGGTTCATCCGAAGCGGATGCCCTGCGCCAGCGGCAGTTCGCGGGAATAGTTGATGGTGTTGGTGGCGCGGCGCATGTAGGCCTTCCAGGCGTCGGACCCGGACTCGCGCCCGCCGCCGGTTTCTTTCTCGCCGCCGAAGGCCCCGCCGATCTCCGCACCTGAAGTGCCGATGTTGACGTTGGCGATGCCGCAGTCCGATCCCGTGGCGCCGAGGAAGATCTCGGCTTCGCGCAGGTCGGTGGTGAAGATCGCCGACGACAGACCCTGCGGGACGTCGTTGTGCAGCGCCAGGGCCTCGTCGAATTCGCGGTAGCGCAGGATGTACAGGATCGGGGCGAAGGTCTCGTGGCGCACGATGTCCGACTGCCCGGGCATTTCGGCCAGGGCGGGGCGGACATACCAGGCGCCGGGGTGGATGTCGGCCAGCAGGCGCTCGCCGCCCGTGATCGTGCCGCCCTGGGCGCGGGCCTGATCCAGGGCCGCCTGCATGGCCTCGTAGGCGGCCTGGTCGATCAGCGGCCCGACCAGTGTGCCGGGGTCCAGCGGATTGCCCACCGTGGCGCTTGCATAGGCGGCTCGCAGCCGCGCCAGCAGGGCGTCGGCCACCGATTCATGGACGATCAGGCGGCGCGTGGTGGTGCAGCGCTGTCCGGCCGTGCCGATGGCGCCGAACAGGATGCCGCGCGCGGCCATGTCCAGGTCGGCCGATGGCGCCACGATGATGGCGTTGTTGCCGCCCAGTTCCAGCAGGCAGCGGCCGAAGCGCCGGGCCACGCGCGGGCCGACCTCGCGGCCCATGCGCGTGGAGCCGGTGGCCGAGACCAGTGCCACCCGGGGGTCGTCGACCAGCGCCTCGCCCGGCTCGCGGGCCCCGATCAGCACGTGCAGCAGGCCATCGGGCGCATCGCCGAAGCGGTCCAGGGCACGCCGGAACAGGGCCTGGCAGGCAAGCGCCGTCAGCGGTGTCTTTTCCGAAGGCTTCCAGACGACCGGGTCGCCGCAGACCAGGGCCAGGGCCGCGTTCCAGGACCAGACCGCCACCGGGAAGTTGAAGGCCGAAATCACGCCCACCACGCCCAGGGGATGCCAGGTTTCCATCATGCGGTGGCCGGGGCGCTCGGATGCGATGGTCAGGCCGTGCAGCTGCCGCGACAGGCCGACGGCGAAGTCGCAGATGTCGATCATTTCCTGGACCTCGCCTTCGCCTTCGGCGGAGATCTTGCCGGCTTCCAGGGAGACCAGCCGGCCCAGCGACTGCTTGTGGGCGCGCAGTTCTTCGCCCAGCAGGCGCACCAGTTCGCCGCGGCGCGGCGCGGGCACCTGGCGCCAGGCCAGGAAAGCCTCGTGTGCCCTGGCGATCATGCGCCGCGCGTCGTCTGCGTCGTGCGGACGCAGGCTGGCCAGGAGGGCGCCGTCGATGGGTGAACGGACCTGAAGGCCGCCCGCCTGAAGCGTGCCGGCATCCAGTCCGAAAGAGCGCAGAAGATCCTGGGTGTCCATGATGGGGCTCCGGGCTGGGCGCGCCGACCGGGCGGCGCGCCGGGGTCAATGTCCGGGAACCGCCGGGCTGGCCGCATCCGGGGTTCCCCAGGCCAGGATATCACGCGTATTTCCGATGGGAAAATTTTTGCTTCTAGGGAAAATGCCTAGGGAAATGGGCCGGGATTGCTTCCAGAATAGTGCCGGGCAGGGGCGAGGGAGTGCCGCAGGATGTCGCAGACGCAGTTCGATGTCGTGATCGCCGGGGGCGCGGCCGTCGGCAGCGCCGTCGCCTATTTCCTGACGGCGGATCCGGATTTCAAGGGCTCGGTCGCCGTGGCCGAACCCGATCCCACCTATCAGCATTGCGCCACCGCCCTGTCGGCGGCATCGATCCGCCATCAGTTCTCGACGGAAGAAAACATCCGCATGTCGCTCTTTGGCACGGCGTTCCTGCGCGCTTTCGCCGATACCCTGGCCGTGGACGGCGTCCGGCCCGACCCGGCGTTCCACGAGGGCGGCTACCTGTTCCTGGCCACGCCCGCCGGCCTGCCCGTCTTGCGGGACAACCATGCCCTGCAGCGGCGCGAGGGCGCGGACATCGCCCTGCTGGATGCCGACGCCCTGCGGGCGCGGTTTCCCTGGCTGCGGGTGGACGACCTGGCGGCCGGGGCGCTGGGCCTCAGCGGCGAAGGCTGGCTGGATGCCTATGGCATGCTGCAGGGGCTGCGGCACAAGGCCATCGCGCAGGGCGCCGTATACCTGCCGCGGCGGGTGACGGGCATCGACCGCGCCGGCGCGCGCGTGACCGGGGTGCGGCTGGACGATGGGCAGGCGCTGGCATGCGGCGCGCTGGTCAATGCCGCCGGCGTCGGGGCGGCGGCCCTGGCGCGCCTGGCGGGCATCGACCTGCCGGTGCAGGCCCGCAAGCGCAGCGTCTTCTACGTGCAGTGCCCCGAGCAGCTGCCGGGGTGCCCGATGGTGATCGATCCCAGCGGGGCCTATTTCCGCCCCGAGGGGCAGGGGTTCATCACCGGCATCGCCCCGCCGCCGGACCAGGATCCCGAGTGCTTCGATTTCGACGTGCAGCATGCGTTGTTCGAGGACGTACTCTGGCCCCTGCTGGCGCAGCGCGTGCCGGCCTTCGAGGCCTTGCGCTGCGTGCACAGCTGGGCGGGGCATTACGACATGAACCTGATCGACCGGAACGTGATCCTGGGCCCGCACCCCGACCTGGACAACCTGTATTTCGCCAATGGCTTCAGCGGCCATGGCATGCAGCAGGCGCCGGCCGTCGGCCGGGCGCTGTCCGAATTGATCGTGCATGGCGGATACCGTACGCTGGATCTTGCCCGGCTGGGCTGGCGCCGCATCCTGGAAGGCAGGCCGATCATTGAAAAGAACGTGGTATAGGCCGGGCCCGGGCCCGGCCTCTCCCGCACCGAACAGGATGGAGAATTGATCATCGACGCAGTCAAGGAACGCCAGTCCGCCCTGGCCGAGCGCCTGAAATCGTTGCGCCTGCAGCGCGGCTGGACCCAGGGGCAGGCGGGGTGCGCCAGCGGCGTATCGGCATCGGCCTGGTCGAAGATCGAGAACGGCCTGATGTCTCCCACGTACGATGTGCTGCTGCGCCTGGCCCACGGCCTGGGCGTGGACGTGGCCGAGCTGTTCGTGCCTGCGCGCGAGCACATGGGCGCGGGGCGGCGCAGCATCGAGCGGGCCGGGCAGGGCGAGGTCCATGAAACGCCCATGTATCGCTTGCGGCTACTGTGCTCCCAGCTGTCGCACAAGCGCATGATGCCCTTCGATTCCCGCATCAAGGCCTGGGCGGTCGGCGCCGACGAAGGCTGGAGCCGCCACGAAGGGGAAGAATTCGTCTATGTCCTGGAAGGCGAGATCGAGCTGCACACCGAGTTCTACCAGCCCGAGATCCTGCGGCCCGGGGACAGCTTCTACATCGACAGCCGGATGGGCCATCGGATCATCAACAGGGGAGCATCCGAGGCGCGGGTGCTCTGGGTCAGCACCGCGCCCGGGGAATTGACCACGGTGGATCGGGAAGACCAATGACTGAAAAGGAAAAACGCATGAACGACGCGCGGTTTCGCGACGCCGCCGGGACGGCGGCACTGCTGCCGTTTCCCGAACTGATGCGGGAAATCGCCCGGGCGGCGGACGACATGGCGGCAGGCCGCCTGTGCGCGCCCGCCCGGCAGGCCGTGCCGTTTCCGCATGGCGCGGTCATGCTGTCCATGCCGGCCACGGCGGCCGACGTCGGCATCCATAAGCTGGTCAACGTCGCGCCGGACAACCGCGCGCTCGGGCTGCCGACGATCAACGGCGTGGTCTCCGTCTACGACGGCCTGACCGGCCGGCTGCGCATGCAACTGGACGGGCCGACCGTCACGGCGCGGCGCACGGCGGCGGTATCCATGCTGGCCCTGAGCCGGCTGCTGCCCGGTGGGCCCCGCCATGCGGCCGTGTTCGGCACCGGCACCCAGGCGGCGGGGCACGTCCGCGCCTTGCTCGACCTGTACCCGGACACACGGGTGGACGTGATCGGCCACGCGCCGGGCCGGGCCGAGACATTCGCTCCGTCCTTCGGCAGCGACCGGGTCCGGCCGGCTGGCGCAGTGGATCCGGCGGCCGATGTGGTGATCACGGCCACGACCAGCGCCACGCCGGTCTACGACCAGCCCGCGGCCACCGGCCGGCTGGTGATCGGCGTGGGGGCCTACCGCCACGATCTGGCCGAGATCGGCGCACGCACCCTGGCGGGCAGCCAGCTGTTCGTCGACGATCCCGAAGGCGCCCGGCACGAGGCGGGCGACTACCTGCAGGCGGGCGTGGACTGGTCCCGCGTGCGGTCCCTGGCCGACCTCCTGGCCGCCGGGCCGCCCGAAGCCGCGGCCGTCTTCAAGTCCGTCGGCTGCGCGGCCTGGGATCTGGCCGCCGCGCGCTGCGCCCTGCATTTTGATCATTCTTGAGAAAGGAATCCGTTTCATGACCACGCGTCACAGCGCAAGCCCGGCCTTCCAGAGGCGGGCCGGACACGATCTCGCCGGCATGGCGCCGCGGGCATCCGCCCGTCCGGCGCCCCGGCTCGCCGGGCACGTCCTGGTGGATCAGCTGCGTCTCCAGGGGGTGGATCACGTCTTCTGCGTGCCCGGGGAAAGCTATCTGCCCGTGCTCGACGGCCTGGTCGATGCCGACATCCAGGTCACGGTCTGCCGCCAGGAAGGCGGGGCCGCGATCATGGCCGAAGCCTACGGCAAGCTGACCGGCCGGCCGGGAATCTGCCTGGTGACCCGGGCGCCGGGGGCCGCCAATGCCTACGCGGGGGTGCACGTGGCATCCCAGGATTCCACCCCCATGATCCTGCTGGTCGGGCAGATCGACCGGGCGATGCGGGACCGCGAGGCCTTCCAGGAAATGGACTACCGCGCCGTGTTCGGCTCGCAGGTCAAGTGGGCCGCCGAGATCGACCAGGCGGAGCGCATCCCCGAATACCTGTCGCGCGCCTTTCATGTGGCGCTGTCCGGGCGGCCCGGGCCGGTGGTGCTGGCCTTGCCGGAAGACATGCTGAGCGAAACCGTCACGGTCGCCGATGCGCGGCCCTGCCATGTGCCCGAGACCCTGCCCCCGGCCGCGCAGATCCAGGCCCTGGCCGACCGCCTGGCGGATGCGGCACGGCCCCTGGCGATCCTGGGCGGCAGCTGCTGGGACGCCCGGTCCGTGCAGGCCTTTGGCGCCTTCGCGGAACGCCACGCCCTGCCGGTGGCGGTGCAGTTCCGCCGCCAGATGCTGTGCCCGGTGGACCACCCCTGCTTCATCGGCGACCTGGGCCTGGGCGCCGATCCCCGGCTGCTGGATGCGATCCGCGAATCCGATCTGATCCTGGCCGTGGGCGGGCGCCTGTCCGAAATCCCCAGCCAGGGCTATACACTGCTGGATGTGCCGAACCCGTCCCAGACGCTGGTTCACGTGCATCCCGACGTCGGCGAGCTCAATCGTGTCTACCAGGCGGACATCGCTCTGGCATGCGCGCCCGGGACCTGGGTGCGCGCCATCGAACCCCTGGCGCCCACGGCCACGCCGGCGCGCCGCCGGCGCTGCGAGCAATTGCATGCGCAGCGCCAGGAATGGAGCGACCCGTCGCTCATCGAGCATCCGGGCGCCCTGCAGATGGGGCAAGTGATGGCGCATCTGAACGCCGTGCTGCCCGAAGACGCCATCCTGACCAACGGGGCCGGCAACTACGCCACCTGGCTGCACCGCTTCTACCGCTTCCGGGCCTACGGCACCCAGCTGGCGCCCACGTCGGGCTCGATGGGCTATGGCCTGCCCGCGGCGGTGGCCGCCCAGCGCATCTACCAGGACCGCAGGGTGGTGTGCCTGGCCGGCGACGGCTGCTTCATGATGCACGGCCAGGAATTCGCCACGGCGGTCCAGTACGGCCTGCCGATCCTGGTGATCCTGATCGACAACGGCATGTTCGGCACCATCCGGATGCACCAGGAACGGCGCTATCCCGGCCGGGTGTCGGCGACCGCGCTGCGCAATCCCGATTTCGCGGCCTATGCGCGCGCTTTCGGCGGCCATGGCGAACGCGTCGAGCAGACGGAAGACTTCGCCCCGGCCCTGCGCCGCGCCCTGGACAGCGGCCTGCCATCCATCCTGCACTGCCTGCTGGACCCGGAAGCCATCACCCCGACGACCACCCTGAGCCGCCTGCGCCAGGGCGCCTGACGGCCGCCGGATTCGGGGGCGGCCGGGGCGGGATTCAGCCCGCGGCCGGCCCGGTGGCTTCCGGCGCCGCGGGGGCCGCCGTGCGGGCCGGCCGCACCAGGGCGCGGGCGGCCTTCAGCACGGCCGATGTCAGCCGCTCCATGGTGTGCGATCCGGTGCGCCAGTGCTGCCAGTACAGCGGCACGTCCTGCCAGGCGCGTGCCCGCAGGGGCACCAGCCGGCCATCGTCCAGCGCCTCGCGGACCATGGGCAGCGGATTCATGGTCCAGCCCAGCCCGGCCAGGGTGGCCGAGACGAATGCGTGGGACGAGGGCACCCACCAGGTGGGCGGCTGCCAGGGCATGTCGCCCATCACCCCGCGCGCGAACTGCGCCTGCAGGTCGTCCTTGCGGTTGAAGACCAGGACCGGCGCGCGCGCCAGGGCTTCGGGCGTGACGCCGCGGGCGAAATGACGGGCGTGGAAAGCCGGCGTGCAGGTGGCCACGTAGCGCATGCGGCCCAGTGCATGCACCCGGCAGCCCTGCACCGGATCGCCCAGCGTGGTGACCGCCGCCAGCACGCTGCCGTTGCGCAGCAGGGCGGCGGTGTGGTCCTGGTCTTCCGAGATCAGGTCCAGCGTCGTGCGGGTCTGCTCCGCGTAGCGGGTGGCCGCCTCGATGAACCAGGTTTCCAGGCTGTCGTGGTTGACGGCGATGCGCAGGCTGGGCGCGGGGCGGTCTTCGCCCATGCCCAGGTGGTCCAGGGCCTCGTGTTCCAGCAGCGCGGCCTGTTCGGCCAGGCGCACCAGGATGCGGCCGTCGTCCGTGGGCTGCGCCGGGATGGTGCGCAGGACCAGCAGCCGGCCCATGCGCGACTCCAGCGTCTTGATGCGCTGGGATACGGCCGAGGGGGTGACGTGCAGGGCCGCGGCGGCCCGTTCGAAGCTGCCTTCGCGCACCACGGCGGCCAGGGCGCGCAGGTTGTCGTGATCCAGTTGCATGGCGGTGCGTCCGGTAGCCGGCATCCGGCGGGACACCGGATCGGTTGATTAAGTACAGCTAAATCAGATTTAAATAAATTAGCTGTATTTTATATCGACCTTTGCCGACAATGAGGCTCGTTCACCCTTCAGGAGCCCACGATGTTCGCCGCCGCCCTTCCTTCCGTTTCGCCTCTGGTCGCCGCCTGGACCAGCGGGACGCTGACGGGCCTGGGCATGTTCGCGGTGGTGGGCGCGCAAAGCACCTTCATCCTGCGCCAGGGCATCGCCCGGGCGCACCTGAGCGCGATCCTGCTGGTGTGCGCCCTGATCGACGCCTTCTTCATCTTTGGCAGCGTATCGGGGCTGCAGGCCCTGACGGCCTGGCTGCCCGGGCTGGCGGGCATCGTGCAGTGGTGCGGGGTCGTGTTCCTGACGTGGTACGGCCTGCAGTCGGCGCGCCGGGCCTGGAAACCGGCCGCCGGCCCTCGCGCCGATCAGGCCGCGGTGTCCTCGCGCCGCGCCGCCCTGCTGGGGGCGGTGGGCTTCACCCTGCTGAACCCGCATTTCTGGTTGGACATGATGGTGCTGGGCTCGATCGCCCACGGGTTCGCCGATGCCCGTTTCGGTTTTGCCGCCGGGGCGCTCACCGCCAGCGTGCTGTGGCTGACGGCGCTGGGCCTGGGATCGCGGCTGTGTGCCCCCTTGTTCCGTGATCCCCGGGCCTGGCGCTGGCTGGACGGCTCCATCGCCGCCGTGATGTTCCTGCTGGCCTGGCGCCTGCTGCCTTAGGCGGGCAGGCGCGGCACGGCCGCGTGGCCGAGCGCGGGGGGCTGGCCCGGGGCCGGGGCTTCCGTTTCGGTTTCGCCGATCTGGAACACCGCCACGGTGCCGGCCAGCCGGTCGGCCTGTTCCCGCAGGGAATCGGCGGCGGCTGCCGCCTGCTCGACCAGCGCGGCGTTCTGCTGCGTGACCTGATCCATCTGCGTGACCGCCTGGTTCACCTGGTCGATGCCGGTGGACTGCTCGTTGGAGGCCGAGGCGATTTCGCCCATGATGTGCGTCACCCGGTCGACCGCCGCCAGCACTTCCTGCATGGTGGCGCCCGCGTCGCCCGCCTGGCGGGTGCCGGATTCGACTTCCTTGGACGAGGTTTCGATCAGCGCCTTGATCTCGCGCGCGGCCTCGGCGGATCGCTGGGCCAGGGCGCGCACCTCGCCGGCCACCACGGCGAAGCCGCGGCCTTCCTCGCCGGCGCGCGCGGCCTCGACGGCCGCGTTCAGGGCCAGGATGTTGGTCTGGAAGGCAATGCTGTCGATCACGCCGATGATGTCGGTGATGCGCGCCGAGCTTTCGGCGATGCGCTTCATCGTGTCCACCATGCCGTGGACGGCCTGTTCGCCCTGGTGGGCGGTCTGCGAGGCCCCCGCGGCCAGCGTGTCGGCCTGGCGGGCATTGTCGGCGTTCTGGCGCACCGTCGAGGCCAGTTCTTCCATGCTGGCGGCCGTTTCCTGCAGCGAGGCGGCCTGCTCTTCGGTGCGGCTGGACAGGTCTGCGTTGCCCACGGCGATCTCGCGCGCGCCCGTGTGGATCTCGCCCACGCTGTGGCGCACTTCGCGGATCATGTTGCGCAGGGCCTGCCGGGTGCTGCGCAGGCTGTCCAGCAGCTGGTGCACTTCGTTGCGGCTGCCGGCCGGGCTGTCGGGGATTTCGTGGGTCAGGTCGCCGGCGCCCAGCCGCTGCATGCCCACCACCACATCGTGCACGGGCCGCAGCGTGCGCCGGGCCAGCTGGCGGATCAGCAGGGAAATCAGCAGCGTGCCCAGCAGCATCACGCCCAGCTGGATCCACATTTCGCGGGTGCTTTCGGCCAGGTAGTCGTCGACGCTGCCGAAGCCGTACATCAGCCAGCCCCAGTTGGGCACCGCCCGCCAGGCCAGGAAGATTTCCTCGCCTTTGACCGTGACGCGCGTCACCCCGTCCGGTGCCGACTGGAAGGCCTGGTCCATGGCGGCGAAATCGGCCGGCGGATTGCCGGCGCTGAGCAGGTCGCCCGGCTTGCCGAAAGTGCCGGCGACGCGGATCCAGTCCTTGCGATCGGCGGTCGGCCGCAGCACGAACAGCTGGCCGTATTCGGCCAGCTTGGTCTCGGTCAGGTCCTTCAGCACGGGGTCGATCTGGGCGCTGATGTCCAGGTAGTCGACGATCCCGCCATAGACCTTGCCGCCGTCCTTGAGCGGGTTCACCGTGATCAGGTGCCATTTTCCCCCGACCAGGCCGGGAAAGTGCGTGATTTCACCCGATTCCAGGGCCTGGGCGATGCGCGCGTCCGGTGCCAGGACCTGGCCCGGGGCGTGGTCCTGCTGGTCCTGGTAGGCGCTGGCGATGAGCGCCCAGCCCTTGTCGGCGCGGGCGTAGACCTCGGCCGACATGCCGGTGACGCTGCGCATCAGGTCCTGGTCGCCGTTGATGGGCATGCCGGACGATTTGAAGACCGGCATGCCGTTCTCGACCTGGCCGGTGGGCTTGGGTTCGCCGCTCATGTAGCGGATCAGCACCGGGTACAGGGATTCGCTGCGCTTGCGGGCGATGTCGTAGATCAGCTGCAGGGTGCGGTCGTAGCTTTGCAGCCCGTAGCGGTTGGCGTCGCTGACATTGTCGATCGCCGTCTGCCGGCTCTGCCAGGTGATGATCGAAGCCAGGGCCGCCATCACCAGGATGGTGATCAGGGTGGCGGCGATGAACAGCTGAGTGCCGAGTGTGGCGCGTGCCATGCGGCCCGCGGCAGGACTCGTGCGTCGTCCGGACATGGTTTGTCTCCTGCGGGAGGATGCTGGGATGTTGTTCTTTTCCTGGAGGATAACCTTAGCGGATCGCGCTCTATTCTGTGATATCTGGAAACAAATGAGGACTATTCGCGGCTTGCATGGTTTGAAGGACCGGCGGGCCGGCCGATACACTGGAAGGGTCTTTTACCGCAACACGGAGCTTCACGGCTTGATCTCTTCATTTCTCGAACAATCGTCGGCGATCTACGCAGAATGGCGGATCGCCATCCTGGTTTTTTCAGCCGTCCTGGGGGCGCTCGTGGCCGGAGCCGCCGTGCGGTTCGTGCTGGACCGCCTTGCCCGCCGCCTGCATCCGGTGCGGCATGCCTGGGGGCATGGCCTGCTGGCGGGCGCGTCCGTGCCGGCGCAGATGCTGGTCTGGGTGCTCGGCATCTCGATGGCCGGCCAGATCCTGCTGAGCCAGTCCGACCAGGCGTTCGCCAAGGACTCCCTGCTGGCGCACGGCCTGGGGCCGATCCGCGACGTCGGGGTGATCCTGGTGGTGATGTGGCTGCTGCTGCGCGCGGTCAACCGCATCCAGGACAACCTGCTGCTGCGGGCGCGCGAGCATGGGCGAGAGCTCGACCCCACGGCCGCCGATGCCATCGGCAAGCTGACCAAGGCGTCCATCGTCATCACGGCCATCCTGATGATGATGCAGGCGCTGGGCTTTTCCATCGCCGGCCTGCTGGCCTTTGGCGGCATGGGCGGCATCGCGGTGGGCTTTGCCGCGCAGAGCCTGGTGGCCAACCTGCTGGGCGGGCTCACGATCTTCGCCAGCCGACCGTTCAAGGTCGGCGAATACATCATCATCCCCGGCACCGAACTGATGGGCGGGGTGGAGCACATCGGCTGGCGCGCCACGCGCCTGATCGGCTTCGACTGCAAGCCCTTCTACGTGCCCAACGCCATGTTCAACACCCAGCCGGTCATCAACCACACCCGCATGACCAGCCGCCGCATCATGGAGGACATCCACATCCGCTATGCCGACATCGATGCCGTGCCGGCCATCGTCGCCGACGTGCGGGCCATGCTGCGCGCGCATCCCGGCGTGAAGCACGATTTCTTCGCCTTCAACTTCAGCAGCTGCGGCACCTTTTCCCTGAAGCTGTCCCTGTATGCCTTCACGGTCAGCACCGACTACAACGACTACATGGACACCCAGGAAGACGTGCTGCTGAAGATCGCCGACATCATCCGCAGCCACGGCGCGCGCATGACCGGCCCGGCCTCCACGGTCGAAATGCCGCAGCTGCGGGCTCCCGCTCATCCGGCGGGCGGGCCCGAGACGGGCGGCACCCTGCCGCCGATGCCGCCGCCGCTGCC
>Ga0182792_1001068_pt1 | contig 23694 bp, 19 predicted proteins | sample Passage237B_FD_130497 | JGI IMG/M metagenome (GOLD analysis project Ga0182792, IMG submission 130497) | Cellulose adapted compost microbial communities from Newby Island Compost Facility, Milpitas, CA, USA - Passage2 37B (version 2) (version 2) ...
ACGCCATGACGGCCTGGCCGATTTCGCCTTCGCCATGCAGGGCCTCGGCACGGGCGCCATCAGCCTGTTCGGGTCTGCCGAGCAGAGGCGGTGGCTTGCCAGGACGCGCCGTGGCGCAGCTCTTTCCGCCTTCGCGCTCTCCGAGCCGCGCTCCGGCTCCGACGTCGCCAACATGGAGACGACCGCCACGCGCGATGGCGACGGCTACGTGCTCTGCGGCGAGAAGACCTGGATTTCCAACGGCGGCATTGCCGATCTCTACTGCGTCTTCGCGCGCACGGGCGAGGCGCCGGGTGCGAAGGGCATTTCCGCCTTTCTCGTTCCGGCTGATGCGCCCGGCCTGAGGATTGCCGAGCGGCTGGAGGTGATCGCGCCGCATCCGCTGGCGCGCCTCGTCTTCGACGACGTGCGCCTGCCGGCTTCCGCCATGATCGGCAAGCCGGGCGAGGGCTTCCGCGTCGCCATGTCGGTGCTCGACACCTTCCGGCCCACCGTGGGGGCGGCCGCACTCGGCTTTGCCCGTCGCGCGCTCGACGAGACCCTTGCCCGCACCCGCGGCCGCGAGCTCTTCGGCGCGCCGCTGTCCGATCTGCAGATGGTGCAGGGGCACCTGGCCGACATGGCGCTCGACGTCGATGCCGCCGCCCTTCTCGTCTATCGCGCGGCCTGGGCGAAGGACTCCGGTGCTGCCCGCATCACGCGCGAGGCGGCGATGGCCAAGCTGTTTGCCACCGACCGTGCGCAGGAGGTGATCGACAAGGCGGTTCAGCTCCACGGGGGAGACGGCGTCCGCAAAGGCCGCGTCGTCGAGCGTCTTTACAGGGAAATTCGCGCGCTGCGCATCTACGAGGGCGCCTCGGACGTCCAGAAGGTGGTGATCGCGCGCCAGACGATGGGAGGAGCTTGATGGCAAGGGAGCTTGGGCCAAGCGGTCATGTCGATACCTTCGCGCGCGACAACCTGCCGCCGCGCGACCAGTGGCCGGACTTTCTGCTCGACGGCTTCGCCTATCCCGAATGGCTCAATATCGGCGTCGAACTCACCGACCGAATGGTGGAGAAGGGCTTCGGCGACCGCACGGCGCTGATCGGCAATGGCCGCCGCCGCACCTACAAGGAACTCGCCGACTGGACCAACCGGCTCGCCCGCGCGCTGGTCGAGAACTACGGCGTGCAGCCCGGAAACCGCGTGCTCATCCGCGGCCCCAATAACCCGGCCATGGTGGCTTGCTGGCTGGCCGCCTCCAAGGCCGGCGCCGTGGTGGTCAACACCATGCCGCTGCTGCGAGCCGGCGAGCTCGCCAAGATCGTGGACAAGGCCGAGATTTCGCTCGCCCTGTGCGACACCCGCTCGCTCGACGAGCTGGTCGCCTGCGCAAAGGAAAGCCGGTTCCTCAAGAAGGTCATCGGCTTCGACGGCACGGCCAATCACGACGCCGAGCTCGACCGCGCGGCCCTCGACAAGGGCGTAGCCTTCGAGGCGGTGAAGACCGGCCGCGACGACGTGGCGCTCCTGGGCTTCACCTCCGGCACAACCGGCGTGCCGAAGGCCACCATGCATTTCCATCGCGACATCCTCATCATCGCAGACGGCTATGCGAAGGAGGTGCTGCAGGTGACCCCGGACGACGTGTTCGTCGGCTCGCCGCCGCTCGCCTTCACCTTCGGCCTTGGGGGACTTGCCGTCTTCCCGCTGCGCTTCGGCGCGGCGGCGGCGCTGCTCGAAAACGCCAGCCCGCCCAACATGATCGAGATCATCGAGAGGTACCGGGCGACCGTCACCTTCACAGCGCCGACTGCCTATCGCGCCATGCTGAAGGCGCTTGCCGAGGGTGCCGACCTGTCGTCGCTGCGCGTCGCCGTCTCGGCCGGCGAGACGCTGCCCGGCCCCGTCTTCGAGCAATGGGTGGCCAAGACCGGCAAGCCGATCCTCGACGGCATCGGCTCGACCGAGATGCTGCACATCTTCATCTCCAACCGTTTCGACGACATGCACCCGGCAACCACCGGCCGGCCGGTCGGCGGCTACGAGGCGAAGATCGTGGACGACGACATGAACGAGGTTCCGCGCGGCGCGGTGGGCCGGCTCGCCGTGCGCGGTCCCACCGGCTGCCGCTATCTCGCCGACGAGCGCCAGCGCGACTATGTCCGCAACGGCTGGAACCTGACCGGCGACAGCTTCGTCCAGGACGAGGATGGCCGCTTCCACTTCGCCGCCCGCACCGACGACATGATCGTCTCGGCCGGTTACAACATCGCCGGCCCCGAGGTGGAGGCCGCGCTGCTGGCGCACCCCGACGTGATCGAATGCGCCGTCATCGGTGTCCCCGACGAGGCGCGCGGACAGATCGTCGAGGCGCATGTCGTGCTGGCCGAGGGCGTGGAGCCGAACGAGGAGACGAGGAAGCGGCTTCAGGAGCATGTGAAGCAGACGATCGCCCCCTACAAATACCCGCGCTCGCTGAAGTTCGTCTCGGCACTCCCCAAGACGCAGACCGGCAAGATCCAGCGCTTCCGCCTGCGCGAGGAGGCGAAGGCATGACCGACAAGCCGCAGACGACGATCGACGGCGCGGAGACAGATTTCTCTTCCCGCATGTCCTATGGCGACTACCTGGAACTCGCCAAGGTGCTGGACGCGCAGCATCCGCTGTCGACCGCCCACGACGAGATGCTGTTCATCATCCAGCACCAGACCTCGGAGCTGTGGATGAAGCTCGCCATCCACGAGATCGAGGCCGCGATGCTCGCGATTCGCCGTGACGACGTGCGGCCGGCCTTCAAGATGCTGACGCGCGTGGCGCGCATCTTCGAGCAGCTCAACAATGCCTGGGACGTGCTGCGCACGATGACGCCGTCGGAATACACGAGCTTCCGCGACCGCCTCGGCAGTTCGTCGGGCTTCCAGTCCTGGCAGTATCGCGCCATCGAGTTCCTGGCCGGCAACCGGAACGAGGCGATGCTGAAGGTGCACGCGCACCGGCCGGAGATCGTCGCGCGGCTCGAAGCGGTCCTTGCCAGGCCCAGTCTCTACGACGAGGCGTTGCTGCTTCTTGCCCGCCGCGGCTTCGACATCGGCGAACCGCGCGCAAGCTGGCGCGCGCGCCGTTCGGAGGACCCGAAGGTCAGGGCCGCATGGACTGCCGTCTACCGCGAGCCCGCCAGATACTGGGAGCTCTACGAGCTCGCCGAGAAGCTGGTCGATTTCGAGGATTATTTCCGCCGCTGGCGGTTCAATCATGTGACGACGGTGGAGCGCATCATCGGCATGAAGCGAGGCACCGGCGGCACGGCGGGCGTTTCCTACCTTCGGCGCATGCTGGAGGTGGAACTTTTCCCGGAACTGTGGAAGCTTCGCACCGAGCTTTGAGCGCGGCTGCGAGCGGGCCGGGGAAAAAGCCGAAATGCCGGGGGAGGGGTTCTTCCGGACGAGTGACACGAAAATGGGAGTGAGAAGAATGAAGAGAATTGTTGCAGCGGCCGCACTGGGCCTGTCGCTCGGCGTATCCGGGCTGGCCTTCGCCGAGCCGGTCAAGATCGGCATGATCACCACCACTTCGGGCGGCGGCGCCGGCCTCGGCGTGGACGTGCGCGACGCGTTCGAGCTCGCGATCAAGCAGTCGGGCAACACCGAGATCGAGGTGATCGTCGAGGACGACGCGCAGAAGCCCGAGCTTGCCGTGCAGATCGCCGACAAGATGGTCCAGAGCGACCAGGTCGATCTGATGACCGGCATCATCTGGTCGAACCTGGCAATGGCGGTGGTGCCCTCGGTCACCGCGCAGGACGTGATCTACCTGTCGCCGAATGCCGGCCCCTCGCCGCTCGCCGGCGCGCAGTGCCATCCGAACTACTTCAACGTCGCCTACCAGAACGACAACTTCCACGAGGCGATGGGCCAGTACGCCGGGCAGAACTACAAGAAGACCTTCATCCTCGCCCCCAACTATCCGGCGGGCAAGGATTCGCTCACCGGCTTCAAGCGCTACTACAAGGGCGAGCTGGCGGGTGAGGTCTACACGCAGCTCGGCCAGACCGACTACGCCGCCGAGATCGCACAGATCCGCGCTTCCGGCGCTGACTCGGTCTTCTTCTTCCTGCCGGGTGGCATGGGCATCGCCTTCACCAAGCAGTACGTGCAGTCGGGCGTCGATATCCCGCTCATGGGCCCGGGCTTCTCCTTCAGCCAGGACGTGCTGCCGGCGGTGGGCGACGCGGCAGTCGGCGTGAAGAACTCGGCCTCCTGGTCGAAGGATCTCGACAACGCCGCCAACAAGAAGTTCGTCGAGGGCTTCCAGGCCGCCTATGGCCGCCTGCCCTCGGTCTATGCGGCGCAGTCCTACGACACGGCGAACCTGATCCTGTCGGCGCTCTCCAAGGCGAGCGTCAAGGACAAGGAGGCCTTCCGGGCGGCGCTCAAGGAAGCGAACTTCGAGTCGGTGCGGGGCAAGTTCAAGTTCAACACCAACCAGCACCCGATCCAGGACATCTACATCCGCGAGGTGGTGAAGGAAGGCGACGTGATCACCAACAAGATCGTCGGCACGGCCTTTACCGATCACGGCGACGCCTACGCCCAGGACTGCAAGATGTAGTTTGACCAGGCCCCCTCTCCGTCTCGGGCCTCGCCCTCGACACCTCTCCCCCACTTCGTGAGGGAGAGGACGGGTGTCCGTCCATGCGCCCGTCCGCTCCCCTGCAGGGGAAAGGTGCCGAATGAAGCGAGGCGGAGAGGGAGCGCTTTTGTCTCAGGCAGAGAACGTCACCGCCCATGCAGCTTGCCCTCTTCATCGAACAGCTCCTGAACGGGCTTCAGCTCGGCGTCATGCTGTTCCTCATGGCGGCGGGGCTCACGCTCATCTTCGGCGTGATGGGGCTGATCAACCTGGCGCATGGTTCCTTCTACATGGTCGGCGCCTTCGCCTGCGCCGCGGTTGCGGCCTGGACGGGTTCCTTCTGGATCGGCCTCGTCGCCAGTCTCGCCGCGGCGGCTGCCGCCGGCGCGATCGTGGAACTGCTGGTCATCCGCCGGCTCTATGGCCGTGACCATCTCGACCAGGTTCTGGCGACCTTCGCGCTCATCCTGGTCTTTTCGGAAGGAACGCGCTGGCTGTTCGGCTCGTTTCCGCTCTACCTCAACATCCCGCCGCTGCTTTCGGGTGCCGTGGCGCTCCCCGGCGGTTCCCAATATTCGCTCTACCGCCTCGCCATCATCGCAGTCGGCGTGCTGGTGGCGGTCGGGCTTTACCTCCTCATCCAGAAGACGCGGCTCGGCATGCGCATCCGCGCGGGCGAATCCGATCGCGAGATGATCGGCGCGCTCGGCGTCGATGTCGCCACGCTCTACACGCTCGTCTTCGCGCTGGGCGCGGGCCTTGCCGGCCTTGCCGGCGCCATGGTCGGCGCCATCCAGTCCGTGCAGGTCGGCATGGGAGAGCCGGTCCTCATCCTCGCCTTCGTCGTCATCGTCATCGGCGGCATCGGCTCGATCAAGGGCGCGCTGGTGGGCGCCGTGCTGGTCGGCGTGGTCGACACGCTCGGCCGCTTCCTGCTGCCCCAGCTGTTCGGTCTGTTCCTGAATCCGTCGCAGGCCGGGCTGGTGGGCGGCGCGCTCGCCTCCATGCTGATCTACGTGATGATGGCGATCGTGCTTGCCGTGCGCCCGCGCGGCCTCTTTGCGGGGCAGGCCTGAGCCATGATGAGCCGCGAGACGATCCTCAACGCGGTGCTGGCGCTGGCCCTCCTCGTGGTGCCGGTGACGGCGAGCTACGCCGGCGAGCAGTTCTACGTGACGCTGGCCACCCGCGTCGCGATTCTTGCGCTCGGCGCGGTCGGTCTCAACATCGCGCTTGGGCTCGGCGGCCTCGTCTCCTTCGGCCACGCCGCCTTCTTCGGCATAGGCGGCTATGCGGCCGGCATCCTGGCCCAGCATGCCCTGTCGATGGAGCCGATCGTCTTCGGCCTGCCCGGCACTAAGCAGATGCTCGTCATCTGGCTGGTCGCGATGGCGGCGAGCGGGCTGGCTGCGCTTGCCATCGGCGCGATCAGCCTGCGCACGGCCGGCGTCTACTTCATCATGATCACGCTCGCCTTCGCGCAGATGATCTACTACTTCGCCATCTCCTGGCCGGCCTATGGCGGCGAGGACGGCCTTTCAATCGCGCTGCGCAACAGCTTTCCGGGCGTCAACACGCTGCGGCCGCTTCCCTTCTTCCTGCTCTGCTACGGCGTGCTTGCGGCCGCGCTCGCCTTCTTCCTGATGCTGAAGAACGCGCGTTTCGGCGCCGCATTGCAGGCGAGCCGGCAGAACGAGGTGCGCGTCGCCTCGGTCGGCATCGGGCCCTATCGCATCCGCCTCGCCGCCTTCATCATCTCCGGCATGGTCACCGGGCTCGCCGGCGCGCTCTTCGCGGACCTCAACCGCTTCGTCAGCCCCTCCATGCTGTCCTGGCAGATGTCGGGCGAGCTCATCGTGCTCATCATCCTCGGCGGCGTCGGGCGTCTGTTCGGTCCGGTCGTGGGCGCGGTGATCTTCGTCGTGCTGGAGTTCTGGCTGGGCGGCATCACCGAGCGCTGGCAGTTCTTCCTGGGGCTCGCCCTGCTCGGCGTCGTATTGTTCGCGCGCGGCGGCGTCATCGGCCTGCTGGCGGGGAGGGAGCGCCATGGCTGAGCCGGTACTTGTCATCTCCGACCTGGTGAAGAGCTTCGGCGCGCTGCTGGCGACCGACCATGTCAGCATCGACCTGCGGCCCGGCGAGATCCACGCCCTGATTGGGCCGAACGGCGCCGGCAAGTCCACGCTCATCAACCAGATTGCCGGCACGATCAGGCCCGACTCCGGCTCGATTCGCTTTGCAGACGAAGACATCACCGCCCATGGCGTTGCCGAGCGCGCGCGGCGCGGTCTCGGCCGCACCTTCCAGGTTTCCTCGCTCGCGCCCGAATTTTCCGCCCTGCGCAACGTCATGCTCGCGGTGCAGGCCGTGCAGGGTTCGAGCTTCCGCTTCTTTCGTCCGGTCATGCGCGACGATCGCCTCATCGAGCCTGCCATGTCCGCGCTCTATCGGGTCGGCCTCGCCGGTCGTGCCAGCGTGCGGGCGGCCGAGCTGTCCCATGGCGAGCGCCGCCAGCTCGAAATCGCCATCGCACTGGCGCTCGGTTCGAAGGCGTTCCTGCTCGACGAGCCGATGGCCGGCATGGGGCCGGAAGGCTCGAAGAACCTGACCGCGTTTCTCGACGGGCTGCGCGCCGAGGCGCCGATCCTCCTGGTTGAGCACGACATGGATGCCGTCTTCGCGCTGGCCGACCGCATCACCGTGCTCGACTACGGCAGGGTGATTGCGACTGGCAGCGTCGAGGAGATTCGCCGCAACCCCGAAGTCCGCCGCGCCTATCTGGGGGACCAGGCCTGATGCTGCTCGAGGTTGAACGGCTTGAGGCATCCTACGGCGCGAGCCAGGCGCTGTTCGGCGTCGATCTCGCCGTCGGCGAGGGCGAGGTGGTGGCGCTCATGGGCCGCAACGGCATGGGCAAGACCACCACGATCCGTGCCATCTGCGGGCTGACCCCGCCCCACGGCGGCGCCGTCCGCTTCGCCGGCGCGGCCTTGCGCGGCACGCCGTCCTACCGGATCGCCCGGCTCGGAATCGGCCTGGTGCCCGAGGGCCGCCGCTGCTTCCCTAACCTCACCGTCGAGGAAAATCTCGTCGCCGCCGCCCGGCCGGGCCGCTGGGACTTCGCGGCCGTCACCGCGCTTTTTCCCCGCCTTGCCGAGCGCCGCACCCAGATGGCGCACACGCTCTCGGGCGGCGAGCAGCAGATGCTGGCGATCGGCCGCGCGCTGATGACCAATCCGCGTCTGCTGATCCTCGACGAGGCGACGGAGGGCCTTGCGCCGGTCATCCGGCACGACATCTGGGCGGCGATCCGCAGGCTGAAGGGCGAGGGCGAGTCGATCCTGATTGTCGACAAGACCCTGCCCGAACTCCTGCCGCTCGCCGACCGCTGCACTGTGCTGGAAAACGGCCGCACCGTCTGGACCGGCCTGCCGTCGGAACTCACCGACGACCTGCAGGATCGCTATCTCGGCGTCTGAGAGTCAGCGCCGTGTGACGCAGTTTCAGGAGAATACGATGAGTGCAACCTCCCATATTCAGACCCTGCACCCAGGCGGCTGGAAGCCGGCAAGGGGCTATTCCAACGGCATGGTCGCGGAGGGCCGCACCGTCTGGCTCGGCGGCCAGATCGGCTGGAACGGCGACCAGGTCTTCGAGACGGACGATTTCGTCGGCCAGGTCAGGCAGGCGCTGGAAAACATCGTGGCAATTCTCGCCGAGGCCGGCGGCCGGCCCGAGCACATCGTGCGCATGACCTGGTTCATCACCGACAAGCCTGGCTACCTCGCCCGGCAGGCGGAGGTCGGCGCGGCCTACCGCGACGTGATCGGCCGGCATTTCCCGGCGATGAGCGTGGTCGAGGTGAGCGCGCTGATCGAAGACAGGGCCAAGGTCGAGATCGAGGCGACCGCCGTCATTCCTGTCTGACGAGCGGCCGCGCGACGGGCGCCGGCGCGACCGAGCCGCCCATGATCAGGTCGACCTTCCAGACCTCTCCACGCGGCTCGTTCTCAATGCCGGCAATGCGTGCCGCGAGCCTCTCGGCGATGCGCGCGCCCGCGGCGCGGATCGACGAACGCGTCGTCGTCAGCGGCACCGGAAAGCCTTCCGGCTTGAGAAACGGGAAGACGTCGTCATGCGCGATCAGCGACACGTCGCCGGGGATCGACAGGCCGAGGTCGCGCGTCGCCCTCACCACCCCCAGTGCCATGTGCAGGCTGGAGCAGAGGATGGCCGTCGGCCGTTCCTCGCGATCGAGCAGCGCGCGCGCCGCGCGGTAGCCGTTCTCCTCGGTCATCGCCACCGAGTGCAGGTCGCCCTCGGCAAGTTTTAGCCCGAAGCTGCCGAGTGCGCGCCGCACGCCCCGTTCGCGATGGATGGCGAAGGTTTGCGTGGCGTCGCCGTTGATCAGCGCCAGCCGCGTATGGCCGAACTGCACCATCAGCCGTGCCGCGTCGTGGAAGGCCCCGTCATTGTCGATGTCGACGAAAGGATACTCGAATTGCAGGCCTTCCGACCGGCCGTGCACGATGTAAGGGAAGTTGTTCTGCTCGAGCAGCCGGATACGGCTGTCCTGCGGCCTGGGCGCCGAGACGTAGACGGCGTCGACCTGCTTGTTTGCCACCACGCGCCGGTAGGTCGTCTCCTCCTCCTCCACGAGGGTGGGGCTGAGTGCAAGGTCCAGCTCGTGTGTGCGGGCATATTCGCCCAGCCCTGACAGGAACTCGATGAAATGCGGATCGATCTCGACGCTGGCGCCGGTTGGCATCACGTAGCCGATCATGCCGGCCTTTCCGGTGGCGAGCCGCCGCGCGCTCGGATTGGGGCGGTAGCCATAGCGCTTGGCCGCCGCGATCACCCGGCGGCGCGTCTCCTCCGCCACCTCCGGATAGCCGTTCAGGGCGCGGCTGACCGTCGTTTGCGACAGCGACAGGATGTCGGCGAGCTGCTTGAGGTTCACCGCCTTCCTCCAAAGCGCTTTGAAAACGGCGCGCAACAGGACGCCAAAAGCGTTGGAAATGTAAGTCAGCGTCGGCGCTCGAAAAAGCGAATGTTGTGCTGCAATGCCACAATTTTGCCCCGCATTGCAGTACGAAAGGGCTATCTAAATCGGTTTATCATCACGACCCCTTGACACGACTGGGGAATGGTGGCGAACTGGCAGTAGCCAAAGCGCTTTGGAAACGGCCGATCGCTCGGGGGAGATTTCCGGCGCCAGGCGAGAGCCGGGTGGAGGCCCCGGCGGCCGTCCAAACACCACGTCCGGGAGGATTATCAATGAAGAGATTGCTGACGACCAGCGCTGCGCTGGCCATGATCGCCTATGGCGCGCCGGCGCTGTCGGCTGATCTGATGTTTCCGATCGACGAAGATTCCAGGTTCAACTGGCAGAGCTTCCACGAGTTCGACGAAAAGCACGACCTCGGCGGCGAGCAGGTAACCGTCTTCGGCCCCTGGCTTGGGCCGGACCAGACGTCCTTCGAGGCGGTGCTCGCCTATTTCGCGCAGGCGGCCAATGCCGACGTGCGCTACACCGGCTCCGACAGCTTCGAGCAGCAGATCGTGGTCGACGCCGAGGCCGGATCGGCGCCCAACATTGCGGTTTTCCCGCAGCCGGGCCTTGCGGGCGACCTCGCCAAGCGCGGCTTTCTGACCCCGCTCGGCGACGACGCTGCCAGCTGGATGGCCGAGAACTACGGTGCCGGCCAGTCCTGGGTCGATCTTGGTACCTACGAGGGCAAGGACGGCGCCAGGGCCTTCTACGCATTCCCGTTCAAGGCTGACGTGAAGTCGCTGGTCTGGTACTCGCCGGAGAACTTCGAGGACGCCGGCTACGAAGTGCCGGAGACCATGGAAGATCTGAAGGCGCTCACGGAGAAGATCGTCGAGGACGGCGGTACGCCCTGGTGCATTGGCTTGGGCTCGGGCGCGGCGACCGGCTGGCCGGCCACCGACTGGGTCGAGGACATGATGCTGCGCACGCAGTCGCCGGAGACCTATGACAAGTGGGTCCGCAACGAGATTCCGTTCGACGATCCGGCGGTGATCGGCGCCATCGAGGAGTTCGGCTGGTTCGCCAGGAACGACAAGTTCGTTGCCGGCGGTTCGGCCGCGGTCGCCTCGACCGACTTCCGCGACAGCCCGAAGGGTTTGTTCGCTTCGCCGCCGCAGTGCTACATGCACCGTCAGGCCTCGTTCATCCCCGCCTTCTTCCCCGAAGGCACGGAGATCGGTGCCGACGCCGACTTCTTCTATTTCCCGCCCTATTCGGGCAAGGATCTCGGCTCGCCGGTGCTCGGCGCTGGAACGCTCTTCGCGATCACGAAGGAAAGCGAGGCGGCACACGCTCTGATCGAGTTCCTTCAGACCCCGATCGCGCATGAGTTGTGGATGGCGCAGGAGGGCGGTGGCTTCCTGACCCCCAACAAGGGCGTCAACACCGACGTCTATGTCACGCCGGTCCGCAAGCAGCTTGGCGACATCCTGCTCAACGCCACGACCTTCCGCTTCGACGCATCCGACCTGATGCCCGGCGCGGTGGGCGCGGGCTCGTTCTGGACCGGCATGGTCGACTATGTCGGCGGCAAGTCGGCCGAGGAAGTGGCCAAGACCATCCAGGCCTCCTGGCCGAAATAGGTCGCAAGTCGCCTGAATCGCGATGCATCCGGGGCGTTCGCGCCCCGGATGGCCCAGGATGAGGCAGCAGCGTCCGCCCGGGGGAGGGGACCATGAATCCTGCACTACAGGGCCTGATCACGATCGTGCTCGGCGTCGGCGGATGCCTCGCCTATTTCTGGCTCTCGAACCAGTTCCTGGACAGAGTCCTGTTCCCGGCGAGAGGACCGAATCCCGGCCGCAACATCAACCGGGCGAACATGGTGCGCCCGTGGCTCTTCCTCTTCCCCGCGATCTTCGCGCTTGGCCTCTATCTCGCCTATCCGGTCTTCGAGACGCTGCGCCTGTCGCTGACCTCCCGCTCTGCCGGCGGCGCCTTCGTCGGTCTCGAAAACTACATGCGCATGGGCCGCGAGCCGAAGTTCTGGGAGGCAATGCGCAACAACATGCTGTGGCTGGTCGTGGTGCCGGCGGTGTCGACCGCTTTCGGCCTGCTGGCGGCCCAGCTCACCGACCGCATCAGGTGGGGCAACGTCGCCAAGTCGATCGTCTTCATGCCGATGGCGATCTCGTTCGTCGGCGCGTCGGTGATCTTCAAGCTGATTTATGACACACGCGCTGCCGGCCAGGACCAGATCGGCGTGCTCAATGCCATCTGGCTTGCCTTTGATGGCGGGCCGGGCTCCTTCATATTCCTGCGCCTGGTTCCGGCGCTCATCCTGCTCGCCTTCGCGGCGTTCATGGTCTACGGCATCTATCTGGCGCTCAGGCCACTGGTCTGGGGCGAGTCGCTGTCCGGCAAGGCGACCTGGTGGACCTTTCCGCTGCGCGTCGTAGTGGCCTTCGCCGCGCTCTGGCTGCTGTGGCTGTCGCTGCACTCGATCTATTCGGTGTTCACCGCGACCCTGCCCTACGGCCAGCCGCAGACCTGGCTCACCATTCCGTTCTGGAACAACTTCTTCCTGATGGCCGTGCTGATCTGGATTCAGACCGGTTTCGCCATGGTGATCATCTCGGCCGCGCTGCGCGGCATCCCCGAGGAGACCGTCGAAGCCGCGATCATCGACGGCGCCAACCCGTTCGACGTGTTCTTCAAGATCAAGGTGCCGCAGATCATGGGCACCATCGTCGTGGTCTGGACCACCATCACGCTGGTCGTGCTCAAGGTGTTCGACATCGTCTACGCCATGACGAACGGCCAGTGGGAGACGCAGGTTCTGGCCAACTACATGTACGACAAGCTGTTCCGCGCCAACGACTGGGGCGTCGGCTCGGCCAGCGCCATCGTCATCATGATCCTGGTGACGCCGATCCTGATCTGGAACGTCTACAACGCGCGCAAGGAAATGCGCTGAAGGAGGCGCAGGCATGTCGTCGATCGCAGGCACCAAGTCCGGCCTCATGTGGGCCGTCCACATCTCGGTGGCGCTGCTCGTGGCGCTGTGGATCTTCCCGACGGTCGGCCTGTTCGTGTCGTCCTTCCGCACCGCCGACCAGATTGCCGCGAGCGGCTGGTGGGCCTCGCTGTTCCCGCAGGAGCAGAACCTGGTGCTGCGCACCGCCGACCCGTCCAAGCAGGCTCAGGAAGGTGACCTCTACGTCATATCCGGCAACCTCTTCGCCGATAACAACGAGCCGGCTGCCGGCATTTCAGCCTGGGGCGTCTCGTCGCGGGCGATCTCCGACTACGAGCCCGGCGAAACAGCCGACATGGGCGACGACGGCCGGATCACTATCGAGCAGAACGGCGATTACCGCCTCGAAAACGACGTGGCGTTCGAAGGCAGGCGCGGCGAGCGCATCTTCGTGACCGCCACGACGCCGCCGAAGTTCACGCTGGAGAACTACGAGCACGTGCTGCTCAGCGGCTCCACCACCGACAGCATGGCCAAGGCCTTCTTCAACACGCTGACCGTAACCATCCCGGCGACGGTCATCCCGATCGTGATCGCCGCCTTCGCCGCCTACGCGCTCGCCTGGATGCGCTTTCCGGGCCGCGCGCTGCTGATCGCGGCGGTCGTCGCGCTGCTCGTCGTGCCGCTCCAGCTCGCGCTGATACCGTTGCTGCGGCTCCATCTCGGCATCGGCATCGGCAAGGGCTATCTCGGCGTGTGGCTGGCGCACACCGGCTTCGGCCTGCCGCTCGCGATCTATCTGCTGCGCAACTACATGGTCGGCCTGCCGCGCGACATCATCGAGAACGCCAAGGTCGATGGCGCGACCGACTTCCAGATATTCACCCGGATCGTGCTGCCGCTCTCCATGCCGGCGCTGGCGTCCTTCGCGATCTTCCAGTTCCTGTGGACCTGGAACGATCTGCTGGTCGCCAAGGTGTTCCTGATCGATGCCACCGGCGAGACGACGGTCATGACCAACCAGATCGTCGAGCTGCTCGGCACCCGCGGCGGCAACTGGGAGATCCTGGCCACCGCGGCTTTCGTGTCGATCGCCGTGCCGCTGGTCGTCTTCTTTGCGATGCAGCGCTATCTTGTTCGCGGCCTGCTGGCCGGCTCGGTGAAATAGGGGCTGCCGCCCGGGCGGCTGGGGAGGAAACGATGGCCACTCTCAAACTGACCAAGGTGACCAAGGCCTACGGCAATATCGAGATCCTGCACGGCATCGATCTCGACATAGAGTCGGGCGAGTTCATCGTCTTCGTCGGCCCGTCGGGCTGCGGCAAGTCCACCCTGCTGCGCACGATCGCCGGACTCGAACAGATCACCAGCGGCACGCTCGAGATCGACGGCGTCGTGGTCAACGACATCCCGCCCTCGCAGCGTGGGATCGCCATGGTGTTCCAGTCCTACGCGCTCTACCCGCACATGACCGTCTACGACAACATGGCCTTTGGCATGCGGCTCGCGCGCAAGAGCCGGCAGGAGATCGACGAGCGGGTGAAATACGCCGCCAACATCCTGCAGCTCACGCCCTATCTGGACCGGCTGCCGAAAGCGCTGTCCGGCGGGCAGCGTCAGCGCGTCGCCATCGGCCGCGCCATATGCCGCAATCCCAAGGTGTTCCTGTTCGACGAGCCGCTGTCCAACCTCGATGCCGCGCTGCGCGTGGCGACCCGCATCGAAATCGCCAAGCTGCACGAGTCGATGCCCGACACGACGATGATCTACGTCACCCACGACCAGGTGGAGGCGATGACGCTGGCCGACCGCATCGTGGTGCTGCGCTCGGGTGTCATCGAGCAGGTCGGCTCGCCGATGGAGCTCTATGACCGGCCGGACAACATCTTCGTCGCCGGCTTCATCGGCTCGCCGGCCATGAACATGGTGCCCTGCACCTTCGAGCAGTCCGGCGGCGAGGTGCGCGCCAGGCCCGAGAACCACGAGCCCGTCCGCATCCCTGTGCAAATCCCGGCAGGCGCCGTCGGCGGCAAGGGCACGCTCGGCGTGCGCCCGGAGCATCTGCGGCTGGCCGATGGCGCAGAGCCGCTCTTCAGGGGGCGGCTCGACATCGTCGAGCATCTGGGCGAGCTGACGTTGCTCTATGTCGATTGCGGCTTCGCCGAGCCGATCATCGCCAAGCTGGAGGGCAATGTGCGGATCGAGCGGGGCAGCGAGATCGCGCTTGCGGCGCGCACCGGGATGCTGCACGTGTTCGACGCAGACGGACGCTCGTTCCCGAGGCAGGAGCAGCCGCTCGCTGCGGAATAGACCGGAGCTTCGTTCCCACCCACCGACCTCTTCTAGCGGCCGCCGACGCCCGGCCGCGACTTCTGACGACAGGAACCTTCATGCAGCCGGCCCATCACCTTGCCGAGACCGCTTCGCCGCGACCCGCCGTCCAGCCCGATCCCGACTGGTGGCGCGGCGCCGTCATCTACCAGATCTACCCGCGCTCCTTTCAGGATTCGAACGGCGACGGCATCGGCGACCTGCGCGGCATCCTGATGCGCCTGCCGCATGTCGCCTCGCTTGGCGTCGACGCGATCTGGATTTCGCCCTTCTTCCGTTCGCCCATGCGCGACTTCGGCTACGACGTATCGGACTATCGCGAGGTCGACCCGATGTTCGGCACGCTGGAGGATTTCGACGCCGTCGTCGCCGAGGCGCACCGACTCGGCCTCAAGGTGATGATCGATCTCGTGCTTTCGCACACATCCGACCAGCATCCCTGGTTCCAGGAAAGCCGGTCCTCGCGCGACAACCCGAAGGCCGACTGGTATGTCTGGGCAGACCCGAAGCCCGACGGCACGCCGCCCAACAACTGGCTGTCGATCTTCGGCGGCTCGGCCTGGGCCTGGGACACCCGCCGCGAGCAGTATTACCTGCACAACTTCCTGACCGAGCAGCCGGACCTCAACTTCCACAACCGCGAAGTCCAGGATGCGCTGCTCGACGCCACCCGCTTCTGGCTCGACCGCGGTGTCGACGGCTTCAGGCTCGACACGATCAACTTCTACTTCCACAGCGAGGGGCTGGAGGACAATCCGCCGCTGGCGCGCGAGAGCCGCGACTATTCGACGGCGCCGAAGGTCAACCCCTACAACTACCAGGAGCACGTCTACGACAAGAACCGGCCGGAGAATCTCGAATTCCTGCGCCGCTTCCGCGCGCTCCTCGACGAATATCCGGCGCGCGCCGCCGTCGGCGAAGTGGGCGACGCCCAGCGCGGCCTTCAGATCGTCGCCGCCTACACCGCCGGCAGCGAGCGCATCCACATGTGCTACTCCTTCGACTTCCTGTCGCCGCAGAAGATTACGGCCGATCGCGTGCGCCACGTGCTGGAATCCTTCGATGCCGTGGCACCCGACGGCTGGTCCTGCTGGGCTGCCTCCAACCACGACGTGATGCGCATTGCCACGCGCTGGGCGGCTGGCGAGCCCGACCCGCAGGCCTACGTGAAGGCCGTCTCGGCGCTCTTGATGTCGTTGCGCGGCTCGGTCTGCATCTATCAGGGCGAGGAACTTGGGTTGCCCGAAGCCGATCTGGCCTTCGAAGACCTGCACGACCCCTACGGCATCCGCTTCTGGCCCGAATACAAGGGGCGCGACGGCTGCCGCACGCCGATGGTGTGGGATTCGCACCAGCCGAATGCCGGCTTTTCAACCGGCAAGCCCTGGCTGCCGGTGCCGGCCGAGCACATAGCGCTCGCCGTCAACACGCAGGAGGGCGACCCGAATTCGGTTCTCGAACACTACCGGCGCATGCTGGCGTTTCGGGCCGACCATCCGGCGCTGGTAAAGGGCGACATCAACTTCCTGGCCGCGGAGGGCGACGTGGTCGCTTTCACCCGCAGGCTCGGCAATGACCAGCTCCTGTGTGCGTTCAATCTCGGCGCGGGAGAGGCCTCGCTTGCGATTGACGGCAGCATGTCGGTCGTTGCGATTCCCGGACATGGCCTCGCCGGGCAGAGCGAAAACGGCGCCATCCGGCTTGGGCCCTATTCCGGCTGGTTCGGTCGCCTCGCCTGAAGTCCCGTCGCATCCAGGGCGGCCCTTCCAGCGTCATAATCTGTCCGCAGACGCCCGGCCCATTTCGGCTTGTTTCCGGGCGGCTGCGCGAAATCGAGAGGAAATTTCGCGCGCTCTGCGTCATTCTTGGCGCGTCGGAACACGACTGGCGATTGGAGTGCGCGCATGGTGGAAGCCCAGCGTCTCAGCCTTCATGTGCCCGAGCCGGAAGTGCGGCCGGGCGACAAGCCGGACTTTTCCAAAGTACCTATCCCGAAGGCGGGCTCCGTGCCGCGCCCGCCCGTCGATGTCGACCCGCGCGACATTCGCGATCTCGCCTTTTCGATCATCCGCGTGCTCAACCGCGAGGGTGAGGCGGTCGGCCCCTGGTCGGGCCTGCTTTCCGACGAGGAACTGCTCGAGGGGCTGCGCCACATGATGACTCTGCGTGCCTTCGATGCGCGCATGCTGATGGCCCAGCGCCAGGGCAAGACCTCCTTCTACATGCAGCACATGGGCGAGGAGGCCGTCTCCTGCGCTTTTCGCAGGGCGCTCGAGCCGGGCGACATGAACTTTCCGACCTACCGCCAGGCCGGCCTGCTGATCGCGGGCGGCTATCCGATGGTCGACATGATGAACCAGATCTATTCCAACGAGGCCGACCCGCTGAGAGGGCGGCAGCTCCCGGTCCTCTACTCCTCGAAGGAATACGGCTTCTTCTCCGTTTCCGGCAATCTCGGCACGCAATTCGTGCAGGCGGTCGGCTGGGCGATGGCCTCGGCGATCAGCAAGGACACGCGGATCGCCGCCGGCTGGATCGGCGACGGCTCGACCGCCGAGAGCGACTTCCACGCAGCCCTCGTCTTCGCCTCGACCTACCGTGCGCCGGTCATCCTCAACATCGTCAACAACCAGTGGGCGATCTCGACCTTCCAGGGCATCGCGCGCGGCGGCTCCGGCACCTTCGCCGCCCGCGGGCTGGGCTTCGGCCTGCCTTCGCTCCGCGTCGACGGCAACGACTATCTCGCAGTGCATGCCGTCGCCAGATGGGCGGCCGAGCGGGCACGCCGGAACCTCGGCGCCACGCTCATCGAATACGTCACCTATCGCGTCGGCGCGCACTCCCCCTCCGACGATCCCTCCGCCTACCGGCCCAAGGAGGAGTCGGAGGCATGGCCGCTGGGCGACCCCGTCATTCGCCTGAAGAACCACCTCATCCGCAAGGGCGTGTGGAGCGAGGAGCGGCACAGGCAGGCCGAGGCGGAGGTGATGGACACCGTGATTGCGGCGCAGAAGGAGGCCGAGAAGCATGGCACGCTTCATTCGGGCGGCAAGCCCTCGGTGCGCGACATGTTCGAGGGCGTCTATGCCGAGATGCCGCCGCACCTGCGCCGCCAGCGCCAGCAGGCGGGGGTGTGAGATGCGATCGTTGGCGCGGTTGAGATGCCGCGATCACGATCGTCGTTCGTCGGTCGTCGTTCGTCGGTCGTTTGGCAAAATTCGAACTACGAACAACCAACCACGACCGACTCTTCTTCGCGATCGTCGTTCGTTGGTCGTCGTTAGTCTGTCGTTTGACAAAATTCGAACTACGAACGACGGACCACGACCGACTCATTTTCGACCGACTCTGCCGGAGGCAGTCCAATGCCCCGCATGACCATGATCGAGGCGATCCGCTCGGCCATGGACGTGGCGATGAGCCGGGACGAGAAGGTCGTCGTGTTCGGCGAGGATGTCGGCTATTTCGGCGGCGTCTTCCGCTGCACCCAGGGGCTGCAGCAGAAATACGGCAGGACCCGCTGCTTCGACACGCCGATCTCCGAGCTCGGCATCGTCGGCACCGCGATCGGCATGGCCGCCTATGGCCTCAAGCCTTGCGTCGAAATCCAGTTCGCAGACTATGTCTATCCGGCCTACGACCAGATCGTCTCCGAAGCCGCGCGCATTCGCTACCGCTCCAATGGCGAGTTCACCTGCCCGATCGTCGTCCGCATGCCGACCGGCGGCGGCATTTTCGGCGGCCAGACGCATAGCCAGAGCCCCGAAGCGCTGTTCACCCATGTCAGCGGCCTGAAGGTGGTCGAGCCGTCCAGCCCGCGCGATGCCAAGGGCCTGCTGATCGCCGCGATCGAGGACCCCGACCCGGTCATCTTCCTGGAGCCGAAGCGGCTCTACAACGGCCCCTTCGACGGTCATCACGAAAAGCCGGTCACGCCCTGGTCGAAGCATCCGCTGGGCGAGGTCGAGGAAGGGCACTTCATCGTCCCGCTCGGCAAGGGATTGGTCCGGCGCGAGGGCAGCGCGGTGACCGTCCTTGCCTACGGCACCATGGTCTATGTCGCCGAGGCGGCGGCGGAGGAGACGGGCATTGACGCCGAGATTATCGACCTGCGCACCCTGCTGCCGCTCGACCTCGACCTGATCGTTGCCTCCGTGAAGAAGACCGGCCGCTGCGTGGTTGTGCACGAGGCGACGCTGACCTCAGGCTTCGGCGCAGAGCTCGCCGCGCTCGTCCAGGAGCACTGCTTCTGGCACCTGGAGGCGCCGGTCGCGCGCGTGACCGGCTGGGACACGCCCTATCCGCATGCGCAGGAATGGGACTATTTCCCCGGCCCGGCTCGCGTCGCCGAGACGCTGAAGCGGACGATGGAGGCCTGAGATGCGCGAGCACGTCATCAAGCTTCCGGATGTCGGCGAGGGCGTGGCCGAGGCCGAACTCGTCGAATGGCACGTCAAGGTCGGCGACCTCGTGCGCGAGGACACCGTGATGGCCGCGGTCATGACCGACAAGGCGACGGTCGAGATTCCGTCCCCCGTCGAGGGCGAGGTGACCTGGCTGGGTGGCGAGATCGGCGACAGGATAGCCGTCGGCGCGCCACTGGTGCGGTTGAAGACGGCGGGCGAGGATACCGGCGAGAGCGTGGCTGCCCCCCGCGAGGCGGCGCCTGTGATGGCTGACGGGCAGGCCGAAGCCCCGATCGCCGACGGCATGGCCGAAGAGGGCGAGGCAGTCCCGCCGCCCCCGGCAAGTTTTTCGGATGTGAAGCCGACGCCGACGCCGCAAGCTGCTTCCGCAAGCGCGACCCGCATGCCTGCGCTGGGCAGGATGCGCACCGGCGCCCCCCGTCCGGAAGGCGAAAAACCGCTGGCTTCCCCAGCCGTCAGGCAGCGGGCTCGCGAGGCGGGCATTGACCTGCGCGGCGTGACAGGTACGGGCCCCGCCGGCCGCATCCTTCACGAGGACCTCGACGCATTCCTGCGCGGCGAGACCTCCGATCCCGGCCGCCCGGCGGCGGTTGCCGATACTTCGGTCGAGGAGGTCAAGGTCGTCGGCCTGCGCCGCCGCATCGCCGAGAAGATGGCCAGGGCCCATGCCGGAATCGTGCCGATCACCTATGTCGAGGAGGTTGACGTCACGGCGCTGGAAGAGCTTCGCGGCAAGCTCAACGCCGACCGCAGGGGCGACCGGCAGAAGCTGACGCTGCTTCCCTTCCTGATGCGCGCCATGGTCGTCGCCATCCGCGAGCAGCCGCACATCAACGCCCATTTCGATGACGAGGCCGGCATCATCCGCCGGTTCGGCGGCGTTCATATCGGCATCGCCACCCAGACCGACGCCGGGCTGATGGTGCCCGTCGTGCGCCATGTCGAGGCGCGCGATCTGTGGGACTGCGCGGCGGAAGTGGGCCGGCTGGCGGAGGCCGCCCGCGCCGGCACCGCCTCGCGCGAGGAGCTTTCCGGCTCGACCATCAGCATCACCTCGCTGGGCGCGCTCGGCGGCATCGTGACCACGCCCGTGATCAACCACCCCGAGGTGGCAATCGTCGGCGTCAACCGAATGGCCGTGCGGCCGCTCTGGGACGGCCGCGAGTTCGTGCCGCGCAAGATGATGAACCTTTCCTCCTCCTTCGACCATCGGGTGATCGACGGCTGGGACGCGGCCATCTTCGTCCAGAAGCTCAAGGCGCTGCTCGAGACGCCGGCGCTGATCTTTGTGGAGGGGTGAGGTCCCATGAACGAAATGTCCTGCACCCTGCTCGTCGTCGGTGCCGGACCGGGCGGCTATGTCTGCGCGATCCGGGCCGGCCAGCTCGGCGTCGACACCGTCATCGTCGAGAAGGACAGGCCGGGCGGCACCTGTCTCAATGTCGGCTGCATCCCGTCCAAGGCCCTGATCCACGTTGCCGAGGAGTTCGAGAAGGCGGTCCGCTGGGCAGACACCGCCTCGCCGCTCGGCATCTCGGTTTCCGCTCCGGCGTTCGATCTCGCCAGGGCGATCGACTGGAAGAACCACGTCGTCGGCCGCCTCACCAATGGCGTCGCCGGCCTCCTCAAGAAGGCCGGCGTGAAGTCCGTGCACGGCCATGCGCGCTTCCGCGACGGCAAGACGGTTGAGGTCGAGACCGAGACCGGACCGCTGCTGATAAGGACGCAACAGGTCGTCATCGCCACCGGCTCGGCCCCGGTCGAACTGCCTGGCTTGCCGTTCGGCGGCCCGGTGATCTCTTCAACGCAGGCGCTGTCGCTCACCGAACTGCCGAAATCGCTCGTCGTGGTCGGCGCCGGCTATATCGGGCTCGAACTCGGCACCGCCTTCGCAAAGCTGGGCGCGAAGGTGACGGTCGTCGAGGCCGAAGGCCGGATCCTGCCGCTTTATGACGCCGAACTCTCCCGCCCGGTCGCAAAGCGACTTGGGGAACTCGGCGTCGAGGTGTTGACCAGCGCGAAGGCGCGCGGCCTCTCGGCAGGCAAGGATGCGCTGCTGGTCGACACTGCCGATGGTGAGCGCCGCGTCGCGGCAGACAGGGTGCTGGTCGCGGTCGGCCGCCGCCCCCTTACCGAAGGCTGGGGGCTGGAAGAGATCGACCTCGACATGGACGACCGCTTCATCCGCATCGACGACCAGTGCCGCACCTCCATGCGCGGCGTCTTCGCGATCGGCGACGTGACCGGCGAGCCGATGCTGGCGCATCGCGCGATGGCGCAGGGCGAGATGGTGGCCGGGATCGTGGCGGGCGCGCGCCACGCCTGGGACAAGCGCGCCGTCCCGGCCGTCTGCTTCACCGATCCCGAGATCGTGGCGGTCGGCCTGTCGCCCGAGGAAGCGCGCGCCGCCGGCCGCGAGGTGAAGGTCGGCCAGTTCCCGTTCAGCGCAAACGGCCGCGCCATGACGCGGCTGGGCGAAGATGGCTTCGTGCGCATCGTGGCGCGCGCCGACAACCATGTCGTGCTCGGCATCCAGGCGGTGGGGCAGGGCGTCTCCGAGCTGTCGGCGGCTTTCGGCCTGGCGATCGAGATGGGCGCGCGGCTGGAGGACATAGCCGGCACCGTCCATGCCCACCCGACACAGGGCGAGGCCTTCCTGGAAGCCGCGCTGCGGGCGCTCGGCCACCCGCTCCACATCTGAGTCGAAGCGGCGCCTACACCAGCACCGGCTGCGCGACCCGCGCCTCGCCGCCGAACACCCTGAGGTAGCGCTCGATCTCCTTCGGGTCGCCCGTCGCCTTGTTCGGATTGTCGGAGAGCTTGACGGCCGGCCGGCCGTTCGCCTCGTCCACCTTGCAGACCAGCGAGATCGCCTTCAGTCGCTCGTTGGGCAGCGGCGCACAGTCCTCGAAGTCGTTGGTGAGGTTGGTGCCCCAGCCGAACGCCATCCGCACCCTGCCCTCGAAGTGCCGGTAGGCCTTCTCGATCGTCTCCACGTCGAGCCCGTCCGAGAAGATCAGCAGCTTCTCGCGGGGGTCCCGACCCTTTGATCGCCACCACTCGATGATGCGCTCCCCGCCCTCGATCGGCGGCGCGCTGTCGGGCCGGAAGCCGGTCCAGTCGGCCACCCAGTCCGGCGCATGCCGCAGGAACGACTCGGTGCCGAAGGCGTCGGGCAGCACGATCAGCAAATTGCCGCCGTAGAGCGTGTTCCAGTCGCGCAGCACCTTGTAGGGCGCGGCTAGCATCTCCTCGTCGCTGTTGGCGAGAGCGGCCAGCACCATCGGAAGCTCGTGCGCGTTGGTGCCCAGCGCCTCGAGGTCGCTGTCCATGGCGAGCTTGACGTTGCTGGTGCCGGTGAAGGCCTCGCCGATGCCCTCCTTCAGCGCCTCCACGCACCAGCGCTGCCACAGGAAGGAGTGTCGCCGGCGCGTGCCGAAGTCCGAGATGCGGATGTCCGGCAGCTTCTTCAGCCGCTCCACCTTGTCCCACATCTTGGCCTTGGCGCGGGCATAGGTGACGTCCAGCGCAAACGGTCCGAGGTTCCTGAGCGCGGCCCTGCTGCGCAGCTCGTTGATGATCGCGAGCGCCGGGATTTCCCACATCGTCGTATGGGTCCACGGGCCGTGGAAGCGCAGCTGATACTGGCCGTCGACCTTGCGGAGCTCGTATTCGGGAAGCTGGAAATCCTCGAGCCAGGCGAGGAACTCCGGATCGAAAATCTGCTTGCGCCCGTAGAAGGTGTTGCCGGCGAGCCAGATCATCTCCTTCTTGGTGAAGCGCAGCGTGCGCGCATAGTCGAGCTGAGCGCGCAGTTCCCCCTCGTCGATCTCGTCCGCGAGCCGCACCGACTTCGTCCGGTTGATCAGCGTGAAGGTCGCGTTGACACGGGGATAGAGGCTCCAGATCATCTGCAGCATCAGGAGCTTGTAGAAGTCCGTGTCGAGCAGCGAGCGCACGATCGGGTCGAGCTTCCAGGTATGGTCGTAGACGCGCTTCGCGATGTCGGTGATCGTCGCCATTCGCTGTTCTCTTTGGTCCCTTCCGCAAGGTCGTCTCTAGGCATGGCGGGCGCGAAAAGCCAGAGCCACGAGGTGGTTCGAAGTCTGGCGACGAAGCTGATATCGGATATGCTTGCATTGCAAGGGGGCAGGGGATGTCGCACGCGCGGGCCAGAAGCTTGATTCGCAAGGGATGTTGGGCGGCGTTGGCCGCGCTGACTGCCATTGCATCCGCGAGCCCGGCCTTCGCCCATGCCAGCGATCGCGGCTTCGTGCTGCTGCTGCCCACCGGCTACTACTTGTTCGGCGGTGCGCTTGCAGTGGCGCTCAGCTTCGTCGTCCTCGTCCTTG
>Ga0182792_1001071_pt1 | contig 23648 bp, 17 predicted proteins | sample Passage237B_FD_130497 | JGI IMG/M metagenome (GOLD analysis project Ga0182792, IMG submission 130497) | Cellulose adapted compost microbial communities from Newby Island Compost Facility, Milpitas, CA, USA - Passage2 37B (version 2) (version 2) ...
CGCAGGCGCAGCACCTGAACCTCCTTCGCGGGCAGGACGCTCGGGGCGGCCAGGAGCGCCGTCGTCCGGGCTCCCCGCCCCGCGAGCACCAGCTCGAGGCCTGCGGCCCGGGCGAAGCGACGCAGCTTCGCCCTTCCCCAGGGCGCGCGCGGTGGCTCCTGGACGGCGAGGACCTCGGGGGCGGCGGAGCGCACGACGGCGACCGCAGCGGCGAGGTCCCCCGTGAGACGCAGGAGGTTGTAGGACATGACCCGGAGCGATCGGGGCCCAGGATGCTCTGCCCTGGCCGTCTCGGTCACCGCTCCGCACCCCCTCGCCCTGCAGCTCTGGGCCCCGCTTGCCCGTCAGTCGATCGTCACACGGGCGCGTCGGACGCACGAGCGGGACGGCGGGGCGCACGACACTCCGACCCCGAGCGGACGAGAGCGGGTCCCGGAGCTTCAGGCTCTCCGGGACCCGCTCTCGGCTCTGGCGCCGTCTTCTCAGGCGCCGTCTTCTCAGGCGCCGTCTTCTCAGGCGCCGTCTTCTCAGGCGCCGTCTTCTCAGGCGCGACCTTCTCAGGCCCTGACGGCCTCGGCGACACTCACGCGCGAGCGGCGAGCGTCCTCGCCGGTCACGAGGTGCACCTCGCCGACGAGCTGCGTGCTCGCCGTCGTCTCCTTGGCGAAGCAGTCCGGGCCGACCCACAGCTGGACCTCGCCCGGCTCGACCACGCGCTCGAGCTCGCGGTTCGAGAAGGCCAGGCGCGTCGTGGGCACCTCGAAGGTGACCTCGACGCTCGCCCCCGGCTCGAGCTCGACCCGCCCGAAGGCCACGAGCTGCGAGACGGGACGCGTGACGCTCGCGAGCACGTCGTGCGCGTAGAGCTGCACCACGTCGGTGCCCGCGCGCTCGCCCGTGTTCGTGACGCGCACGCGCGCCGTGATCACGCCGTCGGTGGGGACCTCGCTCGCGACCTCGAGCCCCGAGTGCTCGAAGCTCGTGTAGCTCAGTCCGTGCCCGAAGGCGACGGGCGGCGTCGTGTCGAGGTTCGTGACCGTGCCCGGCCCGCCCAGCTTCGGGTGCAGGTAGGAGTACGGCGCGGCGCCCGCGCTGCGCGGCATGCTGATCGGCATGCGCCCGCTCGGGGCCACGGCGCCGGAGAGCACGCGAGCGATCGCGGTGCCTCCCTCCTCGCCCGGGAAGAAGGACTGCACGACGGCGGCGCAGCGCTCGAGCGCCCAGCCCACCGCGTAGGGGCGGCCCGTGACGAGCACGAGCACCACGGGCGTGCCGGTCTCGAGCACGGCCTCGACGAGCTCGCGCTGCACGCCCGGCAGCTCGAGGGAGTCGACGTCGCATCCCTCGCCCGTCGTGCCCCGGCCGAAGAGCCCCGCGTGGTCGCCCGCGACGAGGACGACGACGTCGGCCTCCTGCGCGACCGCGACGGCCTCGGCGAATCCCGAACGGTCCTCGTCGAGCACGGTGCAGCCGCGCGCGAAGCTGATCTCGCTCGAGGGCAGCTCGGCGCGCAGGGCCTCGAGGACCGTGGGCGCTGCGATGCCCTTGTCGGCGTGCGGGTGGTGGTCGAGCACGTGGTTGATGAAGGAGTAGCAGCCGAAGAGCGCCTCGAAGCGGTCGGCGTTGGGGCCGACGACGGCGATCTTGGCGGGAGCCGCCTGCGGCGCGCCCGTGGCGTCGGCCGCGAGCGGGAGAGTCCCGTCGTTGCTGAGCAGGACGAGCGACTCCTCCGCGAGGCGCAGCGCGAGCGCGCGAGCGTGCGGCGGGTCCAGGTCGACCTCGCCCGTGGGCTCGGGACCGTCGAAGCGCTCGTCGAGCAGGCCGAGCTCCTCCTTCTGCGTGAGGATGCGCTCGAGCGCGATGTCGACGAGCTCCTCGGGCACCTGGCCCGAGCGCACGGCCTCGAGCAGCGGGGCGCCGAAGGCGTCCTGGCTCGGCAGCTCGATGTCGATGCCCGCGTGCAGGGCCTGGTGGGCGGCGTCCGCGAGGTCGGCCGCCACGCCGTGCAGCTTCTCGAGGAAGGCGATGCCGAAGTAGTCGGCCACGACCGATCCCGTGAAGCCCCACTCCCCCCGCAGCAGCTCGGTGAGCAGGCTGCGGTCGGCCGCCGCGGGGACGCCGTCGATCTCGGCGTAGGAGTGCATGACCGAGCGCACCCCGCCGTCGCGCACCGCCATCTCGAAGGGCGTCAGCAGGACGTCGCGCACCTCGCGCGGCCCCGCGTGCACGGGGGCGAGGTTGCGGCCCGCGCGCGAGTTCGAGTAGCCCACGAAGTGCTTGAGGGTCGCGATGATGCCCGTCGACTGCAGGCCGCGCACGTAGGCGGTGCCGAGCTCGCCGACGACGTAGGGGTCCTCGGCGATGCACTCCTCGACGCGCCCCCAGCGTGCGTCGCGGACCACGTCGAGGACGGGGGCGAGGCCGTGGTGGACGCCCAGCTCGCGCATGCTCGAGCCGATCTGCCTCGCCATCTCCTCGACGAGCTCGGGGTCGAAGCTCGCGCCCCAGGCGGGCGGCACGGGGTAGGCCGTGGCGCGCCACGCGGCGAGCCCGTTGAGGCACTCCTCGTGCACGATCGCGGGAAGACCCGCGGGGGTGTTCTCCACGAGGCGGCGCTGGGCGCGGTACAGCCAGGTGCGGCGCTCCCCCGGGTCGACCGGGTGGGTGCCGTACACGCGGGTGAGGTGACCGATGCCGAGCTTCGTCGCCTCCTCGTAGGCGTCTCCCCCGCCCATGACGTCGGCCATCGGCGCCACGACGTTCCCGCCGTGGTCGACCCAGTGCCCCGAGATCTGGGCGAGCTTCTCCTCGAGGCTGAGCCTCGCGACGATCTCGCGGACCCGGTCGGAGGGGTTGCGGCCGGTCCGGGTCGGTTCCGGGCGCACCTCGACTTCGCTCACGTGCATTCCTTACTTGCAGGTACGGCCGTCGGGGGGTGCGAGCTGCACCCCCCGACGACAGGACAGACGGGTGCTCAGCCCTTCACAGCACCCTGCAGACCGCTGACGATGCGGTTCTGCATGGCGAGGAAGAAGGCCAGAGCGGGGATCATCGCGAGTGACGTGAACGCGAGGATCCCGGCGGTGTCGGACGAGTACTGGCTCGAGAACTGCGCGACGCCGAGGGGAAGCGTAATGGCGCCGCCACCCACCTTCAGCACGAAGAGCGGGAGGAGGTACGCGTTCCACGAACCGACGAAGGCCAGCACGCCGACGGTGACGAGTCCCGGGCCCGAGAGGGGCAGCAGGATCCGCCAGAAGAAGCCGAACTTGCCGGCTCCGTCGATCGACGCGGCGTCCTCGAGCTCTCCCGGGATCGCCCGCAGGAAGGGCACGAGGATGATCACCGTCACAGGCAGCGCGAAGGCCACCTGCGGGATGATCACGCCGAGCGACTTACCGAACAGGCCGAGGTCGCGGAGCATGATCGACAGCGGGAGCACCGCGATCGTCAGGGGGAACAGCAGGCCCGCGGTGTAGAGCGAGTAGAGAGCCTGACGACCCTTGAACGAGTACCGGGCGATGACGAAGGCCGCCATCACGCCGAGGATCACGACACCGAGGGTGGTGCCGATCGCGATGACCGTGCTCGTCAGCACCTGGCTCCAGAAGCGGCCCGAGGTGATGACGCTCTCGTAGTTGTCGAGGACCCACGGGTTCGGCAGGCCGGCCGGGTTGGCCGTGATCTGCAGGTTCGTGCGGAAGCCTCCGAGGATCACGTAGGTCACCGGGGCGACCATGATCCCCACCACGAGCAGGGCCACGAGGTAGACGAGCGGCTGGGTCAGCCGACGTCGGGTGCGCTGCTGCGCGGACTCCACGACGTTCGGAGCGTATGCGGAAGCCATAGCTATTCCTCCCGTCCGGTGAGCGAGCCCTCGAGGTCACGTCGCAGGGCGAAGCGCTGGTAGAGCAGCGCGACGATGAGCGAGATCACGAAGAGGATGACCGCGACGGCGGAGCCGAAGCCGATCTGCTGCGAGTTGTTTCCGTACTTGACCATGTACGTGGCCATCGTGTGGGCCGCCTGGAGCGGACCGCCGTTCGGCGTGAGCAGGGAAACCATGTCGAACAGCTGCAGCGAGCCGATGATGGACAGGAACGCCCACACGCGGATCGTCGGGCCGAGCAGCGGGATCGTGATGTGCCGCTGCGTCTGCCACCAGCTCGCGCCGTCGATCGCGGCTGCCTCGCCGAGCTCGTCCGGGACGCCCTGCAGGCCGGCCAGCATGATGAGGATCGCGAAGCCGAGGTACTTCCAGGTGAGGACCGCGAAGACGGTCCACATCACGAAGTTCGGGTCGGCGAGCCAGAGCTGGCGCAGGTCTCCGAGCCCGATCGCGTTGAGGACCGAGTCGAAGGCGCCGTAGGTACCGGCCTTCGGCGGGGCCTGGAGGATCAGGCGGAAGGCGAGACCGGCGATGACCTCGCTGATGATGTAGGGGATGAAGATGAGGAGCCGGATCACGGCACGGCCGCGGATCCTGCGGTTGAGCAGGAGCGCGATCCCGAGGGCCAGAGGGCCCTGGACGATGAGCGACATGATCAGCACGAAGAAGTTGTTCTTGATCGCGCCGATGAACACGGGGTCGCTGAGCGCTCGCGTGTAGTTGTCGAAGCCGATGAACCGGTCGAGCGGCCCGAGCCCGTTCCAGTTGAAGAAGCTGTAGTAGGCCGCGAGGACCACGGGGACGAAGACGAACCCGATGTAGACGATCAGGGCGGGCGCAGAGAAGAGCCCGATCTGAAGCCACTTGAGCCCGTTGCGCTTGCGTGGCCGCGCGTGAGAGGTGCGGGCCGGGCCCACGGGAACCGTGGGCCCGGCCTTGGTGAGTGTCGTCATGACTCTTAGAGCGTCGCCGCCGCGTTCTTGATCGCGTCCACGATGCCCTCGGGCGTGCCCTGGCCACCGAACATGTTCACGATCGCCTCGTTCATCTGCGTACCGACGACACTGCCGTAGGCGGTGTCGAGCCACAGCTGGACGAAGGACGCGTTGGCGAGACCCTCCTGGACGAGGTTGAGGTTCGGGTCGGTGATGGAACCCTGAGCGTCCTTGTGCGTGGGGATGCCCGCGCCGCTCTCGCCGAACCGGTTCTGGACCTCGGGGCTGAGGATGTACTTCAGGAGCTCCACAGCGATGTCCGGAGCGTCCTTGTAGACAGCGAAGCCGTCACCGCCACCGAGGGCAGCGGTCGGGTCGCCGGCAGCGCCCTCGATCGCGGGGAAGTTGAACCAGCCGAGGAACTCGGGCGGGGTCGCGTCCTCGTCACCGCGCTCGTCGCGGAGGATGCCACCCATGACGCCGGCGTTCCAGTGGCCCATGAGCTCCATGGCCGCAGCGCCGGTCGCGAGGAGGCCGGCGGAGGAGCTGGCGCCCTCCTGGGCCGAGGTCGCGAGGAAGCCCTCGTTGAAGGGCTCGGAGGCGATGAACTCCTGGAGGAGCTTGCCGGCCTCGACGAAGCACGGGTCGTCGAAGTTGAGCGAGGACTGAGCAGCCTGCAGCGCCTCGGGCGAGCAGGACTTCAGCGCGAAGTGGTACCAGTAGTGCGCCGCCGGCCAGCCGGAGCCCGCACCCACGGCGATCGGGGTGATGCCCGCCGCCTTGAGCTTGTCGATCGCGTCGTAGAGCTCGTCGAGCGTCTTCGGCGTGTCGGTGATGCCGGCCTGCGCGAAGAGGTCCTTGTTGTACCAGAAGCCCGAGATGCCGAAGGTGAAGGGCAGGGCGTAGGTCTTGCCGTCGAGCTGCCAACCACCGACCGTCGGGCCGATCGCCTCGAGCTCCTCGTCGACGAGGCCCGTGAGGTCCTTGAGGTGACCCGCCGCGACCTGGTCGCGGATCTCGCCACCGCCCCACGCCTGGAAGATGTCAGGCGCGTCGCCCGAGGTAAGGGCGTTGGGGATGAGCGTGCGCTGGAGCTCCTCGTTCTGGAAGCCCTCGACCTCGACCGTCACGCCGGGGTGAGCGGCCTCGAACTCCTTCGCCACGTCAGCCCACAGGCCGTTCAGCGGCTCGCCCGTGCCGTTGTGCCACCAGCGGATGGTGACGGGCTCGGTGACCTCCGAGCCGGAGTCGGTCGGGTCGGCGGCCGCGTCGCTCGTGGTCGGGTCGCTCGAGCCGCCCGAGTTCGTGCAGGCGGACACCAGGAGCGCGACTGCAGCCATGGAGGCAGCGATCGCACCCTTGCGGTTGCGTGCCATGGGTAGGTCCCTTCGTCGTCATCGTTGACCTTGCGGACAGCAGTGACTATGGCAGCGTGATCTTCCTCTCGTCAAACGATTTCGATAACGTTTTTCTCACGATAGGCTCTCGCCATGAGCGCTCGGAGAAGAGTCACCATCACAGATGTCGCCCGAACGGCGGGAGTCTCCGTGGCCACGGTGTCGAAGGTGGTGAACGGGCGCTACGGGGTCGCCGCAGCGACCGCGGAACGGGTCCGTGAGGTCATCGACCAGCTCGGCTACTCCTCGAGCCTCGTGGCCCGTTCGCTGCGCTCGACGCGCACCGGCGTCATCGGCATCCTCGTCGCCGACTTCGAGCCCTTCTCCTCCGAGGTCCTCAAGGGGCTGAGCGCCCAGGCCGCCGGCTCCGGGTACGAGCTCCTCGCCTGGTCGGGCTACTCGGGCCACGCGGGTCGCGAGGGCTGGGAGAAGCGCTCGCTCAACCAGCTCGCGGGCACGCTCATCGACGGAGCGGTCGTCGTCACGCCCACCGTCGTCGACGCCGACGCCGGCATCCCCGTCGTCGCGGTCGACCCCCACACGGGCCCCTCGGGCCTGCCGATGATCGACTCGGACAACTTCCACGGCGCCCTCGCGGCGACCCAGCACCTCATCGACCTGGGGCACGAGCGCATCGGCTTCCTCGCCGGCCGCCCGGGGCTGCAGTCGGCCGAGGAGCGCGAGCGCGGCTACCGCACGGCCCTCGAGCAGGCCCAGATCCCCTTCGACCCCGAGCTCATCCGGGTCGGTGGCTACCGCGAGGAGACCGCCGAGGGCGCCGCGCGCGAGCTGCTCTCGATCGAGGACCGCCCCACCGCCGTCTTCGCCGCGAACGACATCACGGCCATCCGCACGATCCAGGTCGCCAACGAGCTCGGGCTGCGCGTGCCCGAGGACCTGTCCGTCGTCGGCTTCGACAACGTCCCCGAGTCGATCCTCGTCGACCCGCCCCTCACGACGATCGCGCAGAACCTGCACCAGATGGGGGCCGAGGCCTTCCGCCTCCTGCTCACCCTGCTCGCGGGCGAGGAGCCCGGCGAGACGCACGTGCGTCTGAACACCGAGCTCATCGAGCGCCGCTCGACGCAGCGGCTCGCGAAGAAGGCCTGAGCCCGTTCCCCCGCGGGCCGCTCGACGCGGAGCGCCCTAGGCCTTCGTCGCGCGGTACTCCTCGTCGAGGATGCCCATGACGATGACGTCGCAGAAGCGGTCACCGTCGCGCGCGGCGTCGCGCTGACGTCCTTCGACGACGAAGCCGAGGTTCTCGTAGAGCGACTTCGCCCGAGCGTTCGTCGCGAGCACGTCGAGGCTCACGCGGTGCAGGCCGAGGGTCTCGAAGGCGAGGCCCAGCATGAGCGAGATCGCCTCCGTCCCGTAGCCACGGCCCCGGTAGGCGGGACGCATCGCGAGCCGCAGGTTCGCCGAGCGCACGACGTGGTCGATCTCGTTGAGCACGATCTCGCCGAGGAACTCGTCGCTCCCGCCTGCGGTCACGGCCATGTCCACGCGGCCGACGGCCCCCGCGACGGTCGCGCACCACTCCTCGATCTGGCGACGGGTGAACTCGCGGGTCGTGCCCGTGAGCCGGCGGCCCTCAGGGTCGGAGACCGACTCCCACATCGCGTCGGCGTCCTCGGCCTTGATGGGCCGCAGGCGGACGAGCTCTCCCTGCAGCGCCTCGACGATCATGCGTGGCTCCTCAGCCCTTGACCCGCTCCAGCACGAGTTCGCGGACGCGACCGGCGTCGGCCTGACCGCGGGTCGCCTTCATCACCGCTCCGATGATCGCACCGACCGGTCCGAGGTTCCCACCGCGAATCTTCTCGGCGATGTCGGGCTGGGCTGCGAGCGCCTCGTCGATCGCCGCGAGCAGCGGGCCGTCGTCGGACACGACCTCGAGACCGCGCGAGACGACGACCTCCTCGGGAGAGCCCTCCCCCGCGAGCACGCCCGCGAGCACCTGGCGCGCGAGCTTGTCGTTGATGCGGCCCGAGTCCACGAGGCCCTGGAGCTCGGCGACCTGCGCGGGGGTGACCGCGAGCTCCTCGAGAGCGAGGCCCTGCTCGTTGGCGGTGCGGGCGAGCTCGCCCATCCACCACTTGCGGGCCGCGGCGGGCGCGGCACCGGCCTCGACCGTGGCGAGGAGGATGTCGATCGCCCCGGAGTTGACGACGTCACGCATCTCGAGGTCCGTGAAGCCCCACTCCCCCTGGAGCCGACGACGGCGCGCCGCGGGCAGCTCGGGCAGCGAGGCGCGGATCTCCTCGACCCACTCACGGCTCGGCGCGATCGGCACGAGGTCCGGCTCGGGGAAGTAGCGGTAGTCGTCCGCGTCGGACTTCACGCGGCCGGACGTCGTCTGGCCCGTGTCCTCGTGGAAATGGCGCGTCTCCTGCGTGATCGAGCCGCCCGCGTCGAGCACGGCCGCCTGGCGCGAGACCTCGAAGCGCACGGCGCGCTCGATCGAGCGGAAGGAGTTGACGTTCTTGGTCTCGGTGCGCGTGCCGAGCGGGGACTCGGGCGTCGGGCGCAGGGAGACGTTGATGTCGGCGCGCACGTTGCCGCGCTCCATGCGGGCCTCGGAGACCTCGAGGGCGCGGAAGAGGTCCCGCAGGGTCTGCACGTAGGCGCGCGCGACCTCAGGGGCGCGCTCACCGGCTCCCTCGATGGGACGCGTGACGATCTCCACGAGCGGGATGCCCGCACGGTTGTAGTCGACGAGGGAGTACTCCGCGCCGTGGATGCGGCCCGTCGAGCCGCCCACGTGCGTGTTCTTGCCCGCGTCCTCCTCGAGGTGCGCACGCTCGATCTCGACGCGGAAGACGCTCCCGTCCTCGAGCTCGACGTCGAGCCAGCCGTCGAAGGCGATCGGCTCGTCGAACTGCGAGATCTGGTAGTTCTTCGGCACGTCCGGGTAGAAGTAGTTCTTCCGCGCGAAGCGGCAGGTCTCGGCGATCTGGCAGTTGAGCGCGAGACCGATGCGGATCGCGAACTCGACGGCCGAGCGGTTCACCACGGGCAGCGCCCCGGGCAGACCCAGGGAGACCGGCGAGACCGAGGTGTTCGCCTCCTCGCCGAAGACGGCGGGAGCGGGGCAGAACATCTTGCTGCGCGTGCCGAGCTCGACGTGCACCTCGATGCCGAGCACGGTGTCGTAGCGGGCCGTCGCCTCCTCGAAGGGGACGAGGTCGGTGGTGGTCGTGGTCACTTCGACTCCTCCAGATCGGGCGCGCGGTCGAGGAGGCGGCCTCCCCACGAGGCCTCGAGAAGAGCCTCGAGAGCGGCGCCCACGCGGTAGACGCGGTCGTCGGCGCGCGCGGGGGCGAGCACCTGGAAGCCCGTGGGCAGGCCGTCCTCGGCGAGTCCGTTGGGGACGGAGATGCCAGGCACGCCCGCAAGGTTCGCGGGGATGGTCGCGACGTCGTTGAGGTACATCGCGAGAGGGTCGTCGAGCTTCGAGCCGAGCGGGAAGGCCGTGGTGGGCGCCGTCGGCGAGACGAGCACGTCTGCCTTGTCGAAGGCCGCGGCGAAGTCGCGCTGGATGAGCGTACGCACCTTCTGGGCCGAGCCGTAGTAGGCGTCGTAGTAGCCCGCGGAGAGGGCATAGGTACCCAGGATGATGCGTCGCTTGACCTCGTCGCCGAAGCCCGCGCCGCGCGTCGCGGCCATGACGCGCTCGGCGGTCACGGGGCCCTCGCTGGGCTCGACCCGCAGGCCGAAGCGCATGCCGTCGAACTTCGCGAGGTTGCTCGAGGCCTCCGCAGGCATGATCAGGTAGTAGGCCGCGAGGGCGTAGTCGAAGCTCGGGCACGAGACCTCGACGATCTCGGCGCCCGCGCCGCGCAGCAGCTCGACCGACTCGTGGAAGCGAGCGCGCACGCCCTCCTGGTAGCCGTCCCCGTCGAGCTCGGTGATGACACCGATGCGCACCCCGGAGAGGTCTCCCGCTGCTCCCTCGCGCGCCGCCTGGGCGAGCGCGGGGAGCTCCTCGGGCAGGCTCGTCGCGTCGCGCGGGTCGTGCCCGCCCACGAGCTCGTGCAGGAGCGCGGAGTCGAGCACGGTGCGCGTCACCGGGCCCGCCTGGTCGAGCGAGGACGCCATCGCGATGAGGCCGTAGCGCGAGATGCCGCCGTAGGTGGGCTTGACGCCCACGGTGCCCGTGACGGCGCCCGGCTGGCGGATCGAGCCGCCCGTGTCGGTACCGATCGCGAGCGGGGCCTCGAAGGCCGCGACGGCCGCGGCCGAGCCGCCTCCCGAGCCGCCGGGGATGCGCGTCAGGTCCCAGGGGTTGCGCGTGGGGCCGAAGGCCGAGAACTCGGTGCTCGAGCCCATCGCGAACTCGTCCATGTTCGTCTTGCCGAGGATCGGCAGGCCCGCGGCCTTGATGCGCTCGACGAGGGTCGCGTCGTAGGGCGGGACCCAGCCCTCGAGGATCTTCGAGCCGGCCGTGGTGGGCAGGCCCCTCGTGACGACGACGTCCTTGACGGCGATCGGCACGCCCGTGAGCTCGCGCACGTCCTCGCCCGCGGCGCGGCGGCGGTCCGCCTCGGCGGCCTGGGCGAGAGCGCCCTCGGCGTCGACGTGCAGGAAGGCCGCGACCTCGCCGTCGACCTCGGCGATGCGCTCGAGGTGGGCCTGGGTCAGCTCGACGCTGCTCGTCTCGCCGCTCGCGAGGAGCGCGGCGAGCTCGGCGGCGGAGCGTCGGGTCAGCTCGGCGCTCACGCGTCCTCCCCCAGGATCTGCGGGACGGCGAACTTGCCGTCCTCGGCCTCGGGCGCGCCGGCGAGCACGTCCGCCACGGGCAGGGGCGCCTCGGGGACGTCCTCGCGCATCGTGTTGACGAGGGGCAGCGGGTGGGAGGTCGCGGGCACGTCGGGGGTCGCGACCTCGCTGACCTTCTCGACGCTCGCGACGATCACCTGGAGCTCGTCCGCGAGGCGGTCGAGCTCGGCGTCGGACAGGTCGATGCGGGCGAGGGCGGCCACGCGGGCGACCTCGTCTCGATCCAGGGTGGGCATGCGAGCGAGTCTAGTGCGGCCCGCAGGTGGCTCTGAGCCGCGCTCACTCCTCGTAGGAGCAGATCGTCTCGACCTTGCGCGCCGAGGCGGAGGTGGGGTCGAAGCGGTGGCCGAGCCACTGGCGCACGAGGGTCCGCGCGAGCTCGGGGCCGATCACGCGTTGGCCCATGCACAGCACCTGGGCGTCGTTCGAGAGCACCGAGCGCTCGACCGAGTAGGGGTCGTGGGCCGTGACGGCGCGGATCCCGGGGACCTTGTTCGCAGCGATCGCGACGCCGAGGCCCGTGCCGCAGATCAGCAGCGCACGGTCGGCCTGCCCCGCGGCGACGAGGCGCGCGGCCTCGACCGCGACGTGCGGGTAGTCGCGCTCCTCGCCCGCGTGGACGCCGAGGTCGGTGACGCTCGCGACCCGCTCGTCGGCCCGCAGGTCCTCGGCGAGGAGGTCCTTGAGCTCGAGGCCGGCGTCGTCGGAGCCGACGACGATGCGCCAGGGCGTGTTCTCGGTCATGACTCTCCATCCTGGGCGGGACCCGCGCCGGCCGCACGGGCAAGCACCTCGCCGACCGTGCGCACCGCGAGCGCGAAGGAGATCGCGCCCGGGTCGGGGGTGCCGAGACTGCGCTCGGCGAGGGGTCGGGCGCGGCCCACCTTGGGGGCCAGCTCGGAGGTCGAGCGCGCGGCGGCCTCGGCCGCGGCGGCGACCCGCTCGGCGGCGGCCGCCGGCTCGAGCCCCTCGGCGACCGCGCGCTCGAGCTCGGCGACCGCGGGGATCGCGGCGTCGAGCATGGTCTTGTCCCCGAGCGAGGCCCGGCCGAGCGCGCCGACGGCCTCCACGCCGGCGCGCACGGCCTGGGCGAGCCCTTCGGGAGCGAGGGGCAGCTCGATCCGCGACGCGACCGTGCGGAGCATCGCGCCCCACAGCACGCCGGAGGTTCCTCCCGCGCGGTCGGCCCACGCGTGCCCGGCCGCGTCGAGAGCGGCCGTGGCGCCTCCCCCGGTCTCGACGGAGGTCCGCGCCGCCTCGAGGGCCGCGCCCACGCCGCGGACCATGCCGCGCCCGTGGTCCCCGTCGCCCGCGACGGCGTCGAGCTCGGCGAGCTCGGGCTCCGCGGAGCGCAGGGCCGCGTCGAGGGCCTCGACGACCGAGACGAGGAGCGGGGCGGCGGCGAGGTCCTCGGGGCTCGCGGGCTCGGTCGCGGGAGCCTGCTCGGAGGTTGAGGCCCCCTCAGCCCTCGCATCGAGATCCGGCCCGGCGAGCGCGTCACCGTGCGGTCCTGCGACGGGGGGCGCGGGCTCGGCCGCGTGCCGCCCGCGCGGCCCCTCGGCCCCGCCGCGTGCCCCGAGGGACCCGAGCTTGAACGCAGGAGTGTCGCAGGGCGCGAGCCACAGGCGCTCGAGGTCCTCGTCGAGCCAGGTGAGCGTGAGCGAGAGCCCGGCCATGTCGAGGCTCGTCACGAGCTCGCCGACCTGCGGGCCCACGAGCTCGAGCCCTGCCTCCTCGAGCAGCGGGACGATGCGCCCCCACAGCACGAAGAGCTCTTCATACTTCGTGCGGCCGAGCCCGTTGAGGATCGGCGCGACGCGCGAGCCGGCGCCTTCGGGCGCCTCGGCGAGGATCTTCTCGACGAGGAGGGCCGCGAGCTCGCTCGCCGTCGTGCGCGGGACCTCGCCGATCCCAGGCTCGCCGTGGATCCCCACCCCGAGACCGATCTGCCCCTCGGGGACGGTGAAGAGCGGCTCGCTCGTGCCGGGCATGGTGCAGCCGTCGAAGGCGACGCCGATCGTGCGGGTCGCGGCGTTCGCGCGCAGGGAGATCTCGACGACGGCCTCGAGGTCCGCTCCCTCCTCCGCGAGCGCGGAGGCGAGCTTGAAGACCGGGAAGTCGCCTGCGATGCCTCGCCGCTTGGCGGCCTCCTCGGGCGGGGCGCTCGCGAGGTCGTCGGTCACGACGAGGTAGCGCGTGGGGATGCCCGTCGCGTTGAGCTCGGCCTCGGCGAGCGAGAAGTTCATGACGTCGCCCGCGTAGTTGCCCGTGATGACGACGGCCCCGGCCTCGCTCGCGCAGCCGCGCACGACGCCGAGCACGTCCGCCGTCGAGGGCGAGGTGAAGACGTTGCCCACGACCGCGCCGTCGGCGAAGCCTGGGCCGACGACGCCGCAGAAGGCCGGGTAGTGCCCGCTGCCGCCGCCCACGACGACGGCGACCTTCCCGGGGCGCGTGGGCTCGGCGCGCACGACGCCGCCGGGGACGCCGCGCACGTAGCCGGGGAAGGCTGCGAGGAAGCCCGTGAGCATGTCCTCGGTGAAGCGGGCCGGGTCGTCGGCGAGGGGCTGCACCATGGCGGTCACTCCTTCGGGGCGAGGACGGTCGCGATGATCGAGTCGTCGGCGGCGCCGAGGCCCGCAGCCTCGCCGAGCCGGTAGAGCTGGTCCGCACCGCTCGCCGTCGGCGTCGCGAGGCGCAGCGAGCGCGCGAGGTCCGCGACGATGCGCATGTCCTTGCCGATCACGTCGAGGCGAGAGCGCAGCTCGGGCTCCTCGCCGCGCAGCTGCCGGGCGATGCGCGGGCCGCGGTCGGCGAGCATGAAGGAGGCAGCGGCGCCCTGGCCGAGCACCTCGATCACGCGGTCGAGGTCGAGCCCCATGCGGTGCGCCAGGGCGAGGGCCTCGGCCGCGGCGGCGGTGTGGATGCCGCAGAGCAGCTGGTTGACCGTCTTGAGCTGCTGACCCTGGCCCACGGCTTCGCCCACCACCTCGAGCGTCGAGGAGAGGGCCTCGAGAACCTCGCGCGCGGCCTCGAGCGCCGCCCTCGGGGCGCCGACCATGATGAGCAGGTCACCCTGGCCCGCACGGACAGGTCCGCCTGAGACAGGGGCGTCGACGGTGTGGATCCCGCGCTCGGCGAGGCGCTCGGCGGCCGAGGTCACGGCCTCCTCGCCCACGGTCGAGGTGACGATCACGGCCGCTCCGGGCTCGAGGGCCTGCGCCGCTCCCTCGGGCCCGAAGAGCACGGACTCGAGCTGGGCGCCGTCACGCACCGAGATGACGGCGACTGCCGCTCCCTCGCTCGCCTGGGCGGCGGTGGCCGCGTCGCTCGCCCCCGCGAGCACGGCGAGCTCGCGGCGCGCGGGAGCGATGTCGAAGCCACGCACCTCGAAGCCCTCGAGGCTCGCGAGGTGGGAGGCCATGGGCAGGCCCATGGCGCCGAGGCCGAGGACGGCGACCGTGGTCACGAGAGCACCTCCGGGGAGAGGTCGGTGGGAGCAGGACCGGACTGGCGAGCGAGCACCCGGGCGCGGGCCTCGCCCGTCGCGACGGCAAGCATGCGACGCAGGTAGCGGGCGTTCGCGGCGCTCACCGAGAGCCCGTCGCCGCCGTAGTGCTCGACGCAGAAGGGGCCCGTGAAGCCGAGCTCGAGGGCCACGCGGATCGACTCGCGGTAGTTGATCGAGCCGGACTCCATGGGCGCGGGCACCGAGACCACCTGGCCGGTGCGGGGCTCCTCGTCGCGCAGGTAGCTCTTGATGTGCCAGTAGTTCGACACCGGCAGGCACGCGCGCACGGCCTCCTGGAAGTCCTCGATCGGCTGGTGCAAGCGGTAGAGGTTCCCGAGATCTGGGTTGAGGCCCACGTTGTCGAGGCCGATGTCGGCGTGCAGGCGCACGGCCGAGGCGGAGGAGCCGAGCAGGGTGTCCTCGTACATCTCGAGACTCAGCTCGAGGCCGAGCTCGCCGGCGTGCCGACCGAGCTCGCGCAGGCGCGCGACCGCGAGGTTCCAGGTCTCGAGGTCGTTGGGGTCACGCGGGCCGGACTCGGTCCAGAACCACAGGGCCTCGCGCTGGGCGGGCAGGAGGGGGCGGTGCAGGCCCACGGAGACGATCCGGCAGCCGAGCTCGGCCGCGGCGTCGATCGTCCGGTGCGAGTAGGCGAGGTTCTCCTCGCCGTTCTCGGGGTCGATGACCGAGCGGCGGATCGCCGAGAGGGCGACCGGGTCGAGCCCCGTGGCACGCAGGGCCTCGGCGAGCTCGGCACGGCGGGCGGGCTCGAGGTCGCCCGGGCGCACCCAGCCGTCCGTGAGGTCGACCTCGGTGAAGCCCTCGAAGGCGACCTGGGCGAGCTGGTCGACCCAGGTCTCGGCCGAGGCCTCGTGGAAGCCCGGGAAGGGGAGCATCGCGGCCGCGATGGGCCAGCTCTCGCTCGAGGGGCGATCGGGAGCGCTGCGCGCCGCGTCGTCGTTCGGGCTGTTCTGCGTCGTCACCGTCGCCGCTCCTGGTGGGCCTCGTTGCCTGGATCGTTCGCACCCTGCAGGTGCTCGCGATGATCCGGCGCACCCTGCGGGTGCACGCGGGAATTATGTCAAAGATTGAACAAATGGAAAGGGCGGGCGGCGAGAGCGCTGGTCAGCGGCGAAGGCGTGCGCGCTCGGCCAAGGCGCGTGCGCGCTGGGCCGAGACTCGAGTCCGGCTACGAGGGTCCGCTGCGGCGGGCGGCGGCCGGCCCGGCCGCCCTCCCCTCGCCCGAGCCGTCGCAGCGCAGCCCCTCAGGACGCCTGCGGCTCGCTCGAGGCGGGCTCCGCGTAGCGGTAGGCCCCCGCGGCGGCGAAGCCGAGGCGCTCGTGCAGGGCGATGCTCGCGGCGTTGCCCACGACGAGCTGCGAGAAGGCTCTGCTCGCTCCCGCCTCGCGGGCCTCGAGCAGCGCACGGGTCGTGAGCGCCGTCGCGAGCCTGTTCCCCCGGTGCTCGGGGGCGACCGTGAGGCACGAGAGCCCCGCCCAGCGCGAGCCCTCGGCTCCCTGGGTCAGGGCCGGAGCGAGGCACACCCGGATGACCGCGAGCGCCTCGCCGTCCCGCACCGCCGTGAGGTAGCGCGCCCGCACGCCTGTGAGGATCCGCGCGCCCACCTCGTGGTCGAGCGCGCGGTCGCCCGCCCACAGACCGAGCCAGCGCTCGTCGGGGCGCTCGGCCACCTGCACCTCGACACCGTCCCCGAGCGGGGCTGGCTCTGGAGGCTCGGCGAGCTCGCGCACCACGACGAGGGTCTCGGCCACGTCGTGGTACCCGAGCCGGGCGAGCACCTCGTCGGCCGCGGTCGGCGCACCGGGGCTGCCCGGCTCTCCTCGCGGGACCGGGGCGTCCACGCGCACGCAGGGGGTGACGCCCGCAAGGCGGTAGTCGGCCTCGACCGCGGTGATCCGACGCTCGAGCTCGGCGGGCTCGAGCGAGGCCCAGGAGCCCTTCACGAGCACGGCGCTGTTCGCCCGGCGGGTGAAGCCCTCCGAGAAGCCGAGCTCGAAGCCCTCGAGCCGTTCGACGCGCAGCGGCGGCCAGGTCGCGCGTTCGACGAGGGGACCGGGGGCCGCGGGGGCCTGCCAGGTGTAGACGCGCAGGTGGATCTCCTCGTGCCCCCAGTCGCGCTCGGCGACGCGCGTCCAGCCGAGGCGGCCGTAGAGCCGCTGGGCCGTCTGCATCGAGTCGAGGGTCGAGAGCACGAGCCGCCGGAAGCCGAGCAGCACCGCCTCGCGCAGGGTCGCACGCATGAGGGTCTCGGCGATGCCCCGCCCGCGCGCCTCGGGGGCGACGGCGAGCATGCGCAGCTCGAGCTCGCCGGGCTCGGCGACCTCGGCGTAGGAGGTGCCGTAGGGCGCCATCGTGATGGTCCCGAGGACGACCTCGGGCTCGCCCTCGCGCGCCGCGGGCACCGTCGCGACGAGCAGGATCGCCTCGCGCGACCGCCGGTGCGCGTCGTTGAGCTCGGCGAGGTACTCGTGCGTGGGCTCGATGAGCCGGTCGGCGAGGTAGGCCTCGGCGGTGAGCGCTCCCGCCGCCTCGATCTCCGCCGCGGACTGCGCGCGGCGCACGGTGACGCTCACGAGGCCTCCAGCCCTGCCGGGCCCTGCGCGAGTAGGGTCTCGAACTGCGCCTCGTCGAGGATCCGCAGCCCCAGCTCGCGCGCCTTCGTCTCCTTCGACCCCGCGCCCGGGCCGACGACGACGAAGTCCGTCTTCTTCGAGACGCTTCCCGCCGCCTTGCCGCCGCGCGCGATGATCGCCTCCTTCGCGCCGTCGCGCGAGAAGCCCTCGAGAGAGCCGGTGACGACGACGGTCAGCCCCTCGAGGGTCCGCTCGATCGACTCGTCGACCTCGTCGGCCATGCGTACCCCCGCGGCGGCCCAGCGCTCGACGATCTCGCGGTGCCAGTCGACCTTGAACCACTCGACGACAGCCTCGGCGATCGTCGGGCCCACGCCCTCGACCGCGGAGAGCTCCTCGAGGCTCGCGCCCCGGATCGCGTCGAGCGAGCCGAAGGCCGCCGCGAGCGCCCTGGCCGCCGTCGGGCCGACGTGCCGGATCGAGAGGGCGACGAGCACGCGCCACAGCGGCTGGCTCTTGGCCTTCTCGAGCTGCTCGAGCAGTCGCAGGGTGTTGCTCGCGGGCACCGACTCCTTCTTGGCCGTGGGCTTGGTCCAGAAGTAGAGGCGGTCCTCCCACAGGCCCGTGGCCTCGCCCTTCTTGCGGATCTCGCGCCACACGCGGACCGTCGCGAGGTCCTCGGCCGCCAGGTCGAAGATCCCCGCCTCGGTGCGCAGCACGGGCTCCTGGCGCGCGGGCAGCTCGGCAGGCGGTTCGGCGTCGACGTCCCCTCCTGGCCGGTAGACCTCGGGCGAGGAGGGGCGGTCCGCCTCGGGGTCGGTGAGGGCGCCTGCGGCCTCCCAGCCGAGGGCCTCGATGTCCAGCGCACCGCGCGAGGCGAGGGCGAAGACCCGCTCGCGGATCTGCGAAGGGCACTCCTTCGCGTTGGGGCAGCGGATGTCGACGTCGCCCTCCTTCGCGGGGGCGAGCGCCGTCCCGCACGAGGGGCAGTCGGTGGGCATGACGAACTCGCGCTCGCTTCCGTCGCGCAGGGCGACCACGGGACCGAGGATCTCGGGGATCACGTCGCCCGCCTTGCGCAGCACCACGGTGTCCCCGATGAGCACTCCCTTGCGCTTGACCTCGCTCGCGTTGTGCAGCGTGGCCATCTCGACGGTCGAGCCGGCGACGACGACGGGCTCCATCACGCCGTAGGGGGTCACGCGTCCCGTGCGGCCCACGTTGACGCGGATGTCGAGGAGCTTGGTGTTGACCTCCTCGGGCGGGTACTTGAACGCCACGGCCCAGCGCGGTGCCCGGCTCGTGAAGCCGAGCCGCCGCTGCAGGGCGATCTCGTCGACCTTGACGACGAGGCCGTCGATCTCGTGCTCGACGTCATGCCTGTGCTCGCCGAAGTACGCGATGCGCTCCTCGACCCCGGCGAGTCCCCGGACCACCTTGTTGTGCGGGGAGACCGGCACGCCCCAGCCCGCGAGGAGGCCGTAGACGTCGGACTGGCGAGTGATCTCGGCGTTCTTCGCCGAGCCCCAGTCGAGGGCGCCGATGCCGTGCGCGTAGACGCGCAGCGGCCGCGCGGCGGTCACGCGCGGGTCCTTCTGGCGCAGCGAACCCGCAGCGGAGTTGCGTGGGTTGGCGAAGGGCGCCTTGCCCGCGGCGACCTGCGCCTCGTTGAGGACGGCGAAGTCGGCCACCGTCATGAACACCTCGCCGCGGATCTCGATGCGCGCGGGGTGCGTCGCCGGGTCTCCCCCCAGCACGTGCGGGACGGTCTCGATGGTGCGGACGTTCAGCGTGACGTCCTCGCCCGTCCGGCCGTCCCCGCGCGTCGCGGCGCGCACGAGGCGACCGTTCTCGTAGAGGAGCGCGATCGCGAGGCCGTCGATCTTGGGCTCGCACAGCAGCTCGAGACTCTTCGCGCCGTCCTCGTCGAGCTCGAGGCCCTTGGCGACCCGCTCGGCCCAGCTCGCGACGCCCTCGAGGGAGAAGGCGTTGTCGAGGGAGTACATGGGCTCGACGTGCGGGGCGGGGGTGAAGTCCGTCGAGAAGGTGCCTCCGACCTGCTGCGTGGGCGAGTCAGGCGTGCGCAGGTCGGGGTGCTGCTCCTCGAGGGCCTCGAGACGGCGCACGAGCTCGTCGTACTCGGCGTCGGACACCGTGGGGGCGTCGCGCACGTAGTAGGCGAACTGGTGCTCGCGGATCTGCTCGGCGATCTCGGTCCACTCCGCGCGGGCGGCGTCGTCGGCAGGGGCGGAGGTCTGGGTCTCGTCGCTCACCGTCACATCATGGCGCGAGGCACCGACGCCCCGCCCGTCGACCCTCGGCGTAACGTGAGGTGGCGAAGGTCTCCTCTCACCGACGAAGGAGTGCCCATGGCCGAGGACGCACCGCTCGCGACGCTCACCTTCGAGGGCGGCCGCACCGGGCTGCACTTCGAGCGGGTGCTGCACCACCCGATCGAGCGCGTGTGGCAAGCGCTCACGAGCTCGGAGGACCTGAGGCACTGGATGCCCGCAGACCTCGAGGGCGAGCTCGCGAAGGACGCCGAGATCTCCCTGCCCTTCTGGCCGGAGGTCGTCGAGAAGTATCAGATCGCCGATCCCGTGACCTCGGGCCGGGTCGAGCGCTGGGAACCGCCTCGAGCCTTCGGCTGGACCTGGGACACCGACGAGCTGCTCTTCGAGCTCGAGCCCCTCGGGGAGCTCGGGGAGGGCGGGGGCGGCGACGACGGACGATCAGGGACCAAGCTCGTGCTGAGCACCTGGCCGGGCGACGACTCCCCCGAGATGCTCGTCGGCACCGCGGCGGGCTGGCACGCATGCCTCGACCTGCTCGCCGAACGCCTCGACACCGGCGAGGGCCGCTCGACCGTCGAGGTGGACCCGGCTCCCCTCGAGGAGCGCTACGCCGAGCACCTCGCCTTCTAGCCGCCTCGGGCCCGGTTGCGCAGTTGATGGGCGTCCATCTCGCCGTGCGCCGGGATGCCCGGCGTCGGCCCCGCGCCTTACCCTGCTCGACATGACCGACGCCGCAGACGCGACCGTGCCCGCCCACCTCGCCGCCCTCGAGGACCCCTTCCAATGGCTCGAGGAGGTCGAGGGCACCGAGGCCCTCGCATGGGTCGCGGAGCGCAACGCGCACGCAGCCGAGGTCCTCGCCTCCCGCCCGGGCTTCGAGGCCACGCGCGAGGCGATCCGCGAGGTGCTCGACTCCCCCGACAAGATCCCGCAGGTGGTCCGCCGAGGCGAGTGGCTCTACAACTTCTGGACCGACGCCGAGCACCCGCGCGGCCTGTGGCGCCGCACGACGGCCGAGTCCTACCGCTCCGAGTCCCCCGCGTGGCAGGTACTCATCGACGTCGACGCCCTGAACGCTGCCGAGGGCGAGGACTGGGTCTGGCACGGCGCCGACGTGCTGCGCCCCGAGTACCGGCGGGCGCTCGTCGCTCTCTCGCACGGTGGATCGGACGCCGACGTCACGCGAGAGCTCGACCTCGAGACGCTCGAGTTCGTGGCCCCCGAGGTCGGCGGCTTCTTCCGTCCCGAGGCCAAGGGTGGACTGAGCTGGATCGACGAGGACACCGTGTGGGTCTTCACGGACCTCGGCCCTGGCACGCTCACCGAGTCCGGCTACCCGCGCACCGTGCGCCGCTGGCGCCGCGGCACGCCGATCGAGTCGGCCGAGCTGATCTTCGAGGGCGAGCACGACGACCTGTACATCTGGGCGGGCCACGACCACACGCCCGGCTTCGAGCGCGACATCGTCTCGCGCGGCATCGCCTTCTACCAGGGCGAGGACTTCTTGCTGCGCGAGGACGGGAGCCTCGAGCACATCGAGGTCCCGACGAGCGCCGAGGCGGGGCTGCACCGCGAGTGGCTCGTGGTCGAGCTGCGCGAGGACTGGACGCCCGTCGAGGGCGGACCCACCTTCGTCGCGGGTTCGCTCGTGGCCGCCGTGCTCGAGGACTTCCTCGCCGGGGACCGCACCCTCACCCCGCTCTTCACGCCGACGCCGACCACCTCGCTCGCGGGCTACACGTGGACGCGCCACCACCTCGTCATCACGGTGCTCGACGACGTCAAGCACCGCCCCGAGGTGCTCACTCCCCCGGAGCCCGCCGTCGGCGGGGTGGACTGGGCTCGCTCGACGCTCCCGGGCGTCGCGCCGCTCGGGACCATCGCGGTGAGCGCGGTGGACAGCGTGGACAGCGACGAGCTGTGGCTCGTGACCACGGACTTCCTCACGCCCTCGACCCTCTCGCTCGTCTCTGTCGGCGGGGACGCGGGGCCGGAGGTCCTCAAGGCGAGCCCGCGCTACTTCGAGACCGAGGGCCTCGAGATCTCCCAGCACTTCGCCACCTCGGCCGACGGCACGCGCGTGCCGTACTTCCAGGTGGGTCCGAGGGAGGCCACCGGGTCGCGGCCGACCCTGCTCTACGGTTACGGCGGTTTCGAGATCTCGCTGACCCCCTCGTACTCGGGGGCGCTCGGGCGAGCCTGGCTCTCGCGCGGGGGCACCTACGTGCTCGCGAACATCCGAGGTGGCGGCGAGTACGGGCCCTCGTGGCACCAGGCGGCGCTCAAGGCGAACCGGCACAGGGCCTACGAGGACTTCGAGGCCGTGGCCCGCGACCTCGTGGCGCGCGGCGTGACCGACCCGGGACACCTGGGCATCCAAGGCGGCTCGAACGGCGGTCTGCTCACGGGCAACATGCTCGTGCGCTGCCCCGAGCTCTTCGGCGCCGTGGTGATCCAGGTGCCGCTGCTCGACATGGCGCGCTACTCGAAGCTCCTCGCGGGGGCCTCGTGGATGGCCGAGTACGGCGACCCGGACGATCCCGAGCAGTGGGAGTTCATCAAGACCTTCTCGCCGTACCACCTGTTCGACCCTGCGGCGGAGTACCCGCCCGTGCTCCTGACGACCTCGACGCGCGACGACCGCGTGCACCCCGGCCACGCGCGCAAGCTCACCGCGAGGCTCCTCGAGGCGGGCAAGGACGTGACCTACTACGAGAACGTCGAGGGTGGGCACGGTGGTGCGGCGGACAACAAGCAGGCGGCGCACATGGCGGCGCTCGTCTACGAGTTCCTCGCCTCGCGGCTCGGGCTCGAAGAGTAGGAAGCTCGAGAGCTGAGGGCGCGGAGGGTCGCGTGACCTCACACTCCCGTCACGGCGGAGCAGGGTCACCACCGCCACTCCACGGCGGATCGGAGCTACCACCTCCACCCCTGTCACGGCGCAGCCCTGGATCTCTGCGAACTGCTGGGCGGGGCGGAAGCGGCCGATAGGTGCCCGGGCTTCCGATCTCCCAGCGCCTTCGGCCGCCATCCTGCGCGACCCAGCGCATCGGCACGCGCTGGTCCTCGAGCCACTGGTTGTGGAACGCGCACACCAAGGCAGCGTTGTCGATGCTCGTGATCCCGCCGTCGGCCCACCGTGTCACGGCATGGTGGATCTCACCGATGCTGGGCGGCGCTCCGCAACCGTCGACGACGCACTCGCGATCGCGAGCCACGACAGCGCGACGCAGGTGACCCGAGAAGGTCCTCGCAGCGCGGCCGACATCGATCACCTGGGAGTCGGGCCCGAAGACCACGCGGGTGATCTCGCTGTCCGCGGCGATCCGCCGCAGCACGTCCTCGGGAATGGGCCCGCGCCCGTCCTCCCACTCAGCCGGCGGCGCCGACACGAGCGACGCGAGATCGATCCGCCCTCGATCGGCTGGCGCCACCCGGCCCCAGAGCCGCTCGAGCTCGGTGAAGCTCACGTGGACCGAGAGGTGTGGGCGCACGGTGCCGACCTTGCCGGTCAAGCCCTTGTCGAGGACGAGTCGAGCGAGCGAGGTGAGCGCCCCGGCACGCCGCTGCCCTGCCGAGCGCGGGTCTCCCGCCGCCGGCACGCCGGTGACCGCACGGAGGGCCGTCTTCACGAGCTGACCGTGCTCGACGGTCAGGAAGCCGGAGAGGTGGTACCCGCCCGTCGTGCTCGCGAGGTCGAGGTGCTCCCGCGCGAGCGCCTCGCGGTACCCCCGCTCGTCCGCCTCGGGGTCGACCACGTGGGCGAATCGACGCGTGACCTGCGCGAACTGCTCGACCGTCATCCCCGGCGCCAGGCTGAGGAGCACGCCCTCGCCCGTCGTGCGCCGCGACGCGGCCGCGCGCTCGTCGCTCGTCCCGCCCTCCGACGGAGGCGCTTCCTCGCCGGCCACCCCGTCCTGCGACGCGGCTCCGACCTCGGGATCCCCATCGAGGTCGACGGGCCCGCGCAGGGCTTCGACCCGCCGGGGCGTGGTCGCCGTGGCCGCGATGAGCGCGGCCTTCGAGGTGGGGACGTGGCCGAGCCGAGCTGCCAGCGCTGTCGACGGCGCGAGCTCGCGAAGCACGCGCGCCGATCGCACCCACCGCCCTGCCTCCGCGAAAGCCACCTCGTGCGTCCGCGCGACCCAGGCGCGAAAGCTCCGAGCGCCCGATCCGAGCCAGACCCCATGGTCCTCGGCAGCAGCGAGCCAACCCAGGCGGGTGGCATGGAGTCGGTCGACGGCGC
>Ga0182792_1001073_pt1 | contig 23577 bp, 21 predicted proteins | sample Passage237B_FD_130497 | JGI IMG/M metagenome (GOLD analysis project Ga0182792, IMG submission 130497) | Cellulose adapted compost microbial communities from Newby Island Compost Facility, Milpitas, CA, USA - Passage2 37B (version 2) (version 2) ...
CATCTGCACCAGGGCCAGGCGTGGCCAGAAGGTGCGTTCGCGGATGAATTCGGTATCCAGGCCGATGCGGGAGGGCGCCGACTGCAGGCGGCGCAGCAGTTCGGCGGGCTGGTCGATCCAGAGAGGGGCTGACACGTGTATTCCGGTGGTTGGGGTTTGCCGCGGGCGGCTGCGATAGCCTAACGTCAAACCGGCAGGAAGGAGGCGGCGTGCGACTGGGCAGGGCGGGGGCGGTGATCGTGGCGGGACTTGCGCTGCTGGCCGGCGCCTGTTCGCGCGCGCCCGATCCGGCGCCGGCCCCGCAGGCCTTGCCCGCGCCGCCGCCTCCGGTCCCGCAGGTGACGGTCAGCGGCGACGAGCGCGAGGCCACCATCGAGGTCTGGAGCCCGGTACTGCCCGAGCTGGACGCGGAGGCCGACCGGCGCGCCGTGCACCGCCAGGCCCGCCAGGCCCTGGCCGAGGACCGCCTGATCGGCTCGCCCGGCAGCGCGGTGCCGCTGTACCTGGCCCTGCAGCAGGCCGATCCGGAGGACCGCGCCGCGGCCGAGGGGCTGCGCCGCGCGCGCCGCGCGGTGCAGGCCAGCGCCCGCGCCGAGCTGGCCCGCGGGGTCGAGCAGGAGGCGCCGCTGCTGCGCGCGGTGGAACTGTCCGCTGCCGCGCGCTGGCTGGCGCCGGAGGATCCGGAGGTGCGCGCGCTGCAGGCGGCGGTGGACCTGTGGCGGCGGGTGCTGGAGCTCTGCCGCGCCGGCGAGGAGGAACTGGCCGCCGGCCACCTGGGCCTGGACGAGATGGGAGCGCTGGAGCACTTCCGCGAAGCGCAGGTGCTGGCGCCGCTGGAGGCGCGCGCGCTGCAGGGCATCGCCGCGGTGGAGAGCGCGGTGATCGACCGCGCCGAGGCCGCGGCCCTCGCCAGCGACTTCACCGCCGCGGCCGGATGGCTGGAACGTGCCGCTGGCATCCGCGGTGATGACGCCGGCGAGGTGGCCGCCGCACGCGCGCGGGTGGAGGATGAACGCGCCCGCCAGCTGCTGGCCCTGCGCAATGCCGCCCTGGCCGAGCTGGACCAGCCCGGTGGCCTGCGCCAGGCCCGCGCGCGCCTGGCCGAGGCCCTGCGCATCGCCCTGCCCGGCGATGCGCGGGTGGCGGAGATGCGCGAACGGATCGAGCTGGCCACCCATTACGGCCAGTTCCGCCCCGGCCAGGTGTTCCGCGACACCCTCTCCGACGGCAGCCCGGGACCGGCGATGGTGGTGGTGCCGCATGGCGGCTTCCGCATGGGCGCCGAGGACAGCGAGCCAATGGCGGCCGAGGCCGAGAAGCCGGCCCATTACGTGCGTTTCGACCGCGGTTTCGCCATGTCGGTGACCGAGGTGACGGTGGCCGAGTTCGGGCGTTTCGTGGCCCAGTCCGGGGCGCGGCCGCGGGCGACCCGGCGTGGCAATTCGGTGGTCTACGACGAGCGCAGCGGCAACTTCGCCCGGCGCAGCGGGGTGGACTGGCGCTCGGGCTACGACGGCGGCCGCGCCGCGCCGCAGGACCCGGTGCTGCATGTGAGCGTGCGCGACGCCGAGGCCTACGCGGCCTGGCTGTCGGCCGAGACCGGCCGCCACTACCGCCTGCCCAGCGAGGCCGAGTTCGAATACGCCCTGCGCGCCGGCGGCACCGGCCGCTATCCCTGGGGCGATGCCGGCACCCCGCCGGAAGGGGCGGGCAACCTGGCCGGCGGCAACGACGTCTCGCCCAGTGGCCGCAGCTGGAACATCGCTTTCGCCGGCTATGGCGACGGCTTTTGGGGACCGGCGCCGGTGGCCAGCTTCCAGCCCAATTCATTCGGCCTGCACGACCTGGCCGGCAACGTTTCCGAATGGGTGGCCGACTGCTGGCATTCCAGCTATCGGCGCGCCCCCGCCGACGGCGCACCCTGGTACAACCCCGGGTGCCGCAACCGGGTGGTGCGCGGCGGCTCCTGGGCCAGCTCGCCGGCCCAGGCGCGCTCGGCCTGGCGCCAGTCGCTGGATTCGGACATGACCAACGGGCGCATCGGCTTCCGGCTGGTGCGCGGAATCTGAGGAAACCCGGCAATGCGCAACGATCCCTTTGGCGACGGCCGTGGCCGCGCCGCCCCCCAGCGCCACGGCGGTGGCCTGTTCGGCAACATCCGCTGGCTGGTGCTGCTGGGCTTTGCCGTCTACGGCGGCTGCTACTACCTGTCCAACCGCACCCAGGACCCGTACACCGGGGAAACGGTGCTGATCGACAGTGCCATCGGCCCGGCCGAGGAGCGCGCCCTGGGCCTGCAGGCCTACGAGGAAATCCTCAGCCAGGAGCGGCCGCTGCCGCGCAGCGACCGCACTGCCCAGCAGGTCACCGAGATCGCCCGCCGCCTGATCGAGAAGGTCGAGGCGGTCACCGCCGAGCTGGCGGCGGAGCACGGCGCCCAGGCACCGGATTACTGGCGCCAGTTCGAGTGGGACGTCAACGTCATCCCCTCCGAGCAGGCCAATGCCTTCTGCCTGCCCGGCGGCAAGATGGCCGTCTATACCGGACTGATCCCGGTGGCGCAGAACGCTGACGCGCTGGCGGTGGTGATGGGCCACGAGATCGCCCACGCCCTGCTGCGGCACGGCGCCCAGCGCATGAGCCAGCAAAAGCTCACCCAGATCGGCCAGGCCGCGGTGGCCGCCGGCGGCTTCGACCCGCAACAGCAGCAGATGGTGATGGCGGCGATGGGCTATGGCTACCTGCTGCCCTATGCGCGCAGCCACGAGACCCAGGCCGACGAGGTGGGACTGATGCTGGCCGCGGCCGCCTGCTTCGATCCGGCCGAGTCGATCGGCCTGTGGCAGCGGATGAACCAGGCCTCCGGCGGCCAGACGCCGCCGGAATTCGCCTCCACCCATCCCAACCCGGGCACCCGGATCCAGAACCTGCAGGCGCTGCTGCCCAAGGCCATGGAGTACCAGCGCAAGTTCTGCCGGCAATAACGCCGGAACGGGGGCGATGGCAGGCGGCCCCGGGAGACCGGGGCCGCGGGGGAGGGTTCAGCGCCGGGTCTTGCCCGGGGTGGTCCGCTCCGGTTGCTCGCGCTCGCGCGGGGCCGCGCCGGGACGGGCACCCAGGCCGGCGGTCAGGCTGCGCTGGAACTCCTGCCAGATCTCCAGGTTGCGTTCGGTCAGCTGGTTCATCGCCGTCCACGGGCTCTGCCCGAGCAGGTTGCCCATCTGCTGGCGGAAGCTGGCCTGCTGCTCCATGAACAGCTGCATGCTGCGCTCCAGGTAGTTGCCCATGAAGCCCTGGAGGGAATCGCCGTAAAAACGGATGATCTGGCTCAGCAGCTGGGTGGAGAGCATGGGCTCCCCGTCCTGTTCCTGCTCGGCGATGATCTGGAGCAGGACCGAGCGGGTCAGGTCCTCGCCGCTCTTGGCGTCGCGGACTTCGAAGGATTCGCCGTCGAGGATGAGCTGGCGCACATCCTCGATGGTGATGTAGCTGGAAATCTCGGTGTCGTACAGCCGGCGGTTCGGGTACTTCTTGATGATGCGGGTGGCGGCCATCTAAAGCGCTCACTCAGGGCTACATGTGGCGCGAGCATGGCGCACTGCAGCACCGGGTGCAACTGCCTCCAGGGCACTTGACCGCTTACCAGCCCATGTGGTGGCCGCCGTTGATGTCCAGGTTGGAGCCGGTGATCCAGGCCGCCTCCTCGGCCACCAGGAATCCGACCGCGTAGGCGATCTCCTCCGGCCGGCCCAGGCGCCCGGTGGGGATGTCGGCCACGATCTTGGCCCGGACCTCCTCGGGCACGGCCATGACCATGTCGGTGGCCACGTAGCCGGGGGAGACGGTGTTGACGGTGATGCCCAGCCTGGCGTTCTCGCGCGCCAGGGAAATGGTGAAGCCGTGCATGCCGGCCTTGGCCGCGGCGTAGTTGGCCTGGCCGTACTGGCCCTTGAGGCCGTTGATCGAGCTGATCTGCACGATCCGGCCCCACTTGCGCTCGCGCATGCCCTCGATCACCGGGCGGGTGACGTTGAACACCGAGTTGAGGTTGGTATTGATGACCTCGTGCCACTGTCCGGCGGTCATGCGGTGGAAGGTGGTGTCGCGGGTGATGCCGGCGTTGTTGACCAGGATCTCCACCGGGCCCAGCGCCGCCTCCACGCCCTTGACCAGGGCCTGGCCGCCCTCGGGCGTGGACACGTCGCCCGGCACCAGGGTCACCGTATAGCCCTCGGCCTGCATCTGCTGCTGCCAGGCGCGCGCCTTGGCCTCGTCGCGGTAGTTGGTGGCGACACGGTGCCCCATGTCGATCAGCCGCTTGCAGATGGAGGTGCCGATACCGCCAGTGCCACCGGTGACAAGTGCGACGCGACTGCTCATGGGTGCCCCTCCCAGGGTCATCTATTCAGGAAGCCTGCGTTGCAGTTGTAGAGACGGTTCCAGGAAAGTGCAAGCGCGCGGGCAGGCGTGCTTCGTCGAAGTGCATCAGGGCGCACTGCAGCAGTGCATCGGGGGTTTTTGCGCCCTCGATTGGTGCCAGCTCCTGGCCCAGCGCCAGCCAGGCATTCCGTAACGCGAGTAACGGTCGCTCCGGGTCCACCGGCAGCGCCGCGCTGGACTTGGACAGCTTGTGCCCGTCCGCGCCCAGCACCAGCGGCAGGTGCAGGTAGCGCGGGGTGGGCAGGCCAAGCGCGCGCTGCAGCAGGATCTGGCGCGGGGTGGAATCGAGCAGGTCGGCGCCGCGCACCACGTCGGTGATGCCCTGTTCGGCGTCATCCACCACCACCGCCAGCTGGTAGGCCCAGTAGCCGTCGGCGCGCAGCAGGACGAAGTCGCCCACCGCCGCGGCCACGTCCTGCTCGAAGTGGCCCTGCAGGCCGTCGTCGAAGCCGACCCGGCTGCCGGGCTGGACCCGCAGCCGCCAGGCCGGGTGCGGCCGGGGGCGGGTGGAGACGCAGCGCGTATGGATCCCGCCCTGGGCGGCCAGTTCGCTGCGGCTGCACGAACAGGGGAAGGCCAGGCCGGCTGCGGCCAGGCGGTCCAGGGCGGCGCGGTAGAGCGCGTGGCGGCGGCTCTGGTACTCGGGCGGGCCGTCGGGCACCAGGCCGCAGGCGGCCAGGGGGCGCAGCTGCGACTGCGCCGCGCCGGGCACCTCGCGCGGGGTGTCGATGTCCTCGATCCGCACCAGCCACTGGCCACCGGCGCGGCGGGCCAGCAGCCAGCTGCCCAGCGCGGCCAGCATGGAGCCGGCGTGCAGGGGACCGGTGGGCGAGGGCGCGAAGCGGCCGCGGTAGATGCCGGGAGCGGGGGAAGACGCCATCGGCCAATGGTCATGGCGCGGGCGGCTTGATTTCAAGCCGCGCCGTACCCATACACGGCACGTCCGTTTCCCCATCCGGAGTTGCCGCGCGTGATCAGCCGTATCGTCCTGTTCCTGGCCACCAACCTTGCCGTGCTGTTCCTGGCCGGCATCGTGATGTCGGTGCTGGGCGTCAGTCCCGACCAGATCGGCGGCCTGCTGGTGCTGGGCGCGATGTTCGGGTTTGGCGGTTCGTTCATCTCGCTGTTGACCTCCAAGTGGATGGCCAAGCGCGCCACCGGCGCCCAGGTCATTACCCAGCCGCGCAACCCGACCGAGCAGTGGCTGCTGGCCACGGTCCAGCGCCAGGCCCAGGCCGCCGGCATCGGCATGCCGGAGGTGGCGATCTACGATGCCCCGGAGATCAACGCCTTCGCCACCGGCGCCAACCGCAACAACGCCCTGGTGGCGGTATCCACCGGCCTGCTGCGCAACATGCAGGCCGACGAGGCCGAGGCCGTGCTGGGCCACGAGATCGCCCACGTGGCCAACGGCGACATGGTGACCATGGCCCTGCTCCAGGGCGTGCTCAACACCTTCGTGATCGTGCTCGCCCGGGTCGTGGGCGGGATCGTGGACAGCTACCTGTCCGGCAACCGCCAGAACGAGGGCCGCGGCCTGGCCTACTACGCCATCGTCATGGTCCTGGAGATGGTGTTTGGCCTGTTCGCGACCATGATCGCGATGTGGTTCTCGCGCCACCGCGAGTTCCGCGCCGATGCCGGCGGCGCGCGCCTGGCCGGGCGCCAGAAGATGATCGCCGCGCTGGAGCGGCTGGCCTACAACCAGGGCCAGAGCACCCTGCCGACCCAGGTGGCCGCCTTCGGCATCGCCGGTGGCATGGGCCAGGGCCTGCGCCGGCTGTTCCTGAGCCATCCGCCGCTGGCCGAGCGCATCGCCGCGCTCAAGGCCGCGGCCGAGGCCTGAGTCCCGCGCGGGCCGCCCGGCGGCTGGCCCGCGCCGTCATCGCGCGCTCAGGGCTGCTGCGGGGTGGGCGCCAGTTCCTGGCACTCCTGCGGCTGCTTGCCGGAGCGGGTCAGGGTGGCGGCCTGGCCCTTGACCCACATCTGGTTGCCATTGCTGTCCGCATAGCGCGCGCCGGAGGCGGAAATCGCCTGCGGCAGGAGCAGCTGGCCATGTTCGTGGGTCAGGGTCAGGGTGCGGGCGCGGTTGTCGAAGCGCCCGGCCACCTGCTGCTGGCCGCACTGCCAGCGTGCTTCCACCACCGCCGGCAGGCCCGGCTCGAGCCCGGAGGCGTCGGCGCTGGCATCGATGCTGGCATCGACGGCGGGCGCCGCCTGCGCTTCGGCCGGCGCTGGAGTGGCGGGCGCGGCGGGCGCCTGTGCCTGCGCCTGTGCGGTATCGGTGGCAGGGCGGCTGCAGGCGGCCAGCAGGAGCAGCAGGACGGCCGACGCCGGCAAGGCCCGCGCACCGCTGCGCAGGCGGGCATGGCTGCCGGTGCGCGGAGGGAGGCCGGGATGCGGGGACGGGCTGCGCTGCTTCATGCTCGCTTCCTTGGAGTCGGGGGAGGGCACACGGTAGTCGCGCCCGCGTTCGTGGTTGCGAAAGCGGCGTGTGCGCGGCATTAAGGAATCATGAGGACGGCCGCGCGCCGTGGTGGACGGGCCGTTGCGCCGGGGTCATTGCGTGGGCGGCTGGTCCAGGCGCAGCACCGGGTACAGGCCCATGCGTTCGTCCCAGGCCGGGTGGCGGCGGTAGAAGAAGTCCAGGCGCGCGGCTGGGCTGGCGGCAAACTCCGGGTCGCTGGCCAGGCGCTGGGCGAACTCCTCGGCCAGCGCCGGATCGGCGGCCAGCATCTGCCGGGCCACGTCCTCGGCCACGTAGGGTTCCATGTATTCCTTGCGCTCGAAGGCGTTGTTGAAGCGGCCCCAGGCGGCCAGCGAGTCCGGCGCCTGCGGTTCCAGCAGGGCCATCACCAGCCGCGCCAGCGGCTGGGCGATGGGGACAAACAGCGCGCCGGCACCGACATCGCGCGGCTCCCCGGCCCAGGCGCCTTCCAGTTCCAGGCGCTGGTGGCCTTCGCTGGAGCGGGCGGCCATGCGGATGGCGCTGGCGCGGAAGGCCTGGGTCGGGGCCTGGGGCCAGGGCTGTTCCAGACGCCGGTACTGCACCCCGTGGATGTCCAGCGCCTGCTTGACCAGTGCGGCCCAGGCCGGCGGCACCAGGTAGCCGGCGCCGGGCGCGGGCAGCTCCAGCGCCGGCACCAGCTCGTCGCGCAGCGGCACCCGCCAGACCTGCGGGGTGCCCTCGTCATAGCGGGTCATCAGCGCGCCGGAGATCTCCGAGGGCGTGCGGGTATAGGCATAGCCACGGAAATCGACCAGGCGCTGGTGGTCACTGGTCTTCCAGTCCAGGGCCAGCGGCTGCCCGGCCAGGGCGACGGCCCTGCGGTCGGCGGCATCGGCCAGGCGCCGCCACTGCGCGCCGTGCCGGGCCATCTGTTCCAGCACCGCGATGATGGCGTTGCGGGTGATCCGCACGCGCTGCGGATACGGCTTCCAGGAGTGGGTTTCCACCAGCATGCCGAAGCGGTTGCGCAGCTGGAAATAGCCATGGGAGAAGCGCGGCGGGGAGACGTCGTCCTCGAAGCCCGAGGCCGGGTCGTCCTCGGCCACCAGCGAGGGGTAGAAGTCCAGTGGCAGCGAACCCTCGCGCGCCAGGGCCTGCAGCACCGCGTCGCGCCACTGCCGCCCGGCCTTGCGCAGCTCCTCGTCGCCGGCATGGACCGGCTCGACCTGGGCCGAGACATCGTGCTCGAACTGGGCGCCATCGGTGGCGTGCAGGTCGACCATGGCCAGCGGGTCCCAGTCCCGGACCAGGCCGAGCATGGCCTGCATCTCCGCCGAGTCGGCCTTCATGTAGTCGCGGTTGAGGTTGTAGCCCTGGGCGGTGGTGCGCCAGCCCATTTCCTCCGGGCCGCGCTGGTTGGGGCGGTTCCAGGCGCCAAAGCGCTCGTGGCCGTCCACGTTGAACACCGGTACGAACAGCCAGACCAGGCGTTCGAGCACGCCGGGGGCGGCCCGGCCTTCGAGCACCTCGCGCAGGGCCAGGAAGCCGGCGTCCTTGCCGTCGATCTCGCCGGCATGGATGCCGCCCTGGATGAGCACCACCGGCAGGCCGCGGGCGCGGGCCTGGGCAGGGTCGAAAGCGCCGGTGGCGGTGACCACCAGGGCCTGCATCGGCCGCCCCTCCGGGGTGGTGCCGAAGGTGATCGCGCGCACCTGGCCGGGCCAGCGGCGCTGGAAGGCCGCGGCCAGTTCCAGCACTTCCGGATAGCGGCCGGTGCGCTGGAAGCCGGAACGCTCGGCCTCGGTGCTCAGGGCGGAGGGATCGGCGGCGGCCGGGGCGGCCACGGCCATCAGCCCGGCCAGCAGCAGGGCCAGGCGGAAGCGGGGAAGGGGACGGAGGTTCATCAGGCGCGTGCGCGGTTGCAAAGCGGGAATGATGCCAGCCGGGGCCCCGCCCGGGGCAGGGCGCGGGGTGGCGGGCGGGTCGGAAGGTTCCGCACCGGGCGGTGCTCGGGTAACCTCGCCTCTTTTGTGAGGGAGCGCCCATGGCTACTTCCGCCGCTGCCGGCAGCATGCCCCGGCAGATCCGCTACATCATCGGCAACGAAGCCTGCGAACGCTTCAGCTTCTACGGGATGCGCAACATCCTGGTGCCGTTCCTGATCAGCTCGGTGCTGCTGGCCTACCTGCCGGCCGGCTCCGAGCGCGACACGGCGGCCAAGGACATCTTCCACATGTTCGTGATCGGCGTGTACTTCTTCCCGCTGCTCGGGGGATGGCTGTCCGACCGCTTCTTCGGCAAGTACAACACCATCCTGTGGTTCTCCCTGGTGTACTGCGCCGGCCACGCCTGCCTGGCGCTGTTCGAGGGCAATGCCACCGGCTTCTACACCGGCCTGTTCCTGATCGCGCTCGGCTCGGGCGGGATCAAGCCGCTGGTGGTGAGCTTCTGCGGCGACCAGTTCGATGAAACCAACAAGGACAAGGCCAAGCTGGTCTTCGACGCCTTCTACTGGATCATCAACTTCGGCTCGTTCTTCGCCTCGCTGCTGTCGCCGCTGTTCCTGCGCCATTACGGCCCGGCGGTGGCCTTCGGCATCCCCGGGGTGTTGATGTTCATCGCCACCTTCGTGTTCTGGCTGGGCCGCCGCCGCTACGTCAACGTGCCGCCGGCGCGGCGCGATCCGCACGCCTTCTTCGAGGTGGTGCGTACCGCGCTGCGCACGCGCCAGCCGGGGCAGGGGCGGCCGGGCCTGGCCGTGGCCCTGGCCGGGCTGGGCGTGGCCGCGGCCATGCTGCTGCTGTGGGCGCTCTCGGCCACGGTCGGCCTGCGGGCCTGGCCGGAGCACTTCAACTTCGTCATCACCGCCTGCCTGGCGCTGGGCGTGGTCATCGCGCTGGGCGGTGCCGGCGCCTCGATGCAGCTGGAGCGCGCCCGCGGCGCGCATCCGGACGAGGCGGTGGACGGGGTGCGCGCGGTGCTGCGGATCCTGATCGTGTTCGCCCTGGTCACCCCGTTCTGGTCACTGTTCGACCAGAAGGCCTCGACCTGGATCATCCAGGGCCGGGAGATGGTGATTCCGCACGACGCGCCCTGGTGGCCGAGCTGGCTGGTCCAGGATGCGGCGCAGATGCAGGCGCTCAACCCGCTGCTGGTGATGCTGCTGATCCCGTTCAACAACCTGGTGCTGTTCCCGCTGCTGGAGCGTGCCGGGCTGCGGGTGACCGCGCTGCGCAAGATGGGTGGCGGCATCGCCATCTCCGGCCTGTCCTGGGTGATCGCGGCGCTGCTGCAGCTTGAGATCGACTCCGGCGCCGAGGTCTCGCTGGCCTGGCAGGGCCTGCCCTACCTGCTGCTGACCTTCAGCGAGATCCTGGTCTCGGCCACCGCGCTGGAGTTCGCCTACAGCCAGGCCCCGCATGCGATGAAGGGCACGATCATGGCCTTCTGGTACCTGACCAGCACCTTCGGCAGCCTGTGGGTGCTGCTGACCAACGCGGCAGTGCGCAACGAGCTGGTGATCGGCAGCATCGCCCGCAGCGGGCTGAGCGAGAACGCCTTCCTGATGTTCTTCTTCGCCGGCTTCGCGTTCGTGGCCGCGCTGGCCTTCGCCGCCTACGCGCGCACCTACCCGATGCAGAGCAACTACCGCCGCGCCTGAGGCCCACCGATGCAATCTCCCGTGACCCTGCTGCTGATCGCCGCCACCTGCGTGGTGTCCTGGCTGGCGTTCAAGGACCGGCGCCTGGTGGACCGGCTGATCCTGTGGCCGCCGGCGGTGGACCGGGGGCGCCAGTACTGGCGCCTGCTCAGCTACGGCTTCCTGCACGCGGACCTGGCCCACCTGGTGTTCAACATGGTGACCCTGTTCTTCTTCGGAAGGATGATCGAGCAGGTGATGTCCGTGCTCACCGGCAACGTGCTGGTGTTCCCGGCCTTCTACCTGGGGGGACTGCTGGTCTCGATCCTGCCCAGCTACCTGAAGAACCAGAAGAACCCGGGGTACTACAGCCTCGGCGCCTCGGGCGCGGTGTCGGCGGTGCTGTTCGCCTTCATCCTGCTCGAGCCCTGGAGCCTGATCTTCGTGTTCTTCATCCCGGTGCCGGCCATCGTCTATGGCGTGTTCTACGTCGGCTACAGCATCTGGATGGACCGCCGCGGCGGCGACCGCATCAACCACAGCGCGCACCTGGCCGGCGCGGCTTTCGGCGTGCTGTTCATGCTGGCGATGGAACCGAGGATTGCCGGGGTGTTCGTGGAGCGGCTGCTCCATCCCGGCTTTGGCTGACGCGTCCGCGGTGGCCGCCGCGGAGCAGGGGGCGGCATGGGCCGCCCCGGTCCGGCGCCTCAGGCAGCGTGGGAATAGGTGTCCAGCAGGCGGCCGTAGACCTCGTTGGTCAGCTGCTCGAATTCACGGCAGTCGGTGTGGCCGGTGATGACCAGCTGGTACAGGCCCTCCAGCAGGGAAGCGTCGGTGTCGAGGGTGCTGTTGGCCTGGTTGTCCTGGTATTCCATGGCGGAGCTCCGCATCGGGTTTCGTACCCGGGAATTCGCAGGGACCGTGCCAGCTCCAGGCGGGGGGCTTTGCCTCCCATAAAGTGCTGGCCGTCACTCTTTCTTCCCGGTCGGGCCGGCAGCATGTGACACAGTACGTCGCCTTTTGCCAACCATCGACCAGCGTATGGTACATCAGAAACCATCCATCCCCAGTCCCGCCCACGATCCCGGCGCGCGCCGTTTCCACCTGCAGCTGGAGGGGCATGAGGCCGAGCTGACCTACCACATGCGCGAGGGCACGGTGATGGTGATCGACCACACCGGCGTGCCGGAGGCCATTGGCGGCCGTGGCATCGCCGGAGCGCTGGTGCAGGCGGCCTTCGACCACGCCCGCGCCCAGGGCTGGACGGTGGTGCCGGCCTGCAGCTACGCCCAGGCCTGGGTGCATCGTCACGCCGGGTATGCATCGCTGATTGAACACTGAGCGTTCAAGTTCCGCTGGCTAGAATCGCCGCCCCGGCAGGCCGTCAGGGTCCGCCGCGTGGTGCAACGGAGGCGCCCGGTCACATGCAGTCGGTACATGCAAGGCAATTGGCAACCCTGGCCCTGGCGGGCCTGATCCTCCTGGCGGGCGGCTGCCGCCGCGACGCCGATCCGGCCCCGGCCGCCGCGCCCGACGCCGCGCCGGTGGCCGCCGAACCGGCTCCGGCCGAAGTCCCCGAGGTCAGCCTGGAGGACGTGGTCGAGACCGACCCGCGCTACATCATCGGCATCAGCTATCCGCCCGGCGCCGCCGCGCATCCGGGGCTGGCCCGCGCCCTGTACGACTACGCCCAGGCCGCCCGCGCGGAGCTGCTGCAGGCGGTGGAAGGCCTGGATGGGCCGCCCTCGGCCCCCTACGAGCTGTCGCTGGGCTACCGCACCCTGTTGGACACCCCGCAGGTGGTGGCGGTGGCGGTCGATGGCAGCCTCTACACCGGCGGCGCCCACGGCCAGCCCCTGGTGGCCCGCTTCGTGTGGCTGCCCGGGCGCGGGGAAATGCTGCAGGCCGGACGCCTGCTGGCTTCGGAGCAGGGCTGGCAGGCGCTGTCGGACTACGTGTCCGAGCAGCTGGGGGCGGCCGCCCATACCCGCGCGGCGGATGAGTCCCTGGATCCGGCCGACCGCCGGCGCCTGGTCTCGGCGGCGCTGAAGATGATCGGCGACGGCACCGCGCCGCGCCCGGAGAACTTCGCCCAGTTCGAGCCGCTGCGCGGCGAGGGCGGGCGCCTGCGCGGCCTGCGCTTCGTGTTCCCGCCCTACCAGGTCGGCCCCTACGCCGACGGCGTGCAGGAGGTGGAGGTCCCGGCCTCGGTCCTGCTGCCGCACCTGGCGGCCGAGTACCGCGACCTGTTCGTCCACTAGCCGGGCCGCGCCATGCTAGCCGCCCTTGCCCGGCGTCGCGTCCTCGCCCTGCTGGAGCAGGCGGATGTGGTGCCGGGGCGGGGCCGCCCCTGGGATCCGCAGGTCCACGATCCGCGCCTGTACGCCCGCCTGCTGGCCCAGGGTTCGCTGGGCCTGGGCGAGTCCTACATGGACGGCTGGTGGGACGTGGAAAGCCTGGATGGGATGCTGCTGCGCCTGCTGCAGGCGCGCCTGGACGAGCGCGTGCATGGCCTGGGCGAGCTGCGCGACGTGCTGGCCGCGCGCCTGCTCAACCGCCAGAGCCGGACGCGCAGCGGCGAGGTCGCCCGCCGCCACTATGACCTGGGCAACGAGCTGTACGCGGCCATGCTTGGCCGGCGCATGGTCTACAGCTGCGGCTACTGGCGCGAGGCGCGCGACCTGGACAGCGCCCAGGAAGCCAAGCTGGACCTGGTCTGCCGCAAGCTGGCCCTGCGCCCGGGGATGCGGGTGCTGGACATCGGTTGCGGCTGGGGCGAGGCCCTGGCCTTTGCCGCGCGCCGGCACGGGGTGCGCGGGGTTGGCATCACCCTGTCGCGGGAGCAGGCCGAGCATGCGCGGCGGCTGTGCGCCGGCCTGCCGGTGGAGATCCGCGTGCAGGACTACCGCGAGCTGGACGAACCCTTCGACGCGGTGTTCTCGATCGGCATGTTCGAGCACGTGGGCGTGCGCAACTACGCCACCTACATGGAGGTGGTGCGCCGCTGCCTGGCTCGCGACGGCCTGTTCCTGCTGCACACCATCGGCAGCAGCGTCTCGGTCCGGCGCACCGACCCGTGGATCGAGCGCCATATCTTCCCCAACTCGATGCTGCCCTCGGCCGCGCAGATCGCCCGCGCCTGCGAGGGCCGCTTCGTGATCGAGGACTGGCACAACTTCGGGGCCAACTACGACCTGACCCTGCAGGCCTGGCGGGCCAACATCGAGGCCGCCTGGGCGCGGCTGCCGGAACGTTATGACGAACGCTTCCGGCGCATGTGGCGTTTCTACCTGGCCGGTTCCATGGCCAGCTTCCGCTGCCGGCGCTCGCAGCTGTGGCAGCTGGTGCTGTCCCCGCACGGTGTCGAGGGCGGCTACCTGGCGCCGCGCTGAGCCGATCCGGCTCGGCGCGGTGCGGTCCGGTTCTGGCGAAATTTTCGCCAACCATCTTGACAGCCCCACCGCTGCTGGGCGCGCGGCGGTTATCCACAGCTTCGTGCAGTTTTCATCCACACCAGTTGTGGAAAAGTGCAGCCGCCCGGCTGGCCTGGCACAAAAAAAGCGCGCCCCGCGAGGGGCGCGCCTTGGCACGTGGCCGGGGCCGGCCGGGTTCAGCGCGGGGCGCTGTCCAGGCCGCGCTTGGCCAGCAGCGGTTCGATCCGCGGCTCGTGGCCGGCGAAGTCACGGAACAGTTCCAGTGCATCCTTGCTGCCGCCGCGCGAGAGCAGGGTGGCGCGGAAGCGGTCGCCGTTCTCGCGCTTGAGGCCGCCGTTGGCCCGCATCCATTCCTGGGTGTTGGCGTCCAGCACCTCCGACCAGATGTAGGCGTAGTAGCCGGCCGCGTAGCCGCCCATGATGTGGCTGAAGTAGGGCAGCTGGTAGCGCGGCGGCACCGGGCCGTAGGCGATGCCGTCGGCCTCCAGGGCCTGGGCCTGGAACTTCATGATCCCGGCCGCGGCCGGGGTCTGGCCGGCACCGAGCTGGTGCAGGCGCTGGTCGAGCATGGCCGCGCCCAGGTACTCGGTGGTGGCAAAGCCCTGGTTGAACTTGGCCGCGGCCAGGACCTTGTCCAGCAGCGCCTGCGGGATCGGCTCGCCGGTCTGGTGGTGCTTGGCGTAGTTGGCCAGCACCGACGGCCAGTCGGCCCACATCTCGTTGACCTGCGAGGGGAACTCGACGAAGTCGCGGGGCACGGCGGTGCCGCTGAACAACGGGTAGGTCACGTCCGAGAACATGCCGTGCAGGGCGTGGCCGAACTCGTGGAAGGTGGTGGTCACCTCGTCCCAGGTCAGCAGGGTCGGGCCGCTGGCCGGCTTGGTGATGTTGAGGTGGTTGGCCACCACCGGCCTGGTGCCGCGCAGCCGGGACTGGGACACGTAGGAGTTCATCCAGGCGCCGCCGCGCTTGGAGGCACGGGCGTAGGGGTCGAAGATGAAGATCGCCAGCTGGCTGCCGTCGGCGTCGAACACGTCGTACACCCAGGTGTCCGGGTGGTACTTGGGCAGGTCGGTGCGCTCCTTGAAGCTCAGCCCGTAGAGCTGGTTGGCGGCGAAGAACACGCCGTTCTCCAGCACGTTGCGCATCTCCAGGTAGGGCTTGAGCTGGGACTCGTCGAAATCGTAGCGGGCCTTGCGCACTTTCTCGCTGTAATAGGCCCAGTCCCAGGGCTCGAGCGGGAAGCTGGGCTGGCCCTTGGCCGCCTGTTCCTGGTCGATCATCTTCTGCAGGTCGGCCGCCTCGCGCCGGGCGTTGGCCACCGCGGCCGGGGCCAGCTTGCCGAGCATGGCGTTGACCGCCTCCGGGGTCTTGGCGGTCGCGTCCTCCAGGTTGTAGCTGGCGTGGTTGGCGTAGCCCAGCAGGGCGGCGCGCTCGGCGCGCAGGGCCGCGACCTCGGCGATGATGCCGGTGGTGTCGAACTCGTTGCCGCGGCTGCCGCGGGCGGCCGAGGCCTGGAAGATCTTCTGCCGGCTGGCGCGGTTCTCCAGGTAGCTCAGCGGCGGCTGGCCGGTGGTGTTGAGCAGGGTGATGACGTACTTGCCGTCCAGGCCGCGCTTGCTGGCCTCGGCGGCGGCGGCCGCCAGCTGTTCGGCGGTCGAGCCGGCCAGTTCGGCGGCATCGTCGAAGACCACGGCCGAGGCGTTGACCTCGTTGAGCACCGCCTGGGAGAAGGTGGTGGACAGGGTCGCCAGCCTGGCGTTGAGCTCCTTGAGCCTGGCCTTGTCGGCGTCGGACAGCTTGGCGCCGGCGCGGACGAAATCGGTGTAGTAGCGCTCGACCAGGCGCAGGCCCTCGGCGTCCAGGCCCAGTTCCTGGCGGCGCTCGTACAGGGACTGGATGCGCTCGAACAGCTTGCCGTCCAGGCGGATGGCGTCGCTGTGGGCGGCGAACCTGGGCGAGTACTCGGCGTCGAGCTGCTTGCGCGCGTCGTTGGTGTCGGCGCCGACCAGGTTGTAGAACACCGCGCGGGCGCGCGACAGCAGCTGGCCGCTCTGCTCCAGCGCCACCAGGGTGTTCTCGAAGCTGGGCTCCTCCGGGTTGGAGGTGATGGCCTCGATCTCCTTGAGCTGCTCGGCCATGCCGGCGTCGAAAGCCGGGGCGAAGTGCTCGTCGCGGATCAGGTCGAAGCGCGGGTAGTTCAGGGTCAGGTCGCTGGGTGCGAACAGCGGGTTGTCCTGGGTGGCCGGGACGGCGGCCTGGGCGGTGTCGCCGGCCGGGGCCGCGTCCTGCTTGCAGCCGGCCAGGCCCAGGCCAAGGGCGGCGGCCAGGGCGAGGGTGAGGGGAGTCTTGCGCATGCAACGGTTCCTGCGGAAACAAACCCCCAGCCTAACCCAGGCCGCGCCAGGGCGGAATGCCAGGGGGCGGGGCGGCGTGGCGCCGTCTCCGCCGCAGGCGGCCGCGCGGGGCGCGGCCGGGCGCCTTACTTCTCGACGAAGGCGCGTTCGAACACGTACTGGCCGGGGCTGCCGATGCGCGGGGAGGCGGCGAAGCCGCGGCTGTCGAGCAGGGTGCGGAAATCGGCCAGCATCTGCGGGCTGCCGCAGATCATGGCCCGGTCGTGGTCCGGGTCCAGCGCCTCGATGCCCAGGCTGCGCATCATTTCGCCGGATTCCATCAGGCTGGTCAGGCGCCCGCGGTTGGGGAAGTCCTCGCGGCTGACCGCCGGGTAGTAGAGCAGCTTGTCGCGGATGATTTCGCCCAGGATCTCGTGGTTGGGCAGTTCCTTCTCGAAATACTCGCGGTAGGCCAGGTCCTGCACGTGGCGCACGCCGTGGCACAGGACCACGCGCTCGAAGCGCTCGTAGGTCTCCGGGTCCTTGATTACCGACAGCCAAGGCGCCAGGCCGGTGCCGGTGCCCAGCAGGTACAGGTTGCGCCCCGGGTGCAGGTCGGAGATCAGCAGGGTGCCGGTGGGCTTGCGCCCGACCAGGATGCTGTCGCCGGGCTTGATGTGCTGCAGGCGCGAGGTCAGCGGCCCGTCCTGGACCTTGATCGAGAAGAACTCCAGCTGCTCTTCCCAGTTGGCGCTGGCAATGGAATAGGCGCGCATGATCGGCTTGCCGTTGTCCCCGGGCAGGCCAATCATCACGAACTGGCCGTTCTCGAAGCGGAAACCGTCGTCGCGGGTGGTGGTGAAACTGAAGTAGGCGTCGGTCCAGTGACGGACGTCGAGCACCGTTTCGGTGCCGTAAGCGGATGACATCGGGGGGATGGGGCCGGTTCTGGTTCGCCGCGTATTGTAGCGGACGCCCGCGGCCGGACCCTTGAGCCTGGTCAAACGGCGTGCCGGCCGGGGCCCGTGGCCCCGGCCGGGCCGGGCTCAGCCCTGCGGCGGGACCAGCCGCAGCAGCTTGCCGTCGTCCTCGTCGGTGACCAGGTAGAGGTTGCCGTCGGCCGCGGCGCGCACGTCGCGGATGCGCTCGCCCAGGTCCTGCAGCAGGCGTTCCTCGCCCACCACCTGGTCGCCGTCCAGCTGCAGGCGGATCAGCTGGCGCTGGGCCAGCGAGCCCAGGAACAGGCTGTTGTTCCAGGGCTTGCCGTCGTGGCCGGTGTAGAAGGCCATGCCCGACAGGCCCGGGGAGACCTCGAACACGTAGTGCGGCTGCTCCATGCCTTCCTTCTCCTTGCCCACCGCCTCGGAGATCGGCTCGCCGGAGTAGTCGATGCCGTGGGTGATGACCGGCCAGCCGTAGTTGCGGCCGGGCTGGGGCAGGTTGATCTCGTCGCCACCGCGCGGGCCGTGCTCGCTCTCCCACAGGGTGCCGGTGCGCGGGTCGATGGCCAGGCCCTGCGAGTTGCGGTGGCCGTAGCTCCAGATCTCCGGGCGGGCGCCGGCCTGGCCGACGAAGGGATTGTCCTCGGGGATGCTGCCATCCAGGTGCAGCCGCACCAGCTTGCCCTGCAGCTTGTCCAGCTGCTGCGACAGCGGCCGCAGGGTGCGCTCGCCCTGGCTGATGAAGACATGGCCCTGGCCGTCGAAGGCGATGCGCGAGCCGTAGTGGTTCTCGGTGTTGACCTTGGGTTCCTGGCGGTAGATCACCTTCAGGTCCTCCAGCCCGGCCTCGCCCAGGGTGGCGTAGGCGGCGGCAGTGCCGGACAGGCCATCCGCACCGGGCTCGGCATAGCTGAGGTAGATGCGCCGGCTGTCGGCGAAGTCCGGGGCCAGGACCACGTCGAGCAGGCCGCCCTGGCCGCGGGCCGAAACCTCCGGCACCCCGGCCAGCGGTTCGGAGACCTGGCCGTCGGCCGAGATCCGGCGCAGCTTGCCCACGCGCTCGGTCACCAGGAAGCCGCCGTCGGGCAGCGGGGCCACCGCCCAGGGATGGGCCAGGCCGCGGGCGACGACTTCCAGGCGCGCCTGGCCCTGCTCGCTGGCCACCACCTGGCCCTGCGGAGTGGCGGGGGCGGGCGCAGGGGGGGCGGCGCTGCCGCCGGCCTCGCCGGTGGGGGAGCAGGCGGCCAGCGCGGCGGCCAGGGCCAGGCCGAGCGCGGTGCGGGCGTATCCGGTCGGGTGCATGGTCGGGTCTCTGTGCAAGGGAAAGGACATCAACGATACCCGGCGGCCTGCAACTCGAACAGTTCAGCGTAGCGGCCCCCGGCGGCCATCAGTTCCTCGTGGGTGCCACTGGCCTCGACCTTGCCGGCGGCCAGCACCAGGATCCGGTCGGCCATGCGCACGCTGGAGAAGCGGTGCGAGATCAGGACCGCGGTACGGCCGCGGGACAGTTCCTTGAAGCGCTGGAACACCTCGAACTCGCTGCGCGCGTCCAGCGCCGCGGTCGGCTCGTCCAGGATCACCACCTGGGCGTCGCGCATGTAGGCCCGGGCGATGGCCAGCTTCTGCCACTGCCCGCCGGACAGGTCCACGCCGGTCTTGAAGCGGCGGCCGATCAGCTGCTCATAGCCCTGCGGCAGGCTGGCGATGACCTCGTCGGCCATGCCGCGGTGGGCGGCCTCGCGGATCCGGGCGAAATCGTCCATGGCCTCGACCCGGCCCACGCCGATGTTTTCCCCGGCCGACAGGTGGTAGCGCACGAAGTCCTGGAAGATCACCCCGGTATTGGCCCGCAGGTCGTCCAGGTCGTAGTCGCGCAGGTCGCGGCCGTCGAGCAGGATCCGGCCCTCGTCCGGGTCGTAGAGCCGGGCCAGCAGCTTGACCAGGGTGGTCTTGCCGGCGCCGTTCTCGCCCACCAGGGCCAGGACCTCGCCGGCGCGCAGCTCGAATTCCAGCCCGCGCAGGGTCCAGTGCTCGTTGCCGGGGTAGCGGAAGCCCACGTTCTCGAACACGAAGCCGCGGCTGATCGGCTGCGGCACCGGCAGCGCATCCGGGCGCGAGGCGATCTCCGGCTCGATCTCGAAGAAGGAGAACAGGTCGTCCAGGTACAGGGCCTGGCCGGCGACCTGGGAAAAGCCCACCAGCAGCCCTTCCAGCAGCTGGCGCAGGCGCAGGAAGCTGCCGGACAGGAAGGTCAGGTCGCCGATGCTGAAGTCCCCGCGCACCGTGCGCCAGGCGATGTAGCCGTAGGCCACGTAGTAGCCCAGGGTGCCCAGCGCCGCCAGCAGGGTGCCCCACAGCGCCCGGCGCCGGGCCAGGGCGCGGTTGGCCAGGTAGAACTTCTCGGCCAGGTGGCGGTAGCGCTCGATCAGGAAGCGGTGGAGGTTGAAGATCTTCACCTCCTTGGCCGTTTCCACGCTGGCGCCGGTCTGGCGCAGGTATTCGAGCTGGCGCCGCTCCGGGGTCCAGTGGAAGTTGAGGGTGTAGCCCTGGGCGTTGAAGTGGGCCTCGCCAATGAAGGCCGGGACCAGGGCCAGGGCCAGTAGCACGATCAGCCAGGGCGCGTACACCACCAGGCCCACGGCCAGGCTGCCGACCGTGACCATGTCCTGGACCTGGCCGAACAGCTGGCTCATCAGGTTCTGCCGGCTCATGGTCTGGCGCCGGGCGCGCTCGAGCTTGTCCTGCAGGTCCGGGTCCTCGAAGTCCTCCAGGTCCAGGGTGGCCGCGTGTTCCATCAGGCGCACGCTGCTGGCATTGGTGAACAGCTCCGAGAGCAGGCTGTCGGCGTAGTTGACCAGCCGCCCCAGCAGGTCCGAGCCCACCGCCAGGCCCAGCTCCAGGGCCAGCAGCGCGGCCAGGGTGTCCAGCTGGCCGCTGCGCCAGGCCTCGCCCAGGGTGTCCAGGCCCAGGTCCAGCCCGACCAGGCGGATGGCCTCGTCGATGATCAGTTTGCCGATGTAGAGGCTGACCACCGGCAGCAGCGAGCGCACCAGGCGCAGGCCGAGGCTGGCCAGGGTCAGGCCCGGGCTGGTGCGCCAGATCTGGCGCAGGAACGGCGGCACGTTGCGCATGGCGTGGAAGCGCTCGCGCAGGCTGGGGCCGGAGCGCTCACGGCGCGGCTTGGTCGGGGCGGGATTGGGGTCCATGGCCCCATTGTGCAGGCAATGGGGTGGAGCCGGCGCCAGCGCGGACCGGAAACGGCAAGGCCCGCTTGCGCGGGCCTTGCCGGGATACCGCAGGCGGATGGCTTACTGCACGCCGTGCAGGTCGCGCAGCTGCGAGGGCCGGGAGGCGAAGTAGGCGGCCAGGTCGGCGATGTCCTGGTCACCCAGCGAGGTGGCCTGCGGGGTCATCAGCGCATGCTGGCGCTCGCCGTTGCGGTAGCTCTGGAGGGCATGGGCCAGGTAATCGGCGTACTGGCCGCCGAGCTTGGGATAGCTGGCATCGATGGGGGCATTGCCCTCCGGGCCATGGCAGTCCACGCAGCTCTGGCCGGTGGCCTGGCCCTTGGCGTTGGCCAGCTGCTCGCCCACGGCGATGCGGCCATCGGGCAGGCCGGCCGAGGAACTGGCCTGGGCCGGGTGGCCCCCGGCGGTGGAGTCGGACTGCCCGGAGCAGGCCGCCAGGGCCAGGGCGGTGGTCAGGGCGATGGCGAGACGCTGGGCGTACACGGCTGTCGACATTGGCGGGCTGCTTACTTGAGGGTGGACAGGAAGGCGGCGATATCGGCGATGTCCTGGGCCGAGAAGCTCTCGGCCTGGGCCCGCATCGTCGGATGCTTGCGCTTGCCCTGCTGGTACTCGTGCAGCGCCTGGCTCAGGTACTCGGCCGACTGGCCGCCGATCTTGGGCACCTTGTAGCTGGGGTAGGCATTCTTGTAACCGGTGATGCCGTGGCAGCCCTGGCAGGTGTAGGCCAGCAGGCGGCCCGCCTCGGCATTGCCGGTAGCCGGGGCCTGGGCGGCAGGGGCTTCCGCAGCCGGGGCCGGGGTGGCCTCCTCCTGGGCGGAGGCGGCGAAGGGAAGGGCGGTGAGCAGGGCAAGGCAGGCGGCTAGCGGCAGCGGGCGGCGCATCATTCTGTGGTCCGGATCTGTCGGTAGGGATACGGTGGTGTCCAGTCAACCCCTGCGGACACGCACTCGCCGGAGTATAGCCATGCCTGAACGGAACCGGAAACGGCCGGCGGCGGTCCCATCCGGACCGGGCAGGGACGGGAACCATGACCTCTGGCGCATGGCGGGCCCCCATCCGGGGTGCTCTACTTGTCTACAACACCGCAGCACGTCCGCTGCACCCTGCCACGCACATGGACCCGCTCATGGATCGCAACGCCTTCCGTTCCCCGTCCCCCAGCCTTGGCCGGCTGGCGGCCACGCTGCTGATGACCGCCACGCTGGCTGCCTGCTCCGGTGGCGCCAAGCCGCCGGCCGCGGCCGGGGAGGAAAAGAAGAATGCCCAGGCCGACGCGATCCCGGTGGAGGTGATCGCGGCCAGCACCCGCCCGATCGCCGCCAGCTACACCGGCACCGCGGCGCTGGAGCCGCGCGCCGAGTCGCAGGTGGTGGCCAAGACCTCGGGCGTGGCCCTGGAGGTGCTGGTCGAGGAAGGCCAGGTGGTCAAGGCTGGGCAGCCGCTGGTGCGCCTGGACCCGGACCGCGCCCGCCTGGCCGTGGCCCAGACCAAGGCCCAGCTGCAGAAGCTGGAGAACAACTACCGCCGCGCCCAGCAGCTGGTGGCCCAGCAGCTGATCAGCGCCGGCGAGGTCGACCAGATGCGCTACGACCTGGAGAACGCCCGCGCCCAGTACAACCTGACCGCGCTGGAGCTGTCCTATACCACGGTGGTGGCGCCGATCTCCGGCGTGGTCGCCTCGCGCGACATCAAGCCGGGCAACTTCGTCCAGATCAACTCGCCGATCTTCCGCATCGTCGACAGCAGCCGCCTGGAGGCCACCCTCAACGTGCCCGAACGCGAGCTGTCCAAGCTGCGCCCGGGGCAGTCGGTGAAGCTGGTGGCCGACGCGCTGCCGGGCCGTACCTTCGAGGGCGTGGTCGACCGCGTCTCGCCGGTGGTGGACAACGGCAGCGGCACCTTCCGCGTGGTCGCCGCCTTCGCTGGCAACGGCGAGCTGCAGGCGGGGATGTTCTCGCGCCTGAGCATCAACTACGACCAGCGCGAGAACGCCCTGGTGGTGCCGCGTGCGGCGCTGCTGGAGGACGGCGGCGAGCCGGCCGTGTTCGTGGTGCGCGACGGCAAGGCCGAGCGTGCCGCGCTGAAGCTGGGTTATGACGATGCCGGCTGGATCGAGGTCCGCGATGGCCTGAAGCCGGGCGACCAGGTGGTGGTGGCCGGCAAGGCCGCGCTGCGCGAAGGCACCGCGGTGCAGGTGCTGCAACCCGACCGTCCGCAGGCCCCGGCCCCGGCGCAGCAGGCACAGGCGGACAAGTGATGAGCGAGCCTTCCCACATCCCAGCTTCCGGCGGCTTCGACCTGGTCGAATTCTCGACCCGGCGCCGGGTCACCATCGCGATGATGACCCTGACCCTGGTGCTGTTCGGCCTGATCTCGCTGTCCAGCCTCAAGGTCGAGCTGCTGCCCGACCTGAGCTACCCGACCCTGACCGTGCGCACCGACTACGAGGGCGCCGCGCCCTCGGAAGTGGAGACCCTGATCACGCGCCCGGCCGAGGAGGCGCTGGGCATCGTCAAGGGCCTGCGCAAGCTCAAGTCGATCTCGCGCACCGGCCAGAGCGACGTGGTCCTGGAGTTCGCCTGGGGCACGGACATGCAGCAGGCCGGGCTGGAAGTGCGCGACAAGATGGAGACCCTGCAGCTGCCGCTGGAGGCCGATCCGCCGGTGCTGCTGCGCTTCAACCCCTCGACCCAGCCGATCATGCGCCTGGCCCTGTCCAGCAAGCAGGATGGCGGCAGCGAGGAGGACGCGATCCGGCGCCTGATGGAGCTGCGCCGCTACGCCGACGAGGACCTCAAGCGCAAGCTCGAGCCGGTCCCGGGCGTTGCCGCGGTCAAGGTCGGCGGTGGCCTGGAGGACGAGATCCAGGTCGACATCGACCAGCGCAAGCTGGCCCAGCTGGGGCTGTCGCTGGACAACGTGGTCCAGCGCCTGCAGCAGGAGAACGTGAACCTGTCCGGCGGCCGCCTGGAGGAGGGCACCCAGCGCTACCTGGTGCGCACCGTCAACCAGTTCACCACGGTCGAGCAGATGCGCGAGATGCTGCTGACCACCGCCGGCGGTTCCGGCGGCTCCGGCGCCAG
>Ga0182792_1001074_pt1 | contig 23539 bp, 19 predicted proteins | sample Passage237B_FD_130497 | JGI IMG/M metagenome (GOLD analysis project Ga0182792, IMG submission 130497) | Cellulose adapted compost microbial communities from Newby Island Compost Facility, Milpitas, CA, USA - Passage2 37B (version 2) (version 2) ...
AAACGTCTGCCCGCATGCGGGTCTGCCTCTGGCGGACGGCGCACTGGCCGGCCGAACGCTGATCTGCCCCTACCATGGCTACTGCTTCGATATCAAGTCGGGCAAGAATGTGGATTACGAGGATGACATCCCCGTTCGCACGTTTGCCATCCGTGAGGAAAATGGCGAGCTGCAGATTGAGTTCGATGTGAAGTCCTGATTCGCCCTGAGTTGTTTCCCCTGCGATTGAGAAAGTAACCCCATGCCCCAGGCCGTACTCGATCAGCTGGCCCGTGACCAGCAAGGCAGCATCGACCGTCTAATGAAGCTCCTGGCCATTCCCAGCGTCAGCGCCGATCCGCAGTTCGCTCCGCAAGTTCAGCAGGCGGCCCAGGAGGTCAGCGATCTGCTCACCCAGGCCGGGCTGCAGTCGAAGGTGCACGCCACCGGCGGCCACCCGATCGTGATGGCGGACAACGCAGCGGACCATCTGCATGCAGACGCTCCGCATATTCTCTTCTATGGCCATTACGACGTGCAGCCGCCTGACCCGGTGGACCAGTGGGTGACGCCCGCTTTCGAGCCGACAATCCGCAACGGAGCCATCTACGCCCGCGGCGCATCGGACGATAAGGGGCAGGTCATGGCGTTCATCGAAGCCCTGCGAGCCTGGCGCATCGCCAAAGGCAAGCTGCCCGTACGCGTGACGGTTGTCATCGAAGGCGAAGAGGAAACCAGCTCACACCATCTGCGCCCGTTCCTCGAAACGCACAAGCAGCAGCTCAGCCAGGCCGATGTGGTGCTCATCTGCGATACCACGATGTGGAACCCCTCCACCGTGGCTATCACGTATGCGCTGCGTGGCCTGCTTTACTTCGACGTCAGGCTGCACAACTCCAACCGCGATCTCCACTCAGGCGTCTATGGCGGAACGCTGGCCAACCCCTGCGTGCAGCTCACCCGCGTGCTGGGCAAGCTGTTCGACGATCAGAACCGTGTGACCATCCCCGGCTTCTATGACGATGTAGCTCCGCTGAATCCTGAGGAAGTCAAACAATGGGAAGCCCTGGGCTTCGATGAAATGCGCGATCTGCTTACGCCCATCGGCGTGGATACGCCTCATGGCGAAGCAGGTTTCACCACGCTCCAGCGCAAGTGGGCCAGGCCATCGTGCGATATCAATGGCCTGTTCGGCGGCTATGGTGGCAAGGGGGCCAAAACCGTCATTCCCTCCTACGCCGGTGCGAAGGTGTCATTCCGACTCGCTGCCAATCAGGACCCGAAGAAGATTGCCACGGCGTTTGAAGCCTGGCTGCGCAGTCATGACGTGCATGGCTGCCGCTGGGAAATTCAGGATCTGGGCCATGCCACCCCAGTGATGACCCCCACCAGTTCCCCCTTCATCGCAGCCACTCAGGCTGCGGTCAATACCACGACTGGCAAGCCCGCAGTCCTGGTGCGCGAAGGTGCCACGATCCCCGTCGTGGGCGACTTCAAGACCATCCTTGGTCTCGACAGCATCCTCGTCGGCTTTGGCCTGAACGACGACGGCCTGCATTCGCCCAATGAAAAGTTCAACCTCAGCTGCTACGAGCTGGGTATGCGTACACTCGCCCTGCTGCTGGATGAAGCAGCGAAGGTGAAGAAGTAATCCGGGTCAGCAGACAGACCAGCTACGTCGCTCCTCCGTCATGCCCGCGAAAGCGGGCATCCACTGATCTTGCGCACAGCGAATGAATTGACGATAGATTCCAGCTTGCGCAGGAACGACGTGCCTGTATTACGCAAGATCAGCAGACTTCTGCATCAATGCCCGAACAGCGTCTGCTGGCTGAACATGCCCTGGGATTCAAAGTAGTTCAGTGCTTCATCGACGGATCGGAACACGCGGGTCGCCGTCTCGGTGATAAACGGGCTGGGCTGCCGGCTGGGCTTCCACACCACGTACACTTCCTTACCATGCTCGAAGGCGTGATGCAGTTCGCGCTCCACACCTGACGACAATCCAGGCAGGCCGCCCGGAAGTTCGGGGATATAGCTGACGATCATGTCAGACTGATCGATCAGTTCAAAGTCGCGCATGTAGATCTGCCCGTCGATGTCGCCGGCCACTTCCAGAATCTGCTTGACCGACACTGGAATCGACGAAGGCCAGCCGGGCAGATTGATCGGCGCATCAATAAAATCCCGCCCTTCCCGCGCTGCAGCCAGAGCAAGGTCAAGCAGGTTCTTCTCGCCGATCTCAAAAGGATCAAAGGTGATGAAATGCCTGGCCAGTGTCGCGCGGAAACGATCGATATCCGCAATCACCTCGGGCATGTTGGCCACGTGGGTCATGGGGAACGACGGATACACCTTGCGCATGTCGTAACGGTAGATCAGCTTCCATGCCGCGTCACAGTCATCCTGATTGCGCCCGCGAGGCAGCACGTAGAAATGCCTGGAAATGCCCAGCGCCTGTGCGACCAGACGCGTGGTCATGATCTCCTCTTCACGCCAGACCATCAAATCCTTGAGCGTGGCGTCGATCTTGTGTTCCTGATGCAGGCGGTGATGAACCACCTCAATGTTATCCACCAGACAGATGAGCATGTCAGGCTCAAGCTGCTTGAGCTGATCAAAATCAAACGCCGAGAACAGACCATGACGCCAGCGGAAGGTGGCATGCGTGTTGACGGCGATGTGCTTCTTGCCTTTGGATTCAGCGATAATGTCGCGGAACACGGCCCGTCGCAGCGAGCCCAGTCGAGACAGTGACAGGTCGAGGATACGCCCCGGCCGCACGTCGTGAGCCTCGGCGTACATGCGGTCGCCCACGTGATACACACTCAGCGCCGGCCCGCGCTGCGCCGCCAGGTTTTCAACCCCCGTAAGAAAGCTCTTCTTATCAATCCCAACCTGACCGGTGACAATGGCGCGCATGACGTGGAATCCTTCCTGTCGAAATCTGTCATTTATTTCTAATGCATTATACGCCCATTGGAACTTTCAGATTGTCCATGCGTCCCAGACTACTGACATGATGCTGTCAGTGAGTAAGCTGACCGCTGCCTGATTCTCATGTTGATGTTTTATCGAACCAGTCTGTGGATGAAGAATCCGCTGTCAGACGGGTGAAGATTGAAATCACACGCCTGAGCACAGGTCGTGATATCGTAAGCATCTGCGAGAGGACAGGAGTATTGAAGAAATTCAACACACTTAGTCTGAATCACTTGTCCTATGGCCTGTAACAAGTCATCATAACGCTCAACAACTGTTCGTCAGTCACTTAGACCTCAATGACGCAATGCTTCTGGAGGAACCTCAATGTCCATTCCTTATCTTCCACTGACACCTCTGCTTGGCGATATTGCCAAAGGTGCGCTGATAGTCATTCTTATCGTTGTTGCGCTGGTGGTCCTGGTGCTTCTGACACTGGCCGGCCAGTTCATCAACCTGTGGATTCAGGCCAAGCTGTCAGGCGCCAGCGTGAGCATGTTTGACCTGATCGGGATGAAGTTCCGAAAGGTAGACCCGCGCACAATCGTGCTGTCGCGCATTCGTGCGGTCAAAGCCGGTCTGAATGTGTCGACCAACCAGCTCGAAGCCCACTATCTTTCGGGTGGTCGCGTGCCTTCGGTGATCACCGCGCTGATCGCTGCCGACCGTGCCCGCATCGACCTGCCCTGGGATACCGCCTGCGCCATCGACCTAGCCGGCCGTGACATTCTCGACGCTGTTCAGACCTCGGTGAACCCCAAGGTCATCGACGTGCCCAACCCTCACACCAGCGGCCGCTCGACCATCGACGCTGTCGCGCAGGATGGCATCCAGCTCAAAGCCAAGGCCCGCGTGACGGTGCGTTCCAACATCGCCCGCCTGATCGGTGGTGCAACGGAAGAAACCATCATCGCCCGCGTGGGTGAAGGTATCGTCACCACCATCGGTTCGTCGCCTAACCACAAAGCCGTGCTTGAAAATCCCGACCGCATCTCCAAGACCGTGCTTCAGAAGGGTCTGGATGCCGGGACGGCCTTCGAGATTCTCTCGATCGACATCGCCGACATCGACGTCGGTGAAAACATCGGCGCCAAGCTGCAGGGTGACCAGGCCGAAGCCGACAAACGCCGCTTCCAGGCCGAAGCCGAAAAGCGCCGCGCGATGGCCGTGGCTCAGGAACAGGAATACCGCGCCGAAGGCCAGAAGAACCGGGCACTGGTCGTGCTCGCCGAAGCCGAAGTGCCCAAGGCCATGGCCGAGGCGTTCCGCCAGGGCAACCTGGGCATCATGGATTACTACAAGATGCGAAACATCCAGTCCGACACCGCCATGCGTTCAAGCATCGCCAGCGATGCGGGCAACCAGAAGTCTGAGTAATCCTCGCCAGCAATTCGCTACAATCCACGCCATGACAGTTCACGCTGTCATGGCGTTTTTCTTTTCGCCTCGTGACTTTCGGGAAGCTCGCCAATCATGAGCAGGTTCGGTATCACGCTCAATGTCCTGATTCTCTGCGGCGTATTCGCAGGGCTCATCTACTACCGCGCACAGTCCAACTATCAGCGATGGCAGAACAGCCCCGCCAGCGTGCACAAGCTGCTGCCCAAGGAACCACGGTTTGTCTTTCGCCAGCTTCAGGGAGGACAGGGCCGCAGCGCCCCGCCTGTACATGAAGTGAAGATTGAAGCCGATTCAGACGAAGCCAGGCTGATCGTTCAGACGTTTGAAAATCTGCAGATTACACCGCTTTCCGCGCTGGATAGCACACTCAAGCCGGTCGGAGAGATCACCCTGTCGCATCATCTCGATACAGCCCGATCACCGACTCTTCCCTTCCATGCGATTGAGATTCTCGCCTGGCCAACTGGAGAACTGCTGCCCGCCGATGCCCCGCCGTTGTTCAAGCTGGAGGTGGTGAACGACCACTGGGGCATCGTGACCATAGCAGGCCGGACCATCCTGCAAGGACGACTGTCGGCCCCCATCAGCGAGCCGCTGGCGTCACTGCATCGCAAGGACGTGGAGTATCTAGAGAGCAGAGATTGAAGGCAGATTCAGGCTACTGGTGAAGGTGTGACATACGCTCGCAGGGTCGCCAGATCGCGCTTGAGCAGTCCTTCGCGCAGCAGATCATTGAAGGCCCAGATGCCTTTATTGACTTTGCCCACGGTCTGCAGGTCCTGCAGGCCAAGCTGACGCAGAATGGCCTGCCCCAGCTCGGTCAGCCCCTTGTTTTCTCGACCGCTGATGCACAGCGGGAAATCCTTTTCTCGGCCGGTCTGATAGGTGGCAACCTCGCCATTCTGCAGATCGCTCTTGTTCATGACCCACAGATCAATCGGTCGGCCGATGGCGGAGCTGTCGGGCCAGTCTATCTGCGGATCGCGCACCGCCACGACGACATCCGCCTGCTGAATCACCTGGCGTGACATCGCGATAGCCTGCTGTTCGATCATGTCATCGCTCTCATGCACGCCGGGCGTATCAAGCCAGCGCACGGCCAGGCCGTGGATCTGTGTCATGCCTGCCACCCAGTCGCGCGTTGTGCCAGGCATGTCCGCCACGATGCTGGCAGTGCTGCCCAGCATGGCGTTGGTGAGCGTGCTTTTGCCCACGTTGGGCCTGCCCAGAACCGCGATGGTTGGCGGCTCAAGCAGATGCTGCAACTGCCTGCTGTGTTCGAGGGTCTGCTGAATAATGGCGTCGGAGAGCTGCGTGAGCTTGACCAGTGATTCCCACCAGAGCCTGGGTTGAACCAGCAGCGCATCGACTGCTGCAGGGCTGCTGGCCCGGGCGATGGCGGCCAGAACGTCGGCTTCAATCTGACTCGTCGCTTCAGGGTAAAGCTGGCGTGTGCTGGTGGTGGCCGGGTCGCCTGATGCTGCGCCCAGCGACAGGCAGTGATCCATCAGTTTCTGAACCACGCGTGGACCGCCATGAGGCATGAGCTGCGCCCAGTTGTCACGCCAGACAATGACCAGACCATGGTCAATGCCTGCAAAGTCGCAGAGCACCGCCCGGCGGGCAGGAAACGATGCGCGGCCGGTGAGTTTAGCCAGCAGATCTGTCACGCCCTGCCCCTGCAGCTGAAGAATCGCCACAGCACCGGGCGTCGGCGCAGTCAGCAGAGAGAGCGTTGTGGTTGCTGTCGTCGCACCAGCCATCATGAAGCAGCCTTGTCTTTCGTCACTTGAACCGAGGCAGGAAACATCGGCCCGCCATGAGGGAAATTCACCAGATACACCCCCAGCGTCACCAGCCCCGGAAGCATCCATGGCCAGAACGAGAGCCTGAGGATGCACAGCACAATGGAAAGCAGCACCACGCTCTCCAGCAGCGCCAGCATCACGATGTTGCCAAAGAAGTAGCCCGCAGGCTTGACGACATCGCTCTGCCAATGACGCTTGTAGATCTGGTTACGCAGGTACGAGCCAATGAGAATATTGATCACCATCATCGAGGCGGTCACGCCAAACACCTGCCAGGCCGACTCTTCATCAATCAGCTGATTCTTCGCAGAACGCATGATGACTGCGGCGATGATGACCAGCACCACCTGTCCAAGCAGCAGTAGCGCCCAGAGCACGCGAAGCACCGCCAGCGTGCGGGCAGGGTCCATGGCGGGCAGGTCCTGCTCCTGTTCCAGATCATTGTTCATGACTGGATGCTCGTCCATCACTCACTCCGCAGGGGCATTGAGCCCAGACAGACCACTGGGCGAAGAAACCAACATTCATTCATCTTCGCGCAGATAAGCTTCAAGCGTCACACGCAAACCGATGAGCGTCAGATCGGGAACCACCCGATCGATGAGCTCGTAGTCTTCGAAAAGCAGCTGCGCGTCACCACCGGTTGCGATGACCAGCGGGTAGGTTCCGATGTTTTCTGCGTACTGTTCGGTGAGTTCCCGAACCATCCCGCGCAAGCCGTGGTAGATGGCAGTGCGCATCGCTTCGACGGTGTTGTGGCCGATCGGCTCAAGCGGCTTTTCCAGCGTCACCTCAGGCAACTGGGCCGTGTGCTGATGCAGGCTGCTTAGCATGAGCCTGGCGCCAGGAGCAATCGCGCCGCCGTGGAACGTGCCTTCGCCATCCACGAGATCGATGGTGACCGCAGTCCCCGCGTCCACGACGATGCATGTCTGCTTGAGTACGGCGTAGGCGGCGGCGGCGTTGAGCAGTCGGTCTTCACCCACAATGGTTTCGCGGTCCAGCTGCCTGCCCACAGGGATAGGGATGTCCTTTTCCACCCGGCGGATGGGCTTATCAATCACGCCGGCAGCAGCCTGCTCGACGGCCTGGGCGCCATTGGCGTTCACCGAAGCCATCAGGACAAAGACATCACTCTCTTCAGCTATGATCTTGTAGCACTGTTCCAGCGCCTGCTTGAGCTGAGCCACGTCGCCCGAAGGGACGCTCTGCGACTGCTCCAGCTTGCCCTGATGAAACGTCCCCACCTGGGTGCGGGTATTGCCAACATTGATCGCCAGAAGATTGACTTTCATGATTGCACTTTCAAAACAACAGTGGCGTGGAAGTCAGGGCAGACTCATTGGACATCAGGTCGAGCACCATGCAGGGCTTCCCAGCAGGCTTCGAGCAGTTCAGGAATACCCTTCCCGCTGGCGGCGCTGATGGCCAGCACGGGAATCTTTAGCTCCTGACGGATGAGCTCGATGGCAGTCTGCGTATCGTGCTCGCCTGGCAGCAGGTCCATCTTGCTCAGGCAGATGATCTGAGGCTTGCGGGCCAGTTCTTCCGAATAGCCCGCCAGTTCCTGACGGATAGTGTGATAGTTCTTGATGGGGTCCGACCCGTCGGCCGGCTCGAGTTCAAGCAGGTGCACCAGCAGTCGCGTGCGTTCCACGTGACGCAGAAACGCAATGCCCAGCCCCTTACCTGTGTGAGCCCCTTCGATCAGACCGGGAATATCCGCCACGACCATTCGACGATCCGTGGACAACTCCACGATGCCTAGATTGGGCTCGAGGGTGGTAAAGGGGTACGAAGCGATCTTGGGCCTGGCCGCAGTAATACGCGACAGCAGCGTGCTCTTGCCCGCGTTGGGCAGACCGATGAGACCGATGTCGGCGATGAGCTTGAGCTCCATGCGGATCTCACGGCTTTCGCCCGGTTCACCTGGGCTGGCTGTGGTGGGCGTCTGGTTGGTGGGCGACTTGAAGTGCTCGTTGCCAAAGCCGCCTCGGCCCCCCTGAGCCACCAGCAGGGTCTTGCCTGCTTCATCGAGATCGCCCAGCAGTTCGCCGGTCTGGTTGTCGTAGATCAGGGTTCCCGGAGGTACGCGGATGTAGAGGTCTTCGCCATTGGCCCCATGCTTCTGCTTGGGACCACCCATCTCACCATCCTGGGCTGCCCAGTGATGCCTGCCCGAGAAGTCCAGCAGCGTATCGATGCCCGCCACGGCTACGAGGTAGACGCTGCCGCCGTTGCCCCCGTCACCGCCGTTGGGACCACCTTTGTTGATGTACTTTTCGCGTCGGAAAGCGACTCTGCCGTCGCCACCCTTGCCTGATTGGACTTCAATGACGGCTGAATCGACAAGCATGGTGATCAATCTACGTAAGAGGATGAGGCCCGATACAGGGCGCATGGGGCACGAGATGTATTATCTCGGCCAGACGAAAGACAGGCGGGAATGATCGGCCTGCCAGTGAAATAAAGACGGACGCCTTGGGGACGTCCGTCTTTCGCAGAATACGTAGGGATGATCCGTCAGAATCATGCACCTGAGCGTGAAGCCGGGTCGCCCACCTGAAGATCACGATAGATCGGGGCAGGAGTATCCGACTCGAAAGACTCAGGCCTGTTCCTGGGGACGGATGTGGACGCGACGGCCCTGGAACTCAACGATGCCCGCCTTGGTGGCGAACAGGGTGTAGTCCGAACCGGTTCCAACGAACTGACCAGCCTTGAACGGGCTGCCGCACTGGCGGATGATGATGCTGCCGGCCTTGGCAAACTGCCCGCCGTAGAGCTTCACGCCGCGGTACTGCGGGTTCGAATCGCGACCGTTCTTCGTGCTGCCTTGACCCTTCTTATGTGCCATGATTCACCTGTTGGCTGAAAGCTAAATCGATACGACCGATATCCATCTCGGACCGAGTCGTGCATTATAACCCAAACTGTATGTCAATGGCAAATGAGGGAAAACAACTTCCCCCTACCATTATGGCGTGGTGGTTTCAGTGGGCTGAGGCTGAGCCCCCTGACCATCCGGCCTGGACCGGCGAGGCCCGTTGGGCGAGCGCCGGCGAGGGGGCTCCCCCTGAGCCTGGTCGCCCGAGGCAACTTTATCCGTCTCCGTAGAAGCGGTGTTCGCCTGCTCACCAGCCCCCTTGCTGGCCTCAGGACGGGCAGCGGACATGCCGTCGGCGGGAGCCTTGCGAGGGGCGTCCTCCTGCGGAGCAGCTTCTTCAAGCGTGCCCGGGGCATCGGAGGGGTTGAGCAGCTCGCCCGGGCGAGGCCGACGCAGCAGCACGCGGTCCCCTTCTTCCAGCCCTGACTTGATCTCCACCATCGACTCGTTGTTCTGCCCGATGGTGACCATGCGACGCTGAACCTTGCCACCGCTGGCAGGAATGTAGACATAGCGGCTGCGGCCTTCGGTGATCACGGCCTGCAGGGGCACTGCAATCACGTCATCCAGCTGCCCCACCATGATGCGGGCCGAGCATCGCATGGCCGGCTTGAGCGTGTCGTCGATACCCGGGGGCAGATCAATACGCACGGCGTATTCACGCACGTCGGGGTTGAACCAGCCACCATCTTCGGCCATCACGCCGATCTGTGCGACCCTGCCTTCCATGATCTTCCCGGGACGGAAGTCGCTGGTCACATTGGCCACCTGGCCCAGCTTGATCATGGGCATCATGGTTTCATTGATCTTGACCGATGCCACCATTTCGTTGACGTCAGGCAGGACGATCAGCAGTTCATTGAGGCGAACCTGCCTGCCCTGAGCAATAGGATCGGAACGGCGGTTACGTGAGCCCACCGTGGTGCCATAGACCACCAGACCATCCTTGGGAGCGGTAATCACCGTGGCCTGCAGCTGTTCCTGCAGCTTCTGGTAACGCTCCTCGCGGATGCGCAGCGTACGCGTACGCGTCACCAGGTTAGCCTGCGAACGGGCCAGGTTGCTCTGGGTGCGATGCTTGGTGCGCTGGAGTTCTTCCTCGGCCTGGGCGACATCGGAAAGCAGTTTCTGATGTTCCTTGGGACGCGTGTAGTTGTTGTAGATCGCAATGGCCTGCGTGGCCGTCTTGAGTGCGTTTTCCGACTCAATCACCGCGATCTGGTCGTCTTCCAGTTCGCTCAGACTGATGAACTTCTGATCGTAAAGCTGCATGGAAAGCTCAAGGTCGCGCTTATCACGCGTGAGAGTACGCTTGGCTTTTTCCAGAGCCAGATTCAGTTCGCGGATCTTCTGAGGATCGTCACCGCTTTCCCACTTGGCCAGATCCAGCTTGGCCAGATCGAGCTTCACCTGGGCTGCACGCAGCTGGCTTTCAGCGTCGGTCTGATCGATGGCCAGCGTCTGCTGCGCCCACACATGGTCCGCACGGGCCTGTTCCAGGTTGAGCTGTTCCTGCTCAATGCGGGTGCGGATGTCGTCGTCGGCCAGGCGCATCAGTACATCGCCCTGCTTGACGTAGGAGCCTTCGGGAACCACTTCCACAATCGTGGTCACGCCTTCAACCTGGCTTTTGATTTCGACCTTGCGCTTGGTTTCCAGTTCGCCGCTGGCCACCAGAGCCAGTTCAAGATTGATCTTCTTGACATCAAACCAGACGGGACCGGCGGTGCGGACATCGCCCGACTGGGCAGCATCACCGCTGCCAGCCATGGTCACCACGCCCCAGATGATGCCCCCCAGCGCGATGATGGCCACCACGGCCAGCGTTGCAGGCATGACCTTGCCACGCAAACGGGCAGCGGAGGAAGTGAGCTTGTTGGAATCAGTCGAGGGGTTCACGGTGCAATCTCCATCGAATCAATCAGTCTTGCGAAGCGGTCGCCCCCGCAGCGGCCGGGTTCCGGGCCGCAGTGGGCTGGCCCGTAGTAGCATCGGCCCGGCGGAGGATTTCACCCGGTCCATCATTCTGGGCGCCTTCAAGCGGATCAGCCACAGGTACCAGGCCTGCGGGCATCTGCCACTGGCCCCTGGCATCAACACGCAACTGACCGGTGTCGAGCAGATACTGCAGCACGCTCACACGCAGATCACGCAAGGCGCGGTCGCGGCGGTTACGGGCTTCGAGCAAGTCGCTTTCGGCGTCGGTGAAGTCACGCGGGGCCAGATTGGCCAGCCGCAGTACCACACCTTCCAGACGCTTCTGGGCCATGTTGATGTTCTGGTTCTGAATCTCAAGCGTGAAGCGGGCCTGGCTGATGCTTCGCAGCGACTGCCTGACCTGCTGAGCCACGCGGTCACGCATCAGCATATGGGCACGCTGAGCACGGTCGAGACTCACCTGCGCCCGACGGACGCCGATCTCTTCCAGCCTGCGGTCCAGCGGAATGCCCAGCACAATGCCCGCAGAGTAGGAGCTGTAGCCCGGGTCGAAACGCAGGCGTTCATACTTCTCGGTGGGATCGGTGTTGAGGGTGATATCGCCAACAATGTCCAGATCGGGCAGCAGACCATTGCGGGCCACTTCCAGGCGACGCTGAGCGTCGAGCACCTGATCGGCTGCGGTCTGCAGATCGAGGCGGAAATTCCAGGCTGTGTTCGTCGCCGCAGTCACTTCGAGCTCAGGCTCAGGAATGACCACTTCCGAAGGAACAATCTTCACAGGCTGGGTCATGTCGATCCCCAGCAGAATCTTGAACGCATCCAGACTCGTGCTGTAGCTCTCCTGCGCGTTGAGCAGGTTGTTGCGGGCAAAGAGCACCTGCTGCTGGGCACGCTGGACTTCAAACAGAGGTTGCCTGCCTGCATCGGCCATGGCCTGGATGCGTCGGCTGAGCCATTCCAGATTGTTGACCTGACGCTGGAGGTTGGCAATCTGCGACTGGTTCTGAAGCAGATCGAAATAGCGGGTCGAAACCGTCAGCAGAAACTCCCGGCGGAAGTTTTCAAAGCTGCGTGTGGCGTAGATCAGATCACGATAGGTCTGAATGAGATTTTCGCGTGCCACCTGGCCCGAGCCACGCATGAGTGGCAGCCTGAGGGAAAGCTGCAGCGCGGCATCCTGACCTTCGCCCGCACCGTTGGAGGTGTCCTTGAGCAGACGAACGAAATCAACCAGCGCAGTGGCCGAGACCGTTCCGCCATAAGGCAGACGCTGCGTCACGCCCATGCGGGTAATGACCGACAGGGCCTGATCGTGTTCACCATCTTCAGGCGTGCCCGAAACCAGACCGGAAACCGTGGAGAAAAATCGCGGTCCCCACAGATGCTTCTCAGCCAGCACCGTCAATGCGGAAAGGTAGAGGTCTTCGCGGCGGCTCTGATAATCCCGGCTGTGGGTCAGCGCTGTAGCCAGCGCTCCCTGCAGGTCGAGTTCCAGCACATTGTCCGCCATGGCTTCTACCGCCGAGAGCGCAATGGGCATCTGAACCGTGCCCTGGGCATCGGCTTTGCCCGTTTCTGTGGCGTGTCTGGCGGGGAGTTCACGAGCTGAAGGGTTGACCGTCGCAGGCGTGTAGTTGTAGGCATCCTTCGCAGGATAGCGCAGATCGCTCGCCTGGCTCAGCGGACGGTCTTCGAGGGGCGCATCAGGGCCCAGTGTCTGGGTCTGCTGGTCGCGAATCATCCGGGCAACCTGCTCATCGAGCCGGTCCATGCGAGACTTGGACGAACACGCAGTAACTGCAGCCAGTAACAGGATCAATACAGCGGCATATCTCACAGACTGGTATTGTAGCTTGGAAGCAGGCATTCGGAGATCTGATCGTCTTAAATGAAGGAAAATCCGCAAATTTAACGCTGGATTCCCCCGGATTGTCGTATTTCATGACATTTGAGCATGAACTTATACTCAATCCGCCATGATAATGCGATTGGGAACATATTGCCTGTCTGCCATACACGGGCATCATCATGGCCAGTCTCGGCGGCGATGCACAGACTCTGGCTGGTCAGCACAACTATTCCTCCACGATCATATTCCTCTCCCCTCTGGCGTCAGACACTCATTCAGGCAGGCCCGACGGGCCTCAACTACATCCTTCAACCTGGCCATTTGACGAATGCGAGGCAATGGGCAGAATCACCTCTTCGCATCGTATTTTCAGTGTTTCCTGTGCAACGGTGACCAAGGAAAACCAGCGTGATCGCCAACGTACTGACCATCGCCGGGACCGACCCCTCGGGAGGCGCCGGGCTCCAGGCCGACCTGAAGACCTTCTCTGCTCTGGGCGTGTATGGCATGTCGGCCATCACTGCAGTTGTAGCCCAGAACACGCAGGGCGTCCGCAGCTTCAAGACGCTCGACACGGCCTTCGTGGCCGATCAGATCGACGCAGTGTTTGAAGACGTCACCGTTCACGCAGTGAAGATCGGCATGCTGGCCACCGTCGAGCTGGCCAATGTCGTAGCCGACCGCCTGAACCACTGGAAGCCTTCAATCATCGTGCTCGATCCGGTGATGGCCGCCAAGAGTGGCGACCCACTGCTGTCGCCCGATACCATTCGCGCCATCCGCGATCGGCTGGTTCCCATGTCCAGCATCATCACGCCCAACCTGCCCGAAGCAGGTCTGCTGCTGGGCAGGCCAGCCCCAAGCTCGCTCGAAGCCATGCGCGACATGCTTGGCAGTTTGAGTGAGCTCGGCTCGCCGTGGGTGCTTCTCAAGGGTGGACATCTCAATAGCCCCATGAGCACCGACCTGCTGTATGGTCAGGGCCAGACCATCGACCTGCCCGCCCCCCGACTGGCTACGACGCATCTGCATGGGACAGGCTGCACGCTGGCCGCTGCAGTGGCGGCGCTGCTGACGCGCATGGAGATGGTCGAAGCCGTACGCCAGGCCAAGGCTTATCTGCACGCTTCACTCGCTGCAGCCGACCAGCTTGATGTGGGCAAGGGCAAGGGCCCGGTGCACCACTTTCATGCCCTCTGGAAGTAACGACGCACGCAGCGCCCTGCTCCTTCGAATCCTGCCTGTAAAAAAACAAAACCGGCCTGAGTCATGCGACCCAGGCCGGTGTTTTTTTCGATGAGCACCAGGGCTCTACCGTGAATTACTTCTCGGTAGGAACCACGATACCACGCATGATCACGCGCTGAGCGAAGAGGAAGATCAGCAGCGTGGGGATGCTGGACACCACCACGGCCGCGAACACGCCGCCCATGTTGGATCGGGTCTGGAACTGATACAGCCAGACGCTGATGAGCCACATGTCCTGGTTCGGAGCCACCAGCAGAGCGTAAAGGAACATGGTGTACGCACTGTTGAACACCATCAGCGCCAGCACGGCCAGCACAGGCTGGCTCAGTGCCAGGGTGATCTGGAAGAACATGCGCAGTTCCGAAGCGCCGTCGATACGGGCGGCTTCATAAAGCTCCGAGGGCAGCGAGTCAAAGAAGCCCTTGAGGAGGAACACCATGTAGCCGTTGGCCACCAGCGGAATCACCAGCGCGGCGAAGGTGTTGAGCAGATCCAGATTACGCAGAATGATGAACTGCGGAATCAGCGTCACCATGGGCGGGAAGGCCATCGTCGCCATCAGCAGCAGCAGGATCTTGTAGGTCCCGGGCAGCTTGAAGCGGCTCATGGCGTAGGCCGCCAGCGGGTTGACCAGCAGAGCCAGCACGATCGCCAGGATGCAGAAGAACAGCGTGTTAACCAGCACGCGACCTTCACCGGCCAGTTCGTCGAACACGTTGATATAGTTACGCAGCGCGTAGGTCAGACGCAGCGAGCCGCTGTTGTCAGCCACATAGCGATATTCCATCTCAGCCACGGGCATCGGAATTTCATCGAAGCTGGCAAACGTGGTGCCCTGAGCTTCGTTGACCTTTTCGATGGTCCCATACCTGGCCTGGAGCCACTGCCTGTAGGCAAACTCAGGCCCCGCGAGAATCAGGTTCTCGGGCTCGAGCGTGTTGAGGAACTCACGATAGTCCTGCCTTTGCGGACCCTTGAGCCACTGGCCCGTGGGAAGCTCGATCTGATCGAAACCAGTGAACTTCGTATGCCAGGTCGAGTTGAGCTGATCAATGGTCTTGTACTGGGCTTCCAGATACTGCTGGAAGCGTTCATTAGGCACATTGCGTGTCAGCACGAATGACACGTTGAGCTCCTGGCCGGTGTACTCGATCCACTCCGCACGCAGGCGAGGCTGATCGGTTCCGGGAACGGTCTGAGGCAGCCTGAAGTCGTCAAAGCTCTTGAGCTTGACTGTATGAGCCTGGTTGTAGGCATCAAGCCCCGTCTGGCCATATACCGGATGGATCATCGCCTCCAGGAAGCTGCCCGACAGCGAGATGATCTGCCTTTCAGCAGGCTCGGACTCTTCGAGCATTTCGAAGTAGGTTTCATAGAGGACGTTGTTCTGGTCGTCGAATCGACGGGATTCCCACTTGGGCGTGGGAAGGACCAGCGTCAGCCAGCTTGCGGAAGCAGTACCCATCGACTGACCAAAGGCGTCGATGTCACCATTGAACTTCTTCCTCACCCTTGTACGCAGCACACGCAGGTTCTCGGGAATCGTCTTACGGGCTTCAACCCCACCGAGATTCTGCCAGTGGCGAGGCAGCTTCACTTCCGCCTGGAAAGCGCGGAAGTCATTCGCTCGCTGCACGATACCCTTGGCGTCACCCTCGGGAATCCTCACCCCCTGAAAGCTGAAGTAGCTATGCAGATGGGCCGCATTGAGCATGGCCGTGTTCTGGTTGTACTTGGTCTCCAGAAACTTACCCAGCAGCACGCGGTCATCCAGGAAGTAGGCAGGAATGACATCGAGGTCTGCAGCGTCCATTTCACTGCGCAGCGAGCCAGCGAGCATGACCACGAAGGGGTACATCATCGTGATGCCCCCCAGCGTCAGCACGAGGGCGATCAGACCCTGCAGGAATTTGCCCTTGAATGTACGGGCTTCGACTTTTGAAATAATCGGCATGATCGTTCTTCTTACGATGAATGAATCTTGAAAGAGGAATCAGTTTCGGCCGGCAGTCTTGAATTCCGCCTGCGAGAGCATCTTGAGCTGATAGGCGGTGAAGCCGATCAGCAGAGCACCCAGCAGCCAGGCCATGGCAGTGCCCAGGCCGAACTCGAGTTCCATGAAGGTACGGATGAAGATTTCCAGGCCCAGGATGGTGGTGCTGTTGGCAGGGCCACCACCGGTCAGGGCGAGGATGAAGTCCGTACCACCGCGGAACGCGCCGATTACCGCCGCGATGAACTGGATGACGATCAGGTACTTCAGGCGAGGCAGCGTGATGTAGAACACCTTGTGCCAGTTGGTCGCACCGTCGATGTCAGCCGCTTCGTAGAGTTCATCGGGAACCGTCTTGAGAGCAGCCAGGTAAAGCAGACAGCCTGAACCGGCGCCGGCCCACACCGTGGGAATCACGACGCAGACCATGGCCATGCCAGGTGATTCCACCCAGCGCAGCGGCTGGAGGTTGAAGCTGCCCACCGTCGCGGCCAGCGGAGCCACCATGCCGGTGATGCCCTGCTCGTTGAAGCCGCTGATGAAGGGCCAAAGGGTCACCCCCAGCAGCGCCACCGCAGCAGCCCACATGCCGACCTTCACGCCGCGGGCCATGTCTTCAATCTTGATCGGCAGCCAGAAGAGGATGTAGATCAGGCTCAGCCAGAAGAACAGCAGCAGCCACTTGAGCAGCGTGGCGGTGAAGCCATCGAGCATGTTCAGGCTCAGGTAGAGCTGGTTGAGCACGCCGTAGGCGGAGGGATCGTACAGCTGCTTCCAGAGGAACATCATGATGACGCCGCTGACGATCGCAGGCAGGTAGAAGACCGTACGGAAGAAGTACTTGGCAAACGCTGTGGGCACTTCGTCCAGCAGGATGGCCAGCAGGATCGGCGGCCAGAAACCCAGACCGATGGTCAGGGCCACAAAGTAGAACGTACGGCCCAGCGCCATCCAGAAGTCCGGGTCGTAGAGCACTGTGGCAAAGTTGTCGAGGTAAACCACCTTGCTTTCGATCACCAGGCGGTAGTTGGTGAACGCAATGCCCGACCCCATCACCAGAGGCAGGTACATCCACGTCAGCGTCAGCAGGAACGCCGGAGCCAGGATGACAAAGCCAATGATGTAACCACGCTTGTTGCGGTTCTCTTCAAAGGGAGCCGCCACCGACGTGAAGTAGCGCCACACGTGTACCATGCCCAGCGAGAACACCAGCACAATGGCGATCACAGCAATGCTGGCCACGATACGGCGGTTGCGCAGCTGTTCAGGCGTCAGAATGCCCATCACGCGGGTGTTGACTTCATACACCGAGGAATCAAGGAACTTCTCGATGGTGGCGATGCGTTCGTCATACGACATCTTGGAGAGGTCGGTTTCGAGCGCCTCGTAGATCGGACGGGACATGTAGCGGTAGATGCTCTGGGTGTTGCTGCCGTAAGGTTCGGGCACACCATGTTCGAGAGCATCAGAGAAGGCAGTCTTCCAGGCTTCGGGAACCTGACGCAGGATGCGGTCGTAGCCGTACTTGCTCAGCAGGTTCGGGCTGACGAACTGACCAAAGCCGTGATCGACATAGATGCGGGTACGGATTTCCTGAGCTTCCGGGCCGGTGGTATACCAGAGGTAGCGCATCATCGCCAGCTTCTGCTCAGGCGTGCTGTCGCTGAAGACACCCATCATGCGGCAGTTCAGTTCGCTGCCTCGCGTACCACGGTTCGAAGCGGGCACCGGAGCCACACCCACCAGCTGCGGGTTGATGTTGGCCAGGAGTTCTTCGTCGAGATAGCCGAAGCTCATGGCGATCTGACCACGTTCCCACATCAGCTTGAATTCGTTGGTCAGCAGACGAGCGGTTTCATTGATCTTCTGGCCGTCACGTTCGTAAGGCTCGCGCAACAGACGCCAGACGTACTCCACGGCTTCAGCAGCGCCGCGGGTGTTGTAGGTTGCACGCCACGTGCCATTTTCGTCAGGCTGAACAGCCTGAACGCCGTTGGACAGCAGGAAGGTTGCCACACCCCAGCTCAGGTTTTCGCCCCCCATCAGAGCCAGACCCACGCGGCCCAGTTCAGGACGAGTCAGCTTACGTGACATGTCCATCAGCTCATCCCAGTCCCTGGGCGGCCTGTCAGGGTTCAGGCCGGCTTCGCTGAACAGGTCACGACGGTAAAGCAGCGCCATCACCAGCGTCGTGGTAGGCATGGCCCACACATGCTTCTGATTGCTTCGGCCGCTTTCATCCTTGCGGTAGATCACTTCCCAGGCCGGAGCAGGCGAGCGTTCGCGGATCTGCTCCAGTGCATAGTTGATTTCAACCTGCGTGGGGTCTTCCAGCCACTTGCCATACTTGTCGGTCTGCCTTAAGCGCTCGTTAGGACTCAGCACACGAGCCAGCAGAATTTCCAGAGGCTCGAGGAAGCCATGCTTCATGTAGGTCGAAGACTGGCGGAAGTTGACGTAGATGCCATGAGGCGGAATGCCTGCGGCGATCGCCATCAGCGGACCGGCGTCCATACCACCGCCCTGGAAGGAGGGCATGGTGAACGGTTCGATCTGATAGTTGGGGTGACGAAGCATGAACTGACGAATCACCTCGCGCTTGGCGATGGCGGTCACGTCAGTCGCGCCCGGGGTAGGAATATCCGCAATGCGGATCATCACCCGGGAATCGTCTGCAATCTGAGGCTGTGTGGCAGCGCCAGTGCTCTGAGCCTGTGCAATCGACCCCACTGTGCACAGCAGCATGACTGCGACGAGGAATGTAATGAGGTTTTTCATGTGTCTGTATCGCTGATCTTTCAAAACGTTCCATGAACCCGGCTACAGTGATTCTGCAAACTACCGCAGGGAATCACTTCGCAGCCACAGCCTGCAGCGTCAGATTCTTCCCATGCGTTCCGGGTTCAAAGACGTGCACGTGTTCCAGACCGACACGGAAGGTCAGCTGGGTGGCATCCATCACACTGGGGTTGGCAGGAATGCGGGCCACCAGACGTGAGTCGCCGGGGGTCTGGCCGAACACGTCCATGTGGCTGCCCAGAGTTTCGATGACCGACACATTCACGGTAATCGTCTCACCCTTGGTGGCGCTGGCAGCGTCAGCCAAGCCCATGGTTTCGGGGCGAATGCCCAGAACCACGGCCTGACCGGCTTTGCCAGCCAGACACTTCGACTGAGCTTCGGACAGACGCAGCTCGATGCCTGCGCCGACGAACCACATGCCGTTGTTCTCTTCGATCTTGCCTTCGAGGAAGTTCATCGGAGGCGTGCCAAGGAAGCCGGCGACGAAGCGGTTGACCGGTGCGTTGTAGATGGTCAGCGGCGCGTCGCACTGCTGGATGTAGCCGCCATCCATCACCACCACGCGATCGCCCAGGGTCATGGCTTCTTCCTGGTCGTGAGTCACATAGATGGTGGTGGTCAGCAGACGTTTGTGCAGACGCTTGAGTTCAGCGCGCGTTTCCACACGCAGCTTGGCGTCGAGGTTCGACAGCGGTTCGTCAAAGAGGAAGGCCTGAGGCTGGCGCACAATCGCGCGGCCCAGCGCCACGCGCTGACGCTGACCACCCGACAGAGCCTTGGGCTTGCGCTCGAGCAGATTGCTCAGGCCCAGAATGCCCGCGGCCCATTCAATGCGCTTCTGAATTTCAGGCTTGGGAATCTTGCGCAGCTTCAGACCAAAGGCCATGTTGCTGTAAACCGACATGTGCGGATACAGCGCGTAGTTCTGGAACACCATCGCGATGTCACGATCCTTGGGCGGCGTGTTGGTGACCACGCGATCACCAATCTTCACCTGACCGCTGGTGACTTCTTCCAGACCTGCCACGATGCGCAGCGTCGTGCTCTTACCGCAGCCCGAGGGGCCCACGAAAACGATGAATTCCTGATCGCGAATATGCAGATTCAGGTCGTGAACGGCTTTGAATCCCCCCGGATAAACCTTGTCGATGTGCTCGAGTACCACTTGTGCCATGAAAGAATGCCTTCTCTTGAGTAGAACATGGACAATAAAAGCCTAAAAAATCAGGCTTTCGTCGACGTTTCGCAGACTCCCGGATTGGACTGCGCGTGACAGACAGACGGGCAGATTACCATATTCAGCGGAACCACGAATTGTCCTGCCAAAATTTCTCTATGGCTTTCGCAAAAAATTTATAAAGGGCATGACCTAGCTGCTGAAATTCAGCTTCGCCCCTGCGCGTCAATATGGCGAGTGAGTCGTCACAGATTGCAGAATCTGAGCGTTCCCCGCCACGAGCGTTCACCCTGTCTGCAACGATCCGACTTTGAATCTGCCTATACGAAAAACCTTCGACAAGGCGACGCATTTTCTGCACGCCAATCCGCGACTCCTCAACGGCGAAAAACGGCCCGGAGATGATGCGATGCGAAGTCCGTTTGTTCAGATTATAGAAGGCGATCAGGCGGTGACATCGAGCCCGCCGCCCTGCCTGGCGCGGGCGACGGCCTGCTGCTGAATTTCCAGAGCACCCTGGAGCAGCGAGATGGCGGCCTGTCCCTGAGCCTTGGCAGCATCCTGCGCTTTGACCGCCACGCGCGTGGCGATTTCATTGCCCAGCTTCATGCTGGATATCTGAGTAAACGCAGCTGCCATGGAGGAAACATCGCTCATACACGCCCTATCGGCGTTATCTATCAATGTGCTTGAATCGCTGCAGATTTCATCGCTGGAGGCTATACTTGCTGCCCTTGAGCCTGCGTCCCAGTGGCATGCCTTCCGGGACTCGGCGCGGGAGTATAGCTCAGCGGTTAGAGCAGGGAACTCATAATTCCTCGGTCCTCGGTTCGAATCCGAGTACTCCCAATGACTTACTGCACTGCTATGCAATTTTGTGATCGATCCTCACAACGCAGCAGGTGGCGAGCGATTCTTGCAAGGCGAGAAACCGAATCGTCACTCAGTTGAGCGACGACGCGATTGATCATGTCACATAAAAGTTCTCAGGCGGTCGAACACTTTGCTTTGCGTGACACGGCCAGGCTATGCCGGCCCCAAGCAGATCGCTGAACTGTGATAAGTGTGGGCTTGCTTCAATCAGAAAGCTTACAGGCGTCTGCCCTGCGGTATCATTCCAACATGAAGCTATACACTCGGCGAGGCGACCAGGGACAGACCGACCTGTTCGGCGGACAGACCGCATCCAAAGACGATCTGCGTGTGGAAACCTATGGTCAGGTGGATGAACTTAACTGCGTCATCGGCCTGGCGCTGACGGCCTGCAGCGATCCTGAACTGACCGACATCCTGCGCACGCTCCAGCATCAGCTTTTTGAACTGGGCGCCGATCTGGCTACGCCGCTTGACTCCCCACATGCCGACAGAATCTCGCGCATTGGTCAATCGCATATCGCCTGGCTGGAACAGACCATCGACACTACATGGGCCAGGCTTCCCGAGATGAAAACCTTCATTCTCCCAGGCGGAAGTGAACTTTCTGCACGCCTGCATGTGGCACGGACCGTGTGTCGACGGGCTGAGCGTGCCTGCGTTTCACTCGCCCGTCAGCAGCCTCTTGGGCAGCACGCGGTGATCTACCTCAATCGTCTGGGCGACCTTCTCTTCGCGATGGCCCGCCGCGCCAATCAACTCGCGGGCCTGCCTGATGTTCCCTGGCCCGGGCAGTCTGCATCCCACTGAGCGATCTGCTTCGTCACAACACTGCCACTTGCTCTCCCCTTGTATTTTCGTAAAACTCAAGGCATTGTTCTTACTGCGGTCAATGTTGACCGACTCCATACGCTTCCGCCCCGCCGCCATCAGGAAAGGCTATCGATGAAATTCGGGATCATTGGTAATGGTGAATCCGCACGCTCCTTCGCGGGCGCCAGCCATTTCGCGCCGGGGGTAGAACTCGTCGCCATCGCCGGGCGAAGCGTGGATCGCGTCACGCCGTTGACTGAAAAATTTGGCGGCCAGCCGATGACCATTGACCAGATCCACACCGCCAACGTTGACTGCGTGGCCATCAGCACTCCGCCCGGGCTGCATGAAGAGCATGCCATGCCCCTGATCAAGCGTGGCATCAGCGTGCTCATCGAAAAGCCCATGGCCCTGTCGGCCGATGCCTGCGACCGACTCATCCATGCCGCTGACGCCAGCGGTGCAAAGATCATGGTCACGCAGACCCACCGCTACACCTCGTATGGCCGGGCCGCCAGACAGATCGTCCGTGAAGGGCGATTTGGAAAAGTGCTCAACATCTATGCCTATCTCGGACTGGACTACTTCGGCGCCAAGCGCATCGGCTGGCATCTGGATACCGACATGAGCGGCGGCGGCGTGGTCTTCAACCCCTTCATCCATGTCATCGACTTCGTCCGCTACATGGCCGACAGCGAAGTCAAAACGATCACCGGCTCGGTGGGCTATCACAAGCCCGAGGTGAACATCGATGGTGATGTCCGCTGCCTGGCCACCTTCGAAAACGGTGTGACAGCGTATACCCATGTGGATGGCTATGGCCACAAGCCCGGCTATGAGATTGATGTCCACTTCCAGAATGCAGCCATGCTTATCAGGCCGCAGGACAAGCGCATTGAAATCCGCATCAAGGGTCGCGTGGCTGAAGTTTACGGCTTTGGTGAAAACGGCCAGACCAGCGCCACAGGCATCTATGGCCACACGGGCTACGTCAACCACCTCATCGAGATCGCCCAGGTCCTTCAGGGCAAAGCTGCACTCACTTCCGACGGCCGAAATGGCAAAGCCAATGTCGTCATTGCGCAGCAGCTGATCGGCCAATAATCGCCTGTTATTCCCGAGTTGAAAATTTTCTTGAGAACCAGATGACCTGCTGCGGCGTATCAGTCACAGCAGGTCTTTTCTTTACGCCCGGCCGACACCCCCGCTTCTTCCGGAGAATCATCATGCGTCGAGCAACTGGCGGCAGCATCACAGAAGTTGTGGTCATCATCAGCGTGCTGGTTCTGGCAGTTGCATTTTTGCTGCCATTATTGTCCGCCCGATCTCATCGTGGTCCAGCGCCCCAGATGCAGAATTCCACACAGGTCAGAGGAATCCACACGGGCCTGGTGCTTTATGCTCAGGGCAACAACGGCTGGTATCCCGGCTTGATGTCCGATGGCCAGACCATCGACCCCACCACAGGCCTGACGGTGGAGGGCCGTATTCAGAAGCTCATCAATGAGAACTATTTCATCGAGGAATATGCCCGCAGCCCCGCAGAAAAACAGAAGGGCATCACCTCCTACGCACTGCTCCAGATCGATACCACGCCCGATGGAACCAGGGCGAATCAGAGCGTCCGTCATCAGGAATGGAAAGATACGACGAACTCCGAAGCCGTCATCATCTCCGACCGCGCCATCGACAACGGCGGCAGCTTCACCCACATCAAATCTGTCCACACACCCAAGACAAAATCGGGTGTCAGCGACTGGCGAGGCTCCGTCGCGTGGAATGACAA
>Ga0182792_1001076_pt1 | contig 23505 bp, 24 predicted proteins | sample Passage237B_FD_130497 | JGI IMG/M metagenome (GOLD analysis project Ga0182792, IMG submission 130497) | Cellulose adapted compost microbial communities from Newby Island Compost Facility, Milpitas, CA, USA - Passage2 37B (version 2) (version 2) ...
CCCCCGCCGGCGCCGGCCCGGCCAGCCGGAGGTGGCCCCCGGCCGGGGCCCCGCCCCCCGCCACGCCTGCCTGCGGGCGCTGGCGCTGCTGCCGCCGGGCTGAGCGATGGCCACCCCCGCACCCGTCGCCGTCCTCGACCCGTCCAGCCGCGGCTGGGCGCTGGCCACCGCCGCGCTCGCGCTGCTGCCGCTGCTGCTGATCCTCCCGCCCACGCTGGGCGTCGGCTTCGGCGCCACCGCGGTGGTCGTGGCCTGGCTGGCGTGGCGCCGCCCGCTGCCGGGCTGGCTGCGCCTGCTGCTGACGCTGGCGATGGTGGCCGCGGTGTTCGCGGCGATGGGCACGCGCTTCGGCCGCGACACCGGCTGTGCGCTGCTGGCGGCCATGCTCGCGATCAAGCCGGCCGAGACCCGCGGCCTGCGCGATGCACGCAGCCTGCTGGGCTTCTCGCTGTTCGCGCCGTTCGCCGGCTTCCTGCTCGACCAGGGCCCGCTGGTGATGGGCCTGGGCCTGGCCGCCGCGTTGTGCGGGCTGCTGACCCTGCAGCGCCTGGCCGACGCCGAGGCCGGCGTGCCCCCGCTGCCGCTGCGCCAGCGCCTGGCCACCACCGGCCGGCTGGTCGGCCTGGGCGTGCCGCTGGCGCTGGCCGCGTTCTGGCTGTTCCCGCGGCTGGCCACGCCGCTGTGGGGCGTGCCGGAGCGCGCGCTGGCGCGGCCCGGGCTGTCCGACAGCATGAGCCCCGGCGGCTGGCTGGACTTCATGGCCGACGACACCCCGGCGCTGCGCGCGCGCTTCTTCGGCCCGGCCCCGGCCTCGGAGCAGATGTACTGGCGCGGCCCGGTGCTGTGGCAGTTCGACGGCCGCACCTGGACGCGCCAGCGCTGGCTGGAAGGGTTGCCGCCACCGCCGGTGCGGCTGCGCGAGGGCGGCTGGGACTACGAGATCGAGATGGAGGCCACCGACGACCGCCAGCTCGTCGCCCTGGACCTGCCGGTCGAGCCGCCGGCGGGCGCGCACCTGGGCTCGGACCGCGGCCTCACCGCGACGCGGCCGCTGGCCTCGCCCACCCGCTGGCGGATGCGCTCCTCGCCGCCGCTCGCGTTCGAGCCGGAACTGCGGCCGGCGCTGCGCCAGATCGCGCTGGACCTGCCGCCGGGACGCAATCCGCGCACCCTCGCCCTGGCGCGCCAGTGGCGTCAGGAGGCCGGTGCCGACGACCGCGCCATCGTCGACCGCGCGCTGGGCTGGATCCGCGCCGAGTTCGCCTACACGCTCGACGTGCCCCTGCCCGGCCGCGACGCGGTGGACGAGTTCCTGTTCGGCACCCGCCAGGGCTATTGCGAGCATTTCGCCTCGGCCTTCGCCGTGCTGATGCGCGGGGCGGGAATCCCGACGCGCGTGGTCACCGGCTATGCCGGCGGCTACCGCAATCCGTTCGGCGATTACTGGATCGTGCGGCGCATGGACGCGCACGCCTGGGTCGAGGTGTGGCTGCAGGGCCAGGGCTGGGTGCGCGTGGACCCGACCGCGGCGGTGGCGCCGGAGCGCATCTACGACACCCTGGAGCAGCGTCGCAGCGCGGAGGCTGCCGGACAGGGGCTGGAACTGTTGCAGCTGGAGAACCTGGGCGACTTCACCGACTGGCTGCGCCGCGGCTGGAACGACCTGGTGCTCGGCTTCGACGCCTCGCGCCAGCAGGCGCTGCTGCAGCCGCTGGGCCTGGAGCGGCTGGGCCCCTCGCAGCTGATGGGCCTGTTCACCGCACTGGCCGCGCTGGCGCTGGCGGGCATGGTCTGGCTGCTGGCCCGCGGCGAGCGCGAACGCGATGCGCTGCTGCGCGCCTGGCACCGCCTCGGCCGCCGCTACGCGCGCCTGGGCCTGGGCCGTGCCCCGCACGAACCGGCGCTGGCCTGGGCACGGCGCGTGGCGGCCGCGCATCCGCGCAGCGGCGAGGCACTGGTCGCACTCAGCCAGCGTTTCGCCGCAGCGCGCTACGCTCGCGGCAACGAGGCGACCCGCCAGTTGCTGCAGGACCTGCGGCGGCACCGCCCCTGAACCCGGAGACCGTCACCATGCCCGTCCGCCATCCGTTCCGCTTCGCCCTGGCCGCGGCCGCCGCCGCGCTGCTCGGCGCCTGCGCCACCGCGCCGCAGCCGCTGCAGGGCGCTTTCCCCGCGGTCACGCCGCAGCAGGCCGCCGCCGGCGCCCAGGCCGGCACCACCGTGCGCTGGGGTGGCCGCGTGGTCGAGACCCAGCCCAAGCAGGACAGCACCTGTTTCCAGATGGTGGGCATGCCGCTGACCGCCAGCGGCCGCCCCGACAGCGATTCGCCCGACGCCAGCCAGGGCCGCTTCGTCGCCTGCCGCGCGGGTTTCTACGACCCCGCGGTGTTCACCCCGGGTCGCGAGGTCACCTTCATCGGCCGCGTCGAGGGCACCGAGAGCGTGCGCATCGGCGAATACGACTACCGCCTGCCGCGCCTGGCCGCCGACGTCGTCTACCTGTGGCCGGAAGTGCGCGAGGTGGACGTGGTGGTGCCCCCGCCGCACCCGTACTGGGGTCCCTACTGGGGACGCTGGGGCTGGTGGGGCTGGTAGGCCGGCCCCGCGACCGGCAGCAGGAAAGCGCCGCCTCCGGGCGGCGCTTGCGCATCCGCGGTCAGCGCGCCGCGCCGAACCCGCCCAGCGGCGCGCCGGCCAGCAGGTGCAGGTGCACGTGGTAGACGGTCTGGCCGCCATGGTCGCGGCAGTTCATCACCACGCGGTAGCCGTCCTGCGCCAGCCCCTCGCGGCGCGCGTACTCGGCCGCGGCCAGCATCAGCCGGCCCAGCAGCGCGGCGTGCCCGGCCCTGGCGTCGTCCAGCGTCGGGATCGGCTCGTGCTTGGGCACGAACAGCACGTGCACCGGCGCCTGCGGCGCGATGTCGCGGAACCCGAGGATGTCCTCGTCCTCGTAGACGATGGCGGCCGGGATTTCGCGGCGGATGATCTTGCCGAAGATGGTGTCGGTCATGGCGGCGGATGCGGGTCGGAGGAAGGAAGCGGGCGAAGCTTAGCGCGGCGGGCGCGCCGCCGCGGTGGACGCGGCGCGGCCCGTCACTCCTTCATCTCGCCGCGCGAGCCGAAGGCGTGCGACAGCGTGCCGCGGTCCACGTACTCCAGCTCGCCGCCCAGCGGCAGGCCCTGGGCCAGGCGGCTGGGGCGCACCCCGTGCTGGCGCGCCAGCTGCGCCAGGTAGTGCGCGGTGGCCTCGCCTTCCACGGTGGCGCTGGTGGCCACGATCATCTCCGCCACCTCGCCGCCGCGCAGACGCGCGTCCAGCGCGTCCAGCCCCAGCTCGCGCGGGCCGACGCCGTCCAGCGGCGAAAGCCGGCCCTGCAGCACGTAGTACAGGCCGCGGTAGCCGGTGGCCGTCTCGATGGCCATGCGGTCGGCAGGCGTCTCGACCACGCACAGCTGCTGGCGGTCGCGCCCCGGGCTGGCGCACACCGGGCAGACCTCGTCCTCGCTGAAGTCGCGGCACTGGCTGCAGTGGCCGATGCGCTCGACCGCCTCGGCCAGCACCTCGGCCAGGCGCCGCCCGCCGTCGCGGCCGCGCTCGAGCACGTGGTAGGCCATGCGCTGGGCGGTCTTGCGCCCGACGCCCGGCAGCACGCGGAAGGCCTCGATCAGCTGTTCCAGTAGCGAGGACACGGGGCGCCCGGCCGCGTCAGAACGGCAGCTTCATCCCCGGCGGCAGCGGCAGGCCGGCGGTGGCGGCGCCCATCTTCGCCTTGGACTCGGCGTCGACCTTGTTGGAGGCGTCGTTGAAGGCCGCGGCGATCAGGTCCTCCACCATCTCCTGGTCGGAGAGGATGCTCGGGTCGATGCGGACCTTGCGGCACTCCTTGGTGCCGGTGAGGGTCACGCTGACCATGCCGGCGCCGGCGGTGCCGGTCACCTCGAGCCTGGCCAGTTCTTCCTGGGCGCGCTGCAGGTTCTCCTGCATCTTCTGCGCCTGCTGCATGAGCTGGGCGATGTTGCCGCGCATGTCGTCAGTTCTCATCTGCGGGTCGGATGGAGTCGGGCACCACGCGGGCGCCGTGCTGTTCGATCAGGCGGCGCACGCCCGGGTCGTCGAGGAAGGCCTGCTCGGCCGCGGCCTGGCGCGAGTCGCGCTCGCGGTCCAGGCGCTGGTTCAGCGTCTCGGTCGGTGCCTCGCCGACCTGGAAGGCGATCCGCGGCACCGCGCCCAGCGAGGCGGCCAGCGCCTCGGCCAGCGCACCGGCCGAGCGCTCGGTGCGCAGGTATTCGAACCCCGGCGCCAGCGCCAGGGTGAGCACGCCATCGGCGTGGGCGACGAAAGCCGAGTGCGCGGCCAGCTCGCGCGCCGGGCCCTTGAGGTCGCAGGCCGCGACCCGTGCCAGCCAGTCCTCGGCGTCGGCGACCGTGGCGACGGCGGCCGTAGCGGTGCCCGGTGCGACCGGCGCCGTCGCCGCGGGCGCGGGCGCGGCGGCCGCCCGCGCCGGCATCACGATCCCGGGCGCCAGGGCCGCGGCGGAAGCGGGCTCGGCCCGGCCGCGCGCCGGCGCCGTGGCGGCGGGCACCGGCCCCGGCGGCTCCGTGGCCGCCGGCGGCGGCGCGGCGGCCGCGGACATCGGCGCGACGGCGGCGGGCGATGCATCGGCCGCGGCCGCGTGCGGGCCGGCCGCGCGGTCAGGCCCGGCGTCGCTGCGTGCCCCACTGCCGGCCGCCAGCGGCGGGCCGGCGTCGGCCTCGGGCCGGAACGCCAGCATCCGCAGCACGCTCATCTCGAAGCCCACGCGCGGCGTCGGGGCCAGGTCCAGGTCGCGTCGGCCGTTGACCGCCATCTGGTACCAGAGCTGGACCACCTCGGGACGCAGCCGCGGCGCGTAGGCGCCCACGTCGATGCCCTCGTCGTCGCGCGCCGCGCCCGGCACCAGCTGTCGCACCTGGATGCGGTGCAGCGCCTCGGCCAGCGCCTCCAGCACGTTGCCCCAGTCCGGCGCGAAGCCGGCCAGGGTATCCACCACCTGCAGCAGGCGGGCGCCGTCGCCGTCGGCCAGCGCGTCCAGCAGCGCCGCGACCTGGGTGCGGTCCACGCTGCCGAGCATGGCCCGCACCGCCTCCTCGCGCAGCGCGCCGCCGGCGTAGGCGATGGCCTGGTCCAGCAGCGAGAGCCCGTCACGCAGGCTGCCGTCGGCCGCGCGCGCCAGCTGGCGGATCGCGCCGGCCTCGGCCTCGATGCCCTCGGCGGCCAGGATCCGGGTCATCTGCCCCTCGATCTGGCCCTCGTCCAGGCGCTTGAGGTTGAACTGCAGGCAGCGGCTGAGCACGGTCACCGGCAGCTTCTGCGGGTCGGTGGTGGCCAGCAGGAACTTCACGTGCCCCGGCGGCTCCTCCAGCGTCTTGAGCAGCGCGTTGAACGCCGCCTTGGACAGCATGTGCACCTCGTCGATCAGGTACACCTTGTACTGCCCGCGCGACGGCATGTACTGCGCGTTCTCGATCACCTCGCGCACGTCGTCCACGCCGGTGTTGGAGGCCGCGTCGATCTCCAGCAGATCGATGTAGCGGCCGGCGTCGATGTCGGTGCAGGCCGCGCACACCCCGCAGGGTTCGGCGCTGGTGCCCCGCTCGCAGTTCAGCGACTTGGCGAAGATGCGGGCGATGGTGGTCTTGCCCACCCCGCGGGTACCGGTGAACAGGAAGGCGTGGTGGACCCGGCCGGTATCCAGGGCATTGCCCAGCGCGCGCACGACGTGTTCCTGCCCGACCAGTTCGGAGAACCGCTTCGGGCGCCACTTGCGGGCGAGGACGAGGTAGGACATCAGGCAACCGGCTCGATCTGGACCGGCATTGTGCCACGCCCGCCCGGCGGGCAAGCCGCGCTTGTGGCAAGTGCCCGCTGGCGCTAGAATTCGCGGCCCCGCACGCGTCTGTCCGCAGCCGCCTGCAGGATCCGGAGAGGTGTCCGAGTGGTTGAAGGAGCACGCCTGGAAAGTGTGTAGGCGGCTAAACCCCGCCTCGGGGGTTCGAATCCCCCTCTCTCCGCCAGATTCAGGCCGGCCTCGCTCGAGGATGCCGGACGCAAAACGGGCCGCGCGTTGCGCGGCCCCGTTCCATGGTGGCCCCGTCGGCCCCTCGCGACGCTAGGTCGAAAACCCCGCCAGGGCCGGAAGGCAGCAACGGTATCGATCGACGCGGGCGCCGAGGCCAGCCGGCGGGGCCGCCACCTTTTCCAGGCTCGGGAAGTGCGACCGGCTTTGGCGGTCCCGGTGGGGCCTCAATCGCCCCGCGTACCGCTGGCCGCATGCGGCGGCACGATGCCCAGCGCGTCGGGTTCGTCGCCGGTGGCCCAGCGCTCGACCACGGTCCAGCTGCCGGTGTCGACCACCGCGACCTGGTTGCCGCCGCTGACGGCCACGTAGACGCGTCGCCCGGACGGGTCGGCGATCGCGCCGATCGGCAACGCCGCGCGGCCGAGCATGGTCGGGCGGTACTCGACGCCCGGCTGCGCCAGGGCCACGGTCGCGACCGCCCGCCGCGACGCGACGTCGAACACCGCCAGCGTCGCCGCACGCGCGTTGGTGACCAGCGCATGCCGCCCGTCGGGAGTGAGCGCGACGCGGATCGGGAAGCCGGGGCTGGCCAGCGTGTCGAGCACCTGCAGGGTGTCCGGGTCGTGCACCGTCACCGTGCCGTCCTCGCGGTTGCTGACCCAGACCGTGCCGTCGGCGGCCACGGCGATGCCTTCGGCGCCCGCGCCGGCCGGCGCTTCCCGTACCTGCCCGCTGGCCAGGTCCACGCGCACCACGGTGCCCGCGCCCACCTTGCTGACGTAGGCGACGGCGTCGCCCGGGGCCAGCGCGACCATGTGGCCCTTGCCCGGACCCAGGTCGATCGCGCGCTCGACGGTGGCGGCGGCGGGGTCCACCACCAGCAGCGCGTCGCTGCCTTCGGCGGTGACCAGCAGCCGCGACCCGTCTGCGGTGAAACGCATGCCGTGCGGACGGGTGTGCCGGCCCAGCCCGATCCGGCGCAGCAGGCGGCCGTCGGCGGTGGCGTACACGCCCAGGGTGTGACCCGGCGCCTGGCGGCCGTATTCGCTGACCACCGCGGTCGCCCCGTCAGGCGCGACCGCGATCTCGTGCGGCCCGGCTGCGGTCGCTGTCTCGCCCAGGCGGCGGCCGTCCTCCAGCGACAGCCGCCAGAGCGTGTCGGCGGCCTTGTTGCCGACCAGCAGTTCGGCCGCGGCGACCGGGACGGCCAGGGCCATCGACACGGCGGACAGGAACAGGCAGCGGACCGGGCTCATGGGTTTCCTCCTGCGGGCGAGGCCGGTTCGGGATGCAGCCACTGCGCGTCGCCGTCGGCGTAGCGCTCGTGCTTCCAGATCGGCACGCGCGCCTTGACCTCGTCGATGACGTAGCGGCACGCGGCGAAGGCCGCGTCGCGGTGCGCGGCGCTGGCGCCGACCCACACCGCCAGTTCGCCCACCGCCAGCGCGCCGGTGCGGTGCACGCACAGCACACCGGCGACCGGAAAGCGCGCCAGCGCCTCCTCCACGATGCGCCGGCCCTCGGCGCCGGCCAGCGCGGCATAGGCCTCGTAGCGCAGCCCCAGCACCGGGCGTCCGCCGTGGTGGTCGCGCACCCAGCCCTCGAAGCTGGCGTAGCCGCCGGCGTCCGGGCGCAGCAGGCGCGCGCGCAGCGGCGCGACGTCGAAGGGAGCCTCCGCCAACTCGAAGCCGGCCACGGGGGCGCCGGCACGCGCGTCTTCCATCTCTCAGCCTCCCGACACCGGCGGCACGAAGGCCACCTCGCTGCCGTCGCGCACGGGGTCATCCCAGCGCGCGAAGGCCCCGTCCATCGCCACGCGCAAGCGCTCGCGCGGCCAGTGCAGGCCGTGGCGCGCGGCGGCCTCGGCGTACAGCGCGGCCAGGTCCGGGGCCGCCGTGTCCACCGCCTCGCTGTCGCGCCCGGCGGCGTCGCGCAGGCTGGCGAAATACAGCAGCGTCACCCGCGCCATCACGCCACCTGCCCGAAGTCGCGCTTGCCGCCGCGTTTGCCCAGCAGCCGCGCCGGGCCCAGTACGATGGCGTGCGACAGCGCCTTGCTCATGTCGTACACCGTGAGCGCGGCCACGGTGGCCCCGGTGAGCGCCTCCATCTCCACGCCGGTGCGCGCGGTGGTGCGGGCGGTGCACTCGATGCGCAGCTCGCGCTCGCCGTGCCAGTCGATGGCGATGCGCAGCCCCTCCAGCGGCAGGGCGTGGCAGAACGGAACCAGCTCGTGCGTGCGCTTGGCCGCCAGCGTGCCGGCGATCACCGCGGTCTCGACGATGCCGCCCTTGCCGGTGCGCAGCCCGGCCGCGCGCAGCTGCGCGGCGACCGCGACGGGGAACCGCACCCGGCACTCGGCCGTGGCGCTGCGCCCGGTGACGGCCTTGGCCGACACGTCCACCATGGCCGGGCGCCCGTCCGCGTCCAGGTGGGTCAACCGCGTGTTGGAAGACTTGCGTGCCACTCAACCTCCGATCAGGTACATCTCGATGTGCTTGCGGGGCGCCTGCGGCTGGCTGCGGATCTCGCTGTAGCGGTCGCCGCGGCGCGACCACAGGGCAGCCACGTGCGCGGCCAGCGCCGCCCCGCCCCGGGCCAGCGCCGGCTTGAGGTCGTGGCCCTCGCCCGCGAACAGGCAGGTGTAGAGCCGGCCGTCCGCCGAGACCCGCGCGCGGTGGCAGTCGCCGCAGAACGGGGCGCTGACCGAACTGACGAAGCCCACCTCGCCGGCGCCGTCGGCGTAGGCATAGCGTTCGGCCACCTCGCCGCGATAGTGCGCCTGCAGGGGCACCAGGGGCCAGCGTGCGGCGATGCGATCGCGCAGCTCGGCCGAGCGTACCACCTGCTCCGGGCGCCAGCCGTTGCAGGTGCCCACGTCCATGTACTCGATGAAGCGGACCACGTGGCCGCTGCCGCGGAAGCGCTCCAGCAGCGGCAGCACCTGGTCTTCGTTGACGCCGCGCTGGACCACGCAGTTGATCTTCAGCGGCGGGAAGCCGGCGGCCTCGGCCGCGGCGATACCGTCCAGCACCTGCGCCACCTCGCCGCGCCCGCCGGACATGGCGCGGAACGCCTGCGGCTCCAGCGCATCCAGGCTCACCGTGAGCCGGTGCAGCCCGGCCTGGCGCAGCGCGCGCGCCTGCCCGGCCAGCAGCGCGCCGTTGGTGGTCAGGGCCAGGTCCTCCACGCCGGGAATGGCGGCCAGGCGTGCGACCAGCTCCGGGAGGCGCTTGCGCAGCAGCGGCTCGCCGCCGGTCAGGCGCAGCTTGCGCACGCCGACGGCGACGAACGCCCGGGCCAGGATCTCGATCTGGTCGAAGGACAGCCGCCCGGCCGCGTCCATGCCGTGGTCGTCGGGGATGCGGTCGGCCGGCATGCAGTAGCCGCAGCGGAAGTTGCAGGCGTCGATGACCGACAGGCGCAGGTCCTGCAGCGGCCTGCCGAGCAGGTCGCGCGGGACGCCGCTGCCGGGCCCGCCGCTCATGGCAGCGCCGACATCGCCGTGGGCCGCGCCAGCGGCCAGGCCTCGCCCGGCCGGGCCACCGCGTAGCCGCGCGCCGCCAGTTCCGCCGCCTCGGCGGCGCCGGCGTAGTGGTACAGCAGCATGCGCTGGCGCAGCGCGGGCGGATACTCGCGTTCCAGGTCGTCCACCCCGGTGTGCGAGGGGTTGCCGTGCAGGGCGCAGTCGTGGGCCACCAGCTCGCCGGCATCGGCGTGGCGCGCCAGCATTTCCGGGATCGGCCGGGTGTCGCCGCTCCAGACCACGCTGCCGCGCAGGCGCAGGCCGAAGGCGGTGTCCGGCCAGTGATGGCGCACCGGGAACACCTCCAGGCGCAGGCCCTCGTGCCAGAACGCCTCGCCTACCGGCACCAGCTGGAACGCGTCCCAGAAGTTGGCCCCGCCCTCGGCCAGCACGTTGGGATAGTCGGCCACGCGCCGGTGCAGCAGCGGCACCACCGGCGCCGGCACGTACAGGCGCACGCGGCCGCGGCGCGCGGGGTCGAAATAGGTGGACACGAACAGGCGTTCGAACCCGGCCACGTGGTCCAGGTGCACGTGGGTGACGAACACCGCATCCGGCGCGTGGCCGTAGCGCGCCTCGAAGGCGGTCAGCCCCTCGGCGCCGCAGTCGATGGTCAGCCAGGGCGCGCCGTCGCGTTCGATGCTGGCCATGGCCGAGCCCAGCTCCACGGCCGAGGCATTGCCGACCCCGTGCAGCCGCAGCGCCCAGTCGGCCATCTCAGCAGCCCCGCTTCCAGGCCAGCTCGTAGGCGCGGCGCAGGCGCGCGAAGTCGCGGTCGACCTCCTCGCGCCGGCGCTCGCCGCGCAGCTTGAGCAGCGAGCGGTGCAGCCGCCGCAGGTTGGCCTCGCGCCAGCCGGTGGCGGGGATGCGCATGCGCCCGCGGTCGAAGTCGATCAGCCAGCCGCGGCCGTTGCCGTCGAACAGCAGGTTGTGCGCGTTGAGGTCGGCGTGGTCCAGCCCCTCGCGGTGGAAGCGCGCGATCAGGCGGCCGGCCTCCTCCCACGGTGCGCCGCTGCCGGCCACCAGGGCCCGGTCGGCCAGCGAGCGCACGCCTTCCAGCCGCTCCAGCAGGATGGCGGCGCGGTAGCGCATGCCGTGGCGCACGTAGCTGGCCGCCAGCGGGCGCGGCACCGGCAGCCCGCGGTCCAGCAGCTCGCGCATGAGGCGGAACTCGGCGAAGCTGCGCGTGCGCGCCGCGCCGCGCCAGAGGTAGCGGTCGCGGCTCAGGCGCGCGGCCAGGCCGCCGCGCAGGTAGTGGCGCAGCACGCAGGCGCCGAAGGGCGCGTCCACGAACCAAGCGCCGCCGCGGCCGCCCGAGGACACCGGCCGCGCGCGCTCGCCCCAGGCCGCGGGCGAAAACAGCTCCGCGCCGGCTTGCCGCAGCCGCTGGCGGTCGAACAGAATGGCCCCGTAACCGCTGTCGGCGCGGTACGGCATCAAGGCTTCGTTGGCGTCGAACGCGACCATCCGCGTGAGTCTAACAACACCCCGAGACCGATGCCCCCCTCGATCTGCCTGCTGCGCCTGTCCGCCCTCGGCGACGTGACCCACGTGGTGCCGCTGGTGCGCACGCTGCAACGGGCCTGGCCGGGCGCCCCGCTGCACTGGGTGATCGACAGGGCCGGCCACCGGCTGCTGGAAGGCCTGGACGGCGTGGCCTTCCACGTCTACGACAAGGCCAGCGGCCTGGCGGGGATGCGCGCGCTGCGGCACGGGCTGGCGCGGCACCTGGGCGCCGCACGCCGCTTCGACGTGCTGTTGCAATTGCAGGTGTCGCTGCGCGCCAACCTGCTGTCGGCGTTCATCCCCGCCTCGCGCCGGATCGGCTACGACCGCTCGCGCTCCAGGGACCTGCACGGCCTGTTCGTCAACGAGCGCATTCCCGACCGCCCCGGCATCCACGTGCTGGACGCCATCGGCAGCTTCTGCGAGCCGCTCGGCCTGCGCCAGGAACAGGTGAGATGGGACCTGCCGGTGCCGGACGCGGCCCGGGAGTGGGCCCGCGCGCAGTGGCCCGACGACGGCACCCCGGCGCTGCTGGTCTCGCCCTGCTCCAGCCATGCGCGGCGCAACTGGTACCCGGACCGCTACGCGGCCCTGGCCGACCACGCCGCCGCCCGCGGCTGGCGCGTGGTCCTGTGCGGCGGGCGCAGCGAGCTCGAGCGGCGGACCGCCGACGCCATCCTGGCGGCGATGCGCGCGCCGGCGCTGGACCTGGTGGGCAAGGACACGCTCAAGCAGCTGCCCGCCCTGCTCGAACGCGCCGCGCTGCTGGTCACGCCCGACTCCGGCCCCATGCACATCGCCAACGCCATGGGCACCCGGGTGCTGGGGCTGCACGCGGCCAGCAACCCGGCCCGCAGCGGGCCCTATTCCGACCGGCGCTACTGCGTGGACCGCTATGACGACGCCGCGCGCAAGTACCTCGGCCGGCCCGCCGCCGCGCTGCGCTGGGGCACCAAGATCGAACGCGACGGGGTGATGGAACTGGTCACGGTGGACGATGCCATCGATGCCTTCGAGCGCTACCGCACCGACCATGGCCGCTGACCGCGCGCGGGCGCGGGGCGCGGCATGAGGCAGGCGCGCGCGCCCGTCCCCGCGCCGGCGCTGACCGGCCTGTTCGTGCTGTCCGGCTTCGCCGGGCTGGTGTACCAGTCGCTGTGGTCGCACTACCTGGGCCTGGCGCTGGGGCACGCGGCCTACGCGCAGAGCCTGGTGCTGGCGATCTTCATGGGCGGCATGGCGCTGGGCGCCTGGCTGGCCGGGCGGATGGGCCTGCGCTGGCGGCGGCTGCTGCGGGCCTACGCGCTGGCCGAGGCCGCCATCGGCGTGCTGGGCCTGCTGTTCCACCCGCTGTTCGTGGGCCATGCCGCGCTCGCCGGGTCGGTGCTGCCGCTGCTCGGCGACGGACCGGCCGGGCACCTTTACCCGTGGCTCGCCGGCGCGCTGCTGATCCTGCCGGCGTGCATCCTACTCGGCGCAACCTTCCCGTTGCTCAGCGCCGGCTGGCTGCGCGCGGCGCCCGGCCAGGACGCGCGCGTGCTCGGCGGCCTCTACTTCGCCAACAGCCTGGGCGCGGCGTTGGGCGCGCTGGGCGCCACGTTCCTGCTCCTGCCGCGGCTGGGGATGCCCGGGGCGATGGCCGCGGCCGGCGTCGCCAACCTGGTGGTGGCCGCGGTGGCGTGGACGCTGTCGCGGCGGCACGAAGGCGGGCCCGCGGCGGCACCTGTCGTGGCCGGCACCGCGCCCGCCGCGGGCGCGTCCGCGCGGATCCGCGCGGTGCTGTGGATCGGCCTGCTGTCCGGGGCGTGCTCGTTCGTGTACGAGATCGGCTGGATCCGCCTGCTCAACCAGGCGCTGGGCACCACCGTGCACAGCTTCGAGCTGATGCTGGCCGCCTTCCTGCTGGGCCTGGCCTTCGGCGGGGCCTGGGTGCGGCGCCGCGCGGGCCGGCTGCCGGACCCGCTGCGCACCGCGGGGCTGGCCCAAGTGGCGATGGGCGTGGCGGCGCTGCTGTCGCTGCTGGCCTTCGCCCAGTCCTTCGAATGGACCGCGGCGCTGGTGCAGTCGCTGGCGCGCAACGACGGCGGCTACCGCCTCTACCTGTTCGGCAGCGCCGGCATCGCCCTGGCGGTGATGCTGCCGGCCGCCTTCTTCGCCGGCACCACGCTGCCGCTGTTCACCCTGGCGCTGCTGCGCGAAGGCGCGGGCGAGGCGGCGATCGGGCGGCTGTACGCGGCCAACACCGTGGGCGCCATCGCCGGCGTGCTGCTGATGACCCACGTGCTGGTGCCGTTGCTGGGCGTGCGCCACGGCGTGATGCTGGCCGCGGCCTGCGACGTGCTGCTCGGCTTCTGGCTGCTGGCGCACGCGCGCGGCGAGCCGGCGCCGCGGCGGGTGGCCGCGCTGGCGCTGGCGGCCGCCGGCGCATTCGTGCTGGCCCTGGCCTGGGGACGCGCCGACCCGCGGGCTCAGCTGTCCGGCGCGTTCCGCACCGGCTACGCCCGGCTGGATGCCAGCCTCGAGGTGCCCTTCCTGCGCGACGGCAAGACCGCCACCATCGGCGTGGCGCGCTCGCCGTCGCACGGCACGCTGTCGCTGCTGACCAACGGCAAGTCGGACGGCGCGATGGCCGCCACGCTGGACGGCCCGCCCGGCGGCGACGAGCTGACCATGGTCACGCTCGGCGCCCTGCCGCTGGCGCTGCATCCGCGGCCGCGCGAGGTGGGCGTGATCGGCTGGGGCCTGGGCCTGTCCACCCACACCCTGCTGGGCAGCGACCGCGTGGCGCGGGTGGAGACGGTGGAGATCGAGCCCGTGGTGCACGAGGCGGCGGCGCGGCTGTTCGCCGGCCGCATCCCCCGTGCGCTGCACGACCCGCGCTCGCAGGTCCACTTCGACGATGCGCGCCGCTTCTTCGCCGCCGGCCGCCGCCGTTACGACGTGATCGTGTCCGAGCCCTCCAACCCCTGGGTCAGCGGCGTCGCCGGGCTGTTCACCGCCGAGTTCTACGGCTTCCTGCGCGGGCACCTGGCCGAGGACGGGCTGCTGGTGCAGTGGCTGCAGACCTACGAGATCGACGACGCGCTGCTGGCACGCATCGTCGCGGCGCTGCTGCAGCAGTTCCCCGACGCGGACGTGTACCTGGCGCAGGACAACGACCTGGTGGTGGTGGCCTGCCCCCGCCGCTGCCCGTCGCCCGAGGCCGCGCGCCTGCAGGCCACGGCCGCGCTGGCGCGGGAGACCGCGCGCGTGGGCCTGGCCGGCGACGAAGCGCTGATGCTGCGCCGGATCGGCGGGCGCGCCCTGCTGCAGACCTACGTGCATGCGCTGCGGGCCACGCCGCACAGCGACTTCCATCCGGTGGTCGCGTTGCAGGGGCCGCGCACCCGCTTCCGCGGCGACCGCGCCGACACCCTGCAGCGCCTGGCCGACAACGGCCTGCCGGTGCTGGACCTGCTGGAGGGCCGCACGCCGCCGCCGGCCGCGGCCGCGGTGCCGGCCCTGCCCGGCCACAGCCTGCTGCTGGCGCGCCAGCGCGCGCTGGCGCTGGCGGAGGCGCTGCGGCAGGGCGCGCACGCCAGCGCGCTGCCGGCGCGCCAGCGCGACCTGCCGGCGGCGGAAGCGGACCTCCAGGCGCTGCTGGCCCTGTCGCGCGGGCCGGTCGCCGACCCGGCGACCTGGGCGCAGGCCGCCGCCACGGTGGCCACGGCCACGCTCGGCCACCTGCCGGCCGAAGACCTGCGCGGCGTGTGGATCGATCCGGCCTGGATCGACCCGGCCGTGCAACCCGAGCCAGTGCGCGCCATGCTCGACCTGTACGCCGCCGCGGCCGCGCGCGACCCGCATGCCATGCACGCGGCGGGCGAGGCGCTGCTGCTGTTGCCGCAGGCGCTGCCGATGCAGGTGCAGGAACAGGCCCTGGTGGTGGCCCAGCTGGGCGCCATCGGCGCCGGCCGCCCGGGGGACGTCGAGCGCCTGCACCAGGGCTACGGCGTGGCGCTGCCGCACGGCCCGGCGCTGCGCATGGTGCGGCACCTGGTGCGGATCCGCGCGCTGGAACGGGTCCAGCGCGCGCCGGGCCCCGGTCAGGGCGCCGGGCCGCCGCGGTAGTCCTGGTAGGACTTCTCCTCGACGTAGGCGGAACCCAGCGCCAGGTTGATCTCCTTCTTCACCCGCGCGCGCTCGTCGTTCTCGAAGTAGACGCTGCGCGCCAGGCGGATGAACTCCTCGTCGAACTCCTGCGCCTTCTCCTTCAGGCGGATGTCGTCCTCGATCACCCACAGCCGCTCGTTGACGGCCTTCAGCTCCGCGCGCAGGCGCACGATGTCCTGGCCGGCCGCCGGGTGCGCCATCCAGGTCCGCTCCAGTGCTTCCAGCTCGCGGCGCACGTTGGCCAGCTTGGCCGGGTCGCTCATGCGCTCGGACTTGATCTGCAGGATCGCGATCTTGTCCAGCAGTTCGCCGAAGGAGACGGGGACCAGGATCTCGGACATGGGGCGGCACGGCTCGTGAAAGGGCGCCCAGTCTAGGCCATGGCGCGTGTACCGGACGCTGACCCGGCGCGCGCCGGCGAGTTGTGCCCCGCCGGCCGGTTCCGTATGATTGCGGCCCCCGCGGCCCGACCACGCCGCCGGGGCCGCGGAAAGGTGGCAGAGTGGTCGAATGCGCCGGATTCGAAATCCGGTGTACCGGTCTCCGGTACCGTGGGTTCGAATCCCACCCTTTCCGCCAGCATCACGAAAGACGGGCCCGCGCCCGTCTTTCTTCGTTTCGGCCCCGCCCCCCCACGCCGCCGGCTGGCCCTGGCCGGGCCCGGATTGCGTTTATCCTGCCGTACGAGCGAAGCCGCCACGGACCCATGATCGAATTCGGACACCTGACCCACGTGGGGCTGCGCCGCGCGCTGAACGAGGACACCTACTACGGGGACAGCGAGCTGGGCCTGTGGCTGGTGGCCGACGGGATGGGCGGGCATGCCTGCGGCGAGGTGGCCAGCGCCCTGGCGCGGGAGGCCATCGTCCGCGAGGTGCGCGGGGGCCGGGCGCTGGCGCAGGCCATCCTGGTGGCCGACGAGGAGATCATCCGCGCCTCGCGCCGCCGCAACGACGCCCTGCCCATGGGCACCACCGTGGTCGCCGCGTGCGTGCGCGGGCCGCGCTACGAGGTGGCCTGGGTCGGCGACAGCCGCGCCTACCTCTGGCGCGACGGCGCCCTGGCCCAGCTCAGCCAGGACCACAGCTACGTGCAGGACCTGGTCGCGCAGGGCAGCCTCACCCCCGAACAGGCGCGTTCCCACCCGCAGCGCAACGTCGTCACCCAGGCGCTGGGGGTGACCGACCCCGCCCACCTGAACGTGTCCACCACCAGCGGCGAACTGCGCCCGGGGATGCAGTTGCTGCTGTGCAGCGACGGCCTGACCGAGGAAGTGGACGACCGCCGCATCGCCGAAGTCCTCGGCCAGCTGGACTGCAGCGCGCAGGAATGCGTGGACATGCTGGTGGCCGCGGCGCTGGACGGCGGTGGTTCGGACAACGTCACCGCGGTGCTGGTGCGCTGCCAGTAGCCGCGACGGGCGTGCTCAGGCCGGCAGCGCCTCGGCCGGCGCCGGTTCGGGCAGCGGCTCTAGCGCGTCCCACAGCGCGCGGCCGGCCTTCTTGCGCAGCGTCTCCAGCCGCCGCCGGTGCGCGTCGGCCTCGGCTTCCGCGGCCACGATGCGCGGCCGCTCGCCGGCCACCGGCTCGAAGCGCGCCGTCGCCGACGGCGCCGCGACCGCGCGCTCCGGCTCGGCAAAGCCGATCTCCTCCTGGCCCGAGGTCAGGCCCAGGTACACCTCGCACAGCAGTTGCGCGTCGAGCAGCGCGCCGTGCAGCTGGCGGTGCGCGTTGTCCACGCCCAGGCGCTTGCACAGCGCGTCCAGCGAGTTGCGCTGCCCGGGGAAACGCTGCCTTGCCAGCAGCAGCGAGTCCTCGATCCGGCAGCGGTCGGCGATGCGGCCGTAGTGCGGCCCCAGCAGCGACAGCTCGTAGTCGAGGAAGCCCACGTCGAAGGCGGCGTTGTGGATCACCAGTTCGGCGCCGTCGATGAAGGCGAGGAACTCGTCGGCGATCTCGGCGAAGCGCGGCTTGTCGGCCAGGAACTCCAGGGTCAGGCCGGTGACCTCCTGCGCCCCGGCCTCGAATTCGCGGTCCGGGTGCAGGTAGCGGTGGAAGTGGCGGCCGGTCGGCCGCCGCTCCAGCAGTTCCACGCAGCCGATCTCGACGATGCGGTTGCCCTTTTCCCAGGACAGGCCGGTGGTTTCGGTATCGAGGACGATCTGGCGCATGCGGCCGCTAGTCTACCCTGCCCAGCTCGCGCACCCGCTGCGCCGCGGTGCGCGCCAGCACGTCGACCCGTTCGTTGTCCGGGTCGCCGGAATGGCCGCGCACCCAGCGCCAGTCGATGCGGTGGCGGGCACAGGCCGCGTGCAGGCGCTCCCACAGGTCGCGATTCTTCACCGGGTCGCCGGCGGCGTTCTTCCACTGGCGCCGGACCCAGCCGGGCAGCCACTCGGTGATGCCGCGGCGCACGTATTGCGAGTCGGTGTGCAGGACCACGGCGCAGGGCTCGCGCAGCGCCTCCAGGGCCATGATCGCCGCGGTCAGTTCCATGCGGTTGTTGGTCGTGTCCGGCTCGCCGCCGGCAAGCTCGCGCTCGTGGCCGTTGTAGCGCAGCAGCGCGGCCCAGCCGCCGGGCCCCGGGTTGCCGAGGCACGCGCCGTCGGTGTGGATCTGGATGTTCTTCATTGGCTCCAATGGATTCATGCCGCCGGCGCCGTGCCCCGCCGCCAGCGCAGCGGGGCCGGGGCCACGGGCGCGGCCACGCGCTTCTCGGCCAGGATCACGCACGCGGCGCGCAGCGACGCGCCATGGCCCTCGTCCTCGCCCGGCGGACGCATCCGCCAGCGGGGGCCGACGAACCGGGGCGGGCCCAGGTCCTGCAGGCCCAGCGCGCGCAGGCGCCGGCGCCAGAGGCCGGGAGACGGCACCAGCCAGGGCGCCCCGCCGCCACGCAGGCGGTACGGGCTCCACGGCGTGAACGCGCACACCCACAGGCGGCCACCGTCGACCAGCACGCGCAGGCTCTCGTCCAGCAGCGCGTCGAGCCGGCCAGCCGGGGGATGCTGCAGCACCACGTCCCCCACGCAATCGCTGGGCAGGGGCAGCGGCAGGCCGCAGCGCACGCTGCCGGCGTAGTCGGCCCCGTCCTGGTACAGCAGCAGGCCGCGGGACGAAGGGGGCCGCCAGTCCCCGGCCGCGACCGGGGACAGCCACAGCCAGGGCCGCGCCGGTCGCGCGGCCAGCTGGCCGGCCAGCCAGCGCCGCTCCTCGGCCAGCAACCACTGCCCTTCCTGCCCGCTGAACCAGATCGAGGCGCCGGGTTGACGGCTGGACGCGGTGACGGGCATGGTCGCGATTCTATGCGACTGAGCGCGCTGCCCGCATTCGAGGACAACTACGTCTGGGTCCTCGACGGGGACCAGGGGGCGCTCGTCGTCGACCCCGGTGACGCCGCGCCGGTACTGGCCGCCGCGGCGCAGGGGCTGGCGCCGGCCGCGGTGCTGGTGACCCACCACCATCCCGACCACTGCGGCGGCGTAGCTGCCCTGCAGGAGCGCTGGCCGGGTCTGCCGGTGTTCGCCCCCGACGACGCACGCATCGTGCTGGACTGCGAGCGGGTGGGCGACGGGGCGCGCCTGGAACTGGGCGGCCGCCAGGTCGAGGTGCTGGCCGTGCCCGGCCACACCCGCAGCCACATCGCCTACCGCGTGGACGACGTGCTGTTCTGCGGCGACGCCCTGTTCAGCCTGGGCTGCGGGCGCATGTTCGAAGGCACCCCCGGGCAGATGCACGCCTCGCTGGCGCGCATGGCCGCGCTGCCCGGGACCACCCGCGTCTGCTGTGGGCACGAGTACACGCTCTCCAACGCCGCGTTCGCGCTGGCGGTGGAACCGGACAACGCTGCCCTCGCGCGGCGACGGGAGCAGGCCGCCGCGCAGCGCCGCGCCGGCCAGCCGACGCTGCCGGCCACGATCGGGGACGAGCGCGCCTGCAACCCCTTCCTGCGCTGCGACGTGCCCGCCGTGCGCGCGGCCGTCGCGCGCAGGCTCGGACGCACTCCCGCGGACGCGGTGGAGGTGTTCGCCGGATTGCGCGCGTGGAAGGACGAATACCGCGCATGAGGCGGCCGACGGCGCTCGCGCTGCTGGTGTCGCTGGCCCTGCCGCACGCGGCGCGGGGCGCGCAGCCGGAAGCGCCCCCGGCCGCAGCGGGACCGGCCGCGGCCCCGCCGCCGGATGCCGCGGCTGCGCCGGCTCCCGCCGATCCCGCGGTTGCGGCCGCCACGGCCGGGGCCAGCCCCCCCGCCCCGCCCCCGGACACGACGCCCCCGCCGGCGGCCGATGCCGCCCCTGCCGACGCCGTCCGCCCCGACGGCCCGTTCCGCAACGGCCTGGAGATCTATCAGGCCTTCCGCGACGGCCTGGCCGAACCGGGATGCGCCGGCGACCAGGACCGCTGGCGCCGCCACTTCGCGCATGCGCCCGCGCGCCTGGCCGACCCGTCCAGCGACGTGCTGCCGCTGTTCGGCTACGTCGTCGACGCGCTGCGCGAGGCGCACCTGCCCACCGAGTTCGCGCTCATCCCGTTCATCGAGAGCGGCTACGCGCCCGCCGCGCGCAGCCGCAGCGGCCCGGCGGGACTGTGGCAGTTCATCTCGCTGACCGCGCGCAACCACGGCGTGCGCGTCGCCAGCGGCTACGACGGGCGGCTGTCGCCGGCCGAGTCCACCACCGCGGCGGTGCGCTACCTCAAGACCCTCAACGGCATGTTCGGCGGCAACTGGCGGCTGACCGCCATGGCCTACAACGCCGGCGAATCGCGCGTGCTGCAGGCGCTCAGGCGCAGCGGCTCCAGCGCGGTGGACGCCAGGCCCGGCACCCTCGGCGGGCTGTCCCCGGTCACCTACGCCTACGTGGACAAGCTGCACGCCCTGGCCTGCCTGCTGGAGCGCGCCGGCGAGCAGCCGGCGTGGCGCCAGGGGCTGGACCGTCCGGTCGCCCGGCTGCGCGCGCACCGCCTGGAAGGCGCCTCGCGCCTGGACGGCTGGGCCGGATACCACGGCCAGGACGCGGCCCTGCTGCGCCGGCTGAACCCGGCACTGGCCGCCGCCTGGCCGCGGGGCCACGCGCCCCTGGCCCTGGTCCAGGGCGGCCAGCTCCGGGGCGACGCCATCGATACCGCCCTCGCCGGCGCCCCGCCGCCGCCGGCGGACCCGGCCGCCCCGCCGGTCCCGGCCGGGCCTGCGGACGCCGCATCCCGGACCCACACCGTGCGCCGGGGCGAATCGGCCTGGGCCATCGCGCGGCGATACGGCATCGCGCCGGCACGCCTGCTGGAACTCAACGGCCTCAAGCCGCGCAGCCTGATCAAGCCCGGCATGGTGCTGCGGCTGGAGTGAGCGCAAACGGAAACGGGCGCGGAGGCTCGCCTCCCGCGCCCGTCCGGAGCTGGCCGGGCGGCCGACCGGCCGCCCGCCGGGTTACAGCTGGCTTTCCTGCACTTCCACCGAGAAGCGCTGGCGCAGCTGGCGGACATAGGCGTCCGCCGCGGCCGCACCGTCGATCTCGGCCAGCTGCTGGCGCAGCTGGTCGCGCTGCTCCTGCGGCAGCTCCTCAGGCTTGCCCGGGTGCACCGCGGTGACCACGAACAGCGCCTGGCGGCCGTCCGGCAGGGCGATGCGGCCGGCCGACGGCTTGCCCGCCGCCGGCACCTCGGCCTCGAAGAATGCACGGTTGGCCTGCGGCGACGGCACCGGGGCGCCCCGCTGCAGCCCGACCAGCGGCATGACCTCCGCACCGGCCGCGGCGGCCACGTCGGCCAGCGCCTCGCCCGCCTTCAGGCGCGCGACCAGCGCGTCGGCCGCGGCGGCGGCCGCCTTCTCGCGGCGGTCGGCGCGCACGGCGGCGATCACCTGGTCGCGGACTTCGGCCAGCGGGCGTGCCTGCTCGGGGCTGTGCTCGACCACGCGCAGCACGACGCTGTGGTTGGGCCCCAGCTCGATCGGGTCGCTGGCGGTGCCATCCTCGATCAGCACCTCCGAGAACGCCGCGCGCTTGACGTCGGGCGAAGCGGCGATGCCGACGGTGTCGCCGCGGGTGAACGGGCCCAGCCGGCGCACCTCCAGGCCCACGGCCCTGGCCGCCGGTTCCAGCGAGGACGGGTTCTGGTAGACCAGGTCGGTCAGGCGGCCGGTCAGTTCGCTGTAGGCGCGCTCGCGGTCCGCCTGCGCCTGCTCGCGCGCCAGTTCCTCGCGCGCCTGCTCGAACGGCACCTGCTCGCCGCTGCGCACCTCGCGCAACTGCAGCACGTGGTAGCCGAAGTCGGTCTTCACCGGCCCACGCACCTCGCCCGGCTGCATGGCGAACAGCGCTTCCTCGAACGGAGCCACCATCGCGCCGCGCTCGACCCAGCCCAGGTCGCCACCGGCGTCGCGCGAGCCCGGGTCCTCGGAGTTGGCCCTGGCCAGCGCGGCGAAGTCGGCGCCCGTGGCCCGTGCCTGCTCGGCGAGGCCGGCGGCCTTCTGCTCGGCGGCCCTGATCGCGGCCTCGTCGGCGTCGGGGGCCACCCGCACCAGAATGTGCGAGGCCAGCCGGCGCTCGGGCTCGACGAAGCGCGCCTTCTCTTCCTCGTAGCGCTTGCGCAGCGCGGCCTCGTCGACGGGCGCGGCGGCGGGCAGCTGGTCGGCGCCCACCTCCACGTACTCGATGGTCACCGACTCCGGGCGCAGGTAGTCGGCCGGATGGGCCTCGTACCAGGCCTTGATCTCGGCGTCGGACACCGGCGCGGTGTCTTCCGGCGCGGGCGGCAGCAGGGCGGCCTCCACGTCGCGCGTCTCGCCCGACAGCCGCAGCAGGCGCTGCACCTCGGCGTCGGTGGCGAAGGCCGACTCGCCCAGGCCGGCGGGAATCAGCGACTGCTGCAGCGACTGCCGCACCATGTCCTCGAACTTGCGCGGCGTCAGCGGCGGCGTCTGCGACGACAGCGCCAGCTGGTAGCGTGTGGCGTCGAACTTGCCTTCGACCTGGAACGCCGGGATGCCCTCGATGTACTGGCGCACCGCCGCGTCGGAGATGGTCACGCCCGCGCGCCGCGCGGCCAGCAGCAGCGCCTTCTCGTCCACCAGCTGGTCCAGCACCTTGCGCTTGTTCTCGATGCTCTCGAACTCGCGCGGGTCGAACTCCTCGCCCTGCACCTGGCGCTGGCGCATGCGCTCCTGCTCGAAGCGCTGGCGGAACTCCTCGACGCTGACCTCCTCGTGCTGCCAAAGCATCGACACCGGCCACCACGACGGCGCGCCCTGCCACCACGCCGGCGGCGCCTTCACCTGGGCGACGTTGTTGGCGCCCATGCCGCCCATGTAGCTGTGGTCGATGACGAATACGAACGGGATCATCAGCAGCCCGATGATGATCGTGGCGACCCATCCCGAGGACCGCTCGCGAAGTTTCTGCAGCATTGTTGCCAGCCTGGTTGGTAAGCGGCGAAGTGTAACCCGGCCGGCGCGCCGGCGCGGGGCGGCGCGCGATGGCGCCGGACACGCAAAAAGAAAGCCCCCGATCGCTCGGGGGCTTTCCGGATAGTGGCGGAGTGGACGGGACTCGAACCCGCGACCTCCGGCGTGACAGGCCAGCATTCTAACCGACTGAACTACCACTCCGCTTCGAGACAGCTATTGTAAGGCGGTTGGCGCCGTTTGCGCTAGACCATCCCACAACAATTTTTTCCTCGCGCCGCCACCGAAGTGGTGGGTGCTGAGGGTTTCGAACCCCCGACCCTCGCCTTGTAAGGGCGACGCTCTACCGCTGAGCTAAGCACCCGGGTGCATGCACCCTGCCCTCGGCAGCAGGTCGATTAGTTTACTGCATCCTTCAGGGCCTTGCCAGCCTTGAACGCGGGGTTCTTCGAAGCCTTGATCTTGATGGTCTCGCCGGTCTTCGGGTTGCGGCCGGTGCGGGCGGCGCGCTTGCGGACCTGGAAGGTGCCGAAGCCGACCAGCGTCACCGCGTCGCCCTTCTTCAGCGCCTTGGTGATGGTGTTGACCACGGCGTCCACCGCGCGGGCGGCCTCGGCCTTGGTGACTTCGGCTTCGGCGGCCACGGCATCGATCAGATCGGTTTTGTTCATTCTGCTGAGCTCCCTGTGCGGCTGCGCCGCGAGATGAGTGACCGGGCCCGCGCATGCGAGGCGTGCCCGATGGTCCGGTGCCGCCGCGCGGACGCATGCCGCAGGCGGGGGCGCCCGGTTTACAGGGCGCCCCCCCCCCCCCCCAACCCCAAAAAGAAGCCAAAACCGGGGGTTTTGGCTTCCCGGCGGCCGGC
>Ga0182792_1001082_pt1 | contig 23372 bp, 16 predicted proteins | sample Passage237B_FD_130497 | JGI IMG/M metagenome (GOLD analysis project Ga0182792, IMG submission 130497) | Cellulose adapted compost microbial communities from Newby Island Compost Facility, Milpitas, CA, USA - Passage2 37B (version 2) (version 2) ...
GCTACTTTCGAGCCCCTTTTCCATGACGGCGATCACCCGATACAAGCTGCGCAAGCTCCTGAAGTACGCGCTGGTCACCGTGGTGGTGGCCTGGGTGCTGATGCTGTTCAGCGGAGAGCCCATGGGCCTGATGCCGGCCGTGTGGGCCCTGCTGGGCCTGTGGATGGGCATCCTGGAGGAGTTCCTGTTCGGCGACCGTTTCCGGTCGTTGGCGGCCCCCTTGCAGTTCGCGGGCAAGGTCGTGCTGATCAACCTGCTCACCATCGCCATCATCGGCCTGGTCCTCCAGGTGGACCCCGCCCGCCTTCCCGAGCTCAGCGCCGATCCCGGTGCACGTGTGGGCGACATCTTCAGCATGCGACAGTTCTACCAGTTCGTGCTGCGCGTGGTGCTCGTCACCTCGGTGGCCCTGCTGGTGGTGCAGCTCGAGGAGATGATCGGTCGGCGCACGATCCTCGGAGTGCTCTTCGCGCGCTACGAAAGGCCGGTCACCGAGGAGCGCGTGGTGCTCACCATGGACCTGGTCTCCTCATCGGCCTTGGCCGAACGCCTGGGCGATATGCTATACTACCGCTTCCTGAACCGGGTGCATGCCTTGTCCACCGACGCGGTGCTGCGCAACGAGGCGGAGATATACAAGTACGTGGGGGATGAGGTCATCTTCACCTGGCCCATGCGTTCGGGCGTGCGCGATGGCAATTGCCTCGATCTCTACTTCGACATCATGGAGCGCATCCAGGCCCACGCCACCGAGTTCGAGCGCGAGTTCGGCCATGTGCCTTCGTACCGCGCGGCCGTGCATGCCGGGCCGGTGATCGCCGCTCAGGTGGGGCACGTGAAACGGTCCATCGAGTTCAGCGGCGATGTGATGAACAGCGTGTCGCGCATGGTCGACGTGGCCAAGCAGATGAAGGTGGGGCTGGTGATCTCGTCGGAACTGCTGGGCAAACTGCCCCGCGCCCACGAGCGCTTCAAGGTGAGCGACGTGCATGTGGTGCCCGTGAAGGGCAAGAAGCGCGAGGTGCACGTCCACGTGGTGGAGCGTATCTCGAAGTTCAGCCGCTCAGCGTCCTGAGGATCGGCGGTCGTCGTTCGTCCATACGGTCGTTCATCGCGGGCATGGGCTCACTCCTGCCGTGCGACGCCATCGCCAGCCCGTAGTTCGCGCGGCCGGATCACCGCGTAGTAACAGAGCACGAGTAGCAGGCCCGCCGCGAAGAACACCGTGGTGAGGGGGCGTGTGCCATCGTCGTAGAAGAACTCACCGATCATCCAGATCGAATTGGCCACGATCCAGCACACCACCGCGAGGGAGTGGACGAACTCCCCGGCCTCGTGGCGCAGGCGCCAGGCGATGTACACGGCCATGGCGATGGTGGGCACGATCATCACCAGTCCCGCCACCTTCAGGTCCATCACCCAGCATAGGTCCTTCAACAGCCAGAGCACGATGTGGAAGTTCTCGTTGGCGCGGATCGAGGTGGGCATGTGCATGATGTTGCGGGGCAAAGGTGGTGAGCGGAAGGTTGTGGCCGAGGGCGACCGGCCGGTGCCACTACATTCGCGGCATGGCGAGATCGTGCGGGTGGATCTTCCTGGCCTTGGGCATGTGCTTCCCTTTCACGGCCGATGCCTTCTACATACGGCTCTACGGTCTGGTCACCGATCATTTCACCGGCGCGGGCATGAAGGGCGTGCAGGTGCGCCTGGTGAAGGACAGCATCGAGCGCGAAACGGTGATCACCGCCTCCAATGGGAAGTACGAGATGTACCTGGAACGGGGCTACGATTACCTGGTGTGGTTCCATCGCGACGACCTTGTGACCAAGCACGTGCGGATCGATGCCCGCGACATCCCGCTCTTCCCCGACGTGCCGTTCTATGAGATGGACGTGCAGATGACCATGATCCAGTGGATCAAGGGCTTCGACTTCTCGGCGTTCGACATGCCGGTGGGCATGGCCGTGTACAAGCATTCGGTGCGCAACCTGAACTGGGACATCGCCTACACCGAGGGTCGACGGTCGGCGTTGGCCAAGGTGATGGTGCAGTACGAGCGGGCCTTCCTGCGCATGCGACGTGAGAAGGCGAAGGAGCGCGGTGCTCCGGGTGCGCGTCAACGCAAGCCGGCCGAGTTCTGATCGCCCAGGAAGGCCTGGTGCAGGGCCACGGCCTGAACGGCCTCCCTCACATCATGCACACGCAGGATCGCCGCTCCGCCTTGCAGGGCCAAGGTGTTCAATACCGTGGTGCCGTTCAGGGCCTGGTCGGGCGTGGTGCCGAGCACCTCGTTGATCATGCGCTTGCGCGAAACGCCCACCAGCACCGGTGCGCCGAGCGCGACGATGCGCGGCAGCTCGCGCAGCAGGGTGTGATTGTGCGTGGCGGTCTTGCCGAACCCGAACCCGGGGTCGAGCACCACATCGGCGATGCCCGCCTGGCGGGCGGCGAGCCACCGTTCGGAGAGGAAGCGGGTCACCTCGGCGGCCACATCGGTGTACCGGGGGGCCTGCTGCATGGTGCGCGGCGTGCCCTGCATGTGCATGGCGATGTAGGGTACGCCCAACTCGACCACGGTCGGTAGCATCGCCTCGTCCAGCAAACCCGCGCCGATGTCGTTCACCAGCCCGGCCCCGGCCGCCACGGCCTCGCGGGCCACGGCGGCCCGGTAGGTGTCCACACTGATCAGGCATCCGGGGAAGCGCCCGGCGATGGCCCGCACCACCGGCACCACGCGCCGCACTTCCTCGTTCTCGGGCACCTCCTGGGCGCCGGGGCGCGTGCTGGCCCCTCCGACATCGATGATGCCAGCGCCCTCCTCGAGCATGCGTTCGGCGCGCCGCAACGCCTCATCCACCGCCACCCGGCTGGGCGCATGGAACGAGTCGGGCGTGGCGTTCAGGATCCCCATCACCAGCGGAAAGCGGGGCGATACGAGACGGTCCCGAACGCGCCAGGTCTGCGTTGTCCCTGTCATGCCGACGAAGGTCGGCAGGGTGTGCCGGGTGGGCAAATCATCCGGGGACGGGACCATGTGCCCGAGGTGTACCTTCGCCGCCCCATGGAGCTCACCCTGCGTCAATACGATGCCGTGATCGCCGAATGCCTTGACCTGTTCCGGCGCAAGGCACAGGACTATGGCACGGCATGGCGGATCCTCCGGGTATCCTCGCTCACCGATCAGATCATGATCAAGGCGCAGCGCATACGGACGCTGCAGCAGGTGGGTGAGAGCAAGGTGGGCGAGGGGATCCGGCCCGAGCTGATCGGTATCATCAACTACGCCGCCATGGCGCTGGTGCAGCTGGAACTGGGCGTGGTGGATACGCCCGACATCAGCGCCGATGAGGCCGTGGAGCGTGTGAAGGAACGCATGATGGAAGCGCGCCGACTGATGGAACGCAAGAACCATGACTATGGAGAGGCATGGCGCTCCATGCGCGTGGGTTCGCTCGTGGACCTGATCTTGATGAAGTTGCTCCGCGTGAAGCAGATCGAGGACAACCAAGGCCATACCTTGGTGAGCGAGGGGATCGATGCCAACTTCCTCGACATCGTGAACTATGGGGTCTTCGCCATGGTCCAGCTCGATGCGCACGCGGCCGGCCCTTCGAGCTGTTGAGAAGTTTGTTCATTGGAAGTGGTCGTGGTCGGCCATATGACACCCGGCTGGCACCTTAATTTCGCCGCCCGTGAAGACCGCGCTTCTCCGTTCGCTGTGCTTTCTGGCCCTGCTGGCCGCGATCCCCATACAAGGCAATGCCGCGCAATTGCGGGTGAAAGGCGTGGTCACCGACTTGGACACCCGCCAGCCGCTCAAGGGGGTGTTCGTGCGGGTGTACCGCAACGGCAAGGTGGTGGACCAGTTCCATACCGGGGCCGATGGCCAATACAATGTTCGCTTGGAGAACGGTGGCGAACTGGCCCTGCGCTTCAGCATGCACGGCCGGGTGTCGAAGTGCTTCAGTGTGGACACCCAAGGGCCCGAATGGGAGGGTGATACCAAGGTCGTGTCGGTGGACATCGAGATGACGCTCTTCGAGCGGGTGCCCGGGGTCGATTTCTCCGTGTTCGACATGCCCATGGGCCGTGCCCGCTTTACGCCGATGACCGGCTACCTGAAGTGGGACAAGACCTACGAGGAGTGGATCCAGCCGAAGGTGGCCGAGGTCATGGCCCAGGTGTCGGCCCGGAAGAAGCCGGCCAACACCATGCTGGCACGGCGCCATGATGGCCGCGCATCACAGCAGCCGTAGGCCCATCTGTTGATCGCCTGTTAATGCGCCCGGCATCCCGATGGCCGGGTCCTATTTTCGCCCCGTCGCCATCAGGCGCGCCCATCACGCATGCGTCAACTCCTGCTTTTCTCCCGCCTCTTCGTCGGCTCCCTGTTCATCGTCAGCGGCCTGATCAAGGCCAACGACCCGCTCGGCTTTTCCTACAAGCTGGAGGAGTACTTCGCCGAAAGCGCGTTGAACCTGCCCGCCCTCGAGCCGTTCGCGCTGGGGCTCGGCGTGCTGGCCTGCCTGGCCGAGGTGGTCCTCGGCTTCGCCGTGCTCTTCGGAGGGCGCATGCGCCTCACCTCCGGAGCCCTGCTGGCGCTCACCCTCTTCTTCGGCTGGCTCACTGCGTACACCGCCACCTGCGACCCCATGGACACCTACACGGTGATCGTGGACGGCCAGCCGGTGGAGCGCGGCGTTACCTGCGTGACCGACTGCGGCTGCTTCGGCGATGCCATGAAAGGGTCCATCGGCCGCAGCCTCACCCCGTGGGAAAGCTTCGCCAAGGACATGGTGCTGCTGGTCTTCATCATCCCCATTGCCCTGGTCGCCTTCCGCCGTGGCATACCGTGGAACACCACGGACGATGACAAGGTCCTGCTGCCGGGAGGCCTGCTGCTGGTGGCGCTGTGGAGTTGGATCTTCACGTGGTGGGGGCCGGTGTGGTTCACCCTGCTGGGCGTCGCGGGCTATCTCGCGATCAAACGCTTCATCGAAGGCGTGAAGGCCGAGTGGACCACCGCTGCATGGATCACCGTGATCACCTTGGCCTTCATCTGGTATTGCTATGCGCACCTCCCCTTGCGCGACTACCGGCCCTACGCGGTGGGCAAGAGCATCAGCGAGCAGAAGAAGGGCGGCAAACCCCCGGTGAACCGCACCTACATCAGCTACCGGAACATCGCCACAGGCGAGGTGAAGGAGTATGATACCGCCCAGCCCTATCCCTGGGACGATCCCACCTACGAGCTGGTGCCCAACAGCACGCGCGTCGTGGAGGTCGAGCCCGGGGTCACCTCTCAGGTACAGGACTTCCTGCTCACCGACATCGATGGCAACGACATCACCGACGATGTGCTCAGCGACCCCTCGCCGGTGCTGCTGGTGATGATGTACAATGTGCAGAAGTCGTCGACCCATTGCATGCCGGCGATCAAGGCCCTTGCCGACGCCGCCTTCAACAACGGCTGGTACGTCTATGGGGTGGCCGCCAACGCGTTCGACGCGATCGAGGAGGTGCGCCACGCCCACCAACTGCCGTTCGACTTTGTGCAGTGCGACGAGAAAACGATCAAGACGGCGATCCGGAGCAACCCGGGCATCATGCTGTTGCAGGAAGGCACCGTGCGTGGCCTGTGGCATTGCAACGATGTGCCTACGATCGAAGAGGCCCGAAAACGGCTGGGGCGGTAGTATCGACTACCGCCCCAAGCACGGGCTACCGAGAGCGAGGCGGCTCAAGGGAGTTCGTTCCGAAGGGCCACAAAGCAAGGCGCTTGCGACTGTGCGCGCAATACTGATTTTTCGGTATTTTTCAGGGATGGGGACCGTTCATCAGTCTCAACGGTTCACGGGAATAGCGCCCGGTCGCGTTCAGGTGGTCGGGTGGGCAATGCTTCTTCACGCACGGGTCGCTCACCCTCTCGCTGGTGCCTACCGCGGCACTGCGGTTCCATCATGGCCTTATGCCCTGCAGGAAATCGGCCAGCTCGTGCGCCAATGCATCGGCGGCCTGCAACTGCGGTGAATGGGCCGCACCGGTCAGGATGCGTACCGGTCCGGCGTTGAGTTCGGTGGCCAGCTCATCCAGATGGTCGGTGCGGATGAAGGGGTCGTTGGCGCCGTGCACGATCCGCAGCGGCGGTGCGCTCTGCTTCACCATGGCCACCTCATCCGCCAGCTGGCCGGAAGCCAGCATGGCCCCGAGATCGCCCCGCACACGCGGGTCGGTGCGCAGGATGTCCTCCGCCATGGGGGCGATCGCGGGACTTCCCGCCCAGGTGTACGCCTCGGCCAATTCCTGAGCGTCGCCAGGCTCGGCACCGGGTTGAAGGCCCGCGCCACATCGGCCGCGCTGCGCAGCAGGGGAGCGCCGAAGATCACCATGCCACGCACGTTCGGCGCCAGGGCGGGGACACGAGCACATACGTGACCGCCGAGCGAATGGCCCACGAGCACCACCGAGGGAAGGTTTTTCGCGACGTTGGCCACGTGCCGCGCGAACACGTCCATTGTGTAGGTGTCACCTTCGGGCAGTCGTGCAGCGTCGCCATGGCCGGGAAGGTCGATCACGTGGAGGGTGTGGCCCTTCAGGGCAGGGGCGGGGAGAAGTGCATCCCAGGAGCGGCGGGACAGGGAATTGCCGTGATCGAGGATCAAATGCATCGAAAGAGGGTCTTGGGTCCACAGAATGATGGTTGTGCCCGAACGGCCATGAGCGCCTTACGATCCGCGTTCGCGACATGGCGTTACACCCAGCCTTCCTGCACGGCGCGCGTGATCAGCTCGGCCGTGTTCTTCAGACCGGTACGCTTCAACAGGTTGGCACGGTGGGTGTTCACCGTCAGCGTGCTCAACCCCAGTTCGGCGGCGATTTGTTTGCTCGGCTTGCCCTCGCACATCAGGCCCAGGATGTCCATTTCCCTGGGGCTCGGGTGGTAGTGCATGCGGTTCATGTACTGGAGCACCCCACGCAGGTCCACGCGGCTCATCGCCCCACCGTGTATCTGCCACCCGATCGTCGCGCTCTTCTTGATCGCGCTTATGTCCTTGCACAGGCTGAAGGTACTGATCACCTTGCCGCTTTGCTGGTCCACCTCGAACACCGCGGTCTGCCGGAGGACCTTGATGTACTTCCCGCTCTTCTTGCGTATGCGGTAGTCCACCGACAGTGTCATTTCGAACAGGTCCTTCGGGTTGCGGATCCGGTCCATCTCCCTGATCGTGGCCTCGCTCAAACGGGCGATCACCGGCGCATCCTCAGGGTGCATGGCGCGATACAGGAGTTCGAAACCGACCTCATCGGAGTGGTACCCGAGCACTTCGTCGAAGCCGCGGTGGTAGGTGAGGCGTCCTGCGCGGTAGTCGAAGACGTAAAGGAAATGGCCAGGGAACCTGGGCATCTGGCCCAGCAACCAGTTGAGCCGATCCTCGAGCTTTCCGTCCTCCCGAATGGAGTCTTCCTGGAGACCGTCGAGGGTGGCCTTGAGGCCATGCACACTGGGGTCTAATCCTTCAAGGTCCATCATATCGAAGTCGAACGCAAAAGCTGGGCCGTTCGCATGGGGCCGTGCGTTGGGGGCCATGCACCGGCATCGTCATGGTGCTCAGCCTTCGCTCCTTCCGTTACATCAATTGTCGACCGTGAAAATAAGCCTTGTGGCGCTGGTTCCCGATGCACGTGTTCACAAGTATGGCCGATCGGCCGAGGAGGCCCGGGCCGTGATCCGGATCTTTGTGGCGAAGCGACAGCGGATGAACATGCGAACGATCGTAGCAGGCAACTGGAAGATGCACAAGGACCGCGCATCGGCGGCCGACCTGGTGAAGGAACTGGTGGCGGGCATGAACACGCCCACGCCCGGGGTGGAGGTGGTGATCGCACCGCCCTTCCCCTTTCTGGCCGATGCCGTGGACCTGGTACGTGGCACACGCATCGTGGTGGCGGCCCAGAACTGCCACGAGGCCGCGCAGGGGGCCTACACCGGCGAGGTGAGCGTGCCCATGCTGGCGAGCCTTGGGGTGGGGGCGTGCATCGTGGGGCACAGCGAACGGCGGCGATACTTCGGCGAGACCGATGCCGCCGTGGCTCGCAAGGTGCAGGCCCTGCTGGCCGGTGGCCTCACGCCGATCCATTGCTGTGGTGAGCTGAAGGAGGAACGCGAGGCGGGCCGCCACTTCGAGGTGGTGGGCGCACAATTACGCGAGGCGTTGGGCGGGCTCGAGCCTGCGGCGTTGGCCCGTGTGGTGGTGGCCTACGAACCGGTGTGGGCCATCGGTACCGGCCTTACCGCCACGGCCGATCAGGCCCAGGAGATGCACGCCTTCATCCGGGAGCGCCTGCGCGAACAGGCGGGCGATGTGGCCGATGCGGTGCCCATCCTCTACGGCGGCAGCTGCAAGCCCGACAACGCCGCGGGGCTCTTCGCCAATCCCGATGTGAACGGCGGGCTGATCGGCGGTGCCTCGCTAGATGCCGCGCAATTCCTGGCCCTGGTGCGTATCGCCCAAGGCGCCTGATACGGTCTTCCGCACCCATCGTGCTGCCATGACCACCTATACCGAAGTCACCTTCCTCATCGATCCCGTGCAGCCGTGGCGGGACATCCTCATGGCCGAACTGGGCGATCTCGGCTACGACAGTTTCGACGAGACCTATACCGACCCCACCGGCACCGGTGGCGAACTGAAGGCCTACATTCCCGCCGACCGCTTCGATGCCGCCGCGCTGCCGCGGCTGCTCACCATGCGTGATCCACATGTGTCGGTGCAGTGGACCGTGCGGAAGATCGCCCCGGAGAACTGGAATGCCAAGTGGGAAAGCGGGTTCCAGCCGGTGGAAGTGGGGAGGGAGGTGCGCATCCGCGCCGAGTTCCACGCGAGCGTGCCAGGCTTCGACCACGAGATCGTGATCACCCCGCGCATGGCCTTCGGCACCGGCCACCACGCCACCACCCGCATGATGATCCGTGCCATGCTGCCATTGGACCTGAAGGGCAGGAACGTGTGCGACATGGGCTGCGGCACGGGCGTGCTCGCGATCCTGGCCAGGCGCATGGGCGCTTCGCCGGTGATCGGTTACGACATCGATCCCGGTGCGGTGGACAACGCCCGCGACAACGTGGCGCGCAACGGTTGTGAGGATATCGCTGTGGAGATCGGGACCATTGAGAGCCTGGGTCACGATCGGCACGACCTTATCTTGGCGAACATCGAGCGCAATGTGCTGCTCGAAGGCATGCAACGGCTGCACGATGCCCTGCGCAGCGGCGGCGCCCTGTTCCTGAGCGGCTTCGTGCCGACCGACCGGCACATGCTGGTGCAGCGTGCCAAGGAAGCGGGGCTCGTTCCGGCCGAACGCATGGAGGAAGGTGATTGGGCCCTGCTCGGCTGTAGGAAGAACACATAGGACCGGATGCAAAAGGATGCGATGATGAACAGGGGCACGACGTGGCGGGCCATGTCGGCCACCTGTGGGATGCTGCGGGCATCACCGTGCCGGTGGGCCATGTTCGTGGTGGCCGTGGGCCTTTCGCCGTTGGTGCGGGCCCAGAGCAAACCGTTCCCCACCGATCCGGCCGCCTTCCTCACCGAAATGACCGCTTTCCTGGTCGACGCCGACCGCAAGGAGGGCAAGGCCTTCATGGAGCAGGTCTTCGCCCCGGTGTGGAACGGCACCTACTACAGCACGGCCCAGCGCGCACGCATCATCGAGGTGGCCAACTACATGCAGAAGAAGCGCTTCCAGGCCTTTCCCGAGTACCGCGATTACCTGGCCTCCATCGCCGCCTTCCCGGCCCGTGGCCGCACCACGGCCGAGTTCGACGCCTGGATGCAGGGCCTGGACAAGATGGTGCAGAGCGGACGCAAGCAGAGCGTCACCTCCTTCATCGCCATGTGCGCCGACCTGTTCCGCGACAACACCATGTTCCATAGCGCCAGCACGCAGTGGCGCAGCCGGTCGGACAAGTTCACCTTCGCCTTCGACAGCATCCCCATGGTGGTGTTCCCCAAGGCCGATCTGGTGTGCCTGGCCAAGGGTGACAGCGCTGTGATCCTCGGCACCTCGGGCACCTATTACCCCACACGCGAACTGTGGAAGGGCACCGGTGGCAAGGTCACCTGGGAACGCGCGGGCCTAAAGCCCACGGCCACCTACGCCGAGTGGTCGCACGGCTACGAGATCCGCATGAAGAGCGCCACCTTCGAGATCGACTCGGTGAAGTTCCACGATCCCTACTTCGAGCGACCGTTGTTGGGCAAGCTCACCGACAAGGTGATGGCCAACATGGACGCCGACAAGGCCAGCTATCCGCGCTTCCAGGGATACGACCGCCGCCAGCGCATCAAGGACATCGTGGACGGCGTGGACTTCGAGGGCGGTTTCACCATGCTCGGTGCGAAGCTGCAGGGCTACGGCACCAAGGACGAGCCGGCCTACCTCACCTTCTACCGCGAGAAACGCCCCTTCATCATCACCCACGGCCTGCTCTACACCATCGAGCCCGAGCGCATCACCAGCGACAACGTGGCGGTGAGCATCCGACTGGAGAACGACTCGATGTTCCACCACAGCGTGAGCCTCCGCTTCATCAAGGACAAGAAGCAGCTCTCGCTGATCAAGAAGGACGAAGGCCTCTCGAAGGCGCCCTTCTACAACACCTACCACCAGCTCGACATGTACTTCGAGGTGCTCACCTGGAAGCAGGGCGATCCGCTGCTGGAGATCGGCAACCTCTCGGGGAGCACCCGGACCAAGGCCAGTTTCGAGAGTTTCAACTACTACAAGGAGAACCGCTACCGGGCCATGCTCGGGATCGACAACGTGCATCCGCTCTCGCGCCTGAACGATCTGAGCAAGCAGACGGGCGGCAGCTTCACCGCGCAGGACTACGCCGTGTTCGTCCGCATGCCCAAGGAACAGGTCGTGTCGCAATTGATGGACATGGCCAACAAGGGCTACATCAACTACGATCCCGATGAGGAGTACGTGCAGGTGCTGCCCCGGCTGCGCCAGCACATCCTGAACAATGCGGGGAAGCAGGACTACGACGTCCTCCAGTTCAACAGCAACACCGAGGACGGGGTGAACGCCACGATCAACCTGCTGAACAACGACCTGAGCATGCGCGGGGTGGCCCGCATCGTGGTGAGCGATTCGCAGGACGTGAAGATCTTTCCCAGCGGCAGGCAGGTCACGATCAAGAAGGGGCGCGACTTCACCTTTGGTGGAAGCATCCAGGCTGGCCGCCTGCAGTTCTACGGCAAGGAGTACTACTTCCACTACGACCCCTTCACGATCGATCTCCTGAACGTGGACTCGGTGAGCTTCATGGCCACCAGTTTCGAGAAGAACAGCGAGGGGCAGCACACGCTGGTGCGGGTGAAGAACGTGCTGGAGCAGGTCACGGGCACCCTCGAGATCGATGCGCCCAGCAACAAGAGCGGCCTGAAGCAGAAGGATCACCCGGCCTATCCGAAGTTCAACAGCACCAAGGAGAGCTATGTGTTCTACGACAAGCGCAACATCCAGCGCGGGGTGTACGACAGGGAGCGCTTCTACTACCGCTCGGACCCCTTCCAGATCGACAGCCTCGACAACTTCACCAACGAGGGGTTGAACTTCCCGGGCACCCTGGTGTCGGGCGGGATCTTCCCCGACATCAAGGAGACCCTGCGCCTGCAGCCGGATTATGCGCTCGGTTTCGTGCGCGGTACCGGCGATGCCGGCATGCCGCTCTATGGCCGCAAGGCGAAGTTCACCAACGAGATCACGCTCAACAGCCGTGGTCTGCAAGGCAAGGGCGACCTGGAGTACCTCACCACCACCTTGTCGTCGAAGAACCTCGTGTTCATGCCCGACAGCACGATCGGGCGCGCCGATACCCTGAACAACAAGAAGACCGTGGCGCCGGCCAAGGTGCCCGAGGTGCAGGGTGCCGATCTCTTCGTGCGCCTGGACCCCGTGAAGGATGTGCTGCACTCCGAGAAGCTGCGCAAGCCCATGGTGATGTACGGCGCCCAGGCCAGGCTGCACGGTGCCACCGACCTCACCCCCAAGGGCATGACCGGCAATGGCATGGTGGATTTCGGCAATGCCACGCTGGCCTCGAAGCTGTTCGACTTCCAGACCATGATGCTGCATGCCGACACGAGCAACTTCCGCCTGACAGAGGGCGACACCGCCAGCATCGCCTTCCGAACGGACAACGTGAACGCCACGGTGAAGCTGGATGAACGCGTGGGCGAGTTCGTGAGCAACGGCACCGAGACCAAGGTGGAGTTCCCCGTGAACCAGTACTTCTGCTACATGGACCGCTTCAAGTGGTACATGGACCAGGGCGACATCGAACTGGAGAGCGACCGTACCGCCGCCGCGGCGAACGAGGACCTGCAGCTGGCAGGCTCCAACTTCATCAGCAGCCATCCCGACCAGGACTCGCTCAGCTTCATGGCGCCGAAGGCCCGCTACGATCTGAAGAAGCACCTGATCACGGCCAACGATGTGCAGTACATCCAGGTGGCCGATGCCCTGATCACTCCCGACAGCAACATCGTGCGCATCCGCAAGAACGCTGTGATGGACCCGCTGACCAACACGGTGATCACGGCGAACTACGTCACCAAGTACCACCGCATCCACAGCGCCACGGCCAACATCCGCAGCCGCCGCCAGTACAGCGGCTCCGGGGCGATCGACTATGTGGACGAGACGGGACGCACCTTCACCATCCAGCTGAAGAACATCAACGTCGATACCGCCTATCAGACCGTGGCGGTCGGCACCATCCCGAAAGAGCAGGACTTCCAGCTCAGCCCCGCCTTCGACTTCTTCGGCGATGTGCGCCTCACGGCCAGCATCAAGGAACTCACCTTCACCGGCAGCACGCGCATCCAGCATGGGTGCGACGGTCTTGCCCGCAACTGGATGGCCTTCAGCGCGCCGATCGATCCCGCCGAGGTTTTCATCCCCGTGTCCGACACGCTGCTGGACGAGATGGGGATGACCATCGGTGCCGGCATCCACATGACCGAGGAGGACCCCTTCGTGACCTATGGTACCTTCCTGAGCCGCACCAAGGCCCCCGGCGACCGCGCGATCATCAAGGCCAGCGGCCTGCTCTACTACGACAAGGGGCGCAAGGAGTACATGATCTCCAACAAGGACAAGATCCGCAAGCGTGAACTGCCCGGCAACCTCGTGGCCCTGGCCGTTGACAACTGCCTGATCATGGGCGACGGCAAGGTGGACCTGGGCGTGAACCTGGGTCGCGTGAAGCTCAGCAATGTCGGCGCCATGCGCTATGAGAGCGATGGGGCCAATGCCAGCGGCGGCCTGGTGATGTCGGCCGACTTCCACTTCCACGACAACGCGCTGGAGCGCATGGCCGCCGAGATCCTGGCCTATCCGGAGCAGAAGCCGTTGGACATAACCAAGACCTACTACGAGCGCATGCTGCGCGAAGTGCTCGGTCTGGAGCGCTCCGACAAGCTGATCAGCGAACTGGGGCTGAAGGGCGAGATCAAGCGCCTGCCCGACGAGCTGGTGCACCCCATCGTGCTGGGCGATGTACGCATGCGGTGGAACGGCCCCGAGCAGAGCTGGCTGAGCGAGGGCGAGATCGGCGTGGCCACCATCCTGAAGAAGCCCGTGTACCGCTACGTGAAGGGCAAGGTGCACGTGGAGCGCAAACGCAGCGGCGACATCCTCACGATCTTCCTCGCGCTCGACGATCAGACCTACTACTTCTTCCAGTACACCCGCAACTACATGTACGCCTACAGCAGCGATGCCACCTTCAACACCATGCTGAGCGAACTGAAGGACGACAAGCGTGTACAGGAGGCGAAGAAGGACGAACCGGCCTATCAGTTCATCATCGGTACGAAACGTCGCGTGGAGGATTTCCGCGACCGTTTCGGTCTTTGAGCATGGAATTCCCCTGGACATACGCCCTCGTCGCAGCGGTCGTGGCCTACCTCTGCGGCAGCATCCCCACCAGTGTGTGGTGGGGCAGGACCTTCTTCGGCATCGATGTGCGTGAGCACGGCAGCCGCAACGCAGGGGCCACCAACACCTTCCGTGTGCTCGGGTGGCGGGCCGGTATCCCTGTGCTGCTGATCGACATCCTCAAGGGTTTCCTCCCCGTTCGCCTGCTGCCCAACCTCACCGATCTGGAGCCCGATACCGCGCCTTGGATGTGGTTCCGTGTCGTTCTGGTGCTGGCGGCGGTGATCGGCCATCTCTATCCGGTGTTCGCCCGCTTCAAGGGCGGCAAGGGCGTGGCCACCTCATTGGGCGGCGTGCTCGCCGTGCATCCCGGTGCCGCCGCCATCTGCGTGGGCGTGTTCGCCGTGGTGTTCGGGCTCTCCCGCTATGTGTCGCTGGGCTCGCTGTGCGCGGCGCTGGCCTTCCCGCTGGCGGTGGCCCTGGTGTACAACGAGGACAGTCCCGTGAAGGTGGGCTTCGCCATCGTGCTGTGCCTGATGGTGTTCTACACCCACCGCGAGAACATAGGACGCCTGTTGCGTGGCGAGGAGAACCGCATGGACCTGGCCGACAGGGGCGGCCCACGATCATGAAACCCGCGCTGCTCTCCAGCGGTATAAGCGCCCACTCTCGGATCATGACCCGCTTGGCGGTCATACTTTTCCTGCTGCTTTTCGCGCTCCCTGCCTCTCCCCAGGGTGGCGATCAGCAGGTGCGCGCCAAGGCCGACCAACTGTTCAACGAACAGCGGTTCGCCGAGGCCATGCCCCTGTACTCACAGCTCGTCAGTCTCTCTCCGGCCGACCGTGTGCTCAACTACCGGTTCGGTGCCTGCCTCCTCTTCAGCGGCGAGGACAAGGAGAAGGCCATCGCACCGCTCAAGTTCGCCACCGGCGATCCCGGCATCCCCGCCGAGGCCTGGTATTGGCTGGGCCGCGCGTACCATTTGAACTACCGCTTCAAGGAGGCCCAGCAGGCCTACCAGCGCTTCGTGGGCACCGGCGACAAGAAAGCCCTGGAGAAATGGCCGGTCACCGCGCTGGAGAAGCAATGCCGCAACGGCGAGAAGCTGCTGAGCAACCTGAAGGAGATCGACGTGCGCAACAAGGTGGAGGTGGACGCCGCCGAGTTCTTCCGCTTCTACGACCTGAGCGACATCGGCGGGAAGGTCGTGGTGACCCCCGATGAGCTGCGCACGTCGCTGGACAGGAAGAACAAGCACCGCGGCCTGATCCACATCCCCGCCAATGGCGGCCCGATCTATTTCAGCAGTTACGGCAAGGACGGGAAGACGGGCATCGACATCTATCGCACCGAACTGCTGCCCACCGGATCGTTCGCCACCCCGGTGAAGCTCGGCGGATACATCAACACCGACGAGGATGATGACCACCCCTTCATGCACCCCGATGGCCGCACCTTCTACTTCAGCAGCAAGGGCCATAACAGCATGGGGGGCTACGATGTGTTCCGCGCCGTCTACGACAAGGGCCTCGACACCTTCGGTCGTCCGGAGAACCTGGACTTCGCGGTGAACACCCCCGACGATGACATCTTCTACCTGACCGATCCCGAGCACAAGGAGGCCTGTTTCGCCAGCGGACGCAACAGCAGGCAGGGGCAGCTCCATGTTTACCGTGTCTCCACGCGCCAGCAGCCGCTGATCCTCACCGTGATCAAGGGCACCTTCGCCAGCGACTTCGACAAGGAGGACCGCAAGGCGCGGATCATGGTGTACGACGCGCTCACGGGTGAACAGGCCGCCGATGTGCGCACCGACATCAACGGCGGCTATGTGCTCTCGCTGCCCCGCAGCGGCCGCTACCGCTATGCCGTGGAATGCGGCGCGAAAGGACTGACCCACGGTGGCATGGTGGAAGTGCCCAAGAGCGATGTCCCCCGGGCATACCGGCAGGAACTCGTGTTGCAGAACGACGCGGGCAACGAGAAGCTCGTGATCCGCAACTACTTCGATCAGCCGTTGGACGATGATCTGGTGGCCCTGGCCCTGGACGAGATCAAGCGCCGCGCAAGGCTGGACGTTACGCCACCGGGCACCGTGGTGGCCGAACAGCCCGCCGAGGAGCATGACCGCGACATCATGACGCGCGCCGGCTTCACCGGCGATATCGATGAGGAGACGGCCATGCGTCTGGCCCGCGAGGACGCCCAGGAGCTGGAGCAGGCCGCGGTGGCGCAGAAAGCGGCGGCCGATGAAGCCTATGCGATCGCGCTGAGCGCGGTGGGAGAGGCCGAGCAATTGGCGCGTGAAGCCGAGGCGATCGTGGCTTCGGCGGCCGGGCTGCATGGGACCGAACGCGATGAGCGCATGACCCAGGCAGCGCGCCTGCACCAACGGTCGCGCGAAGCGCACCTGCGTGCACGTGCCGCGTACCGCACAGCACAGGACCTGGAACTGGCCTCGGCCTCCACCACGCGTCGCTCGGTGCATGCCAGCAAACTGGCCAACGACCTGCAGGCCAGCCTGACCGGTGCCGACAAGGAGAAGGCCATGCCGTACCTGGAGACCCTGCGCGAACGGCTGGCCGAGAAGGCGCGCCCCGATCCGGTGAACGATCCGGCCGAGAAGGCGCGGGCCGCCCTCGCCGCGCACGAACAGCAGGCCAGCAGGACACTGGCGAGGGCCAGCGCGGCCAGCAACGAACAGTCCGAGCTCATCGATCGGATCAACCGCCTCAGGCGTGAGCAGGAGACCGCCAGGGGCGCGAAGAAGGAGGAATTGGCACGCACCATCGCCACTTACGAGGAACAGCTCGGGCACCTGCGTACCGAAAGTGCCGCCGTGATGGCCGCAGCCCGTGAGGAGGAGGACCAAACGGCGGTGTTGCGCGGCCAGGCCTCGCTCACCAGCCACCTCACCCGCAGCGGCATCACCCTTTCGGGCAAGCGGCCCACCGACAACGAGGTGGCCACCATCGCCAAGCGGATCGGTACGGCCGGCGACCGTATCGCCAATGTGGCGATCGACGAACGCTACAGCCGCATGATCGCCACCACCCCGGCCGAGATGGAGGCACATACCTTCGCCTGGGACCTTGTGACGGCCGCCGGTGCCACGACCACTGGTCGTGAGGCCACGCGCACGGTTGACAGGAACAGCACCGGCTCGACCACCGATCGCATGGACGGGGTGCGTACCGACGTGCAAACCTCCGACCTGACCTACCAACCGGGCGATCGACCCGCGCGTCCGGAGGATGGCTTGGGGCTTGCGGGAAGGCCTGACGGCACCGAGGGAGCGAACACTTCGGGCACACAGGGGGCGACCTCCGGCACCATGGCCACGACCGAACAACGGCGTGCGAACGATCCGGTGCGGTCAACGGGAAGTGGTACGGAACGGACCGACGCATCGGACAGTGCCTCCAATGAAACAGATGGTGGCGCATCGGGATCGCAGGCGGCGAACACAACGGGTTCGTCAACTGCTGGCACGACGACCATTCCGACACCTGAACAGGTGCGCAACGACGACGACCCGGCATCGGCCTCGGATCGGACGCCGTCCCGTGCTCCTGCCGATGGATCGGACGATCCGGAGATGGCCCGTTTCGTCATGGAGAACGAACTCGCCGAGCTGCACCAACTGCGGCAGGCGGCACGCGACCACGCCCGTCGCGACAGCCTCGACCGGCGCATCGATACGCTCACCAAAGCCTTGCAGGACCTGTCCACGAGCAGTGCGGAGGAGCTTCTGGCCGGGGAGGGCCTCTTGTCCGAGGAGGACCAAGCCTTGCTCGAACAGGCCCATGCTTCCGACATGGCGCGCATCCCGCTGCCCATCGAGGACCATTGGAAGGACGAGGCCATCGTGGCGCGTTTGTACCACTTGTATCCCGAAGAGGAGCAGAAGCTGCAAGGCGAGCGCGATGCCGATGCACGTGCCGCGGGCCTGCATGCGCTTGAGCTCGCCCTGGCCGATAGCCTGCGCGGAGAAATGGTCCGGCAGCTCGCGATCCTCGAGCTCGATCCGGGCCAGGCCGCACGCGTGCTGCCCCGGGTGGACCGACTTCGCCGTTTGCGTGCCGCCAGCCTCGACCGCGCCGATGGCTACCTGAACGAACGTCGCGCCGAACTGGACGGGCTGGCCGAGGAATCTTCCACGACCGAGGGGGCTTCCACTGCCGAAAGGTCCTCCACGGCCCAGGAGGGCGGTGCGTCGGTCGCCATGGCCCCCGAGGTCGTGGAGCGCATCAACGACCACTTCGTGGCGATCCCGCAGGATGACCGGGCCGTGTACAGCAGCGAGGTGCAGCACCGGTCCAGCAAGGTGCTCGATGCGGTGGCCTTCAAGAACGCCGACCTCGACCGCATCGCACAACTGCAGGCGCGTATCGATTCGCTCAACGAGGAGATGAAGGCCCATTCCGGCGGACGCGAGTACGAACGCCTGGAGAAGCAGGCCTACCGCCTCACCGACGAGAAGTTCATCATCCTTGCCGATATGGGACAGCGCAGCGCCTTCCTCACCGGCGAGGAACGCAGGGTGGCCGAGGACAGCCTGAAGCAGTTGGAGAAGCGGGTGGGCCGCTTGGGGCTGTCGCCCTCCGACCCGCTGCTCGTGATGGCGCAGGAGTTCCGCAACAGCGCCAACGCGCGCTTCAACGCGGCACAGCAGGATCGCAAGCGCGCCGACCGCATCGACGACATCGTGGAGCGCGACAAGCTCTACCGCAAGGCCTTCACCGCCGAACTGGAGGCGCTGCGCGAGCTCGACAAGGCCCTCACCGTGCAGAACTACCTGCTCGACGAACGCCATACGCCGGGCGAGGCGTTGACCTATTACACCGTGGCGGCCCGTGTGCTGGGTCTGCCTGAAGAGGCCACAACGCCGCTGGTGGCCGATGTGCCCGTGGAACGCGATGGCGCGCGTGAGGAGATCGTGGTACCCCCGACAACGGAGGCGACCACCGAGCGCGATGAAGACCCGGTGGTCGAGGTCGTTCCGCAGCGTACCGATGAAGTGGGCGAAGAGACCGTGCAGCCTGGGGTGACGACCGACAACGCTGCCGTTGACGAGGAGCACGTGGCTGATGCGCACACCAACGATGCGGCCGGCACCACCGCCGCGCGCTCCGACGAGGCCGATCCTGCGGCCCATGTCGCGGCGCGCAAGGAGGCCATGGCCTATATCGAGCGCATGGAATCGCGTCTGCCGCCCGAGGCCCGGCGCCCGGCCGTGCTGTACGGTGCCTTCCTCGACAACGAGGCACCCGCGCTTGCGCTGCAACCCCTGCCCGTGGTGGACGAACCCGCATGGGGCCATGTCGAAGCCCGCGGCAAGGCGGTTGAGGCCGCCGACCTCGAGGCCCGTGCCCTGGCAGCGCGCGCCCTAGCCGATGCCCAACTCGACAGCGCGACCACGGCCAAGCGCCGCGACCGCGATCGCCTGATGCGTGAGTCGACCCGCAACCGACAACTGGCCGACTCGCTCCACGCAGCATCGGTGCTGGCCCATGACGCTGCCGTACGGATCGAGTCGGAGCACCGTGCCGCCGAAACGGCTCGTCAGGACCGCGAGCGTCTGGTGAAGTACTACTACCTCACGGCCGAGGATATGCGGATGGTGGAACAGGACGGCGACCGCAGTCGCTACTTCGCCGCCCGCGCCCGTGCCTTGGAGCAGCACGAGCACGCCGCCGCCGCCACCGCCGCCGCCACCAGCAATGGCGATCTGGGGCGCGTGCTCGCCGGCGAGGCCGCCACCGCCCGTCGAGGGGCCGCTGCGGGTGCCGAGGAGCGTGCCCGGGTGATCGAGCAGCGCTCGCAGGTGCTGCTGGCCCGCGCCGACTCGCTCAGGGAGGTGGCCGCCCGCCTGAAGGCCGCCGCCACGCTGAACGAAAGCCAGGCCGCCGTGATGCTGCAGGGCATGGACCCCGCCAAGGCCACCGAGCTGATGGCGATGGAAATGCGCACGCGCCGCACCGAGGAATTGCTCGCACGCACCACCCCGGCCCCTGAACGTGTACCCGCACCCGCACAAGCGGACGCACGGCCCACCACGACGACGATCCCGCCCAGCACGCCGGTTCCGGCCAGGGAGCGCATCGTGATCCCCGATGTGCTCACCGGCGACATCTTCGAAATGCGTCCCGCCAGCGAGCGTCGCCCGATGGAGGTGCCGATCGATGCGCCCATGCCGTCGGGCATCGTGTTCAAGGTGCAGGTGGGCGCGTTCCGCAATGAAGTGCCGGCCGATGCCTTCAGCGACATGACCCCGCTCACCGGCGAGACCACCTCGTCGGGTCTGATCCGATACACCGCCGGGATGTTCACGGGCATCGAGGGCGCGCAGCGTGCCCAGCAACTGGTGCGCGAGCGCGGCTACCGCGATGCCTTCGTGGTGGCCTATCGCGATGGCAAGCGCATACCGGTGTCGGAGGCGGTGCGGGCTTCGGCCATCGCTGCTGCGACCACCATGCCGACCACGACCGAGCCGACAACAACGCCTGCGACCACACCGACGGATGCTGCACAACGTGCCGCCACCACGACCGATGTCGTTACGGTTCCGCCGACCACTGAGCGCAGCCCGGTGGAGGTGCGTCAACCGGTGGTGGTGCCCACCACGACCGCTCCGGAAGGGGTGCCCGACAGCGTGTTGCTGGCCCGCTACCCCGCTACGGCCGAAGAGGTGATCGCACGCTTCGAGCCTGCGCCGGAAGCCGCGAGCTACTACAACGTGCCCGGCGCCGCACCGGCCACCCAGGTGGAGACCGTGCGTGGCCTGTTCTTCACCGTACAGGTGGGTGTGTACAGCCGTCCTGTCGCCTTGGACAAGCTCTTCAACATCACGCCGCTCAACAGCGAACGTCTGCCCAACGGCACCATCCGCTACACCACGGGCACTTATGGCGACACCGAGGCCGCTGCCCAGCGCCGCGACGAAGCCGTCCGCCGCGGGGTGAAGGACGCCTTCATCACCGCCTACCTCAACGGTCAGCGGCTCCCCGTGCGCGAGGCCAATGCGTTGTTGAACAAGTTCGGCCCATCGATCCTGGCGAAGCCGTAGAGGGGCGAGTGAATGGGAATTGGCGAATGGCGCATGGGAAGCGCGGCGGTGTGAAGGGCGAGGTCTGAAAGTCGACCCGCGCGTTGATCCTCCGGGGCGGCCGTGTGCTCCCATTCGCCATCCTCTCGCCAACCCGCATTTCTTGTCCCAGTTCAATGTCCCGCCCCTGACCGTACCCTCATTTTTGCATCGTTGAAAAGCCAACGGTCATGGATCGCAAGGAATTCCTCCGCAAAGGCCTGCTCGGTACCGGCATGCTGGCAGCCAGCCCGATGCTCGCCCGCCTGGTCGAGAACGAGATCGATGAACTCCGACCCTTGGACGTTGTGGGCTTCAACCATCTACCCTCGGAAATACCACGCATCATGGCAAGCACCGTCCTGCATAAGGCCGCCACACGAGGCGCCGCCGACCACGGCTGGCTCAAGGCCCGACACACCTTCAGCTTCGCCAACTACTACGATCCGAACCGCATGCACTTCGGTGTGCTGCGCGTGCTCAACGACGACCGCATCGCCCCCGGCCGCGGCTTCGCCACGCACCCGCACGACAACATGGAGATCATCACCATCCCGCTCAACGGCACCGTGGAGCACAAGGACAGCATGGGCAACAGCGGCACCATCACCGCCGGCGAGGTGCAGGTGATGAGCGCCGGCACAGGCATCACCCACAGCGAATTCAACCACCGGCACGATGAGGAGCTGCGCCTGCTGCAGATTTGGCTCTTCCCCAACAAGCGCAACGTCACACCCCGCTATGACCAGATGCGCTTCGAGGTGAAGGACCGCCGCAACAAGCTCCAGCAGATCCTCTCGCCCGACCCCGATGATCCCGGTGTGTGGATCCACCAGAACGCCTGGTTCCACATGGGCGCCTTCGACAAGGGTTTCACCACCGACTACGCGCTGAAGGACAAGCGCAACGGAGTGTACGCCTTCGTGATCAAGGGCGACGTCACCGTCAACGGCACGGCCCTGAACGAGCGCGATGGCCTGGGCATCTGGGACGTGGATAAGCTCGCCATCCAAGCCGACAGCCAGGACGCTGAACTGCTCCTGATGGAAGTGCCCATGCAGTTGTCCTAAAGGATGCGGTCCAAGGTCGGGTAGCAACGGCCTTGGACCTTTCCTTTGCACCATGCAACTGTTCCGCAACTTCAAGTCCGTCACCAAGACCGCCTACGGCCGCGGCTCCTTCAGCAAGCTCGGCGAGATCCTCGAGCCCCAGCGCCACAACGGGGAGGGGTACATGGTCTTCCTGGTGGACCACTACTTCCAAGGCAACGAAGCCTTCAAGGCGCGCCTTCCGATCTTGCCCGGCGATGAGCTGATCTACTGCAGCACCGCCAAGGAACCCACCACGGACCAGATCGATGGTCTGCGCGACGACCTGCTGGCGCGGCGCGGCCTCCCCGCCGGCCTCATCGGCATCGGTGGCGGCAACGTGATGGACGTGGCCAAGGCCCTCTCGCTCATGCTCACCAACACCGGCAACAGCGTGCAGTACCAGGGCCTCAACCTCATCCAGAAGCCCGGCATTTACCATTGCGGCGTGCCCACCATCAGCGGCACCGGCGCCGAGGTGAGCATGACCGCCGTGCTCACCGGCCCCGTGAAGAAGCTCGGCCTGAAGTGCGACTGGACCGTGTTCGACCAGATCGTGCTCGACCCCGACCTCATCGCCACCGTGCCCGACGACCAGTGGTTCTACACCGGCATGGACACCTACATCCACAGCGTGGAGGCCATCACCGGCACCAAGAAGAACACCTTCGCCGAGGCGTACAGCGAGAAGGCCCTGGAGATGTGCCGCCGCGTCTTCCTGGAACTGGACCGCAAGGACCCCAAGAGCGACGAGCTGCTGATGGTGGCCAGCTACATGGGCGGCCTCAGCCTCACGTACAGCGAAGTGGGCGTGTGCCACGCGCTGAGCTATGGCCTGGGCAAGGTGCTGGAGATGCACCACTGCTTCGCCAACTGTGTGGCCTTCAACCAGCTGGAGGACGTGTACGGCGCGTACGTGCAGGAATTCAAGCACATGGTGGAGCAGCGCGGCATCACGCTTCCGCAGAACCTCGCCAAGGACTGGAGCGAGGAGACCATCGATGCCATGGCCGAGGTGGCCTACAACCTGCCCCACATGTGGGACCACGCCTTCGGGCCCGATTGGCAGCAGGTGCTGGACCGCGAGCGGATCAAGGGGTGGTACAGGAGGATGTGAGGCTCACATACAACGACCGCATGATCGATCACGGGCATGGGCGGGAATTAGATCCCGCCTTCAAGGCCGCAGCGGTTGCTAACGGCAGACCGCAACTGAAGTGTGGGGACACCCGAGGGCTTAA
>Ga0182792_1001085_pt1 | contig 23268 bp, 19 predicted proteins | sample Passage237B_FD_130497 | JGI IMG/M metagenome (GOLD analysis project Ga0182792, IMG submission 130497) | Cellulose adapted compost microbial communities from Newby Island Compost Facility, Milpitas, CA, USA - Passage2 37B (version 2) (version 2) ...
TACGTACATAAATAGAACAGGACTCCGCAATGGGAGATAAACGTAACTACGCCGCCCTCGATTGGGTGATTGGCGAAATCGGCGAAACCCTCAAGGACGCGCGACAGTCTTTGGAGGCCTACGTTGAGGACCCTCGCGATACGGCGCGGATACGTTTCTGCCTGACTCACATTCACCAAGTGCACGGCTCGCTGCAAATGGTGCAATTCCACGGGGCTTCACTCTTCGCAGAAGAGATGGAAGCCTTAGCCGAAGCGTTGATGCACGGCCAGGTCACCAATGAAAAAGAAGCTCAGGAAGCGCTGATGCGCTCCCTGTTGCAGTTACCTCTGTATCTTGATCAAGTCAAAGTCCACCACGACGACCACCCCAGCGTGGTACTACCTCTGCTCAACGATTTGCGCGCGGTGCGCAAGCAGAGCTATTTGAGTGAGACCAATCTGTTCAGTCCGGATCTGTCCAGCCTCGCCGAGATTCGCGGTGAGCGCCATCCGATCCTGCAGGACAAAGCCAAACTGCGCGAAGTCTTCAAAAAGCTGCGCGAAATGTATCAATACGCCGCCGCCAGCGTACTGCGCGGGGTGAAGATCGACGAAAACCTCACCTATCTCGACAAGGTGCTGGTGCGTGCCGAAGGCGTCAGCCGCGGCACGGCTGCCCATCCTTTGTGGCAGGCAGCAGCTGCACTTTTGGAAGCTCTGGTGCGCGACGATGTGGAATTGAGTATTGCGGTGCGCGGACTGCTGCGTCAGCTCGCGCGTGAATTGCGCGTGCTGGAGGAACACGGCGTCGCTGCGCTGGATGCGCCGCCGAAGGAGGGCCTGCTGCGCAACCTGTTGTACTACGTCGCCCAGGCGGAAGACGGCGGCTCGCGGGTCGCTGAGGTCAAACAGCGCTACGGTCTGGACGGCGCCTTGCTCGGCGGAACCTCCACCCGCGCGCAAATGCGCAAAGGTCTTATTTCTCCCCCCGAACCCGACGCCATCCGTGCTGTGGTGGTGGCCCTGCAGGATGAACTCAACACCTGCAAACACCTGTTGGACTTGGCTCTGTCCGGCCAGGGCGGTTTGAGCGACCTGGAAGAAATGCTGCCGATCATCAAACGCATTGGCGATACCCTGGCGGTGCTCGGTATTGGCGAAATGCGCAAGCAGTGCATGCAGCAGTACGACGCATTGGCGCGTATCCGCAGTGCGGGCAAATTCGGCGACAGCGAGCTGATTGATATCGCCAACGGCCTTGCCACCCTGGAAAACCGTTTGGAAGCCATCGCCAAAGGCGCGGGCAAAACGACCGATTACGCCAACCTCGACGAGCGCGAGGTGGAAATCGACGCGGCCAAACACGCGGTGTTGGTGGAATGCCGCGCGGGCATGGAGACGGTCAAGGAAACCATCGTCGAAGCCATGTCCAATCAATGGAACACCAGCAACTTGCCGCGCGCGGTGGAGACGCTTCACCACGTCCAGGGCGGTCTGCTGATGGTACCGCTGCCGCGCCCGGCGGCGATTGCCGAAGCCTGCAGTGTTTATATCCGCGATCAGCTGTCCCACCGCCCAGCACTGCCGGGCCGGGAGCTTCAAGCGCTGGCAGAAGCCATCGCCAGTATCGACTATTTCCTCGAGCGCCTGATCGGCGGTCACGGCGACGATCTGGATATGTATCTGGATTTGGCCGAAGAGGCGCTCGCCCAGTTGGGTCATTCCGTCAACGGTAAACCACTGCCGGAACCGACTGCGACAGTGGCGCGCGAACCGGCTCCTGCACCAGAGGTCGCGCCCACCCCTGTGGCGGCTCCAGCAGAAGAAAGCATTGTCGAAGACCAAGCGGAAGAGGAGCCAGCCGCTGCGGTGGCGCCGCCGCTGGTTGCCGAAGGTTTGGTAACGGCGGAAGAGCTTGAAGAAGACAACGAAAGTGATATCGATGATGAGATCATCGATATCTTTATCGAAGAGGCGGCTGACGTTCTGGCCACGTTGGAAGAGTACGTACCGCGCTGGGCCGACAATCTCGGCGACGAAGACGCCATGGTCACAGTGCGGCGCGCCTTTCACACGCTCAAAGGCAGCGGTCGTATGGTGGATGCCCAGGACATAGGTGAACTCGCCTGGGCAGTGGAAAACATGCTCAACCGAGTACTGGATCGTACCGTCCCGGCTCAACCCGCTCATATTCATTTGATTGAGCGCGTTTTGAAGGTTGTGCCGGCATTGATCGACGCCTTCAAAAACCGCCGTCCGCACCCGGACCCGGTTCGCTGTCAGCAGTACATCGATTGGGCGCAAGAGATGGCTCAGGGCCGCTTCCCTGCAGCTTTGGATTCCTCCAGCCAGTACCAGGATTTCACTCCGGAAGCTCCAACCGTCGAGCCCGAGCCGGAACAGGAAGCGGTGCTTCAAGAAGAAAACGAAGACCAGGTTTTGTGGGAGATCTTTGCGTCCGAAGCGACCACTCACTTGGCGGTGGTGGACGAATATATTGCGGATATGATCACTGCTGCGCCTTTGTACACGCCGCCGACCGATCAACTGCAACGCGCTTTGCACACCCTGAAAGGCAGCGCTCATATGGCGGGTGTGGCTCCGGTTGCGGCCATAATGGCGCCGCTGGAAAACTTCATCAAAGAATTGCGCAGCTACCAGATCCGTATCGACGACGACATTTTGCAGTTATTGCAGGATGCGGCGGCTTATACCCGCGAAGGTCTGGAATGCATCTACGGCCACCGCCCGGTGGTGTTGCCGAAGCAAGAACAATTTGTCGCCCGGGTGCAGGAGCTTTATGAGCTGCACTTGGCGCCGTTGATCCACCTGAAAGAGAGCAGCGGAGGGGAAAACAAAACCGTCGACCCGCGCATGCTCGCCATTTTTATGGCCGAGGAAATGCGCCTGTTGTTGGACGCCGATCTGCTGCTGGCGCGCTGGCGCAATGAGCCAGAGGCTATCAACAATGAATTGCCGCCGCTGCTGAATGAATTGCGCACCCTGAGCGAAGGTGCGCGGCAGGCGAATCTGCCAGCTGTCAGTCTGCTTGCTGAACAGCTCCAGGCTGCACATCAGGCGGTGCTCGATGGACGTTTGCCGCGTGACGACAACTTCTTCGATGTCACCATTGCCGCGCATGAAAAACTGCTCGATATGGTGGACCAGATCGCCGCTGGCCAGACGATCCAGCCATTGTCCGCCGAACTGCAGAGCCGTTTGGATGCGTTAGCCGCACCTGCTGAACTTGCCGAAGCAGAAGAGACCGTCGCTGAAGAGTTGACTCCCGCGGCGGAAATAACGGCTGGCGAAACCACGCCGGAAGAACCCTGGCTGGCACAGGAAACCCTGTTGACCGACACCCTCGCCGAACAGCCTGAAGTGCTGGCAGAAGCAGACGTGCCAGCGGATGAAGCTCAGGTCGAAGAGGAATCTCAGGCGGAAGAGCAAGAATCAGCGGAAGCCGGCTGGATCGGCGAAGAGCTGCCGAGCTCCGAGCTGCTGTTCGATAACCAATTTGCTGCTACCGACGAAATTGCAACAGACGCCGATGTTGCGGCAGTGGAAGAAACCCTGCTGGAAGAAAACACGCCGCTGGATGAAGAAGAGCTGATCTACTTCTCTGAAGAAAGCAGTGAAGGTGAGCTCACTGCTGGCGACTTCCTGATTGCGGATGAAGAATCCGCGGATGCTGGCGAGTTTGATGGCCTGTCCTTTGATGCTGAAGCAACCGAGGAGGAATTGGTCAGTGCGGATGCACCTCTATTAGAGGAGGAAGCATTCGCCGCTAATGATCATTGGTCAGCCAGTGAAGGGTTGGTTGCAGAAGCCAATTTGGCTGACGATTCTGCACAAATTGCAATTTTAACCAACGAAATCCCCGACGATTCCAATCTGTCGGCGGAAGATTTCGTGATGGACGAAGAAGAGTTCTTGTTGGCGGAGCAGGAGATCTCTGCCGAGCAGCCGCTTTTTGCTGGAGAAGAGCAGACGCCGTCTGATCTCTATGTGCCGGTGGAAGACGATGCATTTGCAGACGAACCGGCGGAGGAGCAGGATCTTCAGTCAGTCGAAGAAGACGCTGTCGTTTTGCAAGAGGAAGAGCCAGTCGTTCTGGAGGATGTGGTAGAGCCAGAGCTGATCGCAGAAGCGCAGGCAGATGCGGAGCAACAGGTGGACGAACCTGCTGCCGAAGAAGTTTTTGAACCGGTTGAATCTCTACAGGTGCTGCAAACCGCAGCAGATGTGGAACCACCGCCGGTGACTGTGGTGCAGCCAGCGGCATTTGCCCCAAGTACGCTGGATACCGCTTATATCGACGAAGCGGACTTCGATCCGGATATTCTGGAAATCTTCCTCGACGAAGCTTTTGAGCTGATCGAGGAGATGGACGAAGCGATCCACGATTGGGAATCCAATTGGGATAACCGCGACGCTCCGGACACTATGAAGCGTGCGCTGCACACCCTGAAGGGTGGTGCGCGCTTGGCAGGCCTGAAAAACTTGGGCGAGCTCGCGCACGACTATGAATCCTTCTTGATTGTCTCAAGCGACCCATCGAGCGATCCCACCTATTTCCAAAAATTGTTGGCCTATCAAGATCAAGTGCTCAACGGCGTGCGCGCTGTAAAAGCGCGGCTTGATGGTGAGCCGCCACCGGAGCCGATCAAGACCTCTGCCGCCGTGCCGCCGCCAGTCAAAGCACCTGTAGCAGCAGAACCAGTTGCGCCGTCCGCTGCCGTGGAAGCAGCACCAGTCACGGAGGAAGTGCCCAGCGCGCCTGTTGCTAAGGCGGTCAGCCCGGTGGATGAGGGCGACGACCTGGATGACCACTTTATGGCCCCGGCGCCGCGCGGACCAGCCATGCCGCAAACGACCAAACGCCAGGGTTCGCAGGAGATGATCAAGGTCTCCGCGGACCTGCTGGAAGAATTGGTCAACCTCGCAGGCGAAACCTCTATCAGCCGCGGCCGCCTGGAACAGCAGATCAGCGATTTGAGCGGTGCGGTGGACGAAGTGGATGGCACCTTGCGCCGTTTGCACGAACAATTGCGCCGTCTCGATATCGAAACCGAAGCCCAGGTTCTATTCCGCCAGGAAAAAATGGCGAGCCACGAAGGTTTCGACCCGCTGGAGATGGACCGCTACTCCCAGTTGCAGCAGTTGACCCGCTCGCTGATGGAGTCGGCGTCCGACTTGGTGGACTTGAAAGCGACTCTGAGCGAAAAGATCCGCGATGCCGAAACCCTGCTGTTGCAGCAGTCGCGCATCAACTCTGCGTTGCAGGAAGGTCTGATGCGCTCGCGCATGGTGCCTTTCTCCCGCCTTGTACCGCGCCTGCGCCGTATAGTTCGGCAGGTGTCCGGTGAGCTCGGCAAACACGTCAATTTCGAGCTGGATAACGTCGAAGGTGAAATGGATCGCTCGGTACTCGAGCGTATGGTCGCGCCTTTGGAGCATATGCTGCGCAACGCGGTCGACCACGGTATCGAAACGCCGACCGACCGCATAGCGGCAGGCAAACCCGAAACAGGTCGTATTCTGCTCAGCCTCGCCCGCGAGGGTGGCGATATTCTGTTGCGTCTGGCGGACGACGGTCGCGGTATCAACTTGGCGCGAGTGCGCGCCAAGGCGATTGAACGCGGCCTGATGACTGCGGATGCCAATCTCAGCGATCACGAAGTCATGCAGTTTATTCTGCAGGCGGGCTTCAGTACGGCGGAAAACGTCACCCATATTTCCGGCCGTGGCGTCGGTATGGACGTGGTAGCGGCGGAGATCAAGCAGCTCGGCGGCACCATCGTCATAGACTCCAAGATGGGCGTCGGCACCCAGTTCACTGTGCGCCTGCCGTTCACCGTATCGGTCAACCGCGCGTTGATGGTACAGCTGGGCAATGAGACCTACGCCATTCCTCTCAACACCATCGAAGGTATCGTACGGGTCAGCCCGTTCGAGCTCGAACACTATTACAGCCATCCCGAAGCGCGCTTCGAGTACGCCGGGGAGAATTATCAGGTGCGTTATCTGGCTACCATGCTGGATCGCGACTATTTGCCGAATCTGGAAGGCCAGGTCTTACCTCTGCCTGTCATATTGGTGCGCACGGCGCAGCACACTATGGCGTTGCAAGTGGATGGTCTGCAGGGCAGCCGCGAAATCGTGGTGAAGAGCCTGGGTCCACAGTTCGCCGCGGTGCAAGGTTTGTCCGGGGCTACCGTGATGGGCGACGGTTCTGTGGTGGTGATTCTCGATCCTCACGCCCTGGTGCGGCGCGAAGTCGCGCTCAGCAGTTTGCCTGCTCCGGCAAAACCCCAGGCTTATTTGCCGCAGACCGAACCGTCGCAGCGAACCATTATGGTGGTGGACGACTCGGTGACTGTGCGCAAGGTGATGACCCGCTTCCTCGAACGCGAAGGCTTCAACGTCATTACGGCGAAAGATGGTGTGGATGCACTGCAGGTGCTGCAGGAAGAAATCCCGGACTTGATGCTGCTCGATATCGAGATGCCGCGTATGGACGGTTTCGAGGTGGCGAAGAACGTGCGCTCAACCAGCCGTTTGCGCCATTTGCCGATCATCATGATTACTTCACGCACTGGCGACAAACACCGGCAGCACGCGCTCAATATCGGGGTTAACGAATATCTCGGCAAACCTTATCAGGAAGAAGTGCTGCTCAAGACCATGGAATCGCTTCTCAACAAGCAGCCTAAGAAGGCGTGACCTACAAGCGTCCGGGTCGCCGGTTGATATGAGAAGCGCGTGATGATGAACAACGGTCTGGCGATAGGAGTGATCGCAGCCTCGATCAAGCAAGTGAGCGAGCTGGGCCGTTTGGTAAAAGGTGCGGGCTATAACGTGGCCGCTTCGGTGGAGATCAAACCCGGTTTAACCACGCCTCTGCCGCAGGTGGATGTCTGGGTTGCCAACCTGGATCTGCACGATCCGAGTGTGCGCAGCGTGATGGACTATCTCGATCTCGATGGTCCGCCGGTCATATATGAAGACGATCTGCAGATCGTTCCCCCGCCGACTAAAGCGGTGGATGAAAAGCCGTTGTTGCCCGCGGAAATCCGCCAGCAGAAAGAGCGGCGCCTAGCGTTGAAGCTGCGCCAGTTGGTGCGCGATTCGGCCGCAGAGACTCGCCGTCGCGCCAAAAAGGTCTGGGTGTTGGCCGCCTCAACGGGCGGACCGGAAGCCGTAGCGGAATTTCTCGCCGGTTTGCCGGATGAACTGGAAGGCGTGGCGTTGCTGTATGTTCAGCACATCGAACACCAGGCGATGAGCAACCTGCAAAAGGTCGTGACCCGCCACTGCGGTTGGGCTGTGGAAACCACGGAAGAAGCGCGGGTGATTCGCAAAAACACCGTGTATCTCATATCCCCGCAGCATCAAGTCGAATTATTGGAGGGCGGCGTTTTATCGCCTCTGCAGGAGCCTTGGGGTGGTCGCTATAGACCATCGATCGATCAGGTGATCGCCAAAGTCGCCAGGGTGTATCGCGAGCGCGGCGGGGTCATTGTGTTTACCGGAATGGGGGACGACGGCGCCAACAGCTGCACCATGATGCACCACCGCGGCGGGCAAGTGTGGATCCAAGAAGCCGCTTCCTGCACCATCGATTCCATGCCGGTAAGCGTGGCAAAAAAAGGTTGTGCCCAATTCAGTGCTACGCCGGCTGAGCTGGCGCGGCGGTTCGTCAAATTGCACCAAGAGGGATTGCGACCCCAGCAGTCGTAACGAGAGAGATGTTTTATGAGTGATCTGGAAAATCTGCCGTCCGACCCGGTGGAATGCATGATGATTCCCATTAAGGCGCAGACTTTATTGGTGCCGGTGGTCTCGGTAGCGGAAATGGCACTGGTGGCGCCGATTTTCCCGGATAACAGCGGACCTGACTGGTTTCTCGGCTATTACAGCTGGCGCAATGGCCGTGTGCCCTTGTTGAGTTTTGAAAAACTCAACGGAGAATCCGTGGCGGGCATCAACCCGAACGGGCGAATTGCGGTGTTCAACTCTACCGGCGTTGATGATGAAGTGCCGTTTATCGCCATTCCGACTCAGGGGATTCCGCGCAATATCACGGTTTCCAAAGAAGATATTCTCGGCTACAACACTGCCACCCACGTTTACGAATTGATGCATGTACGTGTGGGAGTGGAAGAACTGGTGATACCCGATATTACAGGTCTGCAAAAAGCATATTGCACCTATAAAAATACGCGCAGGTTGTAAGGCATAAGCCGCTTGTAGGGAAAATAAAAGGATCTTCGGGCATTTGCCCCTTCTGGATTTGAATTTTTATGAGGTTTTTCTCCCGCTACTGGTCGCTTTTTCCTCTGGTCAGTATCCCTTTTCTGTACCTGCCAGCGTTGCACAATCTGTGGCAGCGCTGGATGACGGAAACCGAATTTAGTCACGGATTTTTAATTCCGCTGATCAGCCTTTACATCATCTACGAACGCCGCCAGGACATCCGCACCAGTGCGGCCAACGGCAGCGTCTGGGGCGTGTGGATGATCGCATTTGCGGTGGTGTTGCTGCTGTTGGGAGAAATCAGCGCGCTATTTGCTGCGAAACAAATTTCTTTTGTGGTTCTGCTTTTGGGATTGGCTTATGCCTATCTTGGAAAAGGAGCGGGGCGCTTATTGCTGGCGCCAATTTTGATTTTATTGTTTGCCATTCCGGTTCCCTATTTTATCGAGGCCATTTTGACAGCGCGTCTGCAATTGCTGTCGTCGGAACTGGGGGTGATGTTTATCCGCTGGATGGGCATACCCGTTTTTCTCAGCGGTAATATCATCGACCTCGGCAATGTGCAATTACAGGTAGTGGAAGCGTGCAGCGGTTTGCGTTTTTTATACCCGCTGATGAGCATAGGTTTTATCCTCGCATATTTTTATCAGGCGCATTTTGTTAAGCGTCTGCTGATTTTCGCCTCCACCATTCCCATCACTATTTTGATGAACAGCTTGCGCATTGCGCTCACTGCAGTGCTGGTCGAGAAATACGGCCAAGTCGTGGTAGAAGGGTTGGTTCACGATGCGGAAGGTTGGCTCACCTTTGGCGGCTGTTTATTGCTATTACTTGCGGAAGTGTTTCTCCTGGAACGGTTGACGTCACGCCGACCTTTGCTCGAATGCGTCGGCATTGACAGTCCAAAAGTCGGCGCCGCAGTGGGGGTGGTAAATCTGCACACCCGGCCAGCGTATTGCGCGCTGATATTGCTGATTTTTTCTGGTTCTGCGTTGTACGTGTTGAGCAATATTCAGCGCACAAACGTGCCGGAAACCAATCTTGCGTTATTCCCCCATCAATTGGGAATGTGGCGCGGCCAAATGTCGATTATAGATGCTGATATCGAAAGGAAATTATCTTTCAGTGATTATTTAATGATGAATTTTCATCACCCGGACCGGATGGAGCCGATTAATTTGTATATCGCGTTTTACGCCAACCAACGCAATGGTGAATCGCCGCATTCGCCGCGAGTATGCATTCCCGGAGGTGGCTGGGAAATGGAAAACTTTGAGCGCACTTATCTAAATGGAATGCCGGTAAACCGGACTCTTATTACTCGCGAAGGACAGAAGCAATTGGTGTACTACTGGTTCGCTGAGCGCGGGATGATAGTCGCCAACGAATATTATAAAAAATGGTTGCTGCTGAAAGATTTTTTGAGCACGGGGCGTAGTGACGGATCTTTGATCCGTGTGACGATTCCCGTGGTAGACGCCAACAACTTGGCGCAGTCAGAACAAATCATTACAGAATTTATTGCCTCGGCACATCCCGTGATTCTCCAATATCTCCCGGATTCTTCTTTTAAATAGGTATTTATGGTGTCTTATTTCCGCCTAGCCCCCGTCGTTTTGCTTGCCGCTGTCATGGCGGGAACAGCATGTAAAAATAAAAACACCGCACAGGATTATCTCGAAAATGCGGATCGATTCTACCAGCAGCAAGAATTGGATAAAGCGCGCGTCGAATATCGCAATGCATTGGCTCTGGATCCCAATAGTGCGCAAGCCCATTATGGTCTTGCCAAGATTGCGCGGGAGAAGCAGGATCAGGCGGCGCTGCTTTTTCATATTGCCAAAGCGGCACAGCTCGACCCGCAAAACGCGGATTACCTATTTGAACACGGTGAGCTGGCGATTCTCACCGGCGACTTACAGGTAGCGCGCAGTGCCGAGAAAAAACTGCGCGAACTGAGTCCGGGCAGTGCACACAGCGCGCAGCTTTCTATTGCCTTGGCCATTGCGGAAGAGCGCTGGGTGGATGCGGATCAGATAGTGGATGAAAGTTTGAAGTCCTATCCTGAAAGCGCCGAATTGTGGGGACTTGCCGCAGTAAGCGCTAAAAAACAACACCGTTGGGAACGCGCGCTGTCTGCGTTGGATCGCGCTATTCAGTTGGCGAAGGACCCATTGCAATATCGATTGCTGCGCACTGAAGTCAACCAAGAGCGCGGCGATGTTGAATCGACCATTACCGATTTGACCGCACTGATTGAACAGGTGCGCTATCCGGAACCGCAAATTTTGCAATTAACAAAATTGATTTTTGAGCGGGACGGACAAGCGCCAGCAGTGGAAACTCTGGTTTCCTATATAAAACGCTTCCCCGAAGCCTATGCTTTGCAGACGCTGCATGTCGATCTGGTGAAAAACCAGGATTTGCAAAAAGCGGGGGAGTTGCTTGATCGCTATATCCAATCGGCAACCAATCCAACTGGGCTGCTTTTTTACCGCGTATATGCGGCTTTGGCTAATAATAATCTCCAGTTGGCGCGGCAGGATTTGCTCGCCATTGAAAAACGCGCGGAAAATGATGAAAAAGCCCTTTATGAAGCACGTGCATTGCTCGCTGAGCTTGCATGGTTGACGCAGGATTGGAACAGCGCCGAGTCTTATGTGGATCAGGTCCTCAGTGTTAACAGCAGCCACCAATCCGCCTTGTTGCTTAAGGCCAAATTATTGATGCAACAAAATCAGGCGGAAAAAGCGGTGGCGCACCTTAATAAGTTATTGAGCTTAAACCGCAATTCCGTCGAAGCCCTGGCAATGTTGGCCGCGCACAATCAACGGCAGGGAAAGAGTGGCGTAGCCCATGATTATTATCAGAAGGTTTTGCAGCTGGACCCCAAACATTATGACGCTATGAAATATTTAATTGCCGAGAGCTTCAGCAAGGGCCATTACGCCAATACGGATGCGCAATTGAGCAAGGCCCTGCAAGCATACCCCAATGATATTTCCTTGATGAGCATGCAATTGCAGCTGGCGGCATTGCGCAAAAATTACGGTGACGCCAATAAAATTCTCGAACAATTGCAGAAGTTGAATGCGGACTCGGCCGATATTGCCTATTTCCGTGGTTTTATTAAACAGCAACAGGGCAACCACAAAGCCGCTATGCAGGATTTTGCCGCAGCAGTCAGTGCGCGCGGAGGTTTTGACAAGGCGTTGCAGGCAATGGTGACAAGCGCTCAGCAAATACGTGATAGTGCATCATTAAAGCAATTTTTGCACAAGCATATTGTGCAATATCCTGCCGATTTAAGTGCACTTCTGTTGCATACACGTCTTGCGGATGCGAAAGAGTTGCCGCAGGCAAAAGAGAAAGTGGAGGCCGCTCTGCAGCAATATCCGGATTGGGGGGAGGGCGCGGTTTTATTAGCGGAGTTGCAGCGCAGTGCAGGCGACGAAAAAGCGGCGCTCGAATTACTCCAGACACAATATCAACGAAGTCCCAGTGCTGGAGTGGGTATTGCCTATGCCCGTTTTCTGCAGCAATCCGGGACTCCGGCAGAAATTGCGGCACTTTATGAAAATCTTTTAGCGAACTATTCCGATAATGATGTAGTGCGTAATAACTACGCGTCATTTCTGCTAGCTTCTGAAGCAGCAACAGATTGGCGCAAAGCGTTGCAATTGACCGAAGGATTCGCCAACTCAGAAAATCCGGCGCTGTTGGATACCTATGCCCAGGCAGCTTTGAAAAACCAGAATATCGAGCGCGCCATATTTACCTTTCAGAAAGCGCTATCTATTGCTGATATTCCGGACATTCAATTGCATTACGTCGAGGCACTTAAAATGGATGGAAAAAGAAAGGCGGCTCTGGATATTCTGGATAAGTTGCAAAAGCAGGCGGAAGCCTCAGGCAACAGCAGTTTATTGGAGAAAGTGATAGGGCTGAAAAATTCATTGTAGAGTTCTGACCTGATGGCTCTGTCTATTCAGAAATCAGCTAATGCTGATCCCAGCAAACGCCCCGATGTGTCTTATCGGACATTTTGTTTCTGTGAGGCCCTGAGCCAAATCCGAGATTTATGTGTGAGATGAACTGGTGATGGACAAATCACGCACAATAAAAAAGGCCCCGAAGGGCCTTTTTTATTTCTTTAATTTCAAGCCAATGCAGGGACTGCATTAATTTCTTCTGTGGTTGCTTGCTTACGCTTGCGCCACTGTTGCAAGCCGAACAAGCATGCCATGCCGATCAACATAAATTGCAACGGAGCCGGCAGAGGAACTTCTGATGGTGGCACAAATGTATAGTTGTGGATCTGACGATTTTGAATCAGCGATTTTACGGCGATAGAACCGTCAGCTGTGCCCAGATTTACCAAATCTGCGCCTATAGCCAGCAAAGAACCGCGGAAAGTATCCAGGCCTTGCAGGTTCAGATAGGTCGCATCGTAGAAGTTCCAAAGGATATTGCTGGCGCCCAGGTTGAAAGCATCGGCGTTAGCGGCAAAACCGCTGGTGAAATTAATTCCGCCAGGAGCGGTGAAGTCATAAGCCAATTGGCCCGCGCCGCCAACCAGGTGAGCGGTGGAAACGTTGATGATGACGGTTTCAGCGGAACCGGCATTCAACTCCAGACGAGCGTTTTGACGGAAAACATCAGCCGCGTTCACGGAAAACACAGCCACGCTGTCGGACCCGGAATAGTTCAAAGATACAACGTTGGGACTCGCAACAACACTGCCGTTGGCAGTCAGGTTGCTGTAGCGTTCAGAGGTATCGTAGAGCTCGCTGATAATGTTGTCGCGTTGATTTTGCAGGTCGCTCTGGTTGCCCTTGAGCAGTTTACCGCCGCCGTTGAAATTAAAGCCGGTGCCGCTCACATTACCACCGGTGACCACATTGCCTGCCTGTACATTGAACCAGCTGTTGTTGCCGGTGATATTGCCGACAACCGTCAGCGAATCCAAAGTGGGGCTTTTGGTTAGATCCAGACCGAGGTCAAGAGAATTTTTGGCGATGACGTTGCCGCCGACGAAAATCTTACCGCCGACAGAAGAGGATTGGTGCGTGTAATCCTCCGCAACGATCAGGTTGTACTCACTTAAGGGTAAAGCAAAAGCCCCTAAGCTTAATAAGCTGGTTGAGGCCGCGAATAAGGCCCTGGCAATCAATCGTTTCATATAGTCTCCGTCTTGTTGAAGTGTCCGCTATAGCCAAGGTTGGCTCTCATTGCGAAGCAGCGTGACACTTAGCACGTCTCGTGCCGGTTTGTGCCGGTTGGACCAGGGGCTTCCTATATGATTGATTTGCAAACAAAAAAATTAGACAAATGTCGCCGAAAATCTGCTGATGACAGAAAAAATGACACGGGTGTAAGAAAATTCGGCAGTGTTGCGTAGGGACTCGCTGAGAATCCCTATTAAGCTGGATTTGACGACGGTTCAATTCGGTGAAGCACCCCTGTTTTATCCAAGCGGTAGTGCGCAAAGTCCTCTGCCAGAAACAGATTACCTTGATAGTTCGCGGAGGCCTCCTGGTGCACATCCATAATGGACGGTGATTTGGTTGCATCTCGCTGATAACGCGGGCTGAAATGGGTGAGGACGAGGTTGGGAATAGCGGCATTATTGGCAAAGGAGGCGACTCTGGCGGCAGAGCTATGTCCCCAAAGCTCGCCGGATTTCCGTGCTACCTCCTCGGTATAGGTCGCCTCGTGAACCAGCACGTGACATCCAGCGCTGACGTTTGCCAACAATTCCGGCGTGTCATTGTCTCCACACACTACGATTTTTCGCGGTTCATAATCGAACAGTAAATACTCTTCTGCGCGGAGCCACTTTCCGTTTAACTCGACATCCACACCTTTTTTGATTTCTCCCCAGAGCGGACCGCGGGCAATGCCATGCGCCTGCAATTTTTCCTGATTTAGACGCGACTCCTGGCGCACCTCGGTAAAGCTGTAGGCATAAGACGGAACTCGATGAGATAAGGCCACAGAGCTGACGACATAATTGCCGATCGACTGTTCCGCTAAAGATTCTGCAGCGAGAAATTGCAATTCAAAAGGCAGATGCAAGGATGTGTGCAGCATAGTGCTGTTGAGCCATTCCTGAATTCCTGCGGGAGCCACAATTACCAGCGGCTCCTCGCGTCCACTCATGCCAGCACTGGCTAAAACTCCGGGCAGACCATAACAATGATCACCGTGAATATGGGTGATAAAAATGGCGCCGAGGCTGCGCAAAGATAAGGGCGTGCGCAAAATCTGATGCTGCGTTGCCTCGCCGCAGTCGACCAAATACCAGCTCCGGCCGGACGTTTCCAGCAATGCGAAACCTGTTACGTTGCGGAACTTGGTTGGTGTACCAGCGGATGTGCCCAAAAAAATAAATTCCATAACGGACTCGTTGCAGAAATGACTTGTGGAAATGTACTGCAATATGGGTCGATAATCACGCGGTACACAACATCCTAATCGCCCAACCCAGCAAACCTGACTAGCGGAGACACATTTATGAAAGGAAGTTGTTTATGCGGCACCGTAACCTACGAAATCGACCCGCCTTTTAAAATTTTCCAGTACTGCCACTGCCAACGCTGCCGAAAATTTACCGGCTCCGCCCACGCCTCCAATATATTCGTTCCGCCGGAAAGATTTCGTTGGTTGAGCGGTGAAGAAAAAGTAGGGCGCTTTGAAATTCCCGAGGCAAAATATTTTTCTACCTGCTTTTGCAAAAATTGTGGCTCGTCTCTGCCATGGCATGTCAAAGGCGGAAAAAATGTGGTGATACCCGCAGGTACATTAGACGACGATCCAGAAATCAGGCCACAGCAAAATATCTTCTGGGACTCCCGCGCCTGCTGGTATGTGGAATCACATGAACTGCCGAAATATAGTGAGTTGCCACCTAAAAAACACTAGTCGTAATAGCATGGGGACGCGCTCGTAGTGTCCTTAAGTCAAACGATGACGCTACGAGTGGGATGGTCTTAATTTATTTGATATGCAGTTTTAACCAGTGGTGAATATCTTCAACCACCTGTTCCGTTTTTGAAATTCCATCTGTGTTTATTAGGCCGTGATCCAAATCGGGGTAAACCACAAAGTCGAGATTGCTTTTTCCCGAAGCTTTAAGGTTTTCCACCATGGCAGTAGCATTTTCCGCTGATACAGATTTATCCTGGCCTGCTTGAATAATAAGAGTGGGGATGCGAATTGAGGTCAAGGTATTTTGCATATCGTAAGTCAACATACTGCGCCACCATTTATAACCGTGATTGCTGACCTCCAACTCAAAAAAATCTCCCATAACAATTTGCTTGGCAAATTCGCTGAAGCCGGCGATTTCTTCCTCTAGAATATCCTCCGGCGTGGTCAAACGGATATTGTGAAGTACATCATCCAGAAAATAGCGGCCGCCGGCATTGATCAGAACTGCAGCGTCTATTAAATCGGATTCTGCTGCAATCATTGCAGCTATTTGAGCGCCCTCGCTGCCTCCAAGGGCTATCACTTTTTGGTAAGCATATTTTTGCTGGACTGAATTAAGCGCCTTTTTCAGATCCGTAACTCTTTGTTCGGGATTATCGTGCTGAATATATTCTTGGGGGCAACCTGATCGCTCTGCGTCAAAAGAAGGCGGTAAATCTGCAGTGATGCCACGTTTCTCAACCAATAGTACATCTGCAGAAGGCCAGAGCTTTTCGATATGGTCTTGCAAAAATCTATCGTGCAAAACACTGTTGCAGTCGGAACCTTGTAAATAAAGCAAAAGTGTTTTGGCAGAATCAAATTTCATATAAAAGTCAATTGTAGAGCCGTCGCTTCTTGAAAGAGCGACTCTTTCTGGCAATGTTGAAGTTGTGCTGATGATGGAGCAAGAAAAAATGAAGGGGATACAGATAAGCAGGAAAGATTTCATTTGTAGTTATTCGTGTTTGTCGAGTGGTTATGGGTTTGTGTGTGGCCTTTAGAGTCCGCCTACAGATGAGCCGTCCTTTCGAGTCTAAGGCAGTAGCGGAGCTGGTAGATTGATCCAAAAGCAACAAAAAAGTTGCATTTCCGCAGTTATAATGTGAAAAGCAATTTATATATTGCTTTACTGTAGTGACAACCTTGAAAGCAATCTATATGTTGCTTTTTAGTTGGTTGGCAACTAATATGTTGCTTACAAATTGAAATGCAACATATATGTTTCCCAATGAAATCTCTTTTGCAACAGATAAAAGCGCGGCGTTTGGCCTTGAAGTTTAAGCAAAGTGATATGCCGTCCCGCATAGGCATCTCCCGCCAGCAGTACCAACTTTTGGAGTCGAAGGGAAACCCAAGGCTTGACACGCTCGAACTGATCGCCAAGGGGCTTAATAGCGAAATTCTCTTGATACCAAACGAAAAACTCGACACTGTCATAGCGATCCTTAGCGAGAAATCCGAAGAGAGCGAACAGCCTAATGAAAGCAAAAAACCTGTATCTGACGATCCATGGGATGGGTTATTAGGAGATGATCCATGAGTCAGGGAAGAGAAAATGAAGTTAACGTACTCAAACTTACGTTACATGGAAAGCTAATAGGTTACTTGACGGGATACCTTAATGGCAGAAATATACTGAGTTTTGCTCGTGAATATCGACAGGACTCGTTGCGACCAACATTGAGTTTAATCACCCATCCAAAATTTCCTCGCTCAGTTAAGTTCATGGCTGAACCACTGGTGCGTTCACAACGACTCCATCCAATACTATCGAATTTAATGCCAGAAGGATCTTTAAGAGAGTATATCGCTCACAGCTTGAAAGTTCATGTGGATAACGAGTTTCATATTTTTTCATATCTCGGCCGAGATTTACCTGGCGCATTAATGGCAGAACCTATGGACCCGGAAGAGGTTCCGAGAGCAGCGTTAAATATCAATGCTGAGGTAAACCCGGTAAAATTCGGAAAAAAAATCCTAAAAGGCGGAGAAAAAAATAGATTTTCTCTTGCCGGTGTCCAAATGAAGTTCTCCATGAAAAAAAAGGATGGGCGATATAATCTGCCCGCGGAAGGTGAGTTGGGCGACTGGATTGTGAAAACGCCGTCTACACAGCATAAAGATGTTCCGCTCAATGAATACAGCTCTATGTCACTTGCTGCGATGGTTGGTGTTAATATTCCGGATATCAAACTTGTTGCTCTGGACAAGCTTGTTAATTTACCGCCAATCAATCTTCCGCAAGAAAATTTAGCGTTTGCAATTAAACGTTTTGATAGAGAAGAAGGCAAACGGATTCATATGGAGGATTTTGCACAGGTTTTTGTTAAATATCCGCACGAAAAATATAATACAGCCAACTATGAGCAAATCGCTCGTGTTCTTTACTTATTTTCTGGTGATGGTTTGGCTGATGCGCAACAGCTTGCTAGACGGCTACTTGTGAACGTTCTACTCGCCAATGGTGATGCACATTTGAAAAACTGGAGCCTTATTTATATGGACAAAATAACTCCGCGGCTTTCACCTTCTTACGACATAGTAACCACCGGTGTTTACGTGGAAAATGAACGACAGTTTGCCCTCAATCTTGGTAAAACCAAGGATTGGTATCAAGTATCTCTACAGCATTTTCAATATTGGTCCGAACATTCTGATATTCCGTGGCGAGCCATCAGATGGCATCTGAACGATGTGATGGAAAAAGCCAGAACTTTATGGCCGGAAGCTTTAAAAAACCTGCCGATGAATGAAAACCACAAGCAGTGGCTTCGCAATCATTGGAAACGGTTGAATCTGGATTTTCGAATAGCATGAACCTCAACAAAGTAATAAATTCTGAATTTCAGACTTCGTGAGTTGAGAACACTGTCGCCCTGTTTGGCAAATTTCGCTGGGGTACGTATAAAACAATAGAAACTATTTAGTTTTCTATTTCTGAACCACGTGTACCCGTTCCATAAATGCTGCTATATCCTGCGGAATTTTGTTTTTCGCCATTTCCAGCTCTTTAGTATTGCGAGCGGAGATCGAGGATAGAAATGCGAAGGTCAAAAAATATCGATCATGAAACTCAAGGGCATAATATCTAGCGCCTTGACCTGTATCTCTACTATCCTCTGACCACGTGAATGCGGGTGCTCCGTTGACGGAGATTTCGGAGAAGTCGTTAGGTATTGATTTTATCCAACTGCCGAGTTCATCATCCGACCGATTTGGGCGCTTGCGTCGGAAATTAGTATTTAGTCCATTTTCTCCGTTATAGAATTCTTCATATAGAGAAGCGATAAAAGATTTTAGGCTAGTTAATTCAGGTTTCAAGGCGATATCGATTCTTAAATTTAGATCAGCCCTGCCTTTCATCTTGTAGTCCCACATAGCACCATCGAGCATAACCGATTCTCGCCAATGCCATAACTGAAATTTATGCTCTTCCGTTGTATCAAACGTTATTGTTCTTGGAGATTCGTTTGGATAGCGAATTCCGAAATTCATCAAGTTGGACATATTGCTAGGCATCTCATATGTAACAGTTATGCCTGGCTTTATATGCAGGATTTTAGGAATGGTCTGGTTGAAGTCCGGCCCCTGTAGGGAAGCCGGTTTGCAACCGAAAAGAGTGCTAATCAATGGCATAAGTAAAAAGACCAGAATTCTAGGTGACAATAGTGGCTGAGGTTTCACGAGTTGGCCAGCCTTTTCATATACTTTTCCACCCTTGAAGCAGACTTAGTGTCGCCCGCCAGTGTCAGAAAGTGATGATAAGCCTCAAGGCTGATAAAGGGGAGTGTATGAGGACTTTCAACGACACTGGCGGTTTCGTTGCCTTTGACCTTTTTCCAGAATTGCAAGGTACGTTTTATGGTTGCCGGGTACAGGTCATTTCTTCCTGCCAAATGAGGAACAAGGTCAAAAGGATTATCCTTGTCTGGAGCGTTTTTGCGAATTCCAACTTGACCTAAAAGCTTTTCAGTTTCCTTCTTGTTATTACCCCCCGCATGGAATACAACGGAGTTTTTATCCAAGGATTGACCGGGGTACTTTTTAATATGATGGGCGACCGCTTGTTTAAAGATAATTCCACCTTGGCTGTGCACTACCCATTTCACTGGTTGACCTTTTCTTTGGATATCGGCCAGAATCTCTGCAAGATGTTTGGCATTTTCAGTGGTAAAACCCAAGTTGTCCCTGACTGACTCGAAAAAGTCAGGTAATGCGGATTCGCTGGGATTGTGGAAGAGAGTGTAGCCTTTGATCTCATCTTGAGGGTAGGCGTGCTCAGCATGAACCCCCATTAACCAGGACGCCTTTCGCAAGTCATTGAGCATACCGTTAACTGCAGCGATCTTTGTTTTGACCTCAAGCACAGGATCTTCCAATACCCAGGTATTAGGTAGCGTAGCTACCGTATTAAGATCAACACCGGAATGGAAATTCGTAACATCGAGTTTTTTGACATGGTAAAGGCAAGCTCTCTCATCCTTTGAATTATCTTTTACACCAAACAGTGTGTCATTAAGACAGATTTCCGAAATAACCACTGCCTCAGAAGTAACTCGATATTTAATTAAAAATCTAAAAGCATTAGCATCCGCGTGCTTTGCTTTAAAAAACGCGGGACGTTGTTTATTGACGGCTCCATCTAGGGGTAAGGGAATGCTGGCGAGTTCTTCAATACTTTTACACACCTGCATCTGATCATAGCCATTGAGATTGGTAACGTATTGAAGGGGTTCAGGCTCGATATAAATTTTGCGGCCGGACTTTTTATTAAGCCAATGGCGTCTGTTGGGAAGTTGATATCGAACGGCGGTGCCAATTTTATCTTCGTGCAGAATCCTATCTGGTATGTTCACAAACGTAACTCCTTTACGGATGTGGTGGGGTCCAAGTGCTAAAAGATTAATTTATTTTTCTTGTTATTGAGGATTGGATTTTTTGTGATTAATTTCGCAAAAATAAATTGCTATGGCGCGAGAAGCTTCTGTTGGCCAGTGTTAGGGGGGTGGAAGAGTGGGCAGGCTTGCTGCACCCAACCCTCTCCCAGGGTATCCATCTGATTAGGACAAATTCCTTGACCCTCCCTTTTTTGGGGGTTCGAATCCAGTAATGGACATAGGGTTTATAGTTATTGCGTACTACACCGGCATGGTCTAAGCGGTTCTAATAGTTTCATGGTTAATAGTTAGCCGGTTCTTATATATAGATAAAATCAAAACTCGAAGTCGATAATATTTTGTTATAACAGGCAATTACCACTTAGATGCCCTATTTAAAGGCATGGTTAATATGATGATTTGGCTAGCGGATTTGCCGTTATGTGCTAGGGTGAAAAAGGTTTATAACTATTCCTCTACGCATTTAGGAACGGATATGTCAAGTGCGACCACCATCGATGATCTGCGGAAAGAGCGCGCAAGACGAGCGGATAAAATCTTTCTCTGTGTTATTGCACTCGAATTCCTCTACGCCTTAGCGCTTGCCCCTTGGTACGGGACCTGGAATGAGGTAATAACGGTCGGTGTACCTCTAGTGATCTTCAGTTTTGCCAGTTACTTCCTCTATCCCGCAACCCGTCTGTCCTCGATCTTGTTGATCTCCTTTGGGATGGTGTTTGTGATGCTGCACATTCACCAGGCGCGGGGGCTGATCGAAATGCACTTTGGGGTATTTGTGCTGATTGCCTTTATCGCGATCTATCGCGATTGGTTGCCTCTGATAGTTGCGGCGGTTCTCATTGCGGCACATCATTTGCTGTTTTGCTATTTACAGCATCACGGCGCTGGTGTTTGGTTGTTTCGCGATATGGAAGATCACTGGCTCAGAGTATTTATGCACGCGGGCTATGTGATTGGCGAAACCGTCTTCTTTTTAATCTTCACTCACGCGGCTCGTAAGGATGTGGCGGTAGGTGACGTGCTTACGGTCACCACGCAAAAAATGATGGAAAAGGAGAATGTCATCGATTTTCGGATACAGGTGGATGACAGTATCAGCGGCTTGAAACACTTCGCCAATCTTATCCAGGGCCTCAAATTGTTTTTGAGCGATGTGCAGCAAGTATCCAATAAACTGGCGGCGTCCGCTGGTGAACTCGACGAAAAACGCGAATATTTGCGTCTGCGCAGTGAATCCATGCAGAGCGATATCCACCATTTGGTGAACGCGGTGGAAACCCTGTCAAATGCTGTCCACGATATAGCTTCCAGTGCGGAATCCGCCGCTCAGGCGGTAAATGATGCCTATAGCGACGAAGCCTCTCTACGTGGGGTGGTGCAGGCAAGTCAGGAAATTAATTCGCAACTCGAGCAGGCGTCCGAGCGCATGCGCAATCTCAACAACGCCTGCCATACCATCGACAGCGTTGTGGCGGTAATTACCAGTATTGCCGAGCAGACGAACCTGCTGGCTCTTAATGCCGCCATTGAGGCTGCACGCGCTGGTGACGATGGGCGAGGATTCGCGGTGGTAGCCGATGAAGTGCGCGCACTCGCCGGTCGCACTCGCGAGTCCACCGATGAAATTGTTTCCTTGATCAAGGCACTGCAGGACGATTCGGAAAAAACCCTCAGCATGCTCGAATCCTGCCGTCGTATTTCCACGGAAACCGAACAGCGCGGCCTCGCTGTCACTCTGTCCCTCGACAAGCTCAAAACCAATTTAAGCAGCATCGCCCAGCTGAACCAGTCCATTGCGTTCGCCACCCAAGAGCAGGACCAAGTCAGCAAACGCATGACCCAAAACGCCCATCAAGTGCGCGAAGAAAATGCGGTGGTGCGCCAGGAAGTACAAACCCTAAGCGCTATTTCCGAAGAATTAATCATCCAACAAAGACGCTTGTGCGAGCGTATGCATAATTTGATATTGGATGCGGAAGTGCCTGCGAATTATCAAGGTAGGTCGGAAAAGGGATAGAATGCCTCAATGTTGCACTAGCAAGTGTTGTGAATGCGATCAGCTGCCGACCTAACCATCCAAGTCTTGATCGGGCTTTCATAAACGAGTAGAAAGCAGTATCTTGACGCGCTTTGATATGCCAACGTGCGCTTCCCACTCCCTCCATTATCTCCTATGATTCTTGTGCCAATGCTTTTGCGCTTGCTTAAAGTTGGGTTTAAACGATTACATTGCTGTTAACAATGAGTGAAATACGATTGTGTAGCCGGCTAATGAAGGCCGAATTTCTCAATGCTGGGTAGAATTGCGGGCGATGTCGTAATCGCGGGCGCAGCTGCAGCGACCTCAATTGGAGCAAATAAATACGCCAAAAAGCATGGCGGTGAATGGTACGACAAAATTATGAGCGCAATAGGGGTTATATGAACCTCTCTATTTTACTCGCCATTCCGGCAGTTTTAGCATTTTTTACATGTATTTTATTCGTGCTGTTCGGCCAGATCACTGTTCGAAAATTGAGGAAAAATCCGGAAACCAAAGACGCATTGGGAGCAGAATTTTTTAGCGGGTGGGATATTATCAACGTTGCACAGGCTGTTGCGTTTCCTAAATCTTGGAGCGATAAATTAGAGAAAGGGAGTCTAGCTTTTCTCTATGCAAATGCCAGTTTAATCCGTGCGCATACTACGAAATTTGATCGATGTTTGGGTGCTTTATTTTATTGGGTGTTTGCGATATCTGGCTCCTCTTTGATTTTCTTGGTGTTGGCCGACGCGCTCGGTTTTTCTGAATAAAAAACGAATGGACGTTTGTGGAGTATTTTGCCCGTTGTAGTAGTCAATCCAGACACTGGTGTCCACTAAGATCATTTATCCCTTCTCATCTCTTCCAGCGCAATTTACCCCGGAGTGCGCGGATACTTTCTTGTTTGCGTTGTTTGATCAAGGCGCGCAAGCCTGCTTCGACTGCTTCTTTTTTAGTTTTCAAGCCGGATGCTTTAAGAGCCTCATCCATCAATTGGCCGTCTATCACAATGTTGGTTCTCATATAACCCACCCAAACCGATGTGTATAAATGTGTGCATGTATACACATGCTGGTCGGGTTGGCTCTATTGGGCAACTCTTACTCCTTCTCCTTATGAATCCTCTCCTGCA
>Ga0182792_1001088_pt1 | contig 23255 bp, 23 predicted proteins | sample Passage237B_FD_130497 | JGI IMG/M metagenome (GOLD analysis project Ga0182792, IMG submission 130497) | Cellulose adapted compost microbial communities from Newby Island Compost Facility, Milpitas, CA, USA - Passage2 37B (version 2) (version 2) ...
AGAGAGGGAGCGGCTCACGCCCGCGCGGTGGGCGGGGCGGAAGCGCCCCCCCCGGGTTCGCGCGCGGGCGGAAGCGGGGGGCGGGGCCCCGCCGTTTCCGTTTCGAGGGGCCGATCTGTTGTGCGGCGGCGTCTGGCGGCCGGTGAAAATTCCGTATTTTCCGCATTCACCGTCACGGCGCGGTCAATGCGCCCTATTCTTGCGTGATCCGGCAATCCACGGGAGTCGTCATGGATCTCGCGAGCTACATCCGCGCCCTGCCCAAGGCCGAGCTGCACGTGCACATCGAGGGCACGCTGGAGCCCGAGATGATGTTCGGGCTCGCTCGCCGCAACGGTGTGCGCCTGCCCTACGCCAGTGTGGAGGCGGTGCGTGCCGCCTACGCCTTCACCGACCTGCAGAGCTTCCTCGACCTGTACTACGCCGGCGCCGCGGCGCTGGTGACCGAGCAGGATTTCTTCGACCTGGCCGCCGCCTACTTCGAGCGCGCGCACGCCGACGGCGTGGTGCATGCCGAGCTGTTCTTCGACCCGCAGACCCACACCGCGCGCGGCGTGGCCTTCGAGACCGTGCTCGACGGCCTGGAGCGCGCCTGCCGTGACGCGCGCGAGCGCCTGGGCATCAGCTCGCGGCTGATCCTGTGCTTCCTGCGCCACCTGTCCGAGGAGGACGGCTTCGCGACGCTCGAGCAGGCGATGCCGCATCTGGCTCGCATCCACGGCGTCGGCCTCGATTCGTCCGAGGTCGGCCATCCGCCGTCGAAGTTCGCGCGGCTGTTCGCGCGCTGCCGCGAGCTGGGCCTGCGCGTGGTCGCGCACGCGGGTGAGGAGGGACCGCCGGCCTACATCGTGGAGGCGCTGGACCTGCTGAAGGTCGAGCGCATCGACCATGGCGTGCGCTGCGAGGGCGATCCGGCGCTGGTCGGGCGGCTCGCGCGCGAGCAGGTGCCGCTGACCGTGTGTCCGCTGTCCAACGTCAAGCTGTGCGTGTTTGACCGCCTCGAGGACCACAACTTCAAGCGCCTGTTCGACGCCGGGCTCAAGCTCACGATCAACTCCGACGACCCGGCCTACTTCGGCGGCTACATCGCCCGCAACTACGTCGAGACCGCCGAGGCGCTGGGCCTGAGCCGCGCCGAGCTCGCGCGCGTGGCGCGCAACAGCCTCGAGGCGAGCTTCGTCACCGACGCCGAGCGCGCACCGTGGCTCGCGCGCCTGGAGGCGCTGGCCGCATGAGCGGCGCCGCCGCCGTCCGCACCGTCCCCGGCCGCGCCGGACGGGGACGTTCCTCCACCTGCCGATTCCGGATTCCGTCCATGCACCGTCCGTTCGCCGTGCTGTCCGCCGCCGTGCTGTCCATTACGCTGTTGCTGCCCGCCGCCGCCCTGGCCCAGGGCCTGCAGGTCATCGTCGCGCCGGTGCGCACGATGCGCCTGGCCGACAACATCGAGGCGCTGGGGACGCTGCGGGCCAACGAGTCCGCGCAGCTGACTGCGACGACAACCGATACCATCGCCGAGATCCGCTTCAACGACGGCCAGCGCGTGTCGGCCGGCGAGGTGCTGGTGGTCATGAACAGCCGTGAGCAGATCGCCGAGCGTGCCGAGGCGCTGGCGGCGGTCGAGGAGGCGCGCCGCCAGTTCGAGCGCGTGCAGGATCTCGCGCGCCGGGGCACGGCCTCGGCCTCGCTGCTCGACCAGCGCCGGCGCGAGCTCGACACCGCGCGCGCGCGGCTGGAGGCGGCCGAGGCGCGGCTGCGCGACCGGCGCATCGTCGCGCCCTTCGACGGTGTCGTGGGCCTGCGCAACGTGTCGGTCGGCTCGCTGCTGACGCCGGGCACGGTGGTCACGACGCTGCACGACGATTCGGTCATGAAGCTCGACTTCACGGTGCCGGAGCTGTTCCTGACCACGGTGGTGCCGGGCCTGCGCGTCGAGGCGCAGAGTCGCGCCTATCCGGGCGAGACCTTCCACGGGGAGGTCGTCAGCGTGTCGAACGAGGTCGATCCGGTCACGCGCGCCTTCCGCGTGCGCGCGCTGGTGCCGAACCCGGAGCGCAAGCTGCGCCCCGGCATGCTGCTGACGCTGTCGCTGGCGGGCCGCGAGCGCGACGCCCACGTCGTGCCCGAGGACGCGGTGCTGACGCGCGGCCGCGAGCACTCGGTGTTCGTCGTCGAGGACGGCCGCGCGGTGCGCCGCGTCGTGAAGCTGGGCATCCGCGTGCCCGGCGCGGTCGAGGTCGTCGACGGACTGACCGGCACCGAGCAGGTGGTCACGCACGGCGCGATCCGGCTGGAGGACGGCGCGGCCGTGCAGGTGCGCGCCGTCGATGACGGCAGCCGCTCGCTGGCCGAGCTGCTCGAGGCTACGGCGGGGGCGAAGCGATGATCCTGTCCGACGTCTCGGTCAAGCGGCCGGTCTTCGCGTCGGTCCTGGCGCTGCTGCTGATCATCTTCGGCCTGGTGTCGTACCAGCAGCTGCCGCTGCGCGAGTACCCGGACATCGACCCGCCCGTGGTGTCGATCCGCACCACCTACCAGGGTGCGGCCGCCGCGATCATCGAGACGCAGATCACCGAGCGGCTGGAGGACGCCATCGCCGGCATCGAGGGCATCGAGTACGTCGAGTCGCAGAGCCGCGACGGCGAGTCGCGCATCACGCTGCGCTTCTCGATCAGCCGCGACATCGAGGCGGCCGCCAACGACGTGCGCGACGCGGTCTCGCGCGTGCTCAACCGCCTGCCCGACGAGGCCGACCCGCCGCAGATCCAGCGCGTCGATTCCAATGCCGACGTGATCGTGTGGTGGAACCTGACTTCCGACCGCCACACCGTGCCGCAGCTGACCGACTACGCCGAGCGCTACCTCGTCGACCGCTTCTCCGTGCTCGACGGCGTCGCCCAGGTGCGCATCGGCGGCGCGCGCAGCTACGCGATGCGCGTGTGGCTGGACCGCCACGCGCTGGCGGCGCGTGAGCTGACCGTCAGCGACGTCGAGAACGCGCTGCGGCAGGAGAACGTGGAGCTGCCCGCCGGCAGCATCCAGTCGACGACGCGGCTGTTCTCGGTGCGCGTGCAGCGCGAGTTCCAGACGCCGGAGGCATTCGCGCGGCTGGTCGTCGCGCGCGGCGAGGACGGCCACCTGGTGCGGCTGGGCGACGTCGCGCGGGTCGAGCGCGGCACGGTCGAGAGCCGCAGCCTGTACCGCGGCAACGGCGAGTCGATGATCGGGCTGGGCATCATCAAGCAGTCGACGGCCAACACGCTGGATGTGGCCAGGCTCGTGCGCGGCCAGGTCGAGCGCCTCAACGCCACGCTGCCCGAGGGCATGTCGATTGAGCCGAGCTTCGATTCGTCGGTGTTCATCGACGGCGCCGTGCGCGAGGTCTATTCCACGCTCGCGATCGCGTCGGTGCTGGTCGTGATCACGATCTTCCTGTTCCTCGGCAGCCTGCGCGCCATCGTCGTGCCGGCCGTCGCCGTGCCGGTGTCGCTGGTGGCGACCTTCATCGCGCTGCGCGTGTTCGGCTTCTCCGTGAACCTGCTGACGCTGCTGGCGCTGGTGCTGGCGATCGGGATGGTCGTCGACGACGGCATCATCGTGCTCGAGAACATCCGCCGGCGCATGGACGACTACGGCGAGTCGGCGCTGGTGGCGGCCTTCCGTGGCACGCGCCAGGTGGGCTTCGCCGTGGTGTCGACGACGCTGGTGCTGATCTCGGTGTTCGTGCCGATCTCCTTCCTGCAGGGCGACATCGGCCGGCTGTTCTCGGAGTTCGCGCTGACGATGGCGGCGGCGGTGGCGTTCTCGAGCTTCGTCGCGCTGTCCGTGTCGGCGATGCTGGCGTCCAAGCTGCTGCGCCCGCGCGACGACAGCCATCGCGTCGTGCAGGTCGTCGACCGTGTCGTCAACGCGCTGCGCCGCCGCTACGCCGTGGCGCTGCAGGCCATGCTGCGGGCACGCAGGACCGCGCTGCTGTGCTTCGCCGCGCTGTTCGGCGTGCTGGCGGTGCTCTACACGCAGCTCGATTCGGAATACGCGCCGCGCGAGGACCGCGGCGTGTTCTTCGTGCTCGTGACCGGTCCCGAGGGGGCGACCTACTCGGTCATGGAGACCTACATGACCGAGATCGAGCGCCGGCTGATGCCCTACACCGAGAGCGGCGAGATCTCGCGGCTGCAGGTGCGCTCGCCGCGCGGCCACGACGAGACCTCGGTATTCAACAGCGGCATCGTCATCGCCGTGCTCGACGACTGGTCGCGCCGCCGCCCGGCCAACGAGATCATGAACGAGGTGCGTGCCCGGCTCTCCGACCTGACGGGCATCCGCTACACCGTCGTGATGCGGCAGGGCTTCGGCGCGCGCACGCAGAACCCGGTGCAGTTCGTCATCGGGGGCGCCGGCACCTACGAGGAGCTGGCGCGCTGGCGCGACACGCTGCTCGAGCGGCTGGCCGAGGACAACCCCGGCCTGATCGACATCGACTGGGACTACAAGGAGACACAGCCGCAGCTCGAGGTGCGCATCGACTACGTGCGGGCGGCCGAGCTGGGCGTGACCGTGGCCAACATCGGGCGCACGCTGGAGACCATGCTGGGCGGGCGGCGCGTGACGACCTACATCGACGACGGGCGCGAGTACGACGTCATCGTCGAGGGCGAGCGCGACACGCAGCGCAGTCCGGACGCGCTGGAGAACCTGTACGTGCGCTCGGACCGCTCGGGCGAGCTGATCCCGCTGTCGAACGTCGTGCGGCTGGAGAACTTCGCCGACTCGACGGTGCTCAACCGCTACAACCGCGTGCGCGCGATCACCATCAGCGCGGGCCTGACCGACGACCTGCCGCTGGGCGTGGCGCTGGACCACCTGGAGCGGCTCGCGCGCGAGCACCTGCCCGAGAACGTCGTCATCGACTACAAGGGGCAGTCGCTCGACTTCAAGACCGCCAGCGGCTCGATGGGCTTCATCTTCGTGCTGGGCCTGATGGTCGTGTTCCTGGTGCTGGCGGCGCAGTTCGAGAGCTGGGTGCACCCCTTCGTCATCATCCTCGGTGTGCCGTTCGCCGTCGGCGGCGGCCTGCTGGGGCTGTGGCTGACGGGCTCGACGCTGAACATCTACAGCCAGATCGGGCTCGTGATGCTGATCGGGCTGGCGGCGAAGAACGGCATCCTGATCGTCGAATTCGCCAACCAGCTGCGCGACGAAGGCAAGCCCCTGCACGACGCGGTGGTCGAGGCCTCGGTGATCCGGCTGCGCCCGATCCTGATGACCGGCGTCACGACCGTCGCCGGCGCGGTGCCGCTGATCCTGGCTTCCGGCGCCGGCGCCGAGACGCGGCAGGTCATCGGCGTCGTCGTGATGTTCGGGGTGGCGCTGTCGTCGGTGCTGACGCTGTTCATCATCCCGCTGTTCTACGAACTGCTGGCGCACCACACCGGATCGCCGGACGACATCAAGCACCGGCTCGAGGCCGAGATGGCGCCCCGCCCATGAAGGACGATCCGCACGCCCTGCGCACGGCCGCGGACCTCGACCGCCTGTTCGGGCCGGTCGCCGAGCCTTCGCTGAGGAAGGAGATCGACCACCTCCATCCGCTGTACCGGCGGATGATCGAGGCCTCGCCGTTCGTCGTCGTCGCCACCTCCGGTCCGGACGGACTCGACGCCTCGCCGCGCGGCGACCCGGCCGGCTTCGTCGTCGTCGAGGACGACCGGACGTTGCTGCTGCCCGAGCGGCGCGGCAACAACCGCGTCGACTCGCTGCGCAACCTCGTCGAGGATCCGCGCATCGCGCTGCTGTTCCTGATCCCCGGCGCCGGCGAGATGCTGCGCGTCAACGGCCGGGCCCGGCTGACCACCGATCCGGTGCTGCTCGAGCGGCTGGCCATGGACGGCCGGCCGCCGCGCTGCGTGACGGTCGTGCACGTCGAGCGCGTGTACTTCCAGTGCGCCCGCGCCGTGCAGCGTGCGGGACTGTGGCGGCCGGCCACGCCGCCCCCGTCGGTGCCGAGCCCCGGCGCCATCCTGCAGGCGCTCAGTGACGGCGAGATCGACGGCGCGCGCTACGACGAGGCGCTGCCCGCGCGCCAGCGCGACACGCTGTACTGAGCGGAACTTGCGCACCGCGCGCGCGTCGGACGACAATGCCGACGTCGCCGCAGAGGCCAGATCCATGAAAACCCAGTCGAAACAGATCGATCCGCGCAAGCGTCGCCTGAGGATCGCGAACCATTTCTTCCTCGCCACGGCGGCGCTGTTCGTGATCCACCAGAACGTCTTCCGCCCCGCGCCCGAGCCGGTGGAGGTGCCCGTGATCGCGCAGGCCGTGCGGCTGCAGCCGCAGCTGCCGCCGCCGGGTTTCGACCCCGACCAGAGCCACGGCGAGGGGCCCGATCTTTCGGTGCGCCCCGAGGAGCGCCTGTATTCGCCGCGCATCGAGCGCGTGCCGGCCCAGCGCCCCTGAGGTTCGCCCGGCGCAAGTGGTTGTTTGACTTCCTCTTTTCCGTGAAACAATTTCCTGCGGGGCTGGCCTGTGTGCCGCCTCGCGCGTAGAATTGCGCCCTTCGCCTGATTTCATGCGCCGGGGTGCGCCATGCTGTATCCAGAGTCCTTCGATGTGATCGTCGTCGGTGGCGGCCACGCCGGCACCGAGGCCGCGCTGGCCGCCGCGCGCATGGGCGCGAAGACCCTGCTGCTCACGCACAACATCGAGACCCTCGGCCAGATGAGCTGCAACCCGTCCATCGGCGGCATCGGCAAGGGCCATCTCGTCAAGGAGGTCGACGCCCTCGGCGGCGCGATGGCCGAGGCCACGGACGAGGGCGGCATCCAGTTCCGCATCCTCAACGCCTCCAAGGGGCCGGCCGTGCGGGCCACGCGCGCGCAGGCCGACCGCGTGCTGTACAAGGCCGCGATCCGCCGCCGGCTCGAGAACCAGCCCAACCTGACGCTGTTCCAGCAGGCCGTGGACGACATCACGGTCGAGGGCCAGCGCGTGACCGGCGTCGTCACGCAGATCGGCGTGCGCTTCGCCGCGCGCGCGGTCGTGCTGACGGCCGGCACCTTCCTCAACGGCCTGATCCACGTCGGCCTGCAGAACCACTCCGGCGGCCGTGCCGGCGATCCGCCCGCGATCTCGCTCGGCCAGCGCCTGAAGGAATTGAAGCTGCCGCAGGGGCGCCTGAAGACCGGCACGCCGCCGCGGCTGGACGCCCGCACGATCGACTTCTCGGTGATGCAGGAGCAGCCGGGCGACGATCCGGTGCCGGTGTTCAGCTTCCTCGGCACGCCTGACCAGCACCCGCGCCAGCTGCCGTGCTGGATCACGCACACCAACGCGCGCACGCACGAGATCATCGCCGCCAACCTCGACCGCTCGCCGATGTATTCCGGCGTGATCGAGGGCGTCGGCCCGCGCTACTGCCCGTCGATCGAGGACAAGATCCACCGCTTCGCGGACAAGGACAGCCACAACGTCTTCCTCGAGCCCGAGGGCCTGAGCACCAACGAGATCTACCCCAACGGCATCTCGACCTCGCTGCCCTTCGACGTGCAGCTGGCGGTCGTACGCTCGATCCGTGGCATGGAGAATGCGCACATCCTGCGCCCCGGCTACGCGATCGAGTACGACTACTTCGACCCGCGCAACCTCAAGTCCAGCCTCGAGACCAAGAGCTTCGACGGCCTGTTCTTCGCCGGCCAGATCAACGGCACGACCGGCTACGAGGAAGCGGCCGCGCAGGGCCTGCTCGCCGGCGCCAACGCCGCGCTGCAGGTGCAGGACCGCGAGCCGTGGTGCCCGCGCCGCGACGAGGCCTACCTGGGCGTGCTCGTCGACGACCTGATCACGCGCGGCGTCACCGAGCCCTACCGCATGTTCACGTCGCGCGCCGAATACCGGCTGCAGCTGCGCGAGGACAACGCCGACCTGCGCCTGACCGAAAAGGGCCGCGAGCTGGGGCTGGTGAGCGACGCGCGCTGGGACGCCTTCTGCCGCAAGCGCGACGCGATCGAGCGCGAGACGGCGCGGCTCAAGGCCGCCTGGGCCCATCCGTCGCGTATCCCGGCCGCCGAGGCCGAGCGCGTGCTGGGCAAGCCGCTGGAGCGCGAATACCGCTTCTTCGAGCTGCTGCGCCGCCCCGAGGCGACCTACGCCGGGCTGATGAGCCTGCCTGGCGCGCCCGAGCCGGCGGAGCTGGAACCGGCCGTGATCGAGCAGATCGAGATCGCTGCCAAGTACCAGGGCTACATCGACCGCCAGCAGGACGAGGTGGCGCGCCAGCTGCAGTCCGACGCCGTGCGGCTGCCGGCCGACCTGGACTATTCGCAGGTGCGCGGCCTGTCCAAGGAAGTGCAGCAGAAGCTCAACACCCACCGGCCCGAGACCATCGGCCAGGCGAGCCGCATCCAGGGCGTGACGCCGGCCGCGGTGTCGCTGCTGCTGGTGTGGCTCAAGCGAAACGAGCTGATGCAGGCGGCGGCCGCCAAGAAATCGGCATGAGTGGCGCGGCCCTGCTGGATCGCGGACTTGGGGAACTCGGCCTCGACCTGCCCGCCGCGGCGCGCGAGCGGCTGCTGGCCTTCGCGGCGCTGCTCGACAAGTGGAACCGCGTCTACAACCTGACCGCGATCCGCTCGCCGGAGCAGGCCATCACCCATCACCTGCTTGATTCGCTGTCCGTGCTGCCGCATCTGGACGGCAGCGGGCGGCTCGCCGACGTCGGCTCCGGTGGCGGCCTGCCGGGCATCGTGCTGGCGATCGCATGCCCCGGGCTGCAGATCACGTCCATCGAGACCGTCGGCAAGAAGGTCAGCTTCCAGCAGCAGGCGAAGATCGAGCTCGGACTCGACAACTTCACGCCGGTCCACGCGCGCGTCGAGGCCGTGGTGCCGGACGCGCCGTTCGACGCCGTGATCTCCCGCGCCTTCTCCGAGATCGCCGACTTCGTGCGCCTGACCGGCCACCTGCTTGGCTCCGGGGGACGTTTCCTGGCCATGAAAGGCGTGTATCCTCGGGACGAGCTCGCGGCCCTGCCCGACGGCGTGCGCGTCGTCGCGGCGCACCCGCTGACCGTGCCGGGGCTGGACGCGGAACGACACCTGATCATCCTGGAACGGGTCTGATGGCAAGAATCTTCTGTGTCGCCAACCAGAAGGGCGGCGTCGGCAAGACCACCACCTGCGTGAACCTCGCGGCCGCGCTGCACGAGGCCGGCCAGCGCACGCTGCTGATCGACCTCGACCCGCAGGGCAACGCGACGATGGGCAGCGGGGTCGAGAAGCGCAGCCTGGGCCATTCGGTGTACCACGCGCTGGTCGGCATCGCGGCGTTCGAGGAGGTGCGCGTGGCCTCGCCGACGGGAGGCTTTGACCTGCTGCCGGCCAACCGCGACCTCGCCGGCGCCGAGGTCGAGCTGGTGGAGCTGGACCGCCGCGAGACGCGGCTGCGCGACCTGCTCGCGCCGTACCGCGACGACTACGACTTCATCCTCATCGATTGCCCGCCGTCGCTGTCGCTGCTGACCCTCAACGGCCTGTGCACGGCGCACGGCGTGATCATCCCGATGCAGTGCGAGTACTACGCGCTCGAGGGTCTGACCGACCTCGTCAACAGCATCAAGAAGGTGCACGCCAAGCTCAACCGCGACCTGAAGATCATCGGCCTGCTGCGGGTCATGTACGATCCCCGCATGACGCTGCAGCAGCAGGTCTCGACCCAGCTCGAGGGACACTTCGGCGACAAGGTGTTCAAGGCCATCGTGCCGCGCAACGTGCGGCTGGCCGAGGCGCCCAGCCACGGCATCCCCGGCGTGCTGTTCGACCGCAGCGCCAAGGGCGCGCAGGCCTACATGGCCTTCGCGCAGGAGATGATCGAACGGGTGAAGACGCTGTGATCGCCCCGTTCGCCACTGTCCGGATAGACGCATGACGCCACCGAAACCGAAAGGCCTCGGCCGCGGGCTCGACGCCCTGCTGGCCGGCAACCGAGACGACGAGGAGAAGGGCGAGCTGCAGACGCTGCCCATCGACAGCCTGCAGCCGGGCAAGTACCAGCCACGCACGCGCATGGACCCCGGCTCGCTCGACGAGCTCGCCGCGTCGATCCGCGCGCAGGGGCTGATGCAGCCCATCCTCGTGCGCCCGGTCGGCACCGACCGCTACGAGATCATCGCCGGCGAGCGGCGCTGGCGTGCATCCCGCCTGGCCGAGCTCGAATACGTGCCGTGTCTGGTGCGCGAGATCCCCGACGAGGCCGCGCTGGCCATGTCGCTGATCGAGAACATCCAGCGCGAGGACCTGAACCCGCTCGAGGAGGCTGCCGGCATCCAGCGCCTCGTCGACGAGTTCGGCATGACGCACCAGCAGGCGGCCGACGCGGTCGGACGCTCGCGCTCGGCGGCCACCAACCTGTTGCGCCTGCTCAACCTGGCCGGTCAGGTGCAGGAACTGCTGATGGCCGGCGACATCGACATGGGCCACGCCCGCGCGCTGCTGCCGCTCGACGAGGCGAGCCAGATCCAGGTCGCCAACCAGGTCGCGGCCAAGGGGTTGTCGGTGCGCGAGACCGAGCATCTCGTCTATCGCATGCTCAATCCGCGTTCGCAGAAGAATCCGGCCGAACCCGACCGCGACCTGCTGCGCCTGCAGGAGGAGCTGTCCGACCGGCTCGGCGCCACCGTGAAGATCCGCGCCAACCGCAAGGGCGCGGGCGAGCTGACGATCCGCTTCGGCGACCTCGACCAGCTCGACGGCCTGCTCTCCCGCCTCAGCTGAGCGGCCGCCCGCCGTGCGCGGCCGCGATGCCGCGCGCCTCGTCGATGCCGGCCAGCGGCACCAGCGCCGCGACGAACAGCAGGATGCAGAACAGCACCGCGCCCTGCAGCCCGAACGCGAGCTGAAGCAGGCCGACTCCGAACAGTCCGAAGATCGCGGCCAGCTTCGAGAACAGCCCCCAGAAGCCGAACAGCTCGGCCGCCCGCCCCGGCGGCGCGAAGGCGCCGACCAGCGCGCGCCCGACCGACTGGCTCGAGCCCAGGCTCAGGCCCGACAGCAGCCCCGCGACGAGGAACACCTGCTCGTCGAGCAGCCGCGTGCCCAGCAGAGCGTTGAGCGCCGCCGTCAGGTCCGGGACGAAGTAGATCGCGAGGATGGCGACGATCCACAGCACCAGCGTGAGCGCGTAGGTCGGCCGTCCGCCGAGGTAGTCCTGCAGCCAGCCGAAGGCCAGCGCGCCGGTCAGCGCGGTGACCTGCACGACGATGAACATCAGCGTGCGCGTGCCCTCGCTCCAGCCGATGACCTGCGCGCCGTAGATGAACGAGAACGCGACGATCACGTACACCCCGGCCATCGCGAACAGGATGGAGACGAACAGCCGCCGCAGGTCCGGGTAGTGCGCGGCGGTGCGCACGGTCTCGCGCAGCCGCGCGTAGCCGGCCGCTACGACGCCGGCGGTCAGCGGGCGGTGCGTGCCGACGTCCGGTTCGCGCAGCCACAGGAAGGTCGGGATCGCGGCGACCAGGAAGAACACTGCCGCGAACGGTCCGACCCAGCGGATGCGCTCGAAGTTGGCCTCGCTGACCTCGCCGAGGAACAGCAGCGCGAACACTGCCGCGACCAGCCCGCCGGCGTAGCCCAGCGCCCAGCCGACGCCCGAGATCTTGCCCAGTTCGTCGGGCCGGCCGAGGAAGGGCAGGAAGCTCGCGATGAAGGATTCGCCGACCGAATAGGCCGTGTTCGACAGCACGATGAGCCAGAAGCCCAGCCACATCCACCCCGGCGCGACGAAGTACAGCAGCGCCGTGGTCGCGACCGTGGCGACGTAGCTCGCGAACAGCAGCCGCTTCTTCGCGCGGGCGTGGTCCATGACCGTGCCGAACAGCGGCGCCGTGAGCACCACCAGCAGGTAGGACAGGCACAGCGCCAGACTCCACATCAGGTTGCCGACACGGTAATCCGGCGCATCGGCGACGATCAGGCGTGTGTAGACGTCGCCGAAGATGACCGTGATCACCAGCAGCGTGTAGGCCTGGTTGGCGAAGTCGAACATGCTCCAGCCGAAGATCTCGCGGCGGCTGGCGCGGGAACTGCGGATCATGCGAGGGCTCCGGTACGGGGGACGTGCGCAGTCTGAGGCCGCGCGCCGCTTCGCGCAAATCCGGCCGGTGCGGGGGCAACCGCTGAATATGGGGCTGAAAGTGGTTTGACTTGATTGGTGTTAACCCCTACCATTGCCCGGATTTTCAGCCGTCGGCGCTTTCTGGCGGGGCCAAGGCAGCCTTTACATGCTGAAAGTCGTATTTCTGCAGACCTGCGCAACACTTCTGGCGGCGGCCCTGGCGGCCGTTTTTTTCGGGGTGCATGGCGCGGTTTCTGCAGCCCTCGCGGGTCTGGTGTGCGTGGTGCCGAACGTGCTGTTCGCGCTGCGCTTGAAGGCGATGTCGAGGCATCCCGGTCCCGTGACCGCGATGACCTTCATCGTCGGCGAATTCATCAAGATCGTCGCGATCGTAGGATTGTTGGTGTTGATTCGGGCCTGGTATGACGACCTCCACTGGGGCGGTCTGTTCATCGGCTTGATTCTGGCACTCAAGGCGAATTTGTTTGCTTTTCTGGTGAAGACATAATCATGGCATCCGGGCACGCACCGACCGCATCCGAGTACGTTGTACACCACCTGACCAACCTCAATCAGACCGGTCATGCGCAGGAGAACATCGTCGACTGGGGTTACATCAACCTCGACTCGGTGTTCTGGGGCTTCGGTCTCGGCCTGCTGACCGTGTTCATCCTGTGGAGCGTCGCGCGCCGGGCCACGTCCGGCGTGCCGGGCCGCTTCCAGGGCTTCGTCGAGCTGATGGTCGAACTGGTCAATGACCAGGCCAAGGGCATCATCCACAGTCCCGAGTCGCGCAAGTTCGTCGCACCGCTGGCCCTGACGGTGTTCGTCTGGGTGTTCCTGATGAACTTCATGGACCTTCTGCCGGTGGATCTGGTGCCGATGGCCTGGGGCGGCCTGCTCGCGTCGATGGGTGTCGTTGAGCACGCCGGCGAGGCCTACATGCGCATCGTGCCGACCGCCGACATCAACGTGCCGCTCGGCATGTCGATCTCGGTGCTGCTGCTGTGCTTCTACTACAACGTCAAGATCAAGGGCCTGAGCGGCTGGATCCATGAGCTGTTCACCGCCCCCTTCGGCTCGCACCCGGTGCTGTGGCCGGTGAACTTCGTCATGCAGATGATCGAGTTTCTCGCCAAGACCGTCTCGCACGGCCTGCGTCTGTTCGGCAACCTGTTCGCCGGCGAGCTGATCTTCGTGCTGATCGCCCTGCTGGGCGGCACCGCCACCGTGTTCGGTTTCGTGGGCCACATCATCGCCGGTTCCATCTGGGCGATCTTCCACATCCTGATCATCGTCCTGCAGGCTTTCATCTTCATGATGCTGACGCTGGTGTACATCGGCCAGGCGCATGAAGGTCATTGATTTTCTGTATCATCCGCCGTTTTAACTAGTCACCTTCTCAAGGAGTTGTCATGGAAATCACCCTCGGTTACGTCGCGCTGGCTGCTGGCCTGATCATCGGTATGGGCGCCATCGGTGCTTGCATCGGCATCGGCATCATGGGCAGCAAATACCTCGAAGCCTCGGCCCGTCAGCCGGAGCTGATGAACGCCCTGCAGACCAAGATGTTCCTGCTGGCCGGTCTGATCGACGCCGCGTTCCTGATCGGTGTCGGTATCGCGATGATGTTCGCCTTCGCCAACCCGTTCGTCGCCTGATCGCCATCTCCTCAACACCCAACGAGGGTCAAGAACAGTGAATCTGAACGCAACCCTGATAGCCCAGATCGTTGTGTTCTTCATTCTCGGCTGGTTCACGATGAAGTTCGTGTGGCCGCCGATCATGAAGGCACTCGACGAGCGCGCGGCGAAGATCGCCGACGGGCTGGCAGCTGCGGACAAGGCCAAGACCGACCTCGAACTGGCCGAGAAGAAGGCCGTCGAGGAGATGCGCAAGGCGCGCGAATCCGCCGGCGACGTCCGCGCCGCAGCGGAGAAGCAGGCTGCCAAGCTCATCGAGGAAGCGCGCGCGGAAGCCGCCCGCATCGTCGAGCAGGCCCGCACCGCCGCCGAGAAGGAAGCCGTATCGGTGATGCAGCGCGCCAAGGAAGAGCTGCGCGACCAGGTCGCGGCGCTCGCCGTGTCCGGCGCGGAGAAGATCCTGCGTCGCGAGATCGACATCAAGGCCCACAACGAGCTGCTTGCCAACCTGAAACAGGAACTGCACTAAGTCATGGCCGAGAACCTCACCATCGCGCGCCCCTACGCCGAAGCCGCGTTCGAGCAGGCGAAGGCGAACAAGGCGCTGGGGGCCTGGCTCGATGCCCTCGAACGCCTGGCCGCCGTCGTCTCCGATGCGACCGTCAAGGAAGTCACCGGCAACCCGAAGCTTTCGGACGACCAGGTCTATGACTTCCTGATGGGGGTCGCGGGCGAGGGCCTCTCCGCCGATCAGCAGAACTTCGTTCGCGTCCTCGTCGAGAACGACCGCCTGCAGGTGCTGCCGGAAATCCGCGACCTGTTCGTCGCCCGCAAGCACGAACACGAAGGTGTGCTCGACGCCGACATCAGCTCGGCCTTCCCGATCGACGATGAAACGCTCGCCAAGCTGAAGGCCGATCTCGAGGCCCATTTCAAGGCGAAGCTCAACGTCCACGTGCGTCTGGACCCCGAACTGATCGGGGGCGTCCGGATCGCCGTCGGCGACGACGTCATCGACACCTCGGTCCGCGGCAAGCTCGCGAGCATGGCCGCTGCGCTCAAGAACTAGGAGTTATTCCAAAATGCAACTCAATCCCTCTGAAATCAGTGAGCTGATCAAGAGCCGGATCCAGGACCTCAAGCTGGCCGCCACGGCCCGCAACGAGGGCACCGTGGTCTCGGTGACCGACGGCATCACCCGTATCCACGGCCTCGCAGACGTCATGCAGGGTGAGATGCTCGAGTTCCCGGGCAACACCTTCGGTCTGGCGCTGAACCTCGAGCGCGACTCGGTCGGCGCCGTCATCCTCGGCGAATACGAGCACATCCGTGAGGGCGACACCGTCAAGGCCACCGGCCGCATCCTCGAAGTGCCGGTCGGCCCCGAGCTGCTCGGCCGCGTCGTCAACGCGCTGGGCCAGCCGATCGACGGCAAGGGTCCGCTGAACGCCAAGCTCACCGACAAGATCGAGAAGGTCGCGCCGGGCGTCATCGCGCGTCAGGGTGTGGATCAGCCGGTGCAGACCGGCCTGAAGGCCATCGACTCGATGGTGCCGATCGGCCGTGGCCAGCGCGAGCTGATCATCGGCGACCGCCAGACCGGCAAGACCGCCGTCGCCGTCGACGCCATCATCAACCAGAAGGGCCAGAACATGGCCTGCGTCTACGTGGCGATCGGCCAGAAGGCCTCGACCATCGCCAACGTGGTCCGTCAGCTCGAAGAGCACGGCGCGCTGGAATACACCATCGTCGTCGCTGCCACGGCCTCCGACTCGGCCGCCATGCAGTACCTGGCCGCCTACGCCGGCTGCACGATGGGCGAATACTTCCGCGACCGCGGCCAGGACGCGCTGATCGTCTATGACGACCTGACCAAGCAGGCCTGGGCCTATCGCCAGATCTCCCTGCTGCTGCGCCGTCCGCCGGGCCGTGAAGCCTATCCGGGCGACGTGTTCTACCTGCACTCCCGCCTGCTCGAGCGCGCCGCGCGCGTGAACGCCGACTACGTCGAGAAGTTCACCAACGGCGAGGTCAAGGGCAAGACCGGCTCGCTGACCGCGCTGCCGATCATCGAGACGCAGGCCGGTGACGTGTCCGCGTTCGTTCCGACCAACGTGATCTCGATCACCGACGGTCAGATCTTCCTGGAGACCGACCTGTTCAACGCCGGTATCCGTCCCGCGATCAACGCCGGTATCTCGGTGTCGCGCGTCGGTGGCGCCGCCCAGACCAAGGTCATCAAGAAGCTGTCCGGCGGTATCCGTACCGACCTCGCGCAGTACCGCGAACTGGCGGCCTTCGCGCAGTTCGCCTCGGACCTGGACGCGGCCACCCGTCGCCAGCTCGAACGCGGCCGCCGCGTGACCGAGCTGATGAAGCAGCCGCAGTTCGCCCCGCTGTCGGTGGCCCAGCTGGCCATCACGCTGTTCGCGGCGAACAAGGGCTACTTCGACGACGTCGACGTCAGCCGCGTGCTGGCGCTGGAATCCGCGCTGCACAAGCACGTCGAGGCCCAGCACTCCGAGCTGTACCAGCGCATCCAGACCAAGGCCGAACTCGACGCCGAAGGCGAGAAGGAACTGGCCGAAGCCATCGAAGCGTTCAAGAAGACCTGGTCCTGAGACCGCTGAGGGAGGCGTAAATGGCAAGCGGTAAGGAAATCCGGACCAAGATCAAGAGCGTTCAGAACACGCGCAAGATCACCAAGGCCATGGAGATGGTCGCGGCATCCAAGATGCGCAAGGCGCAGGACCGGATGCGGCACGCCCGCCCCTATGCCGAAAAGATCCGCCAGCTCGCCGCCAACCTGTCGCAGGCGAACGTGGCTGACTACCGTCACCCGTTCGTCGTGCGCAAGGCCGAGGGCAAGAAGATCGGCCTGATCATCGTGACGTCCGACAAGGGGCTGTGTGGTGGCCTGAACACCAACATCCAGCGCATCGTCATCAACGCGATGAAGGAATGGGAAGGCAAGGGCGCGAGTGAGATCCGGGTCTGCTGCATCGGCAACAAGGGTCTTGGCTTCATGCAGCGCATTGGTGCCAAGGTGGTGTCGCAGGTCACCCAGCTCGGCGATACGCCTCACCTCGACAAGATCATCGGTCCGATCAAGGTCGTGCTCGACGCGTTCCGCGACGAGGAGCTCGACACCGTCTATCTGGCCTACACCCGCTTCGTGAACACGATGAAGCAGGAGCCCGTGCTGGAGCAGCTGCTGCCGGTCACCGGCGAGAAGCTGGGCACGCCCGACGCCTCGTGGGACTACCTCTACGAGCCGGCGCCGGAAGTGGTGGTCGACGAGCTGCTGATGCGCTACATCGAGGCGGTCGTGTATCAGGGCGTGGTCGAGAACATGGCGTCCGAGCAGAGCGCGCGGATGGTGGCGATGAAGGCCGCGTCCGACAACGCCAAGAACGTGATCGGCGAGCTGCAGCTGGTCTACAACAAGACCCGCCAGGCGGCCATCACCAAGGAGCTGTCGGAAATCGTCGGCGGCGCTGCCGCGGTCTAAGGGATTATTGCTTTTAAGGAAATGACGATGAGTCAAGGAACGATCGTTCAATGCATCGGCGCCGTCGTGGACATCCAGTTCCCGCGCGACGCGATGCCCAAGGTGTACAACGCGCTCAAGCTCGAGGAGACCAACGGGATTGTCGAGGAAGGCCTGACCTTCGAGGTCCAGCAGCAGATCGGCGACGGCGTGGTGCGTACCATCGCGCTCGGCTCGTCCGACGGCCTGCGCCGCGGCATGAAGGTCCGTGACACCGGCGAGGCCATCTCGGTCCCGGTCGGCCACGGCACCCTGGGCCGCATCATGGACGTGCTGGGTCGTCCGATCGACGAAGCCGGCCCCATCGAGACCGACGAACGTCGCCCGATCCACAACAAGGCGCCGAAGTTCGACGAGCTGTCGCCGTCGGTCGAGCTGCTCGAGACCGGCATCAAGGTGATCGACCTGATCTGCCCGTTCGCCAAGGGCGGCAAGGTCGGCCTGTTCGGCGGTGCCGGCGTGGGCAAGACCGTCAACATGATGGAGCTCATCAACAACATCGCCAAGCAGCACTCGGGCCTGTCGGTGTTCGCCGGCGTGGGCGAGCGTACCCGCGAGGGCAACGACTTCTACCACGAGATGAAGGACTCGAACGTTCTCGACAAGGTCGCGATGGTGTTCGGCCAGATGAACGAGCCCCCGGGCAACCGTCTGCGCGTGGCGCTGACCGGCCTGACCATGGCCGAGCGTTTCCGTGACGAAGGCCGCGACATCCTGTTCTTCGTCGACAACATCTACCGCTACACGCTGGCCGGTACCGAAGTGTCGGCGCTGCTCGGCCGCATGCCGTCCGCCGTGGGCTACCAGCCGACGCTGGCCGAGGAAATGGGCCGCCTGCAGGAGCGCATCACGTCGACCAAAGTCGGCTCGATCACGTCGATCCAGGCCGTGTATGTGCCCGCGGACGACCTGACCGACCCGTCGCCGGCGACGACCTTCCTCCACCTCGACTCCACCGTCGTGCTGTCGCGTGACATCGCCGCGCTGGGTATCTACCCCGCCGTCGATCCGCTGGACTCCACCAGCCGCCAGCTCGACCCGATGATCGTCGGCGAGGAGCACTACAGCGTCGCCCGTCAGGTGCAGCAGACCCTGCAGCGCTACAAGGAACTGCGTGACATCATCGCGATTCTGGGCATGGACGAACTGTCGCCGGAAGACAAGCTGGCCGTGAGCCGCGCGCGCAAGATCCAGCGTTTCCTGTCGCAGCCCTTCCACGTCGCGGAAGTGTTCACCGGCGCCCCGGGCAAGTACGTGCCGCTGAAGGACACGATCGCGGGCTTCAAGATGATCGTCTCCGGCGAGTGCGACCACATGCCGGAACAGGCTTTCTACATGGTCGGCAGCATCGAAGAGGCCATGGAAAAGGCCAAGAAACTCTGATAGCGACGGGCGGCGCCCCGGCGCCGCCCCGACGGACATAAGGACACCCCATGGCCATGACTGTTCACGTCGACGTCGTCAGCGCGGAAGAGCAGATCTTCTCCGGACTCGCGGAGTTCGTCGCTCTGCCTGGCGAAAGCGGCGAACTCGGCATCCTGCCCGGCCACATGCCGCTGCTGACCCGCATCCGTCCGGGTGCGGTGCGCGTCAAGGTGCCGAACCAGCAGGAAGAAGAGTTGATCTTCGTCGCCGGCGGTCTGCTCGAGGTCCAGCCGGGTCTGGTGACCGTGCTGGCCGACACCGCGATCCGCGGGGCCGACCTCGACGAAGCCAAGGCGCTGGAAGCCAAGCGTCTCGCCGAGGAAGCGCTGCGCAACCAGGATGCCAAGATCGACTACGCCAAGGCGCAGGCCGAGCTGATGGAAGCGATCGCGCAGATTGCCGCCATCCAGCGTCTGAAGAAGCGCGGTCACTGACCGGCGCCGGAAACGCACCCACGAAAAAGGCAACCGCGAGGTTGCCTTTTTTGCTGTCCGGAACCGCCTCTCAGCGCCTGCGGCCGGCCGGTCGCAGACGGGCCACGCGTTTCTCGGTCCGCGCGACGGCGTCACGCAGCGCCGCGACCTCGCGGGCGAAGGCTTCCTGCTCGGCGCGCGGCACCAGCGTGTCGGCCTCGTGCGCGAGGTACTCGGCGACGTTGCCGCTGAGACCCTCCAGCATGCGCAGGTGTGCCGCGTGCAGGGCGCGCAGCGTGCCGACGATACGGTGCGCCGGCGCGTCGCCGACGACACGGGCGAGATCCTCCTCGGCGTCCCACTCCAGATTGCGGAACACGAAGCCCAGCGCCTCCGCGAACTCGGCGTCGCCGGCGATGCGCACGTGGCTCATCAGGCTCGCCATGCCGCCGCGCAAGACCAGCGGTGCCTGCGCGAGCGGCACGGTCAGCGTGACGTCAGGATCGCTATCCGGTTCGGGTGCCTCGAGCAGACCCGCATCGGTGATGCGGGCCTCGAGGAGCGCCGGCCGGGCGTCGATGCGGAACTGTCGGCCGGCGTGGGCGCGCAGCCGGTCGCTCGCCCATCCGGTGCGTGCCAGCACGTGATTGACCGCGGCGACGAATCCCCGGTCGACGAGCGGCAGCGGCACCGTGGTGTCCTCCGTCAGCCCGCCTGCTGGATGCCGCCGACCAGCCAGCCGCCGCCGCTGACGTTCTTGACGAGATGCCAGAACTCGTCGAAGCGGACCGGCTCGGCGCCGGCCTCCTCCCGGATCCGGCCCGTGAAGCGCACGCTGGCGACGTAGCGCGGTCCTTCCTGGACGACCTCGACCAGTTCGGCGTCGAGCTCGACGACTTCGGTGTGCTGGCCCGGCGCGGGCGGGTTCTCGTTGATCTGCATGCAGATCTCGGCGAACACCTCGGGCGTCGTGAACTCGCGGATGTCATCGTGGTCGGCGCGGTCGTTCGCGGCCTGCAGGCGGATGAAGTTGAGCTTGGCCTGACGCAGGAAGGTCGGTTCGTCGAGCTGGGCACGCAGATCGTCCGCCGCGGGTGCGGCGGCGCCCGAGCCGACCTCGTTCATCGAGGTCGGCATCCCGCCGAAGGACGGCGCGTTGCCGGCGTACTGCATCGGCCGCGCGGCCTCCTGCGGCGCGACGGCGCGGCGTGACATCATGCGGAACAGCATCACGGCCGCGAACACCATCAGCGCGATCAGGAAGAAGGACGCGAATTCCTCGCCGAGGCCGAGATGCGAGAACAGCGCCGCCAGACCGAGACCTGCGGCCAGGCCGGCGATGGGGCCCAGCCACGACGAACGGGCGGGCGCCGCGGCGCCCGCCGGGGCGGTCGGACGCGTCGGGGCCGCGGTGGCGGGGCGCGGTGCCTTCGGCGGCGCGGAGAACTGGCGCTGCATGCCGAAGCTGCCGCCGCCTCCGAAGCGGCCCGCCTCGGCTTCGGGAACCATCATGCCGAACGTGAACACGGCTGCGATCAGCGTGACGAAAAGATGCTTCATGGGGTGTGTCGCTCCTCAGTAACGCCGGTCCGGATGCCGGCCTGGTGTGGCGCACGCCTCGCGGCGTGCCCTCCTCATGGTTTGAAACCGCGGTGCAGCGCGACCACGCCGCCCGTCATGTTGAAGTAATCGACCCGCGTGAGCCCGGCTTGTTCCATCATCGACTTCAGTTCCTCCTGGCCCGGATGCATGCGGATCGATTCGGCCAGATAGCGGTAGCTGTCGGCGTCGTTGGCAACGCGGGCGCCCATCCAGGGCAGGACCTTGAAGGAATAGAAGTCGTAGGCCGGCTCCAGCGGCTTCCACACGCGCGAGAACTCCAGCACCAGCAGCCGTCCGCCGGGCTTGAGCACACGGCGCATCTCGGCCAGCGCGACGTCCTTGTGCGTCATGTTGCGCAGGCCGAAGGCCACCGTCACGCAGTCGAAGTGGCCGGACGGGAACGGCAGCTTCTCGGCATCGCACTGCGCCACCGGCAGGTTGAAGCCGCGGTCGAAGACGCGGTCGCGCCCGACCGACAGCATCGCGTGGTTGATGTCGGTCAGCCACACCTGGCCGGTGGGGCCGACGCGTTTGGCGAAGGCCAGCGACAGGTCCGCCGTGCCGCCGGCGACGTCGAGCACGCGCGAGCCTTGGCGCACGCCGGACATCTGGATCGTGAAGGCTTTCCACAGCCGGTGCAGGCCCATCGACATCAGGTCGTTCATGATGTCGTAGCGGCGCGCCACGGACGAGAACACCTGCGCCACCTTGTGGCGCTTCTCGCCCTCGGCCACGGTCTGAAAGCCGAAGTGGGTCTGCTTTTCGCTCATGTGCTCAGTGTCCGTGCGAGCCACAGCCGCCCTTCGGGGCGGGCGGCGGGGCGAGGGCCGGGTCGCGCGTGCCGCCGGCGCGCTCGAGTTCGTCGAGATACTTGCGCCACAGTTCGTCGTGACGGCTGCCCAGCATGTACAGGTAGTCCCAGGAATACAGCCCGGAGTCGTGCCCGTCGTCGAAGCGCGGGCGGATGGCGTAGTTGCCGACCGGCTCCACGGCCACGATGTCGACGTCGCGCTTGCCCTGCTGCAGCACTTCCTGACCGGGACCGTGGCCGCGCACCTCGGCCGAGGGCGAATGCACGCGCAGGAACTCGAACGGCAGCTGGAACACCTCGCCGTTGTCGAAGCGGATCTCCAGCTTGCGCGACTGTCGGTGTACGGTGATGCCGGTGGGCGTCGGGGTTCGGGTGTCGAGTCCGGCCATGGTGGCCTCGCCTGTTTCGTGAAACAACGCCGAATCATACCCGAAGCCCGGCGTCGGGCGAGGGCGGCCGCCTCACGCGGCGACGCTGACGGCCTCGAAGCTGACTTGGTCGAAGTCCGCGCCGCGATGCAAGACCTCGAGCAGGCGCACCCCGCGCAGGCTGCCGTCGTACAGCTCGATGACGCGGAAGGGCTGGAAGAAGCCGGCCGGCAACACCAGCGTGGCCGGCGTCTTCAACGCCGGCGTCTCGGACAGGTGGAAGGCCTGCTGGAAACTCAGGTCGAAACGGTTCCTGCCGATACCGACCGGGCGCACGGCCACCTCCGTCGGCACGCCCTCGAGCAGGCGGATGCCGACCTCCAGCGCACCGTCCTCGCGGTACATGACCCAGCTGACGGTGCCCAGCATGAAGCTGCGCGCATCGCCCGGCCGGAGGGCGACCAGCGCGCGGTGCTCCAGCCGGTCGGCGCTGCCCTGCCGGCGCAGCCGGAAGCCGCCCAGCGACTGGTCGAGGATCTCCCACTGCGTGCAGATGTAGCCGCGCCGTTGTGCCGCACGCCGGATCGCCGGGGCCTCGTCGATCGTCACGTCGGCCACCTGCTCGCCGAGCGTCAGCGTGCGCAGGTCTCGGTACAGGTTCTGCGGCTGCTCGTGCAGGGCGGGCTGCACGAAGGGGCGGCCGGTGAGGTAGAAACCGATGGCTTCCCGGTCCGAGGTCAGCTCCGCCGTGCCGCCGCCGGGGCGGCGCACGAAGCGCCGGCCGGCCGTGCCGCGCGCCCACGGCCGGTACAGCGACAGCAGCAGGCGCACGGCCTCCTCGACGCCGACCGAGGCGTCCAGATCGAGCTCGGCCACGCTGTTGCGCTTGCGGATGCGCGCGGTGACCTCGCGGAAGCGGTCGGCCAGCTGCATGCTCTCGAAGCGGCGCACGCCGTCCAGGTGCGTCATCGCCGCGATCGGGCGCAGGCCGTGGTCGGCGCTCATGTCCAGCCCGCAGGCCGTGCGCCGGCCGTCCTCGGCATCGCTGCCCTCGGGCAGCAGGCGGCAGTGCGGTGCGAAGTGGCGCGCGCAGCGCCAGATCTGGTCCAGCTCGCGTGGCGAACGCGTAAACGGGTTGGACAGGTCCATCAGCAGCAGCGCGGCGTGGGCCTCGGCCGCGCTCTGCGCCTGCCACGGGTTCAGCGGGTCGGGCGCGCGGGTGTAGGCGAAGCCACGCGCCTCGGCGTCGAGCAGGCTGTCGTGTACCGCACGCCACAGGCCGGGCGCGGGGTGGCGGCGCGCGCGCAGGTATTCGAGCACGACGCGGGC
>Ga0182792_1001089_pt1 | contig 23249 bp, 20 predicted proteins | sample Passage237B_FD_130497 | JGI IMG/M metagenome (GOLD analysis project Ga0182792, IMG submission 130497) | Cellulose adapted compost microbial communities from Newby Island Compost Facility, Milpitas, CA, USA - Passage2 37B (version 2) (version 2) ...
GTTGCTGATATCCGCCACGGGACTGTAATGCTCGTTGGCATCGTCCAACTCGTACACCTGCCAGCCGTATTTCTGCGCGAAATTCTGATAGGCCAAGTCGATGTACACATTATTTATCCGGTATCCCAGCCCGGCGGATACCGTCTGCGTAGTGGATTCGAAATCCTTGTACGGACTGCCCGCATGGCCGTAACCCGCACGCACCAAGAAAGCCGGGGCAATCAGGTACTCGCCACCGATCCTGAAATTGACAGCGTTGGTATACGTATCCCGGATCTGGTCGTTCATGATGTTATCCGTATTTGAATTAACCGAAGAAAAGCTTATACTCGCATAATCCACGTATTCGATATCCGCGCTGATCAGTCCTTGCCCAAATAGGGCAGCAACGCCGCCGCTAAGGCGATAAGGGCTACGAAGGTTGTAGTCGTAATAAGTGGGCTCACCCTCGCTGGGGAATTCTTCTACCGAACCATCGGTCAGGTAATTGGTGATGCCGAAATAGTCTTCGTAGTCGTTGGTCAGCCGGTACCACGTGGGGCTGGTCGCCGTCACACCAATTTGAAGGTATTCCACCGGCTTATAGATAAGTCCCAGCTTGGCGTTGAAACCATTGCCGGTAGTCGTAGACCAATATTCATTGTCATATTCATATTCCGATTCAAGCAGCGGATTGTAGACATCGTATTCGGCATGGCTTTGATCGACGAAGCGGGATTGGGGATTCATGCTGTGTATGTAGCCGAACGTCTCGATGGAGCCATCCTCCATGAACAAGTAATTGATATCGTGGTTGATGCGGGTAAACCCAAGGCTTGCGCCGATATAAAGTTTATTGCTGTAGTTGGCACCGAAGGAAACGTTTGCTTCGGATTGGAATCCTGTCTCACGGTTGGTCAGGGTCTGGATATTGTCCAGCGTAGTCATGGGAACATATTCGTATTGGCCATTGACGGGCCGCTCGTCGATAAGCCCCGCATCCCAGCCAAAGTCGCCGTAGGAGTTTCCGGTCTCGTAGGCCTCGTACATCATGAAGTCGGCGATGCTGCTTTCGGGGTTGACACCGGTAAAGCCCACGGTGGTATTGAAATTGTTGGTCTTATGGTAGCCAACGCCGATATTGAAATTGAGCCATCCCGACGTGAGGTTGCTGCCCCTTACCCTGCGGGTGGGGATATGGAAGACGGCCCCAATCTGGTTGAAACCGACCTTGTCGACGTTGTATTGGCTGTTGGTGCCGAAGTAAGTGCCTTTGTTGAGGTCATTGGAATAGTCCAGCGAAATGCTGATGTCGGATTGGCCGAAGAAGCCGAGACCAGCCGGGTTGCCGGAGATGGAACTCAGGTCGCCCCCCAGCGCGGTCTGGGCGTTCCCCAATCCCTTGAACCGGGCGGTTGCTCCCTGCTCGGGTTGCGAAAAACGGAGGACATCCTGCAGATACTGCGCATGCAGGGCAATGCAAAACGTGCCCGAAAACAGCGCTGTCAGTGCTATTCTTTTGATATGCATATTCATGGTTGGTTTCAACTAGTTATAAAAAAAGGCCAAGAATTGAATGTAGTTGGCCTTCTAATAATGTTCGATAGTATAACGATTAACCCCGGCCTCTTCCACCGCCGCCGCGGCTGCTGCTCCCGCTACTACTGCTGCTACTGCTACCACGGCTGCTGGACCCGCTGCTCGAGCCTGAAGACCGCGAGGGTGGCGATACCGACGAGCCGCGTGAACTGTTTCCGGATGACCGGGGAGGCGTGGCGCTTGGACGTGAAGAAGAAGATGGCCGCGCTGCCGGACGGGCGCTGCTGCCGGCTGGCCTTCTGGTAGACGATGGACGGACACCTTCGGACGACGGGCGCCGTGAAGTGCCTGAAGGTCTTACGGTTTGCCCTGCTGGCCTGCGGGACGTGCCGCTACGGACGCCTTCCGTATTGCGGGACGTACTGCTGCCCGGACGAACCGCCTCGCGCGATGTCCGTGTGCCGGTCGCACGGCTGCTGACACGACCGTCGGTGGTGGCACTGCCGCGCGTCGCTACGGTACGGGTTGAAATACGCCCGTTGGCATCACGTGAAATGGCCGTACGGGTGGAGGTCCTGGAAGTCCGCGCACCAATGCGATCACGCGAAGAAGAGCGGACAGCCATATGCCGGTTGCTCACATAAGCATAACCGGGATAGTAATAACCGCCCCATCCGCCGCCCCAGCCCCAACCGCTGTAGGCGTATGGACCCCCAAAGCCGCGTCCGTAGTAGGGAGATCCCCAGCCCCAATAACCACCATAGTAGGGGTTGTACCAACTGCTGCCCCAACCGAGGCCCCAGCCACCCCAGCCCCATCCGAAGCCAAGATGCCATCCGGCACCCCAGCCCCAACCGGGACCGTACCATGAATTGAATCCATACCAAGGATCAAACCAGGGGTCGTAATAGGCCATGCCTGGCGAGTAGTAATAGAAGCGGTTTATCCGGTTGGCGTATTCGCTGTCGCTGTATTCGTCGGAATAATACTCGTTATAAGCCCCGCTGTCTGCATATTCATCTTCGTAATAACCTTCATCTGCATACTGCTCGTCCTGGGCTGCTGCTCCTTCGTCATAATAATAGTCCGGACTTTGATAGCTTTCTTCCACCGCCCGGGCATTGTTATTATAAACGTCGTCGCGGAAAGCAGTCTGTCGCGCGGTACTGCAAGCACCGAGGAATACTATCCCTGCTAAGGCTATTGCGCTGACTATTAATCTATTGGTTTTCATGTTGCCTATCCTTTCGTTTGGTTAACGCCCACGCTTTTTATCGTATAGACGACAAAAACGGCCTTGGGTTTAATCGAGCGATGATTTTTTTATTCGGTTATTTGACAAAACCATCTACCTTTGCTTGGCGCATTTAAACGTGTCAAGCCGCAAATGTTATCATAATTTTATTAAAAGTCAACTATGAGCAAAGGAATTACGAGCCGTGCAACAGATTATTCCCAATGGTACAACGAACTTGTCGTAAAAGCGGACCTTGCCGAGCACTCAGCCGTACGGGGGTGCATGGTCATCAAGCCCTATGGTTATGCCATCTGGGAGAAGATGCAGGCCGCGCTGGACAAGATGTTCAAAGAGACCGGCCACAGCAATGCGTATTTTCCTTTGTTTATCCCTAAATCTTTCTTTTCGAAAGAAGCCTCCCATGTGGAGGGTTTCGCCACAGAATGTGCGGTGGTGACGCATTATCGATTGAAGAACGACGGTGCGGGCAATATCGTGGTCGATGAGGAGGCCAAATTGGAAGAGGAACTGATTGTAAGGCCTACGTCTGAAACCATCATCTGGAATACGTACAAAGGTTGGATAGAATCCTATCGGGATCTGCCTATTCTGGTAAACCAATGGGCCAACGTGGTGCGGTGGGAGATGCGTACGCGATTATTTTTACGCACGGCGGAATTTCTTTGGCAGGAAGGTCATACCGCGCATGCAACGAAGGAAGAGGCGGTAGCCGAAGCAGCGCAGATGCTGGATGTTTATGCAGACTTTGCCGAGAATTGGTTGGCTTTGCCGGTGATACGCGGCCGAAAGACGGAAAACGAGCGGTTTGCTGGCGCACTGGATACGCTGTGCATCGAGGCGTTGATGCAGGACGGCAAGGCGCTGCAAGCCGGTACATCGCACTTCCTCGGTCAGAATTTTGCGAAGGCTTTTGACGTAAAATTCACGGCCAAGGACGGCAAACTCGATTACGTGTGGGCGACCTCTTGGGGCGTGTCTACGCGGCTGATGGGCGCCCTGATCATGGCGCATTCGGATGATCAGGGATTAGTGCTTCCACCCAAATTGGCTCCCATACAAGTGGTGATTGTCCCGATTTACAAGACGGAAGAAGAGCGGCAGGCGATAGACGCGGTGGCCGACACGTTGATCGGTGGCCTGAAATCAAAAGGTATCTCGGTAAAGTACGATGATCGCGATACACACCGTCCGGGATTTAAATTTGCCGAATGGGAGTTGAAGGGCGTACCGGTACGCCTTGCGATAGGCACCCGGGATGTGCAAAGTGGTACCGCAGAGATCGCCCGTCGCGACACCCAGATGAAAGAAACCGTGCCGCAGGCCGGATTGGCAGACCGAATTGAGCAGCTATTGGAAGATATCCAACACAGCATATACAGCAAAGCGTTGGCTTTTCGCGAGGCGAATACGGTGAAGGTGGATACCTACGAAGAGTTTAAGCAAGTACTCGACGAAAGGGGAGGCTTCGTGGCTGCCCATTGGGACGGGACGGTGGAAACCGAACAACTGATCAAGGAAGAAACCAAGGCAACCATCCGCTGCATACCGCTTGACAACCCGGTGGAACAAGGCTCCTGTATCCGAACCGGAAAGCCTTCTACCCAGCGGGTATTGTTCGCCAGGGCTTACTAAGCCCGCGGCAAGACCTATTAATGCCGTTTGCCCGGAGGACCCGTCGGAAAAGCCGCCCATCGCGGTATCCGCGGCTACATACGGATACCGCTTGTTTTCGGCGTTTTATCCGGAGTACTGCCCGCGTCTCCGGAAAGTTAGCTAACTTTACACCGTTTACACCCGAAAATCTGTAACGCATCATGGGATATAAATTTGCAACGAAAGCCATCCATGCGGGGCAACATGCCGATCCGACCACGGGCGCGGTAATGACTCCGATTTACCAGACATCTACCTACCAACAGGCGGCTCCGGGAGACCATAAAGGCTACGAGTACTCCCGCGGCACCAACCCTACGCGCAAGGCGCTGGAAGATTGCCTTGCTGCGCTGGAAAACGGTAACCATGGCCTGGCTTTCTCCAGCGGCATGGCGGCCACCGAAACGGTGCTGAAACTGTTGAAGCCGGGAGACGAAGTCATTACCGGTGATGATCTCTATGGCGGCTCCTACCGGATTTTCACCAAAGTGTACGAACGTTACGGAATCAAGTTCCATTTTGTGGATACCGCACAGTCCGAGCGAATCGCGGAGCGGCTAACTGAAAATACCCGGCTGATATGGATCGAGACGCCGACCAACCCCACGCTGAAACTGGCGGATATTGCAGCCATCGGGCGGATAGCCCGGGACGCCGGGGTGCTTCTTGCCGTAGACAATACCTTTGCCTCGCCCTACCTGCAAAACCCACTGGATCTGGGGGCGGACATCGTGATGCATTCCGTGACGAAGTACATCGGTGGGCATTCGGATGTGGTGATGGGCGCGCTCGTCATGAACGACAAGGAACTGTTCGACAACTTGTTTTTTTATTACAACGCCTGTGGTGGAACGCCCGGGCCGCAGGATAGTTTTCTGGTGCTGCGAGGCATCAAAACGCTGCACCTGCGCATGCAGGCCCATTGCGATAACGGGCGCAAGGTCGCTGAGTACCTCAAGGGCCATTCCAGGGTCGAGAAGGTCTATTGGCCGGGATTCGTGGATCATCCGGGCCACGATGTCGCGAAAAGGCAGATGCGCGATTTCGGCGGGATGGTCTCCATCGTGCTGAAGGACGCTTCGCTTGCCGATACCTTCAAGGTGGCCTCCTCATTCAAGGTATTTACGCTGGCGGAGTCGCTGGGCGGCGTGGAATCGCTCATCAACCACCCAGCTACGATGACCCACGGTTCGATACCAAGGGAAATCCGGGAAAAGGTGGGGGTGGTGGACAATTTGATTCGCATCAGTGTGGGTGTCGAGGACGGGGATGATTTGCTGGCCGATCTGGAACAGGCGTTGGGATGATTGATTTGAGGATGTGCTGATTTGAGGATGTGCTGATTCATTTTCAAATCATCAAATTTTCAAATCATCAAATTAAAAAGAAATGTCCATAAAAGATTTTCTTGACCGCAAGGTCGACGAGTATAACCGGCCGGCATTTATCGATGGCGACCCGATCAGTATCCCGCATCGGTTTACACGGCTGCAGGACGTGGAAATCATGGGTTTTTTCGCGGCGGTGCTGGCCTGGGGCCAACGGAAAACAATCATCAACAAATGCGCCGAGCTGATTGCACGCATGGACGGGGCACCTTTCGATTTTGTCCGAAACCACGAAGAAAGCGACCTCAAATCGCTGCTCGGATTCCGGCATCGCACATTCAATGATACGGACCTGCTCTATTTCATCCGATTTTTCCGTGAACACTATGGGCGGCATAACTCGCTGGAAGACGCCTTTCTTCCGGATTCAGCGCATGCGGAATTCAGGACTGAATACCTGGATGACGGCCTTGTGCCAGAAACCGGAGCCATGTTTTCCTCTTCGGTATGCTACCTGCATGAATTGAGCAAGCCGTTATTGACGGTAGCGGAAGCATTAAACCGCTTCCGGACTTATTTTTTCAGCCTGCCGGATTACCCGCCGCGTACGCGGAAACACATCAGTTCGCCCTCGCAAAATTCGGCATGCAAGCGGTTAAACATGTTCCTGCGCTGGATGGTACGTGACGATGGCCGGGGTGTGGATTTCGGCTTGTGGAAACGGTTGGTGCCTTCGCAACTGATTTGCCCATGCGATGTGCATGTGGAACGGGTGGCACGCAAACTAGGGCTTATCCAACGCCGGCAGTCGGACTGGAAGACCGCATGTGAGCTGACCGAAAACCTGCGGCAGTTGGATCCCGACGATCCGGTGAAATATGACTTTGCCCTCTTCGGCATGGGGGCCGAAGGGGAGATGTAAACGAAATAGCTATAGCTGATATGAAGAAAATCAAGATTTCCCACGTTGTCACCGCTATGGCGGTTGTTTTGGTAGTTATGTTGCTGATTCCCGACACGAAGGCGTGGATAAGCCGAGGCTTGATGAAAATAGGCTTGTTCAAACCTGACCTGACGGGCAGCGTAGACAGGCCGGAGCCTGCCCCGCATCCTGCAAACCGGAAACCAGCCGTGGTGTTCAAGGACGGGCAAGGTAACCCGATTGATGCCACGAATCTGACCGGCAAAGTGGTATTCATCAATTTCTGGGCGACGTGGTGCCCGCCGTGCATCGCGGAGATGCCATCCATCGATAAGCTGCACCAACAGTTCAAAGACAATGAGGATATTGTTTTCCTGATGGTGGATGTGGATAATCAGTACGAGAAATCCAAGCGATTCATGGAAAGCAAGAAGCTTGGCTTGCCGGTGCACGTCCCGGCGGGGGAGATTCCCGGCCATTGGCTAGGCGGGGCCATTCCGACGACCATCATACTCGACAAGCAAGGGGAAATCGCGGCAAAGCACGAAGGGATGGCCGATTATAGCCGTCCGGAAGTGGCCGACTTCCTCCACCGGCTGATTGCGGAGTAAATCCGTCATCCATTCATCGTTCGTACACTTCCGGGTTGACGCAATAGGGCAACCGTTTCCCTTCCAGGCCGGCAATCAGGTTTTCCACGGTCAGTTGCATCATCTTCATCCGGGTCTCAATGGTCGCGGAGCCGATGTGGGGCAGGATGGCTACGTTGGGCATCTCCAGCAAGGGGTTGTCGGCGGCCATGGGCTCCGGATCGGTCACGTCCAAACCGGCACCCCATATCATCCCGGTTTCAAGCGCTTCCCGCAGATCCGCTTCGTTGTGCATGGGACCCCTTGCCGTGTTGATGAAGATCGCCGATGCTTTCATCGCTGAGAATGCATCCCGGTTGAATATGCCCCGCGTTGCTTTGCTGAGGTTGGCATGCACACTGAGCACGTCGCTCTGCCGTAGCAGTTCATCGAACGATACCCTGCGCGCCCCCAGGTCCTTTTCAGCAGCTTCGCTATGCCCCCTGTTGTGATAGATGATGGGCATGTCAAAAGCGTAATGGCAGCTCTTGGCCATTTCGTAGCCGATGCGGCCCAAGCCGTATATTCCCAGGGTTTTGCCCTGCAGGTCCACACCAAGGTCGGCCATGGGGTCGAAAAAGCCCCAATTGCCGCGCAGGATTTCCTTATGTTTATGGATGGCCTTGCGGGCTACGTTTTGCATGAGCAGGAAAGCGGTATCGGCCGTCGCCTTGCTCAGTACACCTGGGGTATTGCCTACCGGAATGCCGAGCCTGGCAGCTTCCTTGACGTCGGCGTGGTCGTAGCCTACACTGCACAGGGCAATGACGCGCAGGTGGCTACAGGCGTTCAGAAACTGCCGATCGATGCGGTGCCCACCGACACTGAACAAGGCGTCGCTGTCTCGAGCATATCGGATAAGTTCTTCCGGCGTAAGGTCACGCTTTTCCGTCCATTCGGTAAATAGGTGACCCTGGTCAGCCAACGCCTGTTTGATGATTGCGGGAACATTGCGGGTGATAAAAATGTTTGCCATTTGTCAACGGTAAATATAACGTTTTTTATTTTTTAACAGCTTTTTTTGTCTTAGGTTTGCGGGGACCAAAAGCGTATAGCAAAGACATGACCAGGCACGATCTCATCCGCCAGATTAAACGTAAGCGTTCTTTCCTCTGCATAGGACTTGATACGGATATCGACAAGATACCCCATCACTTGCTCGACCATGAGGACCCGGTCTTCGAATTCAACCGGCAGATCATTGCGGCAACGGCCGACCTGTGTGTCGCCTATAAGCCCAACATCGCGTTTTACGAAAGCCGGGGGGTAGCAGGGTGGAGAAGCTTGCAGAGAACATGGGAAATCCTACCCAAAGAATGCCTCAGCATCGCGGATGCCAAACGCGGTGACATCGGCAATACCTCCACGATGTACGCCAAGGCTTTCTTCGACGAGCAGGCCTCGGGACTGGGGTTTGACGCGATTACCGTAGCACCTTACATGGGCCGCGACTCTGTCCAACCGTTCCTTGACTACGGGGGTAAATGGGCCATTGTGTTGGCGCTCACATCCAATGTGGGCGGATTGGACTTCCAGACGATACCCGACGCCGGTGGGGTGCAGCTTTTCGAACAGGTCATCCAGCGGGTCAACCGTTGGGGCAGCTCGGATAACCTGATGTTTGTCGTGGGGGCTACGCGCGGGGAGGCGTTTGCAACGGTACGCAAGCACGCGCCCGATCATTTCCTGCTCGTCCCCGGTGTGGGCGCACAGGGCGGAAGCCTTAGTGATGTATGTCGGTTTGGGATGAACGCCGACTGCGGCCTACTGGTGAATGCCACGCGGTCCATCATCTACGCCTCAAGCGGAGCCGACTTTGCCGAAAAAGCTAGGCAGGAGGCACTGGCACTGCAACAGGCCATGGAACAGGAACTATTGGCCAAAGGCGTACTGTAGGATTACCCATTGGTCAGCCCTTGACGGTCGCTACCCAATCGGCGAAAGCCACGATAAACTCGCCGAGGAATTTCCGCGTCGACTCGTCGGTGAGCGTGCCATCCTCGGCGAAACGCTTGGCGGCATCGCCGATGTATGCTTCGGGTTGCGCCATCGTCGGGACATCAAGATAGGCCAGGCATTGCCGCAGGTGGTGGTTGGCACCGAAGCCGCCGATAGCACTCGGCGATACGCTGATTACCGCTGCGGGCTTCCCTTTCCAGGCGCTTTTTCCGTAAGGTCTCGAACCGACATCCAATGCGTTTTTCAACACGCCCGGTATCGAACGGTTATATTCGGGGGTAAGGAACAAGAAGCCGTCGCATGCTTTGAGTGCCGTCCGGAAAATCACCCACTCTTCGGGAGGGGTATCGTCCAGCTCTTCGTTGTACATCGGTAATTTGCTGATGTCCAGCGATTCAAGTACCAAAGATTCGGGAGCAAGCGCGGTCAGCGCATTGGCTGTTTTCCTGTTGTAGGATGCCTGTCTGAGACTCCCTACAATAACTGCGATTTTATGGGCTGTCATATAGCTATAAGCAGTTATCTTCCGAAAATGTTTGCGGTTTAGTTGATTATCCAAGGAAGGTCACCAATACCTTGTCGATGCGGTTGCCGTCCATATCCACCACTTCGAATTCGTGCGCTTTCCATTGGATGCGCTCACCCAATGCCGGCATGTGCCCCAGTTTGAGCAGGATGAGCCCCGCCAGGGTACTGATGCTGCCCAGCCCGTCTTCCTCCTCTTCCGAGGTCTCGATGTGGAGGGCGGTGAGCAGTTCATCGAGTTGGTATTGCCCATCGACCAACAGGCTGCCATCTTCGCGTGCGACAATTTCGGGCCTGTCCGCGGTGTCACCATCGGAAATGTCGCCGACGAGACTGCTCAGGATGTCATTGATGGTGACGATTCCCTGCAGGGAGCCGTATTCATCCAGCACCACGGCCTGGTGTATCTTGGATACCTTGAACTTGTTCAATATGCTATAGGCCGAGCTGTTCTCGTGTACATAATTGAGGGGCTGCGTCAACTGCTTGAGCTGAATCGGTTCGTCGATGAGGTATTGCTTGAGCAGGGATTTGATATGGACGACCCCGATGATATTATCAAGGCCGCCTTGGCATACGGGATACACGGTGTGCCCGCTTTTCAATATCGTGTCCTTGTGCTCCTCATAGTCATCGTCGATATCGAGCCATACGATATTGCTGCGGTGGGTCATCAGGTTGACCGCCCGTTTGTCGCCGAGACTGAATACCCGGTCCACGATTTCGTGTTCGATATGTTCGATGGCTCCGATATCTGCCCCTTCGTCGACCAGTGCCTTGATTTCCTCTTCAGTCACCGCATTTTGCGACGTCTTGATATTCAACAGGCGGACAATCCCTTCCGTAGTGACGCTGAGCAGCCACACGAATGGGGCAACGGCCTTGCTGAGGATATTCATGGGGAAGGCGACGACCATGGCATATTTTTCGGGGATGGCTAGGCCGATGCGCTTGGGAACCAATTCGCCGAGGACAAGGGTAAGGAAGGTGATGACGACGACGACGATGAGTACCGAAACCTGGGAACTGTAACCGTCGAGCCAGGCGACCTCCGAAAGGTGGACATCCAATCGCTGGGCGATGGTCGCGCCCCCGAAAATACCGGTCAGGATACCGATGAGCGTGATACCGATCTGGACGGTGGAAAGGAACTGGTTGGGCGAATCCTTGAGTTTGAGCACCTGCTTGGCGGCAGCGTTTTTCTGATCAATCAGCACCTGCAGACGCGCTTTCCGGCTTGATACGATAGCGATCTCTGAAGCTGAAAAAATGCCATTCAGTATGATTAACGCCAAGATAATCAGCGACTCTGTAAGCATGTAGCTAAGATAATAATTAATTTGGTCAAATCAATTTTTTCGGTTTTTTGACCTGTTGTTTCAGCAATGCGAGATTGACCACCTCGTGCATTTCCGTGACATAATGGAAAGTCAGGTCGCGAACGTAGTCTTCCTTGATTTCCAGGATATCCTTTTTGTTGGCCTTTGAAAGGATCACTTCCTTGATATTGGCCCGCTTAGCTGCGAGGATTTTTTCCTTGATGCCGCCCACTGGAAGCACTTTGCCCCGCAGCGTGATTTCCCCGGTCATGGCTAGTTTTTCCTTCACCTTGCGTTGGGTGAAGCTGGAGGCAAGCGCGGTCAGCATGGTGATGCCAGCCGATGGTCCGTCTTTGGGCGTGGCACCGGCGGGTACGTGGATGTGTACGTCCCACTTGTCGAATACCTGGTAATCGATGCCGAATTCATCCGCATTGGCCCGGAGATATGCCATGGCGATACTAGCAGACTCCTTCATGACGTCCCCGAGGTTGCCGGTCAACGTCAATTTGCCCTTACCCGGGCTCAAGCTGGATTCGATGTACAGGATATCGCCGCCGACTTGTGTCCAAGCCAGTCCGGTGACCACGCCGGCCACTTCGTTACCTTCGTAGAATTCTTTGTCGAAGATGGGCGCGCCAAGGATCTTCTCGACCGTGTCTGCATCGATGGGTTGGGGCAGCGGCTCGTCCATCACGACGCGGGTAGCTATCCCGCGGACGACCGAGCCGATTTTCTTTTCCAATCCGCGCACACCGGATTCCCGAGTATATTCCTCGATGATTTTCTCGATGACCTTGGGTCGGAGGGAAAAGTCCTTGGGTTGAAGGCCGTGCATCTCCCGTTGCTTGGGGATCAGGTGTTTTTTAGCAATTTCAATTTTTTCCTCGATGGTATAGCCGTTGACTTCGATGACCTCCATACGGTCCAGCAGTGCCGGCTGGATGCCGCTCAGTGAATTGGCCGTGGCAATGAACATCACGTTTGACAGGTCGTAGTCCAGCTCGACGTAATGGTCATAGAAGGCATTGTTTTGCTCGGGATCGAGTACTTCCAACAGGGCAGAGGAAGGATCGCCGCGGAAGTCGCTGCCCACCTTGTCGATTTCGTCGAGCACGAATACAGGATTCGATGCCCCCGCTTTCTTGAGCGACTGGATGATGCGGCCCGGCATGGCACCGATATAAGTCTTGCGGTGGCCCCTGATTTCGGCTTCGTCACGGATGCCGCCCAACGCCATACGCGTATATTTACGTCCCAATGCCTTGGCAATGGATTTGCCCAATGAAGTCTTTCCGACACCGGGAGGGCCTACCAAGCAGAGAATGGGCGCTTTCATATCGCGCTTCAATTTCAGCACGGCGAGGTATTCGATGATCCGTTGCTTTACCTTTTCCAGACCGTAGTGATCCCGGTCCAGGATTCGCCTGGCCCGTTTGAGGTCAAAATTATCTTTGGTAAAGTCATTCCACGGAAGCTCAAGCAACAATTCGAGGTAGTTGACCTGCACGGAATAATCGGCAGCTGCCGGATTGATGCGGGCTAGCTTGTCAAGTTCCTTGCCGAAATGCTCGCCGACCTCTTTGGACCATTTCTTGATTGCGGCACGCTTGCGCAGATCCTCCATTTCCAGGTCGGGCGTATTGCCACCCAATTCCTCTTGGATTGTCTTCAACTGCTGGTTCAGGAAGTAATCCCGTTGTTGCTTGTCCAAATCACCCCTTACCTTGTTTTGTATCTGGGTTTTAAGCTCGAGCAACTGAAGTTCGACATTTAGTTGTTCCAGCACTTTGGAGGCCCGTTTTTCCAAATCGGCCATCTCCAGCAACTGTTGCTTGAACGGCAGGTCGGCATTGAGGTTGGAAGAAATGAAATTGATTAGGAAAGCAGGGCTTTCGATATTTTTGATGGCTATCCCGGCTTCGCTGGGTATGTGGGGCGAAAGCTGGATGATTTGCAGCGCCATTTCCTTGATAGAGGAAATCAAGGCATTGAACTCGCGACTGGATTTGTGCTTCTTCTCTTCGAAGCGCTCGATGTTGGCTTTGATGTAGGGCTCGCTTTGAATGAGGTCGCGTAGCCGGAAACGCTGCTTGCCCTGTATGATAACCGTGGTATTGCCATCGGGCATCTGCAGGATCTTGATGATCATCGCCACAGTCCCCACCTTATTGAGCTGTTCGAACGTGGGGTCTTCGATGGCCATGTTTTGCTGCGATACCACACCGATCATGCGATCGCCCTTGTAGGCTTCCTTCACCAATTTGATGGATTTGTCCCGGCCAACCGTGATGGGAATAACCACTCCGGGGAACAGCACCGTATTCCGTAAGGGGAGGATGGAAAGCGACTCAGGAAGGTCGGCATTGCTCATCTCATCTTCGTCTTGCTGGCTTAGCAGGGGAAAGAACTCCGTATCTTCGTTTATGATGGGGATTGCTTGGTTGAAATCAAATGGATCAAAATTGCTCATGAATACTTCCTTCATCTATGGTGGCGCCATAATGGCAGCCCTGGTCTTGTGCTTATTCGACTATCTAACTAATATATGCTTCGACAAGTAATTGCAAGGCTTATGCCAATAACAAACTTTTCCCATATTTCCTTGTTAAGTTATATCATTCAGACACCGTTGCTGAAAAAAAGTCAGTTATGGGGAACAGGACGGCTTGGTTGCTCCCTGCACATCAGCTAATATAGGAATTCGGATGAAAAAAAAGCGGCGAAATAATAAAATTATGGTTTTGGAGTTTTATGTTTAAATTTAAAGCTACCAACAAGTTACCGGGGCAGATTGGATTTGCATCCGAATATGAGTATGTTTGTAGCACGGAAATTGCATAAAGGGTGTAACAGGAAGAGCCGCCACCGTGCGGGATAACGGTAAGGCAGCAAGGATTTTGAGTAATTTTAAAAATGATGAACAGAGGCAAATCGAACATGTTTTTTAGCAAATTTAACAGGGGTGTTATCGGTGGAATGCTGTGTATTGCTGCATTAGTGACCCAAGCACAGACGACCGAAACGGCACCCAGCAACCCTAATGTCCGTTTGGGTCAGAAGGCATTGATTGACGGTGACTTCAAAGCTGCGGCAAACCATCTGCAAAAAGCACTGCCGGCTGAGGCTGGCGATCCGGATGTCATGTATATGCTGGGCTATTCCCAATACCAAATCGGGGAATACAGAAAGGCGCTGGAATCATTCGGCAAAGTCATCGGGCTGCTTCCCGATCACGAATCTGCGTACTACTACCGGGGGAAGGCCAACAACATCCTTGCCGTCCAGACGGAAACCAAGATCAGTTCAGCCAATCGGGAGAAGATGCTCCAAGCCGCTATCGCAGACTACTCGAAGGCCATCGAATTGAATCCGGGGGATGTCAAGTATTTTCAAAATAGGGGAATTGCCTACCGTGACCTAGGGATCTTGCGGGGAACGGCGGGCACTGCCAACTACGACAAAGCCATCGCGACCGATGCCTATGACAAGAGCATCGCTGATTTTGAGCAGGTGCTGGCCATGACTCCTGGGAAAAAAGATATCCTGACAGAGGTCAAAAAAGCAAAGGTCTATAGGGATAACCTCAAGTAAATCGATAGTTGCACAAGAAGCAAAAAAAGGCTCCGGCGCATCGACGGAGCCTTTTTTATGTTATTTAAGCGTGCCGCTTATGGTGTAGTGGCTCTCGCCGATAAAGCGTACCCACTGCCGCTTGACAAGCTGATAGGCGGAGTCGGGATGGTAATCGAGTCGTTCCTCGGTTTGGTACAGCATGTTACTGACACGGTTGACAACACGGATGTGGTTGACCGTCCCATCGGGCCGTTTCTCCACGATGATTCGTTCTGTGCGTAGCTCGGGGTCCCGGCTAGTATAGGTGACCGAAGTCGCCGTGCTATCCACCCGGTAGCTGTTTTGCCACGCCGGTTTATTGATGTCCGAGTCGATGAATAGGGCCAACTCGTTTTGCCAGTTGTCGATTCGGAGCGTGCGGTGTTCCGCCTCACCGTTTTTAGTTACCGTCTTTGCCACGGTAGGGGCAAACTGTTGCAATCGAGTGGCTTCTTTGCTGAAATAGTCGGCCAAGCTGAAATACGATTCTGCGTGACCAGTGGATGGGGTATCGCTTCGGCGGCTACAGGACAATCCCCACACGAGGACGGTGCAGGCCAAACCTGCGCGTGCGATATGAAGACACCGGTACATGATCAAACCAAGATATTTCCCGTCATTTCCGCCGGGATGGGTAGTCCCATGATCTTTAGTATAGTCGGCGCGATATCGCCCAATTTTCCGTCGGCTATCGATGTGTAGTCGTCGTCTATCAGTATGCAGGGGACGAGGTTGGTCGTATGGGCCGTATTGACCGATCCATCCTCATTGACCATGAATTCAGCGTTGCCATGGTCTGCGATGATGATAAACGTGTATCCTTCTCCGAGTCCGCATGTGATTACCTGCTCTGCACAGCGATCGACCGTCTCGACGGCTTTGACCACGGCTTCGAATACCCCCGTGTGACCGACCATGTCGGGATTGGCGAAGTTGAGGCAGATGAAATCCGGCCGGTTGGCGGTGATGTCGCCGCATATCGCATCGGCCACACCCTGTGCACTCATCTCGGGTTGCAAATCGTATGTGGCCACTTTGGGCGATGGGATAAGGATGCGGCTTTCGCCATGGAACACCTGCTCGCGCCCTCCCGAAAAGAAGAAGGTGACGTGGGGATATTTTTCCGTCTCGGCGATACGGGTCTGGGTCTTGCCGTTGGCTTCCAGCACTTCGCCGAGTGTATTGGTCAGGTTATCTTTGAGGAATAGCACTTGGACATCCTTGAACGTCTCGTCGTAGGTGGTCATGGTGAGGTAACGCAATTGCAAGGGATGCATGCCCTGTTCGGGGAATGCCCGCTGGGTGAGGGCCATGGTGATTTCCCGGCCCCGATCTGTCCGGAAATTGAAACAGACCACGACATCACCGTCCTTTATCGTAGCAAGGGGTGAGCCGTAGGCGTCGGTTTTGACGATGGGCTTTACGAATTCATCGGTAATGCCGGCATCGTATGACTGCTGGATCGCTTTGGAGATATCCTGTGTGGATGAGCCGATGCCGTGAACCAACAAATCATAGGCCTGTTTGACCCGTTCCCAGCGGTTATCGCGGTCCATGGCATAATAGCGACCGATAGCCGAAGCCAGCTGACCGGTGCTGGTAGCCAAGAATTGCTCCATGTCGGTGACATATCCGATCCCGGAATTGGGGTCGGTATCACGACCGTCCAAAAAAGCATGGATAAATACCTGATCGCTGCCCAGTCCTGCATGTTTTGCCGCATCGCACAGCCCCTTGAGGTGCTGGGTGTGGGCATGTACACCGCCGTCGGACAGCAAGCCGATGAAATGTACCTGCCTGCCGCTGCTCTTAGCGTATCGAAAAGCTTCCTGCAACGTTTCGTTCCTGTCGAACTCGCCGTCCCGGACGGCCTTGTGTATCCTGCCGAGCTCTTGGTAAACCACCCGACCGGCGCCCAAGTTCATGTGGCCGACCTCTGAATTGCCCATTTGGCCTTCGGGAAGACCTACTGCTTCACCGGAAGCCTCCAGTTTCGAATTGGGATAGCGGGACAATAGCCGATCTAAAAACGGGGTGTTTGCCGCCAGTACGGCATTCGATTGGTCATCTTTGCCATAACCTAAACCATCCAAGATTATGAGCGCTACTTTTTTCTGCTTGTTCACGAAGGCAAATATACGTTTTTCTGATGGAAATAGGGCTCAGTGTACATATGGAGACGCCGACGTACCGCGCTGAAAAATATGGCATGTTTTTGGCTATATTTCTGTGAGGCGGTTGAAAAGGAGCTGAATATCACGTTTTGTAGGAAAAAAACTACATTTTTTTGCCGGTTATTACTTTAATATTGTCGTATACCAAAGCAATTGACAATTTGAATAAACAATTACTGTGAAAGTGAAGGGAACCAGATTGATGAAAAAGGCGGCGATGTCGGGGGCGATGTGTTTGTTTATGGCATTGAGCCTGGCCAATGTAAGCGATGTGATCGACGATATCGCATCGTGTATCCGGAGTGCCAATACAAAGGAACTTTCCAAATATTTTTCTTCGACGGTCAGCATGACCTTACTGAACGATGAGGGCATGTATTCGCGTGTACAGGCGGAAATTATCCTGCGTGATTTTTTCGGCAAGAATACACCGACAGGCGTGAAGATGGCGCACCGGTTGGATTCCAATCCGAACTTCAGGTATGTCGTACTCAACCTAGAAACCGCTAAAGATACTTTCCGCGTTTCGTATAAGCTTACCAACAATGACAATACTTTCCAGGTAACGGAACTTCGGATAGAACCAATTTACTGACCAAGCCAATTTTTATTTTTATTCGCTTATTTTGTTTTAAATAGCCATCTTAGCGGCGTTTTTTAGGAAACACGCAGATGCGTTTTTTTGCGCGAAGACGGCGCATAAAGGGCGGAGTGCGTTAGTTCAATGACGGATGATTCAGGACGAAAAGCAACAACTGCGCCGTTTCATAGCGGCGGCACTTGCCGAAGACGTAGGGGAGGGGGACCATACTTCCCTAGCAACCATCCCGCAAGGAAAAACCGGTGAGGCGCAATTGATCATTAAGGAACCGGGCGTATTGGCCGGAGTGGAGGAAGCCCTCGCCGTGTTGGAACAGGTGGACGCGACGCTGGCCGTGGAGGTTTTCAAGACGGATGGCCAGCCTGTGCAGGTAGGCGATGTCGTGCTGGCGGTCAACGGGAACATTCACAGCATCCTGATAGCCGAACGGCTACTGCTCAACATCATGCAACGCATGAGCGGAATCGCTACGGCAACCCGGCGTATCGTTGCCCTGTTGGAAGGAACGGATACCCAGGTACTTGATACCCGCAAGACCACACCATTGCTACGTTTTTTGGAAAAGAAGGCAGTGGTAGCCGGTGGCGGTGTAAACCATCGGTTTGGTCTGTACGACATGATACTAATCAAAGATAACCACGTGGATTACGCCGGTGGCATACGCGCGGCGGTAGAAAAGGCCAATCGCTATCGTGCGACACTGGATAAACCCATAGCGATTGAGGTAGAGGTAAGGAACCTGGACGAAGTGAGGCAGGTGATGGAAGCGGGCGACGTAGAACGGATCATGCTGGATAATTTTGACCCCGAGCAAGTGCGCGAAGCCGTAGCGCTCATCAACGGTCGGTTGGTAACCGAAGCGTCCGGTGGAATCACGGAGGAAACCGTCCGGGAATACGCCGACGCCGGAGTGGATTACATCTCTATGGGGGCCCTCACCCACTCCGTGAAGAGCCTGGATATGAGCTTGAAGGCGAAACTCCTTGATTAAATGCGCAGTTGTTGTTTTTTTCGTCTTTTTCATTAACTTGCGATTCATGATTTCGATGTATTTAGTCGGAGCGGTTGTCTTGGCCTATTTGTTTGGTTCCATCCCAACGGCGGTTTGGCTGGGTCAGTCATTCTATGGGGTAGACGTACGGGAATATGGAAGCGGCAATGCCGGAGCGACCAATACATTTCGCGTGTTGGGGACAAAAGCAGGTGTCGCGGTGATGCTTATCGATATCCTCAAGGGGTGGACGGCGACCAACCTTGCCTATTTTATCGGCCCTTCGGTAACGGGTCCGCTGGCAGCCGCCCAATTCATCAACTATCAGTTGGCCTTGGGCGTCATCGCCGTTGTAGGGCATTTATTCCCGGTCTTTGCCGGCTTCAGGGGTGGAAAAGGCGTAGCCACCCTTTTCGGAATGATACTAGCCGTGCACTTCCAGGCAGCGATGGTTTGTGTTTCCGTTTTCCTTGTCGTGCTGCTGATTACCCATTACGTGTCCTTAAGTTCAATCAGTGCGGGTTTCGCTTTCCCCTTCAGCATTGTCTTCTTGTTCCATACATCGGTGAAATCGGTATTGCTTTACGGTATATGCATCTGTGTGTTGATTTTGATTACGCACCAGAAAAACATTGAGCGCCTATTGAAGGGCAAGGAATCGAAGGTCTACCTGTTCAGGAGGCGTGCGAAGGCATAGTTTGCAAATTCGGCATATATATTGCTTTATGTATATGGCTATCAGCAGCCTCATTATCGCTAATACATGTTAACTGTTATGAAACCATTCGTCAAAAGTGCCTGCTTGTTATTAACCATCGGAATAATCACTTCCTGTGCAACCGTGCCATTGACGGGAAGGAGACAGTTGAGCTTGGTCAACGAAACAGAAATCCAGCAACAGGCCGCATTGGCCTACAAGGATTTTTTGGGCGATTCCAAGACCAAGGTCGTAAAGGGGACCTCACAGGCGCAGACGGTACAACGGGTAGGCAAAAACATAGCCGCTGCCGTCAACCGTTTCCTGCAGCAAAATGGATACGGCGACCAATACGACTTTAATTGGGAGTTTAACCTCATCCAGGAAGACCAGATCAATGCGTGGTGCATGCCGGGCGGCAAGGTGGCCGTGTACACGGGAATACTGCCCGTCACCAAGAGCGATGCAGGGCTGGCTACGGTGATGGGTCACGAGATAGCGCATGCTATCGCCAAACATTCTGCTGAACGGATGTCGCAATCCATCTTGGCACAAGCGGGAGGCGTGGCCGTCGATGTGGCCACCGCGGAAAAATCCAACACGACCCGGGCGGTACTCAATACGGCATACGGGTTGGGAGGGCAGCTTGCACTGTTGAGCTATTCGCGAAACCAGGAAAGCGAAGCGGATCGCTTGGGGTTGGTCTTCATGGCGATGGCTGGTTACGATCCCAACGAGGCCGTTGGCTTCTGGGAACGTATGGCGCAGGCAAAACAGGCGCAAGGCGGCGGTGCGCCACCTGAGTTTCTAAGCACACACCCCAGTGACGCGCGCCGTATCAATAATATCCAGAAATTGATTCCTGAGGCCATGGGCTACTACAAGAAGTAGCGGACAGATTTTGCGTGGATTTTCGTATGTTTGTGCCAGTTTACATCCATACGAAATGACATCGAAGCAAACCGATATAGCCGCAATCCGGGCAGAATACGATATGGGGCAGTTGAGCGAGGAAGGGATTGCTGCCGACCCCGTCGTACAGTTCCGGAAGTGGTTGGATGAAGCAATCGAGCGGCAAGTCATGGAACCCAATGCCATGACCTTGTCTACCGCTTCGGTTTCGGGCCTCCCATCGTCTCGGATTGTATTGCTGAAGCACTTGGACGATTCCGGTTTTGGTTTTTTTACCAACTATGAAAGCCAAAAAGGCGAAGAACTGCACGAAAACCCGCAAGCGGCACTGCTCTTTTTCTGGCCCGAGCTACAACGGCAGGTACGGATAACAGGGCGTGTGGAAAAAATGCCCGCACACCTATCGGATGCTTATTTCCGGTCAAGGCCGTTGGGCAGCCAATTGGGTGCCATTGCGTCGCCCCAAAGCCGGGAAATTGCCGGCCGGTGGGTACTTGATGCGCAACTGGCCGAATTAGCCGAACGGTATAAGGGGAATGCCCCCGTGCCCAGACCAGCGCACTGGGGGGGCTACCTATTGGTTCCCGATAGGCTGGAATTCTGGCAGGGGGGAAGCAATAGGCTCCATGATCGGCTGGTGTATAGCAGGCAGGACAATGACTGGAAAATCGCAAGACTGGCTCCTTAACCTATGACCGAGATGGAAATCATAACACGTGCCAAGGACCTGTTGACTGCTCAATTTGGTGAGCAGGTGGTCATAGCGGAAGAGCGGTCGGGATTGCAACCGGCTTTGGTCATCGGCGGCGCACTGCTGCCACAAGTCTGTTTATTCCTTCGCGACCACGAAGCAACCTATTTCGATTTCCTTTCGTGTATCAGCGCCGTGGACGATGGTGTGGCTGCCGGTACATTTACCGTGGTTTATCACCTGGCTTCTATCCCCCATCGGCACCAGCTGACGCTGAAGGTAATCGTGGAAAATGACAGGAGGTTGGATAATCTTCCGTCGGTGCCCAGTGTCCATGCCGTATGGCGTACGGCGGATTGGCATGAGCGGGAGGCGTTCGATTTGATGGGCATTTATTTCGAGGGGCATCCGGATCTAAGGCGCATATTACTCCCGGATGATTGGGAAGGCTACCCGCTGCGCAAGGACTATGAAGAGGCCGAGTTGTACCACGGAATCGCGATCAAATGAAATGGAACAGATGTCGACAGCAGTAGATAACGGGAAATCCTATCAAGAAGCGTTAAGGGCCTATGAGGCCAGGCTGGCCGCGGTGGGGGCAGAGGAGATGGTGATCAACATGGGTCCGCAGCATCCTTCCACGCACGGCGTGTTGCGATTGCAGCTGATCACCGATGGCGAGCTGGTTAAGGAGGTCATCCCCCACATCGGCTACCTGCACCGTTGTTTCGAAAAACATGCGGAATCGATGAATTACGGTAAGACCATCCCGTTTACCGACCGGATGGACTACCTCGCTTCGATGAACAATAGCCACGCCTTTGTCATGGGTGTGGAGCGCATGTTGGGCATAGCCGATAGGATCCCGAAACGGATCGAGTACATCCGGGTATTGGTATGCGAACTCAACCGCGTAGCTTCCCATTTGATTGCCATCGGGACATATGGCATCGATATCGGTGCATTTACGCCATTCATGTGGTGCTTCCGCGATCGGGAGCATATCATGAACATGCTGGAATGGGCTTCGGGGTCGAGGATGCTGTACAATTACATCTGGGTGGGTGGGTTGTTCTATGACCTGCCCGTGAACTTTGAGGAACGCTGTGCGGAATTTGTCCAGTATTTTAAGCCCAAATTGGTGGAATTGGATGAATTGCTGACCAAGAATCAGATTTTCATTTCGCGTACGGCGAACATCGGTGTGCTGCCAGCGGATGTCGCGATCAACTACGGGTGTTCCGGCCCGATGCTCCGTGCGTCTGGAGTCCGCTGGGATCTCAGACGGATCGATGAGTATTCGGTATATCCCGAAATCGAATTCGATATTCCCGTGGGAAAAGGGGAAATGGGCAGCACAGGCGATTGCTGGGACCGTTTTAAGGTACGTGTCGATGAAATCAAGGAGTCGGTCAGGATTATCGAACAATGCTTAGAGCGGCTGACCAAGGAATTGAAACGGACGGCTGATTTCGACCCCCGGGCAATGGTCCCCAAAAAAGTGAACCTGAAGGCACAGGACTACTATGTGCGGGCAGAGAATCCGAAAGGAGAACTAGGGTTTTACTTTGTCACCGAAGAAAAAACCGACATACCGAAACGGGTGAAAGCCCGCGGGCCGAGCTTCAACAACCTTTCGGTATTGCCCGAATTGGCGAGCGGCGTACTGATTGCCGATTTGATAGCCATACTGGGATCGATAGATATCGTGCTAGGAGAAGTCGATCGATAAAAAAAAATAAAAAATAATTTTGCAAAGTGTAAAACAAACACTACCTTTGCAGCATCATAATTTAGGTTTATAATTGGTTAGTAAAGGTTTCCATTCTCCCCGTTTGGAAACCTTTCTTTTTTTTGGCGGTGGCAACAAAAAAACCGCTTCAGCCAATAAGCCGAAGCGGTTTCCGCGAACTACGGGGTATCGCTTTTTAGAAATAGAATTGTACGCCAATCCTTGGAGCCAATGAATTGGCGTTCAGACCGAAAGAGTTGGTCGAAACCTTGTCGCCTTCTTCGGGTTTCCATGTCGTGTTTTGGTAATATAAGCCAGTCACCGAGAATTCGATACCGATTTTGCTGGTCGGGAAATAGGCAAAGCCCGGAGATAGTGCCACACCGTAGTGTTCGGTATTGCCGATTTTAGTGTCATCTACCTTGGATGTCCCCCAGCCCATGGGTACGGACAATTGGCCAAAGAACTTAAAGTTGCCGTCGCCTTTGTATAAACGGGCAAACGGAGCCGCAGAAAACTCACCGATTTTTGACTTTTCAGCGCCGTCATCCTCCTGTGCCCAGGTATAGCCAAAGCCCAAACCCACGGCGACATTGTCGCTCACGAATACACCGACATTGGGCAGGATAGAAAATCCTTGGACGTCGCCATCGACATCCTGAACCTTGCTATAATCGTAAGAAACGTTTCCGCCAAGGATGGTCTTTCCTTTTTCGGTTTGTGCA
>Ga0182792_1001090_pt1 | contig 23241 bp, 17 predicted proteins | sample Passage237B_FD_130497 | JGI IMG/M metagenome (GOLD analysis project Ga0182792, IMG submission 130497) | Cellulose adapted compost microbial communities from Newby Island Compost Facility, Milpitas, CA, USA - Passage2 37B (version 2) (version 2) ...
AGCGCGACTCGAAAGGATCAAAGCCATGGCAAAGAAGACTGCTAAGAAGACGACGAAGAAGGCCACCAAGAAGGCCGCTCCCAAGGCCGCCAAGAAGGTGACCAAGAAGGCTGCTCCCAAGGCCGCCAAGAAGGTGACCAAGAAGGCCACCAAGAAGGCTGCCCCGAAGAAGGCTGCCAAGAAGGCCACCAAGAAGGCCAGCAAGTAAGACGCCCGTTGAACAACCGTCTGAGTCTGTTTGAGGCAACGCCCGATGTTGCCTTGAGTGTCTGAAAAATGTTTCGCACCACCTGCAGTGCCGCCGCTCCGAGTCAGGCGGCCAGAACAGGATGGAACACAACTCACGAAGATCGCAATCGGAGCATTAATTAAGGAAGCGTCCCCTCGCGTGGACGCTTTCTTTATTTTTACAGGGAACTAGAGGGATTGAGCACGGGGGTAAAGCGAGGTTGAGTTGTATATAGGTCTACGTCTCGCCTGCTGCGTGTACCTTTTCCATGTCGCACCCATACCTTCAACCACGAAAAAGGCCCAGATCCATTGGACCTGGGCCTGTCAGTGTTCGTATTGCTGAAACTTGAGCTGTTAAGCGCTTCGCTTGGAGCCGTGAGACTCCTGTTCCATGCCGTTTTCGGGCTGGGCCAGATCCCTGGGGTCGACGCGGGAACGCACTTCCGTCCACTTCGGACCGTTTTCGACGCTCAGTACGCGCGGCGTGGTGTCCAGCGGTTCCAGGGCGAAGATGCGGACTTTTTCCTTGCCCCACGTGGCCAGGATGGTCACGCGGATGGCCTTGGCTTTCACATTGAACGCCACGCGGAACAGGCGCTGGTAGTTGAGGGTTTCGTGGTGAACCGTGGTCCACTGGCCCGACTCCAGCTGGGCTTCCACGCGGAATTCCTTGACCAGTGAATCGGGAACCAGGCAGCGATCGCCCTTCTGCGGGAAGCTGCAGGGCTGACGCTTCATGTTGGCCAGATTGCTGTCGAACGTGGCACGCAGGCCGCGCACTTCCACCGGCGCATCCCAGGAGAAGGTGATGGCGTCGCCGATCTTGCCTTCCCATGCCAGATCTTCTTCAGGCGTGTCGCGGTCGGTGCCATCGAGAAGGATGGACAGGTTCTGACCGTCGCCGGTGAGCTTTGCATCCCTGGCGATTTTGCATGCCGGGCGCTTGAGGCCGGGCAGCCAGGAGTCGTCATCCATCAGGGCGAACTGGAGATCCTTGAGCAGCGGGCCGTTGGCAATGTCGCGGGCGGTGACGTTGTTCTTCACCGCGATGGCCGCAGCAGTACCCACGGCCTGTCCGAGGATGGAGGTGGTTCCCATCACGCGGGTGGAGGACAGTGCCGCGTGAGTCACGCTGATGTTGCGGCCGGCGAAGAGCATGTTGGGGATGTTCTTCGAGTACAGGCAGCGTAGTGGGATGGCGTAGGGGGCCGGTGCACCGTGGAAGATGGTGGGCTGGCCCGGGTAGAGCAGGCCGGCGGGATGATGGTCGTCCATCGGCCAGCCGCCATAGGCCACGATGTCGTCAAAGTGGCGCTGTTCGCGAATATCGTTCTGCGTGAGGATGTGATCCCCGACGAAGCGGCGGTTTTCGCGCTTGCCAGGCAGGCTGCCGATCCATTCCAGCGCCCAGTTGGCCGCTTCTTCCTTCTCGGCGGCGTGGTTCTTGATGTAGTCCCAGATGCCATAGACGGCGCGCATCAGTTCATCGCGAATGGCTTCAGCGTCGCCGATGGTGTCCTGCAGGCCGCCGAGCTCGATCCACCAGAAGTTGCTGCCATTGACGCCGCTCATGCGGTAGGGGATGTCCGACGGGCTGGTGAACTTGTAGGCCCAGGTCGGCGGAATGAAGGGCTGAGGTGAATCGGTCTTGCGGATCTGGATGAGCAGTGAGTTGCCCATCGTCTTATCGTCAGCCTGCGAAGGCTGGATGGATTCGTTGAATTCTTCCCTGGATTCACGACCTGAGCGCCACAGGGCAGGCGTCACGCCGCCGAGGATGCCATCGCCCGAGCAGTCGATGAACTGCTTGGCCGAGATGACCTGCCAGGTCTGGCTGGTGAGTGTCCAGCAGGTGACGCTGGCGATGCGGTCGCCATCCATCTCCGCGCCATTGCAGGTGGTGTTGAGGAAGGTGGTCAGGTTCGGCTCGAAGAAAGCCTTGCCATAGAGCACGCTGTCCCAGATGGAGTAGTTCAGGCTGGGGTTACGGTAGTAGTTCTCAAGCTGGATTTCCTCGAGGATGCCCGTTTCCTTGAGGTTCTTCTTCTGCGGGCCGCAGATCCACATGCGCACTTCGCTCGACGCATTGCCACCGAGCACCGGGCGGTCATGGACCAGACAGGTTTTGGCGCCATGACGGGCGCTGGCCATGGCAGCAATCATCCCTGCCATGCCACCGCCAATGACACAGACATCAAACTCATGCTGAACGCGAGGCAACTGAGACATGTTGATTCAACTCCGGCCCGGAATGGATGAGGAAACATACCCACGACGCTACTGCTGGGCAGTGGCCCGTATTGTATGCGCATTGGGACAGAAAGCTCAAAACGCTGTGGATGGCATTGGTCCGATCATCAGCCCTGCAGGCTCGCAGGCAGCCACTGCTTCTGGGCCTCGAACATGCGATCCACCAGTGAGGCGATGGCTGGCAGGGTCAGCTGACTGGCGGTGTTGGGGTCGAGCATGGCAGCCTGGGTGATGTAGCGTCTGTCGCCCTCCAGCAGGCCGCGAACCACCAGGTCCTGAACGTTGATGTTCGTGCGGATCATGCCCGCACACTGAGGCGGCAACTCGCCGATGGTTGTGGGGTGAATCCCGCCCGCATCGGCCACGCAGGGCACTTCCACGCAGCTGTCGCCTGGCAGGTTGCTGATGAGCGCTCCGCCACGGTTATGGACGTTGCCATTGAATACGTAAGGCTCGTTGGTCACCATCGCATTGAGAATACGGCTGGCATACTCCACGCTCAGGCAGTAAGGCTTTTCAATGACAGGCCTGCCTGCCACCAGCGCATCGTGCATGGCCTGATAGGACTGGTCCTGCCTCTGACAGGTCTGAAGGTATGAGCTGACCTTCAGGTGCATCCGTTCGATCTCGGCGTCATTCTTGAGGAACCAGGGCAGGTATTCCGAGCTATGGGCTGAGGTTTCCGTCATGAACCAGCCGAAGTGACGCATGACCTCGAAGCGGACCGGGTCCATCCTCACCAGATGAGGCTTATCCAGCAGCGATCGCAGCGTGGGGTAAAGGTCCTGGCCCTGCGATTCAAACCGCAGGAAGAACGCCATGTGGTTGATGCCTGCGCAGGTGTAGCTCAGATGGGGATCGCTGCCCATGGCATACCACTGGTTCCACTGCTCAATGCGGCGGGGATCATCGCCAGCCATCGCCATGTGGTCCATGATTTCCTGCGGGGCGATGTCCTTCAGCGCCACGAGCATGCGCATGGTCCGGGCGGTGTTGGCGACACCATGACACAAGCCTGCATGACGAATCTTCGTCGCTCGTGCCACGGCCAGCATATGCGTGGCCATGGGGTTGGAGTAGTTGAGCAGCAGGGCACTGGGGCAGAGCTCGGCCATATCCTGACAGATGTCCAGCAGCACGGGAATACCACGCAGCGATCGGAAGATGCCCCCGACACCCAGCGTATCGCCGATGGTCTGCCTGAGCCCGAACTCCGCAGGCAGCAGATGATCGATCTTCGTGGCTTCATAGCCGCCTACACCGATGGCGCTGATGACAAAGTCGGCCCCGTCGATGGCTTTGCGTCGATCAGTCGTGGCCGTGATGGTCGCAGGGGCGTTGAGGGTGGAGGCGATGGACTGGGCCAGCAGTCTGGCGGTGTCGAGCCGGCCGGGGTGGGTGTCCATCAGCCGCAGGTCCGCATCAGCCAATGCCGGGTGGCTCAGAATGTCGGCGACGAGGTTCCTGGCAAAAACAACTGATCCCGCACCAATCAGGGCAATACGCGTCATTGAAAGGTTACTCCGGAAGAAATTCAGCCCGTATAGGCTGGGCCGTAACCTAGCTTGGAAGATGGGGGGCAGACAAGGGTTTTTTGTGCTCACTTCGGGGACTTTTTCGGGATTCTGCCGACATTTGTATACAATGTTGCGGTCCCGTTCTGACTCACAGAAAGTGAATCCCTCATGAGTGCTTCAACGAAACAGACCTGGCTGAATCCGGAAATCCAACTGGGGCGCGAGGCCGGCCTGGCTGCGCTCAAGCCCACACCCGCCCAGCTTGAACGTGGCCTGGAGTTGCACGCCCAGGCGACCGTCGTCGATACCTACGGCTTTTCCATCTTCGCATCGCCTGACAATCAGCGATTCATCGACGCTATGGAGAAGGATCTGTCGCCCCTGGCCCGCAAGCAGATCTATGTCGACACCATCATGACGCGCATGGCCGAGGATGATGAGCAGCGTCGCTACTTCCACGAAGCCTGGCAGGCTGCGGGCGTTACCTGCGTTATCCGCAACTCGGGTGAAGAAGGCAATCGGCCGCTGCGCATGATTGAGCGTCTGGCGCATAACACGTATGTGACCGATCGCCTGGAAGGCATCATGGCCCGTGCCACCAAAGCCGACCACATCAGGCAGGCCAAAGCGAAGAATCAGCACTGCTTCATCTACACCACCAACGGCGTGCCGCTGTCGCTGATGGATGAAGACAAGTACGACGAGCTGCGCTACATCCGCATCTTCAGGCAGCTTGGCGTACGCATGATGCATATGACCTACAACCGCCAGAACATCCTCGGCGGCGGCTGTGGCGAAACGAATAACACGGGCCTGTCCGATCTTGGCCGAGATGCGGTGGCGGAAATGAACAAGCAGGGCGTGATCGTCGACGTCGCCCACAGCAGCTGGCAGGTCGCGCTCGATGCGGCCAGGTGCACCACCCGTCCGATTGTGGTCAGCCACGCGGCCTGTGCAGCCGTCAACATGCACTGTCGAGGCAAGAGCGATGAAGTCATCCGCGCTGTGGCCTCCACCGGCGGCCTGATGGGCATCGCCGCGATCCCTGCCTTCCTGGGACATTCAGGCGACATCAACGCGCTGCTGGACCATATCGACCACGTCGTGAAGGTGGCTGGCGTGGATCACGTGGCCATCGGAACCGACAACTCAACCCCACTGCCCGCCAGCGCCGGCGATCCGCAGCGCCCCGCGAATTACCTCAGCGCGATGCCTAAACACCTGCAGTCGCACTGGCCGGTGAATGATGCCCTGTATGATCCGCACTGGAACCAGGAATCGATGATCCGCAGCCTGACCTGGACCAACTGGCCGCTCTACACCGTGGGCCTGGTCATGCGAGGTTACAGCGATAGCGACATTCTCAAGATCATCGGCGGCAACACCCTCCGCGTGCTGGCCTCGGCGGATGAGTAATAGAAGCAAGCCGCAGAAGCTCGATTGAAAAATAGAAGTCTTGATCCATCATCCCGACACATCCCGTGTCGGGATTTTTTTATGTCCAGGTCCGCATCGGATGCGCCAGAAAATCCTTTCCCCTAGGGGGTATTGATCTGCTGGGGCGGCTGATCCGCCGACTTCTCCCGGCGCATCGCGTATCGCGTTTTGAGGATGCGGATGATGACCTGGATGATCAGGATCAGCACCAGGACCTGAGACAGCGCCAGCCAGGCGATGCCGATCCACGCCAGAAAATCAGGCATATCAAAACTCATCCCGACCTGAGCCAGCAGCGATGGAATGGTGGCCATGGTGGGGTTCCTTTTTCTGCTTGCCCTGCGTAGGGCCCGACGCGATCCCGGTGAGGCTGCATGACTGCCTGAGTGATCGACAGGCGAAGGCTTAGGGCGATCTGACTTCAGTATAGGCCCGATAACGCCTTCTGTGACGATCGCTGCGGATTTGATGCTGGTGATCAATTCAAGTTTTACAGCGGGAAATCCTTCTGTAGCGGTTAACCCGCATTCATGGATCGCCGATGTGTTCTGCAGGCCCCTGTTGGGAAGGGGAAAATTGGTCCGCGGGGTTAACACGAGAAAGGTTTCTGTATATGGCGCGTCAGAAGGACATCCTGACCACCGGCGAAGTCGCGAAAATCTGCAATGTCGCTCCGCGTACGGTCAGCAAGTGGTTTGATTCAGGGCAGCTCAAGGGGTATCGCATTCCCGGGTCCAAGGACCGCCGGATTCCCCTCAATGGCCTGATCAAGTTCATGAAGCAGCACAGCATTCCGCTGGATGGTCTTCAGTCCGGCCGCACGCGTGTGCTTATCGTCGATGACGAGTCCGAAATCGTCGACGTGCTCGAAAAGGTGCTCACTGAACAGGCCAACTACGAAGTGCGCAAGGCCCATGGCGGTTTCAGTGCCGGCATTGAGTGTGAGAAGTTCCGCCCGCATGTGCTGCTGGTGGATATGCACCTCAACGAAGTCAACGGCCAGCAGATGCTCAAGATGGTTCGCAGCTGTCCCGACCTGCAGATGACCAAGGTCATCGCGATGAGTGGCAAGCTCACCGACGGCCAGGGCAATCAGCTGATTTCCAGCGGCTTCGATGGCTACCTCAAGAAGCCTTTCCATGTGCGTCAGGTGATCGAAGCGATCGAAGACGCCGTGGCTATTGTGTACTGAGCCTGCGTGGAATACGCAGTGCGATCGAATCGATGTCGGTTCGATCAGGGGATTTTCAGATGGACCGCCCGGAGGATCAGCCGGGCGGTTTTTTCTTGCCCACAGAGAGAGCGTTAACGCTCACATCCATCGCATCGCAGACCCAGGTCAGGCATGATCTGGGTTTTGTGTTTGGGGGACGTTGAGTTGGGAGAAGGTCACTCTTCGAGCTTCTTGCGCACGTGGATCATCCAGGCTTTGTCGCCATGGGGGTCCACGTCGAAGCTCACGTTGTCGAGGAACTGGCTGATGATGTGCATATTCGTGCGCGTATGCAGCGAGGGGGAGGTGGTGCTCATTCTCCCGCCGCCGGCCAGCGCCATGGGCAGCAGCAGCTGGTCGGCCAGGTGCTCACCTACTGCGGCTTCCGATTCCATGTAGAACTCAGTTTCGACCGCTGCTTTGCGGGCTGCACGTTCAGGTGGATCGCCCATCTGGCCATACTGCGTGATGACCTCGGTGACATGCTCATAGCGCAGGATCACACAGATCATGTTCCCCGGGCCTTTGTTCTGCTCAATGTCATCAATGACCACGCAGGCCGGGTCCCAGTGCGTTTCCGCCAGGAACGCTTCCTTCTGTCTGCGGGCTGTGTTCTGATTCAGGTTGGCAATGAGGATGCGCACCTGGCGCTCCATCAGCCTGCCTCGGCGCGACAGGTCCAGCGGTTCCATGTACAGACGTCGACGCGGGTCGATGTCGATATTCACGCGCCCGCCGCCTGAGGGATAGTAGCCTGGCGATGCCAGTTCGATATCCACCTTCGGGCCGAACTTCTTGAGGTGAGGCAGAAAGGCATGCTGCAGGAAGTCGACCGACGGCGCCAGGGGCACATGCGTTCCGCCAACGAAGCGCAGCACCGACGGGCCTGCAGCAGTCATCAGTGCGGGAAGCAGCGTCTGGAGCAGCAGCGCGGTGGCGCCTCGGCTGCCCAGCGAGAACTCATACCATCCCGGGACTGTGATGCCCGGCTCGAATTTGAGCGTTTTGGATCCCTGCTCATTGCCTGACACACTGGCTTTGCACACCTTGGCAGCGGCTTCGACGAACACCTGATGCACCGGGGCCAGGCCTGGCTTGGATCGGCGGGCGCGGATGTTCTCCATGATGAAGGGCTTACGTGTCACCATCGACAGCGCCAAAGCGCTGCGGAGGATTTGACCGCCGCCTTCGCCATATGAGCCATCGAGTCGAATCATTACCACGTCTCTTGCAACGCCCTGATCGCCAGGAGTTTCGCAATGGACATCCACTGCGAACGTCTTGCCATTTTATCGTCTGCACTCAGAAAGGAATGGCAGATCACTTGTCATACATCGGCCTGTTCGCCGAAGGCGTCCACTTCATGGCCGAAATTGTCTGCATGTCCGGGACAAGGTCTGATAAAAGCTCGTGTGATGCATCACAGATGCATGGCGTCAGAGACTTCACGCCGGCGCATCACTGCTGCGGCTGGGGTTGCGTCTGCGGCTGAGGCTGCGTCTGGGGCTGGGCTTTGCGAAGCACATCGTAAGCCTTGATGCGCTCGGTCAGCTGCTGTTCCATGACAGTGTCGCCCTCCGCTTTGGCCAGTTTGAGGGCCAGCCTGGCGGTGCTTCCGGCGTTGGCGTACTGTTTGGAAGCCGCATAGGCGACCGACAGGGTGTCGAGGGAGGACAGCCGCTGGCTGCGGGTGAGCTTCACGGCCTGCTTGGCAAGCGTGATGGCTTCTTCAAGCGACTGCAGCGAGGGGTCCTGTGTCGTCGCCAGCACCCACGCCAGTCGCTCGATGGCATCGGGGCTCCTGGGCATCAGCTCGATGGCGGTGCGATAGTGGGCGATGGCTTCCTTCTGCTGGCCCTGCATTTCATGGATCCAGCCACGCTGGAACGAGGCCGGCCCGAACTTGGGCTTGAGCTGCAGCACATGGTCGAACGACCTGGCCGCCTGATCGTACTGCTGCTGCTTGAGCTGCCACTGTCCCAGGTTGAACCACGCTTCAGGCAGTTCGGGGGCAAGCTTGAGCGCGAAGGTGATCGACTCGTGGGCCTGCTTGTCCTGATTGAGCAGCAGCTGGACCCCGCCCAGCTTGTTGAAGGCTTCGGCGTTGAGCGGGTCCAGACGAATGGCCTGCTGATAGCCGTCGTAGGCGCTCTTCAGGTCGTTACTTTCCATTTCCGCATCGGCCACGGCGATGAGTGCCGGAACATCGCGCGGATCGGCCAGCAGAATCTGGCGATATTCCGTCACCGCTTCAGCAGTGCGGCCCAGGTGCGTGAGTGTCAGCGCCAGATTTCGCCTGGCGGTGTGCATGTTGGGCTTGTCCTGCAGCGCTGCGCGGTAGAAATTCACGGCGTCACGGTATTTTCCGGACTGGATCAGCAGCGTGGCCAGATTGTTGTTGGCTTCGGGCTGACGAGGATTAATCGCCAGCGACTGCCTGTAGTGGCGCATCGCTTCATTGATGTTGCCCAGAATGGTAAACGCCTCGGCCAGGCCGGTGAGGACCTGAGGATTCTGGGGCTCGACTTCCTGCAGCTCCCGGTAGAGCACGATGCTCTGACGCGGGCTGCCTGTCATCATGTAGCTCTTAGCCAGTGAGAGCTTGGCGTCGTTGAGTTCAGGCGAGATCAGCAGGGCCCGCAGCAGGTAGGGCTTGGCTTCTTCATAGCTCTGATATTCCACCAGCAGCTGACCCAGCGAAGAGAGGGTGTGCGGGTCGGTGTTGTTGATGCTCACCGATCGCTTGTAGGAGCCGATGGCTTCCTGCTTCTTCCCGTAGTGACGATGAAGCAGCGCCATGTTGTTGTGAGCGCGGTCGTTGTTGGGGTTGACCTGCAGCGACTGCGTGATGTAAGGCAGAGCTTGGTCGTACTGCTTCTGACCGATGTAGTAGCTGCCCAGATTGTTCATCGCCATCCACGCACGGGGGTTCTTGGCGATGACATCCCCGTATAGCGCTTCGAGCGATACGAAGACGCGGCTGTAGTTGCTGCTCTTGAATCCAAGCACCGCCACCAGCAGCACGCCGGCGATCACACCTGCCAGCTGAGCCTGGCCCGGGAGGTAGCGATGCACCAGCCAGGTGGCTACGCCGCAGCCCAGCGCGATCATGCCCAGGCTGGCCAGATACTGGAAGTGGTCCGCCACGTAGGAGTAGATGAACGGGTAGACGTCGAAGAAACCCAGGGCAGGCAGCAGTGTTCCGGCGAAGAACAGCACGCCGACGGCCGGGGCTTTGCTGATGTGCTTGTGGAGCACCAGCAATACCACCATCACCGTCAGTGCGCCCAGCGGGAACAGATACTGCAATGGAGCGCCGGCGTTAATGATCCAGCGCGGGTAGAAGAAGATCTGCTCCCAGGGCCAGAAGATCTTGCCAGCATAGAAGGTCAGCGCCCGGCCGGCGATGATCAGACGGTCCAGCGGCGAGAGGTTGAAGTCGGTCCCCTGAGCGCCGATGAAGTGCTTTTCGACGTAGATCGTCACCAGACCCATGACAATGCCGATGACAAACATTGGCGCCAGCGGAGCCAGGTCGCGCCAGTCCCACTTGTCACGCTTCCACCACAGGATCAGCGTCAACGCTGCAGGCAGCGTGCAGGTGACAGTCTTGCTCAGGATTGCCGCGATGAACAGGACGAGTGCCAGCGCATACAGCCCCCAGCGGGATTTTGGTTCCGCTGCGGTGTTGAGCGGTGCATTCAGGGGAGAAGCGAACTGAAGATAAGTCAGCATGGCCAGGAGGTAGAACATGCCCGATAGCACGTTCTTCAGTTCGCTGATCCACGCCACCGATTCCACATGAACCGGGTGCACAGCGAACACCGCCGCGGCCAGCAGGGCGCCGGGGACCGCCAGCTTGCGCAGGATCAGCCAGACCAGCAGACAGCTGATGCCATGCAGCAGGGCGTTGGTCACGCGATAGCCGAAGGATTCCAGCCCCCAGAGCTGATACTGCGCCCAGAACGCGGTGTGAACCACCGGGTAATACTGGGGCACGGCGCCGGGCTTGAGCCAGATGTCGCTCAGGCCGCCGGGCTTCTGGATGGTGGTGTTCTGTGTGACGTGGGCATCATCGTCCCAGATGAAATCACCCTGCAGGCTGGGCATATAGATGACCAGTGGCAGGAAGATCAGGAGGATTGCGACCAGGAAACCAAGGGATTTTTTCACGAGACGACTCATCCTCTTTATTCGCAATCGTGGATGCCGGCGCAGGAGGCTGGCCAGTCACGACCCGAATCATTCCCGGAACCTGTTATGATCCGCTTGTCATGCGAGACGCTGTCACATTTTAGCTTATCGACCTGACGCAGTTCAGGCAGTGAGTCTGGCCTGGAATTCCCAGACAATTTCGGCCCGGCCATGCGGTTAGTGGTTGACAGCCTCGGAAACAGGTATGACAATGCCTCAGAACCTTCAGGAGTCATGATGATGAAATCACGTAGTCTCAAAGCCTTGGTCGCCGTGGTGCTGATGGGTGGTGCAATGTCGATGGTCGGCTGCAACTCCGGTCCCAGCCGCATCACCGCCGGTTCGATTCGTGCAAACATGACTCCCGAACTGCAGACCACTGCCATGACCAGCGAGCAGCACAAGACCCGCGTGGCCCGCTCGGTGGACCACACCCTGCGTCAGATCTGGGATGACCTGGATTACATCTTCCTGGTCGACCAGCCCTCGCGTCTGTCGCCTTACCCGATTCCGTAAGCCTTCGGGTTTAGAATCTCAAAATGCACTTATCAACCCTTGCCTGACGGCGAGGGTTTTTTCATTGAATAAAATTTCGGATTTGGGAGTTTTAAAAGGTTTACAGGCCAAAATTTGCGCTTGAGTTAGGGTTAATGCTTACGTGAATTTTTACCTTATCTGTTCAGTAAGGGTGGTAATCGGTCAAGCATGGTATTACAAATGGACGATAGGGGACTTGTATCTGAGGAATGAAGCTACTATCTGTTTCGTGGCTGCATCCGAAGAGAACCTGTCGGAGCACATCATGTCTAAGTCTGAGCCTCAAGTATTGTTGCAGGAACTTCAGCGGTTGGAGGGATTGAGGAATCCGCAGAGCGCCCAGCATCTGAGAAAGTACGAACGTCATATCGTCCGCATTGATGCTGAACTGCTTCACATGGACCGTTCGAGTATTGACCAGGCCCCGGTGGCGGTGCTGGTGCGTGATCTCGGCCGGGCGGGTGTCGGATTTGTCAGTCCGGTGGAGTTGGAAGTGGAATCCACCTGGCATCTGGCATTTCTGCGTAATGGCTACGTCATTGGCAGGCAGGGGGTGGTCATCCGCCACTGCAGGCGCATTGGCGACAATGCCTATCTCGTCGGGGGACAGTTCTGCATCGAAAGCGGCCTGATGACCCTGCTGGGCATCGACCCGGGGCAGATCCACGACGGCGCAGCGCCCTCGGCCGGCGTCGAATCCGATGAATATTCCGATCAGTACCTCTCACCCGACGATCTGGCCAAAGGCTGAATCGCTGAAGTGATGGGAATGAGAATATGACTGCGGGGCTTGCTCAAAGCTGCCGCGGTTGATTCTCCAATGCCCTCCTTGTTTCCGGGGGCGTTCTTAATCCGGATTTTTAGAGGTTCTGCAGCTTAAGGCTGCGTGCTATCGTTGTGCGCAATTTCCCCCTTCGTCAGGCCCGCGAAAGCGGGCATCCAGGGGATTACGCAAGCCTCCTGCGAGTTCCCCTGGGCCTCCGCCGCGCGGGGGTGACACAAGGGGTAGGCTGTGCACCAGGGGGCAGTAATATCGCGCCAATTCTTCCCTTATCAATCGACATACATAACGTCCCTGCACGGGAATGATGGAAGGCGATACAGACTGAATCGCTCGTGTCTCCCTATCCCGAACCTCTACGCATCCAGTCACAAACACAAACAAACCACCCCTCGATTTCGGGTCGAGGGGTGGTCCTGATCTATATGCAATGACAAGCCGTGGAATCGGATTCCTGCTGGGGAATCAGAGGATTTCCACCACTTCGAAGCGCTTGGTGCCACGGGGCAGGTCGACGCGGACGGTTTCGCCCACGCGGGCCTTCATGAGGGCTTCGCCCATCGGGCTTGAAGCGGTGACTTCGATTTCATCCGAATCGAATCGACCGCTGGCTTCGCCCACGATCTTGTACAGATCGTCGCTGCCATCAGCGGTATCGCGCAGACGGACGACCGCGCCAAGGAAGACCATGTCCTTGGGGATGGAATCGGAGTCGGCGACGCTGGCGGTGCGCAGGCGTTCTTCCAGGCGGCGGATTTCGGCTTCGTTGATGCCCTGGTCTTCACGGGCCGCGTGGTAGTCGGCGTTTTCCTTCAGGTCACCCAGCGCGCGAGCTTCGGCGATGCGCTGGCTGAGAATCGGACGCTGAGCCTTGAGGCTGTCCAGACGTGCTTCGAGTTGGGCCTTTTCCTCAGGGGTAATGAATTCCATATCTCATCATTCCTTGTGTGAGACTGTGCTGCATATCAGAACCGGTCTTCGCATGACAGGCCCTGGGAATGTTGTGTCTCATATGGTTCGGGTTTGCCCGCGATGGGCGTCAACCTGTAAGCCTACGATGAATTGTTTCGCTGTTCAAGCCCGCGGCGTGGATATATCTGCCAGGGTCTGCTGAACCAGAGCCTTGAGGTTCGGATCGGTGGTCCGGGCTCCGGCGCTGGTTAGAAGTTCCTTCGCCCGCTGCCAACGGTTGAGATAGCGGGCGTAGATCAGACCCAGCATCAGCTCGACCTGTTCGCGGTCGTGTGGATTGTCTTTGAAGGTATTGAGATACAGCTCATACGCCCCGGCTGCGTAGGCGTGATCGCCGTGTGCAGTCATATGGTTGGCGATATCCAGCTGCAGGCGAGGGGGCATGACCTGATCAGGATCCACCGCGATAAGCTGCTTGTACAGCTGCGAAGCAGTAGTGAAATCATGGTTGGCCGCTGCCTGGCTGATGCGCGAGCGGATATCCATGATCTGCAGTTCTTTTTCGGTGAGCTGGACAGGCTCAGCCCGACCAGGCTGGTAACGGCTGCCGGCGTGATCCCAGGGATGATAGCCCTTGCTGGTCATGGAGCGGAACTGGGCCCGTCTGCGCCGCTGCTCGAGCATCGACAGCAGATCGTAAGGCTCACGCGCCAGCAGTCGCAGCCAGAGCAGACCCATCCCCACCAGGAACCCGAAGGCGTAGCCTGAGATGTGGGCCAGATAGGCCACGCCACCATCGCGGTTGATCATGTACATCAGCAGGTCCTGCCCGATCTGGAACAGGATCAGCAGCATGCTCGAGACCTGAAACGTCGAGATGAAAATGAAGAAGAAAAGCAGCGTGACGTTGGTCATCGGGAACAACGCCAGGAACGCGCCGGTGACCGCGGCCACCGATCCGCTGGCCCCCAGAACAGGGTTGTTCTCGAGCATCGCAAAGCCGAGCCCGGCGATCACCCCGCCTGCCAGGTAGAACGCCAGGTAGCCAATCTTGCCCAGGCGGTCTTCAAGACTGTTTCCAAAGACATAGAGGAAGAGCATATTCCCCAGCAGATGCATCCAGTCGGCATGCATGAACTGGTAGGTGATGAACTGATGCAGCTGCGGCGCGACAGGCCAGAGCATCAGATCGCGCGTCAGTTCAGGCGAGCGGTCCGGATTGATGGCGATAAAGCAGATCACATTGACCAGAATCAGCGCATAGTTCACCCACGGGGTGTGTCTGAGCGAGCGATCGGTGCGAAGGGGGATAAACATGATGCGAGATCGGGGCTCATGGGTTTGACGCTGGGATGCGATTCAGCGGCGCTGTAGCCAGGTCGGCTGCGGAATTGACCTGCCAGTCACGGATCGTGACCTGACTTTCATCCAGAGGCGCAGGAACCAGCAGTTCCAGGGTGTCGTCCGGGGCCAGCGTGCCACGCCAGTAGCCTGACCAGCTGGCCTGCGTTCGGCCGCGATCGTCGCGGGCGCGAAGGAAGATACTGATCTTGTAGATCGGCTTATGCTGCTGATTCACGTAGGTGAGCTTGATCTGCGTATCCTTGCCCGAGCCGATACGCGTGACCCGCGCAGGGTTGAGGATGATGCCATCGTTCATCGGCTGGCCGGGGAGGATGTCCCACTCCAGCGAGTTGAACTGGCGATGCAGCTCCGCAGGAATGGTCATGCTCACCGACTGCCTGATGGTTTCACGGTGGCTGGAAAGCGGGGCCAGAGCGATATCGGTGCGGGCGTAGATCCGCTGCTCGCCATCGGTGAGCATCAACTGCAGGCGGGCATTGTCGTACAGATCAAAGGAGGAACTGACGACCTCACCTACGATCAGATAATCACCGGTCGAGGAAATGGGGGAGATGGAATAGTTCTCAAACCCCAGCGGGCCATGGCGGGTGGAAGATGTGGTCATTTCATCGGCTTCCTTCCACTGGGAAGGGCCGACTCGGAAGAGGTTCAGCAGCGTTTCGCCCGGCGGGGCGGTGACAGCCTCGGCCGAGGTGCGGCCAAGGTCTTCCCGGCTCAGGCCCACCAGCGTGGCGGCAATGAGTCCGAAAAGCAGGCCAACCAGCAGTAACGTCATCCACGCCAGCATCTTACGGCGACGCTGCTGGCGCAGTTTCGTGGCAATGAGTCGACTCACCGGCGGAACCGGGCCACTGCCGGCTGCGGCCGCAGTCGGGACCGCAGTGCTGGCGATGGTCGTGACCGGGGGCACCTGGGCCGGCTGGGAAGCAGGCGCCACAGTCGCAGTCTGCTGAAGCGCGGCCAGATTATGGCTGACCGCGGTCGGGCTGGCCGCGGGGGCAGGAGCCGTTGGCGGCGGGGGCGTGGTGGTGCCCGTCGAAGGCAGCGGTTCGGCTTCACCCGCAGGGGCGGAAACGTCTTTCCCCGCGCCGGCGGGGCGACGTAACACGTGCTCCTTCTTGATGATCCATGCATGCTGGCATTGCCTGCATACCGACCGGGCCCCGATTCGCACAAAGGAGAATCGCTGGCACTGGTGACAGGATGGACAGCTCAGTTCATACATAGGTTGCAACAATCAGGGCATGCAGAACCATCGGGCACACATTAAACGCTCGTCAGACGCCCGGTTGGCCTTCAGAGCATCGCCCAGGCCGGGCATCCTGCACTGATCTATCGGCCTGATTGACGTCTGGCATCGACAACCCCGTTGTCACACCTGTTTTTTAACGTGTAATTCACCCGGGAGTCGTCCAGATGATAAGCGCCAAGTGCGGCAGGCGGCAACCCGATGTAAACTCAACACACCCCAGGATCCGATTATTCGCCTTATCTCAGACGGATTACCCTCACATGACTCAAACTCTGGCTCAGCTCAGCGAACAGTTCACCATTCCCGCCTCCGAGAAGTCACCGGCCCGTACCCCGGCCAAGGTCAGCTTCAAAGCGGGGCAGGGTGGCCTGCCCTGCATTCACATCAACACGGCGCATGCTATCGCCACCATCTACCTGCATGGCGCTCATGTGACCAGCTTCCAGCCCAAGGGGGCTTCGTCGGTGCTGTTCATGAGTGAGAAGAGCTGGTACGAAGCCAACAAGCCCATTCGTGGCGGCGTGCCCGTGTGCTTCCCATGGTTCGGCCCCAAAGCCGACGACGCCAAAGCGCCCGCCCACGGCTTTGCCCGTCTTAAGCAGTGGACGCTGGCCTCGGTCGATGAACAGGCCGATGGCAGCATCGTGCTGCTGCTGACGCTGCGCGATGATGAATCCACCCGCGCTCTTTGGCCTTACTCCTTTGAACTGGGCCACCGCATCACCGTGGGCAGCAGCCTGACGATGAGCCTGGAGATGCGCAACACCGGCCTGACCGACTTCCAGTTTGAAGAAGCGCTTCACACCTACTTCACCGTCGGCGACATCCACCGCGTGAAGGTGCTGGGGCTGGAAAACAGCTCGTATGTCGACAAAGTGGCAGGCGGTACCCACAACCAGGGCCGCAATGCTGTTGAGTTCACCGGCGAGACCGATCGCGTCTACGATTCCCAGGCCGATACGGTGATTGATGACCCCTCGATGGGGCGCAGGATCCTGGTGTCCAAGCGTCAGTCTCAGTCGACGGTGGTCTGGAACCCCTGGATCAACAAATCCAAAGCCATGCCTGACTTTGGCGATGAAGAATGGCCTGGCATGGTCTGTGTTGAGACAGCCAACGTGAAGGAACGCGCTGTCTACCTGATGCCCGGCGATCGCCATGCGATGTCGGTGACCATCAGCCTGCAGCCTCGCTGATTCACAGAAGGTACTCCGGGGCTTGAGCCTGCATGCCAGTGCGGGTCGCTGTACGCATGGCTGCCGCTACTGGGCTTGATGCATGACTTGTCTGTGGACTTGTCAGCTTGCCCCGGGCGATCAGCCCTGCATTGCGAACTGATTTCCCGATCCGTCATGCCCGCGAAAGCGGGCATCCACGGCTCATGCGAAGAGCCAGTGCATTGACGCGTCGCAAGATCTGTGGCCCCCGCGTGCGTGGGGGTGACACAAGGGGAGGGCGTCTCGGAAAATCCGAGCCAGGCCATTGGTTTCGATGTAACCCCTGCCGCCCAGGAGCTGCATCGCGTGGTCCACCACTTGCCAGAGGAGTTTGGGCCCGGCGAGCCTGAGCCCTGCCGCGGTGAACATGCTCCGTGGCAGCGAGGCGACGTTTGACCTCAAGGGCGACCTGGAGCTGGGTACGCGATTCGGCCAATTATCCATGCCATACCACCAGACGGGCAAGACGCTGTTTGAGCGGTGAGGGATTCGCGCACGCCTTCACCGCAAGGCGGTCCGTCCAAACGCTCTCTCACATCCGACGGCGACGACCGGCCAGCAGCAGCACGCCGCCGGCCAGGGAGAACAGTGCCAGGGATGCGGGCTCGGGGGTGGCGACGGCGTCGGGGGTCACGGCGATGTAGTGGATCGGGGCGATGCGCTGATCCAGCCCGGAATTGGTGAAGTACATTTCCAGGCCGCCGACGAGATTGGACTCGGCGTCGAGCATCTGGGCTTTGATGTAGTAATCGCCCGAGGTGGCGAAAGTGATCGCATCGATGCTATCAAAAGGCAGCGGGGGTATTTCGACCCATACACCCAATACCTTTTTCTCAAAGATGATTTCCAGCCGGGAGATTTCGACATCTGTTGGCACGAGGATGTTGAACGCCAGGCTACCGCCGTCGTCGGTGGCGGTGGGCTGGAGGACGTAGTTTCCCGCGGCGATGGTAATGGGCGTGTCGTAGGTGTAGGTGGCGCTGCCCAGGAGGGAACCGGGGAAGACCGCGACAAATGCGCCGGCGGGTACATCGCCCGGTGTGGGGGCGCCCAGCACCCATGCGGAGTTGATGACCTCGTTGGTCACGGCGTTGTAGTACACATCAAAACGCAGGGGTAGTGCTCCGCCGGTGTCCAGCGGGTCAGGCGAGACGTTGATGGCCTGGAACTCGATCTGACCCCCCAGATCATTCCACGAAAACACAGCCTGGGCGGGCGCTGCAGCCAGCCAGGCCAGAGCGATGACCGATGCAATGATTCCGCGCTTGAACATGTGATTTCTCCTCTCGGCCGATAGTGGTCTGTGGGAAAATATATCCGCTCACGCAGCCGGTGGATAGCCCCTGAACCATTCGGGCGATGATCGCCCCGCCCTCAGTTGGCGGCTTACTTCGCATCCTCCCGGACGCAGCAATCGACCTGCACAAAGCCTTTTTCATAGCTGGCCAGCATCCTCGCATACATATCGCCTGTTGTCGGGCGGGCTCAAACCTATAATGAAAACATGAATCAGCCCACAACTCAGGCATGTCGGGTGAATTCCCGGGGGATCGATCCGGCTCGCCTCAGTCGCGCGTGTATTTATGCGCTGCTGGCGATGCTTCTGCTGCTGTTTACCGGGCAGTCCAATTCGCCCACCACGCAGCCGGCAGCAGCGCAGCCTGCGTCCTCGCACACCACGGCGATTCCCGGGGTTCCGCTCAACGCCAACGTCGCCATCATTCCCGTGAACGGCATGATCACCGATGCGACGTATGACCATCTGAAGTATCGCATCGAAACCAGCGTCAGTAACGGCGCGACGATGATCGTCATTGAGATCGATACGCCGGGCGGCGATATGTTCGCGGCTATCCGTATCAGCAAGCTCATCCGCAGCTCAACGGTTCCCACCATGGCGTGGGTCAACCGCGTGGCGTACTCGGCGGGCATTCTCATCGCATCCTCATGCAACACCATGGTGATGGCGCCCGCATCCAGCACCGGCGACTGCGCCCCGATCCAGATTCAAGGCGGACAGCTGGTTCCCATACCACCCACGGAGCGTGCCAAGCTGCTGTCACCTTTGATTGAAGCCTTTGAAGCCAACTCGATTGCCAACGGGTACGACCTGGCCATCTTCCAGGCGATGTGCATTCTCGATGTGCGCGTCTACGAGGTGCGCCATCACGACACTGGCCAGATCCGATTCGTGAATCAGGATGACTACCGCGTGATGGTGCTCGGTGAGTCATACGATGTGGTGACATCGGAAATGACGGATGAGAATCGCCCGGTGGGGATGTCGATGACGGTGGCCCGTCCTGAAGAGCAGGGCCGCTGGTCGCTGGTGCGCCTGGTGCACGATGGCAAGACGCTGCTGACCATCTCCGAAAATCAGGCTCAGGCGCTGGGCCTGTCGAAGGCGACGGTGAGCTCGGTGACCAATCTGCAGCAGATTCTGCAGGCGAATCACATCAGCGTCAGGCCTGTCACCTGGATTCAGAGCACCTCGTTCTGGCTCAGTCAGGGATGGGTGCGTTCCATCCTGGTGGTGATCATGCTGCTGGCCGCCTACTTCGAGATGCAGTCGCCGGGGCTGGGTATTGGCGCGATGATCGCCGTGGCGGCGCTCGTGCTGCTGGTCGTCGGGCCGCTGCTGGTGGGCATCGCGCAGTGGTGGCAGCTGCTGCTGGTGTTCTTTGGCATCGGGCTGCTGCTGATCGAAATTTTTGTCGTACCCGGGGTTGGATTTGTCGGTGCTACGGGGCTGCTGGCGATCTTCATTGGGCTGACGCTCATGAGCGTGCCCACCAGCAGCGGGGCGTTTAATCAGCCGCCTTCGGAACTGGCCCAGAGCCTGCGCATTGCATCGCTGTGGATGCTGCTGGCGATCATTCTCAGTGGTGTTGGTTTTGCGGTGATGACCTACTACTTCGGTCAGCTGCCTTTCATGAACAGGCTTACGCTGTCGTCGAGCCTGGCGAAGATGAACGTGTCGCCCGAGGAGCAGGCCATCCACGGGCCGATGCATCCGGTCTCGGGCAATGAAGCTGTCGGCCGGGGCCTTGTGGAAGTAGGGCAGACAGGTATCGCCATGGGCCCGCTTCGCCCGTCGGGACGCGTGCGCATCGGCGATCAGCTCGTCGATGTGATAAGCGATGGCCAGTGGATCGAGCAGGGCCAGCGCATCCGCGTGATTGAAGCCCGAGGCAGCCGCGTGGTGGTGCAGCGTGAAGTCTGACACCCGCTGCGTTTCACATGACGATTTTCTCTTCCGTCTTCTCACTGGCCGGGCATAGAACGACGGCGTGCAGCAGGCAGTTTTTCGGATGATTAGAAAGCCCATGAGCCAGACACTCGCAGCCTCCCGGCCGGAATCCATCATCGCTCGACTCACGCCGCATCTGCGCTGGCTGGCTCCGCTGCTGCTGGTGCTTGTGACCACCATCGCCTACGCGCCGGCCATCAATGGCACATTCGTGCTCGACGATCGGCCGCATATCGTCGAGACCATCGGCCGACGTACGCTCTGGCCACTCACGCAGTATCTGGGCCGTCGTGGTGTGGCGGACTTTACGCTTGTGCTCAATCACGCCATCGACGGGCTCAACCCGCGAGGCTACCACCTTTTCAACGTCATCATTCATCTGCTGGCCGGGCTGACGCTCTATGGCGTGGTCCGTCGCGTGCTGCTGCAGCCTCAGTGGAAGGATCGCTTCGCGGGTTGCGCATCGTGGATGGCGCTGATCATCGCGCTGCTGTGGATGGTGCACCCGCTCAATACCCAGGCCGTGACGTATGTGATTCAGCGTGCCGAATCGATGGCCGGCCTGTTTGTGCTGCTCGGAGCCTACGCGCTGGTGCGCATGCATGATGATCGCCGATGGTGGTGGGGGCTGATCTCGCTCGCATCCGTCTGGCTGGCAATTACCAGCAAGGAATCGGCGCTGCCTGTGCCCGTGGCGCTGCTGCTGCTGGATCGCTGTCTGCTCACGCAGCGATGGATCGAGACACTCAGACGACGAGGCTGGGTGTTTCTCATCATGCTGCTCATGATGCTCATGCCGCTGCTGGCGGGCGTGGGTGAGTTCCAGCAGGCCGTGGTTCCCACGACCGACGACGTGATCCAGGCAGCGGTCAGTCAGGGGCGTGCGCCCGAGCATGTAATCCCGGCGATGATGGAACTGGGACGCTACCCTTCCGCCGGTTTCGGCATGGCCGGTCTGACGTGGAAGCAGTACTTCTTCAGCCAGCCGATGGTCATCCTCTTCTACCTCAAGCAGACCTTCTGGCCGGACTGGCTGTCACTCGAACACAACTGGCGCGTGATGCGCACGCCCTGGGCAGGTTTCCGCGCTCTGGATTTTCAGATTGCGCTCGGTGTGCTGCTTGCATTGGCGGTGGGCTCGCTGTGGTCGCTGTGGCGGCTGCCCTGGCTGGGCTTTCTGGGCTGCTGGTTCTTCTTCTTCCTGGGTATCAGCTCCAGCTTCATTCCCATCAATGACATCGCGGTGGAGCACCGCATGTACCTGGCGATGATCCCCGTCATCGTGCTGGTGGTGCTTGCAGGCTGGCTGCTTGTCTCACGCTGGCAGCAGCGCGTGGCGCCTTCGCCGCTTCCCGCTGCAGGCGCGTGGGGAGTCGTGATGGTGTGCATCGCTGTGATGCTGGCGCTGGGCACGCGCACCTTCATCCGCAATACCGACTACGCCAGCGAACTGACCATCTGGCACAAAGCCGCAGCCGGTCAGAAGCCCAACGCCCGCATCTATGTAAATCTCGGCTCGGCGTATTATCGCGCGAATCAGGTCGACAAAGCCCGTGAGTGTTATGAGCTTGCCCTGCTCGACAGGCCCGGTGACCCCAATGCGCTGCTGAACCTGGGCAGCCTGGCGTACAATCGTCAGGACTGGGAGCAGGCCAAGCGTTACTATCGCCAGTGTCTGCGCATCGCTTCAAAGCACACGCTGGCACGCATCTCCCTGTCGCGCATTGCCATCATCGAGGAAGATCTCGACCATGCGTATGGACTGCTCAAACGTGCGATCGAACTGGAACCCGACAGCTCGCCTGCACTGCGCGACATGGGCAAGCTGCAGTTCCGCATGGGCAGGTTTGAGGAGGCGCTGGAAACCTATCAGACGCTGGTCCGCCTGGATGGTGAATCGCCCGAGCAGCTGGTGAACATCGCCATGGTTCAGGTGCGGATGAACCGCCTGGATGATGCGGTGGCTGGTCTGACGCATGTGACGCAGAAGTGGCCTGCCTTCGGCCCGGCGTGGGAACAGCTGGCGCAGACGCTGGCGCGTCAGGGGCGCTATCGTGAAGGCGAAGCCGCGCTGAGGCAGGCGATTCAGGTGGCCCCGAACATGCGACTTTCCCAGCAGCTGGCGATCCTGCTTTCAAGCTGCCCGGATGAATCCATCCGCAATCTGCCTGAAGCCCTGGCCATCGTCGACTACTGGCTCAAGATCACCGGTCGACGTGATCCCTCCTGGCTGGAAGTAGCCTCACGCGTGGCGCAGGGGGCAGGCCGATATGACATCGCCCTGGAAGCTGAACTCGAAGCCCTGGCCATCGCAAAGGAACGTGGCGCTTCGCAGGCGGTGATCGATCAGGCGCTGGCCGATATCCGCAGGATTCAGCAGAAGATGGAAGCGGCCACCCGGCCCGCGACCCCGGCCCCGGTTCCGATTCAGGAATAAATTTCCTGAATCGCCGCCTGCCAGATCAAGTGACTGCTGCCATGCGCCGATGAGTGGAACAAGGCCCCGGTGTTTCAAGGCCGTTTCATTCGTACAACTTCCGGCAGCTTTCCAGGTAACCCCGGGAGGAAAGGCAGACGATGGTCAGGCTCATTTGTCCCAATCTGAAATGCAGAACGATTCTCTGTGCACCCGATCATGCCCGTGGCAAGATGGTGCGCTGCTCAGCCTGTGGCATGAAGGTTCATATTCCTGCGCCGCGTACGGAACAGGCTCCTTCCTCTGCAGTGGCTGATGACGCCAAGTCGTCCAGCAAGTGAGCGGGACGAGTCGGTGTCTCAATGGTGAAGAATAAAAGAAGCCCAGCCATGCAATGGCTGGGCTTTGTTGTGTGCGGATCGATTCGTTGTGTGCAGGCGGTCAGTTGTACAGATCGATTATTTCATGACCGGGGCAATCTCTCGCGTGAGATTCTTACCGATCAGTTCTTCTGTTCGCTTTCCTTCGTGGTGTCGGATGATTCCTTCTTACCACCCAGCAGATTACCCAGGCCCTCGGCGGCTTTGTTGATGGACTTGCTGGCTTCGCCGATGCCTTTCTGAATCTCGTTGGAAGCGCCGCCGATGACTTCCAGACTTCTGGCCTGGA
>Ga0182792_1001091_pt1 | contig 23215 bp, 16 predicted proteins | sample Passage237B_FD_130497 | JGI IMG/M metagenome (GOLD analysis project Ga0182792, IMG submission 130497) | Cellulose adapted compost microbial communities from Newby Island Compost Facility, Milpitas, CA, USA - Passage2 37B (version 2) (version 2) ...
CTTAAAACCCGTTTGCACGTAAAAGGTGGCGCCGCTCAACGGGTACTGTTCGATTGTTTTGTCATCCAAATGCTGGGCGGCAGAGGTGATAAACAGCGTATCCATGTTTTCCCCGCCGAAAACACACGAGGTAACCTGCGGAGTGGGTACCGCTACCCGCAGCAAGGGCATCCCCGTATCGGGGTCCCAACGATATACCCCGAAGCCGCCGTAGTGTGCAATCCACAGCTTGCCGGCCGTGTCTATGGCCATGCCATCCGGGCTGCCCATTTGCGGAGGTACGCGGATGACGGTTTTCCAGTGCTTGATATCACCGCTGTTTGTGTCATAGCGGAAGGCTTCGACGCTGCTTTCGGCTGTGTCGATAAAATACATGATGGATTGATCTTCGGACCAGACGAGTCCGTTAGGAATCGTGACTCCAGCAATCATGACCTGCAAAGACCCGGTTTCCGCAATGCGGTAAAGATTGCCCGCCCGGCTTGTCAGGTGCATGCACATGGTGCCTACCCACAACCGGCCATGGGAATCGACATTACCATCGTTGCAGCGATGGGATGGTTGGTCTTTTTCGATATCGCATAGCCAAGTCGATTGCTGCGTGTCCAGATCGATGCGGCAGATACCGCCCTCCATCGCAGCGATGAGGCGTTGGGGCGCTAGCGAACGGACGACGCGGCTTATCCGCCGTGGTTGGCGGAGCGTACGGACCACACCCGATGAAATTGGATATTCAAACAAGGTCTTTTCCTCGATATCTACCCAAAAGAGGCTGTTCCTTTCCGCATGCCACAGGGGGCTTTCGCCCAAGGTACACGGGGTCGTATCCAACGGTTTTGCATGGATGGTATGCATGGCTTTGTAATCAAGGCGTCATGGTAGTTTAGGCTGGTATGCAAACTTGGCGCTGGTTCCCCAATATTGCACCGTCCAACTCCACGCGGTCGCCGACTTTGAGGTACCTCGGTGGGTTCCTGCCCATACCGACCCCGGGCGGCGTGCCGGTTAACACCAAATCGCCCGCTTCGAGCGTCATGAATTGCGACAGGTAGTGGATGATGAAATCTGTTTTGAACAGCATATCCACAGTGCTGCCATACTGCATCGTATCGCCATTTACCGAAAGCTTCAAAACCGGGTCGGGGCATGCACGCATCGCTTCAGGCGTGACTAAGTATGGTCCCAAAGGGCAGAAATTGTCGCAGCATTTGCCCTTGGTCCACTGGCCGCCACGTTCCAGTTGGAACGACCGCTCCGAAACATCGTTTGCCAAGCAATACCCTGCGATGCCCTGTAATGCCTCGGCTGGAGAACTCAGGTAACGGAGGTCGGATCCGATGACGACAGCCATTTCGACCTCCCAATCGGTTTTTGCGCTGTTCCTAGGGATGATGATGGGGTCGAACGGACCGACGACCGTGTTGGCGCCTTTTTGGAAGACTATCGGCTCGCTGGGGATTTCCATGGTCGCTTCGCGGGCGTGATCGATGTAATTGAGGCCGATACAGATGACCTTGCCCGGCCGGGCGATGCACGCCGCCCAACGCTCGGATGCTGGAACGACGGGCATATCGGCAAGCCGATCGGCGAAGGGGGCTAACTGGGCCATGCCTCCCGCTTGGAAAAAATCGCGGTCCCAATCCTTGAAAGATGCCGAAAGGTCGCGGCGGTTGCCTTCGCCGTCCATCATGCCCGGTTTTTCGCGGCCCGGGGAGCCAAAACGGATAAGTTTCATCCTTTAGTTACTATGCGTTATTCGCGTATTCCTAATTTTCTGCTCAGTTCCGTGCGCATCGCGTTGATACGCTCGCCCAATGCGGCGTGGCATTCTTCCGGTTTTTCCTCCAGCTCCAGAAAAGTGAGCAGGAAAACGTTGTTTTCGGTGAGTTGCGGATAAGAGTCTTGGCGGCCGAAACCGAATACCACCATACCATCCGGGGAATGTACGCCGTTGGCCGTATTGCCCATGTACGACATTAGGTCGGCTTTGTCGTCCGGATATAACTGTGCGAGTGCGAGCACGCTGTTTGTGCAGCGGTCTCCGAAATAAATCCAGTCCCAGTTGCCCTGCACTCCCGTCTTCTGCAGCAGGTCCGGCCGCGAAATGCTGAACCCGTCCTCTGTACCCCAAAACTGGTTATACGGGTCGTATTTTCCGCCTGGTGTACCCTCGTAGAGAAACCAATAGGGGCAGGTGACACCAGGCCTGACCATGGTCAGGTATGCCGCTGTGGCAGTAAACGTCCAAGTGAAAGCGACCTCGCCGTGGGTGGTGACGGTGTATATGGTGCTATCGTTGAGTTGCTTGCTGTAACCGGATTGGAAACCGGGATGACCAGCGCCCTGGAATGCACACCGGTTTTGGAGGTTGGGGACGCCTCGATAGGCTGATTCGGCCAGCTGGGGGCCGTGGGGACCTTCGCTATTCCGAAAGTTTAGCCAATCGGTGCCGTTACGGTCCAGTATGCTCGAAAATCCGCCGTTTTCCTTCTGCAGGAAAAAGGTGGCATATGGGGTGGTTATCTGGAAGCACTCTTGGCCTTCGTCCATCACCCCATCGGTGATGACCACGCGGTCGTGCGCATCGTTACGCCAAAGGTGCACGTATTGGTGAGCATCCCAGCCCATACCGATCATGTCAAGGTCGCCATCGCCATCGAGGTCGAAAAGCTTCGTGCCCAGATGGCTTTCATGGCCGATGTCTATCCGGTGAACCGTGAAATTTCCATTCCCGTCATTCTCGAGCACCTGCGTTTGGTTGGGGCCTTTGTGTTCGTTGGTAACTAGATCGATGTCGCCATCGCCATCTAGATCGGCGCCATCGAGGTTGTTCATCGAATATTGCGTAATGATGCGGTGCCGCTTCCAACTCCCTTGGTTACCGGGGTTTTCAAACCAAAACAGTGAAGCATCGGGTTCGAGGCCGGGATGCCGCTCTTCGGCCACCACGATATCCGGTAGGTCGTCCCCGTTGATATCGACGATTAGGGACCGATCGGCCCAGCCTGGTGTCTCGCCGATGGCGTGCATTAGCCAGGTACGGCCCAGTGACCCTGGATTTTCCCACCAAACGATGCCTTTCCCTACGCCATCTACGCGGATTGACGTGCTGATATCCAGATCGCCGTCGCCGTCGATATCGCCTACGCCGATGCCCTCATGAAGCGCTTCGGGGGCAATGGAATGCGTAGGCCAGTTTCCCGCTTCGGGTATGTCGGGTATGGTGATGCATACCACCCCTTTGCCGGTGGAGAGCAAGATTTCGGGTTTCCCGCCCGGAATAAGCTGGGCCAGGGCTGACCCCTGCCCGTTGACATGTCGGGGCGGTGTCACCTGGGCGATAACGCGGCTGGTCCATGTCATGCAGCTTGTGTCGGTCGCTTCCAGCCAATACACGTTTGGAAACGCCGAGGCGATGCAGTCCACGAACTCGTCTCCGTCTACATCGACCATCAGCACGGCATCGACATTCAGGCCGAAGTCGTAGCGTTCCCATTTGCCGGTCATATCGCCGCCGGGATTCTTGTAGAAATACCGGCCCGTCACGATGTCTTTCATCCCATCGCCGTTGCCGTCGGCTGCGTAGATGCCAAAGTACCGCAGCCAGTCCGGTTCGTCGGTATCGCCCCATTTCCCGCGTGTGTCATCCACTTCAATGTACCTCCAGCGATCCAATGGTCGCTTGGCGTCGCGCAGTGTGTTCCGGAAAATGCGGACTGGCCCCCGTTCATAGTTGCGCGGCGCCACGATGTCGATGTCGCCGTCGCTGTCGAGGTCACCGGATGTTGCGCCGTAGCTCCCTTTTTGTGTCAATGTCTGCGCTGCCCACCGCTTGCCGCCATCGAAGTTGTAGAAAACCGTCACCGGGTGGGCGCTGTCCATCGTGTCGGTGTGTAGCAGCAGTCGGCCTACCATGACGTCAAGCGTGCCGTCGTTGTTGAAGTCATTCAAGCTGAGCGAATGTAGGTGCGTCTGGCTGCTGATGATGTGTACAGGCCATTTCCGCTGCTGCGCCGTGCGCCCGGGGTTTTCATACCAGGTGAGCGGGTTGCCTTCACCTTCGGACTGCGAAATGACGATATCCAACCTGCCGTCGCCGTTGACGTCGCCGACGGCGACCCGGGTATTGTTGTCGCTCCAATGGCCTTCGTCTCCGGTCTTTTGCGTATACCAACTGGAATCGTAATCGCGCTTAATCCAATTCCCTTGCTGGTTTTCGAGCCACATGCCGTTGATGACGAGGTCGTTGTCTCCATCGCCATCCAAATCGGCTATGGCCAGGCCATCGAACGGCGGGGTTTCCAGCGTCTGTTTTACCCAACTGCCACCCTGTTGGATAAATTGATGCAGGCGGTGATTGACAGTCCGGATGGCCACGTCGATATACCCGTCACCATTGAGGTCGCCGGTTTCGATATCTTTTGCGTAGCTGGCGGTGCCTAAGTCCTGGCGCTGCCACCCACGGCCGCTATTGCCGGGATTGAAATACACAAATAACTTGCTGTTTCCGTTTTCATCGATGCCATCGTGGTCATCCATGCCGATGACGTCCGCCCACCCGTCGTTATTGATGTCGGCAACGGCCATGCCACAGGCCCGGTAGTTGACTTTGGCAATTACCTGCCGCTCGTAGGTGGGGCCTTTCAGCCAGCACAACGTCTTGATTTTCTCCTTGGTTTTGATATGGGGGTCGGTATAGTCGGCCACCAGGATAATATCGTTTGTCCCGTCTCGGTCAATATCGGCAATCTTGGGATGCAGTGCGGTATTCTTCTCCAGTTCAACCACTGAAAAACTAAGCGTCTCCTGGGCCTCAAGGCTACTCCATACGCATGTGTAGGCAATCAACAATAGCGTTTTCTTCATTTCTTTCTTTTTGAATAGCATCTTTTTAGTTCAATTCAGTGCATTAGCTTGTCGACATATTCCTTAGCGGTGTCGACAGCCTTTTCGATTCCGCCGTCAAAAGCAAACAATGCAGCCGTGTAGGGCATGTTGGTGCCGCCCGTACCGGGGAAGGTCTCGAACCCTCTTCGGTGAAGCAGTTTGAGGATGCGCATCCCGCCTTCTGTGGCGGTCTTGATAGGCATGATCCGGCCAAATCCGGCACCGTCTACCCGATCGGCCACAATCATGATCACATGGCCTCTGTAGTTGAGCACACCGCCGTCTTTTGGGTCGGATTCATAGCCGGGATCATACGTGTTCCAATAACTTTCGGGATAAAGTACGAAATCCCGGGGGTATTCTTCCATCCCGTAAATGTGGTAAACCCCTTGGGGTTGCCCACCAGGCCGTCCGATATCCACGGTGTTCCACCAACCGTCGGGATAGGACAGGTAAGCTATTTTTATGAACGGGCTATTGCGGTAAATCGTGTACTGCGACACGGCGTGCACCGTATCGCCGTCGCACGCTTGGTACTCCAGCTTGACGCTTGCGGAATCGGTGTGCTGAAAGAGCAAAGTGGCCTTGGCCAATGGCCCCCGTTGGGCGCAGGCATCGATCAAGAACGCGGCCTGATTTTGGTTGGTGCCTTTCCAAACCCAATCTCTGATGGCGTGCTCGGTGCCGCATTTGGCGCCCTTATGGCCGCGTACGGTAGCTTTGAATAGGGTGTTTTCGAGATGCACCGAAATACCGTTTCCTTCATCGATCTGGATGGTGCACGCATTTTCCTTGTTGGATACCGGGGTTTTGCGCCGTTCGACGAGCAGTGCCGGCCCCGGCCAATTCACTTCGAGGGCATGCCCCCAAAAGGTCGAGTAAATATGTATGGTATTGTCCAATCGCAGGCTGCTTACCGGTAGGCGTAGCAAGTCCAAGGAGTGGTCGTGGAACTTCCCGAATTTGTTGGCAATGACCTGTCGGTTTATCCCGATTTCATGGAAAGGCGATTCGTTGTCGATATCGGCAGACCAGGTGGATACATACATGCGGGCGTCGGTAATCGATTCGCCCGCCAACGTGTAGTCAGGGATCCGTATCTGGCACTCGCGACGCTGCTCCTTGCGTACCCCGAAGACTTCCGGTAAATCAGTAGGTAGGTACATACGCACGGAGCGATTGGGACGCTCCAGCGTGATATCTTCGACAGCTTCCGACAGGTAGACATATCCGTTTTTGTCGGTGACTTTGGCCATGATGCGTACGGGCGATTCTTGGTCGGGTATCCAATAATTGTCCCATACGGTCTTGAAACGTGGGCCGACGCTGTGGCCCGCGGTTTCTGTCCATTCGGTATCCTTCACCTGGTATTGCCAATCGGCCAAAATCCCGTCGCCATCGATGTCAAATCCGTTGTAGTACGCGATGAAGTCTACACGGGATACCGAATCCGGATTGACGGCGCTGAATTCCAGGTCGGGGAAGTCACCGATGGTTGCACCGCTGGCCGGACTCACCATGTGTCCTTTCTGGATGGCTTTATCCGATCCATAATACACCCGCACCACGTATTTGTAAATCCAATAGTGGGGCCAATTGAAATTGTAGCAGATCTGGTCGCCACAAAAGAACGTGAAGGTATTGTCACCCTCCCGGATATCTTCCAATGGGAATTCGACCGCCGAGCGGCCGGCCACCGTGCGGTAGTAACATTCGGGATGCCCTTTGGTTACGACCGGTTGGGTAATCGGATATTGCCGACCGCCGTTGGCCCGGAATTCCTGTCCGCTGGTTCCGGTATGGCCGCCCCAAAAATAGAAGGCGATTTCTACCTTGATTGCTTGGTCCAAGTCGTCGATGGCAAGGGTTGTGCTCACGGAATCGAGGTGGCTGAACGGGCCGTTGAAAAAATCGGTTTTCTTCTTGTAGACATATTCCTTGAAGATGTCACCAGGACGCGGATCGGCGGATGCCACACCGCAACAGAGCGCTTGTAGGGCTATAAAAGACCATAGTATGGTACTTGTTCTCATCATTGCTTCTTTTATTAATACGTTTCGGAGTGGGGGATACTTCGTCGCAGCTTTTCGTCCTCCTGTATCATGTGTGCCTTCAGCTCGGCTGCTTTCGTGGGCTGCTCGCCAATCCGGTTGAACTGTTCTCCGGGGTCAGACTCCAGCTCATACAGTTCTTCCGAGGCCTGGCCACTTGCCGATGGAACCATCCGGTATTTCCAGCTGCCCACGCGTATGCCTTGCAGCTCCCACCTCAGGTAATACAGGTAGGTACCTGTCGGCGAGGGTGCCTCGCCTTGGAGGAAGGGCAGCATATCGTGGCCGTCCAATACCCGGTCTTCGGGCAGCGGTGCACCCGCAGCATTCAACAGTGTCGGAAACAGGTCCATCGCCGTCGCCATGTCAGCAGATACCTGGCCACCAGGAATGGTCCCGGGCCACCGGAAAATGGCGGGGACACGGCTGCCACCTTCGTAGGTGTCGCCTTTTGACCCCCTGAGTGGGCCTGATGAGCCGCAGTGCCAAGGCTGGATGGTGTCGTTGCTGAACATCCGTTGGGGCATGTTCTGCCAAGGGCCGTTGTCACTGGTGAAGACGACAAGGGTTCGGTCGTCGATACCCAATTCGCGCAGTTGAGCCAACAGTTGCCCTACGCTCCAGTCGATGGTCTCGACGACGTCCCCATACAATCCGGCACGCGATGTACCCGTGAATCGTTCGGAGGCAAAGATGGGCACATGCGGCATGGAATAAGCCAGGTAAAGCAGAAAGGGTCCGTCCTTATGCTGTCGGATAAAATCCATTCCCCAAGTGGTATACCGTTCGGTCAATGTCTGCTGTTGGACGGGATACTCCATTTCTTCATAACCATGGAAAAGTGCCAAAGGCTTTTGCGTGTCTACCCAAGGCGGCATCATGTCGTTGCTATATAAAAGGCCGTAGTAATCGTCAAAACCGTGACGCAGGGGATGGTATTGCTCGCGATCGCCCAGGTGCCATTTGCCGATATACATGGTGCGGTAGCCCGCCTCCTTGAGCGCCTCACCGAGCGTAATTTCATCGACAGGCAAGCCGTGATTCGACTCAGGCAGGAGCACGTTGGGCAAGCCGGTCCGTAAGGGGTACCTACCGGTGAGCAGTGCCGCGCGCGATGGCGTGCAGATGGAAGCACCCATGTAGAACGAGGTGAGTCGGATGCCTTCGGCAGCCATGCGATCCAAGTTCGGCGTACGTATCGTCGGATGTCCGTAGCAGCCGAGGTCGCCATACCCCATGTCATCGGCCAGCAATACGATGACGTTCGGCGGCCGGTTTTCTTGTTGCTTCCCTGGCTGGCACGACAGGATAAAAATCAGTGCCAACACGGCCAAACCTATGTTTTGCAGATTGCGCATCATCTAATAACCGGGGTTTTGTACCAAATTCGGATTCGCGTTCAACGCATTCTGCGGCAGTGGGAACAATAGCAAATCGGGGTTTGATTTTTCGGGCTTCCAGCCGGGTATCGCCTTCAGGAAGGTGCCGAAGCGTATCTGATCCTGCCGGGTCATGCCTTCCCAAGCAAATTCGAACCGCCGCTCTCGGTATACGTCATCCAGGGTGACGCTGTTGAACAATTTCGCCGGGTCGTCAAAAGCCCGTTTCCGTACTTCATTGACCAGGCGTGTGGCCTCATCGTTTTCGATGCCCAAGCGTACCAACGCCTCGGCCTTCATCAGGTAGACGTCTGCAAGCCTGAAAATGCCGAAGTCGTTTTCCTGCGCGGGGGCCGATAAGCCGCTCTCAAGTTCCCATTTGATACACCTTCCGCCATCTTCCTGCTCCACTTGACCCCATCCGTCGGCGTCGATACTGTACACCTTGGTGATATCGACATGGTGAATCAATGGGCGCCCATGGGCAGTGATTAGGACATCGCCCGTGGCGGGATTTGTCAATGGACCGGTCAGGAACGACCACTCCCGTCGTTTGTCAGCTTCGTCAAAGGCCCGGTAGTAATTGGGCATCACGCTGATTCCGTTCCAACAACTGATGTTCAAACCTAAGGCTACCGGGGCAAGGTAATGCAAGGATTGCTGTGCGATATTGTTGTTGCCACCGCCATTGCGGGTGAAGACTGCCGGGAAGATAAATTCGCGGGAAATTTCGTTGTTTACGGCAAAATTAGTTCGCCAATCGGGTTCGAGAACATAGTCCATGCCCATGACCATATCGCACGCATCGGCACATTCCTGCCATTTTGTACCCCCTTCGGGGTTCCACACGGCGGCATTGAGGTATAGCTTGGCGAGCAGGGTGTAGGCAGCTCCTTTGGTCATCTTGCCGTAGCTGCTTACCGTGATATCATCGCGAAGCAGATCCTTCACCGCATTCAATTCATTGACTACAAACGCATACACATCCTTTCTTGGCGTATTGGTGGGTAGCTCGGTATCGTTGAAATCGGTGACGACCGGCACGTTGCCGAAATAATCGACCATCACGTAATACCAGAATGCCCGGACGGCCCGTATTTCGGCCAGGATTCGTTCGCGGTTGGGAATTTCGGCCTTGCTGTTTTCTATGGTATAATAGATTTGGTTGCAGGTGGATATCCCTCGCGTAATGTTGTTGTAGGCACCATTGATGTAGGCCGTATTGGGCGTCCATGCATGTGTTTCGATTTCTTTCCATTGCCCGCCGCCCCACCAGTCACCACCTTTGCGTGTGGGCACGACGGCCATGTCGGAAGAGGCTTCGGCCAGCGCCCAAGGCGCGCCGGGAAAAAATCCCTGTAGCGAATTGTATATAGGCGCAATGATGGCATTGATTTGTTTCTCATTGACGCCGAATTCATCGGCCACTACTTTGTCATAGACTTCCTCATCCAGATTGGTACATCCCGCAACATATAGCATCGCTGGAGAAAAAAGAAGCATGAGCAAGTTCTTGGTTAATCTATTCATGGTCTCGTTTATTTGGATTAGAAACTGAGGTTCACACCCAGACTGAATGTCCGCGCTTTGGGATAATAGTCGCTGGCCTCGATACCGGGGTTGAGGCCTTCCATGCTGGTTTCCGGGTCAAGGCCGGTGTAGTTGGTGACGACAAATAGGTTTTGTCCGGAAACATACATCCGTAGCCGATTGATGCCCCAGAAATTGTGGATATTGAAATTGTAGGCTAGGGTAGCATTGTCCAGTCGCAGGAACGATCCTTTTTCGACATAATAGCTCGAATACCGAGGGTTGTCGGTCAGGCCATTGGTGAGCGCATCGCGTAATACATTGGTGCCAGGCAGCCACAGCGTTGTGGCATAGCGCATCCGGGTGACATTGATGATGTCGTGACCATAAACCCCTCGCAGAAAGAACGAAAGGTCGAAGTTTTTATAACTGAGCGCACTGGAGATACCATAGGTGAAATCCGGCTGTGCAGTGCCGATGTAGGTCCAGTCGTCATTGGTAAGGCCTTCCTTGCCGTCTATCATGTCATCCATGATGAATTTACCTTCTGCATCCAGCCCGAGGTTCCTCCAGCCAAAAAACGTGCCCACCTCGCGGCCTTCTTCCAGGATATGGGTGGTCTGGTTGCCGCTACCCCGCACCGTCAAGTTGTTGTATTTTATCGACGAGGTCGAAAATAGGTCGTTGGAAAGGCTAGTCAGGATGTTGCGATTGCGTGCCAGGTTCAAGCCGAGTGTCCAGTTCAACTCGTCCTTGCGGATGATATCGCCGGAGAGGGTCAATTCAACGCCCTTGTTGGACATGCTGCCCACGTTGGCTAACATATTGCTATATAGGTAAGGCGGCACGGGTACATCATAGGTAAACAGCAGGTCGTTGGTCTTCTTGTTGTACCACTCCAGTGTGCCGGACACACGGTTGCCTTTGGTGGCGAATTCAAGTGCGATATTGTAGGTTTCGGTCTGTTCCCAGCGCAGGTCGGGGTTTGCATTTTGATTGATTTGGTAAGCCGCATACCAATTGCCGCTATCGAAATATTGGCCTGAAATGCCGTACAGCTGCAACGACAGATACGGATCTATGCCTTCTTGGTTGCCGGATACGCCGTACCCTGCACGTAGTTTGAGGTCTGACAGGAAGGATGCTCCCCCCATGAATGGCTCGTCGATAATCCGCCATGCCGCGGAGACCGAGGGAAATGTACCCCACTTGTTATTCGGGCCGAATTTGGAAGAACCGTCTCTCCGCAAGGTAGCCGTGACGATATAGCGCCCCAGAAATGAGTAATTGACCCTACCGAACGATGAAATCAACTTGTACATATTTGCCGTAGACCAGACGTCGCCATTCAATAGGTTTTCACCGGCGCCCAAGTTGTTGTAGCCAAATAGGTCTGTGGCGAATTGCCTGTTTTGGGCTCCGGAAGACTGGTATTTGTTTTCCTCGTAGGAATATCCGGCTAGCAGGGTCAGCTCATGATCGTCGAACGACCCGTTGTACGAAAGCGTGGTTTCGAGCAGTTTCTTGTCGCGTGTCCAGTTGTCCCGCTTGGCATAGCCTTGTTGGTCGCGTCCAGAACCGGTCTCGGAATGATAGTATAAGCCGAAGTCGTCGGTTTCGCGTTCCTTGAGCCCGCTGATTCCGAAGGTCAAGCCATCCAGCAACTGCAGGTCGGCGCGCGCATTGAGGTAGTACAAGCTATTTTTATGGAGTTGCCTATTATACGTGATGTTGCGCACGGGGTTGCCCAGCCCCGTCTCCAACAGGTCGAACCAACTTCCGTCGCTTTGGTAAACGGGGTAAACGGGCAACATGTTGTAGGCGAGATCGAAATTGTTGAACGAGGGGCTGTAGTCCCGCTGGGTCATCGCACCGGTGACCCCGATGGTCAGGCGGTCTTCGAGCGCTTTTTGCGAGAAATTCATCCGTGCATTGATTCGCTGCATGTCGTTGCCGATAACCACACCCTGCCGGTCGAGGTAAGACAGCGAAGCACGATAATTTGACGACTGCGTACCACCTGCGAGGGAGAGGTCATGGTTGTGGGATGTTCCTGCGCGGAGCAATTCGCCAAACCATTCGGTGTTTGCTCCGAGGTCCAATCCTTCGGTGTTCATATCGTGTGCCGATGTGTAATCCCTCCATTCCTGGGCTGATAGCACATCGGGCTTGTTCGATACATAATCCTTGGCAATGTAGGTGTTATAATCGATTGTCGTCCGGCCAGCTGTTCCCTTTTTCGTGGTAATCAAGATGACGCCACTCCCCGAGCGGGACCCGTAAATCGCTGCCGCCGAGGCATCTTTCATCACGCTGATGGATTCGATATCTTGGGGTGCTACGGCGTTGAGACTCATCCCCGGGACGCCGTCGATGACGACAAACGGTTCACTGCTGCCCGTCAACGAAGTGGTGCCCCGAATGCGCAGGGTTTGTTCAGACGTGATGTCGCCGCTGCTTTGGGTAATGGTCAAGCCCGCAACACGGCCGCGAAGCAGGTCCGTCGCATCCTGGGTGACCCCTTTGTTGAAATCTTTGGGCGTCACGTGGGTAACGGACCCAGTTAGCTCCCGCCGCTGGACAGTTCCATATCCGATGGCCACCGCTTCCTCCAATCCGATAGCCGTCGGGGTGAGGACAACATCCAAGTTAATCTGATTGCCTACGGTGATTTCCTGTGTTTCCATACCAACATAGGAGAACACTAATATGGCATCGGCTGTCACCCCTTGAAGCGAAAAGATGCCGCCGGCATCCGTCGATGTCTGCGTTTGCGTGCCCTTGATGCCAATGGTGACACCCGAAATCGGGACGCCGGTTTCATCTTTGACGACACCCCGGATTGACTGTTGTTGAATCGCCGTGTAGCCCGAGACCGATGGTGGGTCGATGGCTTCCGATGTCAAGGGAAGGCAGCATACCGTGCATCCAACCGCTATCCATCTTAACATGCCGATTGCATGCTTAATTTTGGGCGTCAACCCCCTAATGATTAGCTGCTTTTCTTTCATAATTTACTACATTGTTTGATACCCACTATGGGGGTATGTATACTAACTGGTTTGGGGTACGGATTAGCCTGCATAGCAGGAATCAGTCTCACAAAGATAATCGGCCGATATACTGTCAACTTCCATTATTTTGGTTGAGTTTTGAACTATATTGAATTAATTGAATAAAAATGCATAATTTTACCGATATATTGTTCAAATAAGCCGATTGTGAATCCGATTTTAGAGAAAATTACGCCAAGTTCGAATTGTTCGTTCGCACTCAAAGAAGAGATTTTGCCGTACATCAAAATCGGGTGGCACTTTCATCCGGAATATGAACTGACCTTATTCACGGAAAGCGAGGGCAGGAGGTTCGTTGGCGACCATTCGGATGTCTTTGGTCCGGGTGATTTGCTGCTGCTCGGCCCGCACCTACCCCATTATATGCGCAACGACGAAAGCTATTATGAAGGAAAGGCGGGTTTACGCATACGTGCAATCGTTGTCCACTTCACCAAAGAATTCATCGGCGAGGGCTTTTTTGACATACCGGAAATGGCCCCCGTGAAAAAATTGCTTCAGCAATCTCTGCGGGGCATCCACGTATTTGGAAATACCCAACGCCTGGTTGCTGAAAAAATGGAATCCCTGCTGGTCCTCAATGGGTATGAGCGGCTTGTCTGTCTGCTCGATATCCTGCAGATGATCGCTGCTTCGAGCGAGCTGTCCACACTGGCATCGATGGGGTACGAAAACACATTTTCGCACAACGACACCGAACGCATCAACGATATCTTCGAGTATATGCTGACGCATTTCAAGGCGGATATCGCGCTGGCAGCAGTTGCGTCGCATATCCACATGAATACGTCTGCTTTCTGTAAGTTTTTCAAATCCCGGACAGGCAAGACATTCACCGCCGTACTCAATGAAATCAGAATTGGCCATGCATGCAAACTGTTTATCGAAAAGGACTTGACCGTTTCCCAGGTTTGTTACGCTTGCGGTTACAATAGTTTGTCGTATTTCAATCGGAAATTCAAACAGATTACCAAGTTTTCACCCTTGGATTACCGGAAACGCTTCTATTTCGAGCCGAAACAATCGGCCGAAGCAGTGGCGTCATAACCAGTGCTTGAGATTCTCTGCTTGTGGAAACGGACCCACGGCGGTCCAGCCACCGTCGACCACCAAGGTTTGGCCGGTGATGTGGGCGGCGTCTTCCGAAAGCAAAAACAGACTTGCCTTGGCGATATCGTGGGGCAATGCAATCCGGTTATCCGGAATGATTTCCTTCCATTTATCCTCGTATTGCGGATCTTCGAGCAACGTGCGCTCTGTTACGGTAGCGCCGGGAGCCAGCGCATTGATGGTGATGCCGTGGCGTGATAGGTCGAGCACAAGGCTTTTGGCCATCATCTGCAAGGCAGCCTTGGTCATGGAATATGCGGCCAGAAAGGGGTAGGCGCGAAGCCCGATAGTAGAAGACATCAGTAGGATTCGGCCGCCTTCGCCTTGCTTGCGCATTTGGGTGGCGGCTCGCTGGGCAAGGAAAAAGGGGCCTTTCAGATTCAGATCGATAACCTGCTGGAAATCCGAGACGGAGAATTCGAAAAAACTTCCGAACAAGGTATTGCTGGCGTTTGCAACAACCAAGTCGACCCGGCCGAAGCGGTGCATGGTTTCGGCCACCAGTGCGTCAATCGCAGCGATATCTCCCGCATCTCCCGCAAAAGCGGCGCATTTGCCTGGGCCTATCGATGAAAGTCGGTTGGCGGAAGATTCGGCCAACCTTTCATCAATGTCATTAATCACTACGTTGGCCCCGCGCTGCACCAATTGATGTGCGATTTCGAATCCGATTCCGTTGCCAGCACCAGTGATGATGGCCGCTTTGTTTGCAAACGATGATGACATATGAATTAGGTGTCTTTTATGGTGTAACTGAATGGTTTGTATGTGCTGGATACAGCAGCACTTTAATGGCTTGCTTGTTTTCCGACAATTGGAAGCCGTCTTCCCAGTTTGACAAGGGCAATTCATGGGTAATCACGTCATCCAGTTTGACGTCGCCTTGCTGAAGAATGCGGATGGCGCGGTGCCACGTGTCACGGGTATAGCCGACGGATCCGGTCACTTCAAGCTGCCTGAAGGCCACCAGGTCCCAGGGCAGCGACAGGTTTTTTCCGAAATGCCCAACTTGGACGTATTGTCCCATCGGGCGGACAGCACGGAGGCATTGTATGGCGGATGATTCCGATCCGGCACATTCGAAGGCGATATCTACCCCCCGGCCACCCGTCTCGTCTGCCACGATGGCGGGCAGATTTTCCTGATCAACTACTACCGTGCGGTGTGCGCCGAACTGGATGGCTTTCGCCAACCTGAACTCATCCTGGGACGTGCCTGCCACAATCGTCTTGATGCCTTGCGCACTAAGCAGTTTCAGGCAAAGCAACCCGATAGGGCCGGGGCCAGCTAACAGTACGGTATCGCCGAAGCGAATTTTGGCGATTTCGCAGACGGCGTGGACAGCCACGGCAAAGGGCTCGGTAAGTGCACCTTCGCGAAGCGGTACGCCGTCCAACCGAAACAATTGGTCAGGACGTACCGCAGCGTAGCTTGTAAAGGCGCCGTGTACGCCATGCCCCATGCCGCGCCTGTTGCTACAGAACATGAAATTGCCGTTCAAACAGTAGGTGCACGTGCCACAGGTAACTGCGATAGCTCCCAGTACGGCAAATGCTTGTCCGACAAGCACGCTGTCGACCCTGCTCCCCGTCTCGACAACGGTGCCTGAAAATTCATGGCCCAAGATCACGGGGGGATAATTCCGGAAGGTATCGTGGTAAACATGAAGGTCCGTGCCGCAAATCCCGCAGCAATGAATTTTGAAGAGTACCTGGTCGGATGCGACCGTAGGATGGGGCATATCCTGCAATGCGACGTTGCCCACCCCCGGTTTGTATTTGACTAATGCTTCCATGGTTAATCTTTTTGCTTAAGTGCGCATACACGATATACAGCCTGGATAATATCGCTGGCCCGAAGGCCGTATTTGTCCAGCAGTTCGGAAGCGGTTCCGGACTCGCCGAAAACATCCTGTACACCCACCCGGTACACGGGGCATGGGCAACGGGCGGCTACCACGCCGGCGACGGCTTCACCTAATCCGCCGATGACCGAATGTTCCTCTACCGTAACGATGCCGCCCGTGGCTGATGCGGCAGTTGCGATTGCCTGTTCGTCCAGCGGTTTCACCGTAGGAAGATGCAGGACACCGGCGGAAATGCCTTCCGCTTTCAGCAAGCGGGCCGCTTCCAAGCCTTCGCTGACTAGGATACCGGTAGTGATGATGGTCACATCGCCGCCGCTCCGCAGCTGTTTAGCACGGCCAATCTCAAACCGCCCATGGATTTCAGGAACCACTGGATACGCATCGCGCCCGAAACGGAGGTATACCGGCCCGGTATAGTTCGCCGCCGCGATGGTGGCTTGCTTGGCCTCCTCGTAGTCACCCGGAACAAGAATGGTCATGTTGGGGAAAGAGCGCGTGATGGCGATATCCTCGTTGCACTGGTGGGAGGCGCCATCGCCGCCTGTGGTGATCCCACAGTGTGTCGCACCGATCTTGACATTGAGTTTGGGGTAGGCAATGGCATTCCGCAACTGGTCTCCCGCCCTGCAGGTGGCAAACACGCCAAAGGTTGAAGCAAACGGCAAAAAGCCTTCCAATGCCAAGCCGGCTGCTACGCACAGCAAGTTCTGCTCTTGCACACCGCAATTGAAAAACCTGTCGGGGTGGTGTTTCTGGAAATCAGCGGTTTTTGTCGCCTTGGCTACATCGGCATCCAATACAACCAGTTCCGGGAAATCGGCCGCGAGCGACAGCAATCCGTCGACGTAGCCTTGCCTTGTCTGTTTAAATTCCATGCGTGAGTTCCTCCATCGCTTTTAGGTAATCTGTTTTTCCCGGTGGGTTTCCATGCCATGCTGCCTCATTTTCCATAAACGAAACGCCTTTGCCCTTCACGGTATTGGCGACAATCACATGCGGACGGCCTTGTTCCTTCTTTGCCTGCTCGACGGTGCCGATGATTTGCTTCAAATCATGCCCGTCTATTTCCGTCACTGTCCATCCAAAGGCCTCCCATTTCGGAATCAAGGGATCGAGGGGCATCACGTCTTCCGAATAGCCATCGGTTTGTAGGTAGTTGCGGTCGACGAACGTAATGAGGTTATCCAGTTTGTACTTGTTAGCGAACATGGCTGCCTCCCAAACCTGCCCTTCCTGGATTTCGCCATCGCCACAAAGCACGTAATAGTACTGCTTTTCGTTTCTTAGCTTGGCTGCCAAGGCCATGCCAACGGCAGTCGATATGCCCAAACCCAGCGTACCGGTGGAAACCTCTACACCCGGTGTCTTCGGCTGATAAGGGTGACCCTGTAGATGCGAGCCGACCTTCCGGAAGGTTTCGAGGTCTTCTTTGGGGAAATATCCGCAATCGGCCAACGCGGCATACAATACCGGCGTACAATGACCTTTTGAGAGGATGAATCGGTCGCGGTCTGGCCATGCCGGATTGTGGGGACGATGGTTCATGAGGTGATAATACAGCGCCGTGACGATATCGCTTGCCCCTAGGCTTCCGCCGACGTGACCGGAGTTCGCCCGGTAGACCATTTCGACGATTTCTCGTTTTAGTTGGGCTGATTTCCGCTGCAAGGTGTCAATCAAGGTTTCTTCGATTTCCATGTTGCCTTCCATATTAGTCTGTGGTACACCCGCTGCTTGCCGATGCAACGGCATGCGCATACTTGAATAAAATACCTTGGGTCGCATTCAGTGGTGGTGCTTGCCAACGCTTCCGCCGCTCAGCCAGTTCGGCATCGCTGATATGGGCGGTGATGATTTTGGCGATTGCGTCGATGGTGATTTGATCGCCATCGACCAATAATGCGATGTTTCCGCCCACTTGTGCTTCAGGGGTCACGTGCCCGACCACGAAACCGTGTGTCGCGCCGGAGAACCGTCCGTCCGTAACCAAGGCAACTTGCTTGCCCAGACCGGCCCCCATCAAAGCCGCGGTGGGTTTCAGCATCTCGGGCATCCCAGGGCCGCCCTTGGGTCCGCAATACCGAATGACCAAGACGTTCCCCGCTTTGATATCGCCGTTGAAGATGGCTGCGTTGGCTTCGTCCTCGGAATCGAAGACCCGCGCAGTACCGGAAAAAACTGCCCCTTCCTTGCCCGTGATTTTGGCAACTGCCCCTTCTTCCGCCAAATTGCCGAACAGGATTTGCAGGTGGCTGGTTTCCTTTATGGGGGCTGAAATGGGGTGTACGATATCCTGGTTTTCGGCAAGAGAACCTGCTTTCATGACGTTTTCTATTAACGAGTGTCCCGTCACCGTCAGGCAGTCGCCGTGTAGCAGTCCTTCAGCCAGCATCAATTTCATCACCGCTGGTACACCGCCGATTGCGGAGAGGTCTTCCATGACGTACCTGCCGCTGGGTTTCAAGTCGGCAAGCACCGGCGTGCGGCTGCCCAGCTCATCGAAATCTCGAATGGACAAGGGCACCCCAACCGCCTTGGCTAATGCGATCAGGTGGATGACGGCATTCGTGGAGCCGCCCAAGACAATGGTCAGCCGGATGGCATTTTCGAAGGCTTCTCGCGTGAGTATCTGCTTTGGTGTAATGTCGCGTTCCAACAACCGGTGCATCGCAGCCGCTATAGCTGCTGGCTCGCCCTGCTTTTTTTCGCTGATTGCAGGATGGGATGAATTGTAAGGCAAGCACATACCCAACGCTTCCACGGCGGCCGCCATGGTGTTGGCGGTGTACATGCCACCGCACGCCCCCTGTCCGGGACAGGCATGGGCGACGATGTCGCGGAATTCCGCTTCGTGGATAGCCCCTACCGCTTTCTGCCCCGCAGCCTCGAAAACGGACGTAATGTCGAGCTTCCTCCCGTTCACGAAGCCGGGACTAATCGTGCCGCCGTATAGGAGTATGCCCGGTCTGTCCAACCGGCAGATGCCCATCAGCGCACCGGGGATATTCTTGTCGCATCCGACAACGGCTACTATTCCATCGTACCACTGCGCTGCGCCTACCATTTCGACCGAGTCTGCAATCACTTCCCTGGATGGAAGCGAATAGCGCATCCCCGATGACCCCATGGAGATGGCATCGCTTACACCGGCGGTATGGTAGATGAGTCCAATCATTCCAGCCGCGTTGATGTGTTGCTTGACCGTCGACGCAATCCCATTGAGGTGCATGTTGCAAGGATTTCCTTCCCACCCCGCACTTACAATACCGATCTGTGGCTTCAGGAGGTCGTCCCGGCTCAGCCCAATCGCGTGCAACATGGCTTGTGCTCCGGGCTGCGTATCGTTTTGCGTGACCTGCTTGCTGTATTTATTTAATTCGTTCATCGTTTTTCATTTGAATAATTATTTATTGAGTGTTTCGATTTCATTGGCATAAATGAGCTCATTTCACTCGGTTTGCTTTTTATGGCAATGAAGCTTACATAAATTATTTTTCACATCTTGTATGTTTTCAGCGGTATTCAAGAATCGCTTCGCTTAGTTCGTCTTCTTTTGTTTATGGTAATTTATGCAGGTCTCATCTGTTTAAATTTTTCTTCTTTGGTGATGAAGCTGTCAATGATTTAATCATTTCACTGTGTAGTTTTTGCAAATCATGACGGTTTTATTTTAGTTATTTCGGGAATAGGTTTCCACGAACCGCTGGCTGCAGACGAAACGACGGCGTCAAGCACCTGCTGGCAGCGGAATCCATCAAAGAAATCGGGGGTTGCAGGAAGACCGCTGTGAATGGCGCCTAGGAGTTGGGTTACAACATGGACAAAGGTGTGTTCCCAGCCGATTACGTGTCCCGGCGGCCACCAGGCCTCCATGTAAGGATGGACCGGTTCGGTAACCAATAGGAGCTGGAATCCTGTCCCTTCGGTACCATCATGGTATTGCAATTCGTTGATTCGCTCGAGGTCGAACAGCAATGACCCCAGGCTACCGAAGATTTCCAAACGAAGGAAATTTTTCCTCCCCGGTGCCAACCTCGTCGCTGTGAAAGATCCTATGGCTCCATGACGGAACAACGCGAGGAACGACGTAGCGTCGTCTACGGTAACCCGTCCCCGGCCGCTTCCGTCAGCCATCGGCCGTTCTTTGATGAAGGTACGTTGCACGCCGTTGACCTCGGCAAACTCGCCAACTAAAAACCGGGCCAAATCGACAATATGTGCATTCATGTCACCGTGGGCTCCGGAACCCGATAGCGAAGCATCATGACGCCAGACCATCGGAAAACCGGGGTCCGTTAGCCAGTCTTGAAAATACACGGCGTTGAAATGCCGTATTTGCCCAATCTTTCCTTCGTCGATAAGCCGCTTGGCCAAGGCTATTGCTGGAACGAACCGGTAGTTGAATACGGTCATGTGGACGACTCCGGCGTTCGCCGCCGTTTCGTACATCAGCCACGCCTCTTCTTCATGCCGAGCCAATGGCTTTTCGCACAATACATGTTTGCCTGCTGTTGCTGCCGCCACCGCCACTGGAAAATGCAGGTGATTCGGCGTGCAGATATCGACAACGTCGATGGCCGGGTTTTCAACGACCTTTTCCCACGACGTCTCTTGGTGCTTCCACCCAAACCGCAGGGCAAGGCGCTGTAACTGCGCGTTGTCCCGTCCGCACACGGTGTGCAATACCGGCGTAAAGGGGATATCAAAAAACGATGGTGCCGACCGGAAGGCATGGCTATGGGCTTTCCCCATAAACCGCGTTCCAATCATCCCGATATGCATGTTCGCTTCCATTATCATCAGCCTACGATTTGGCGATACCCAATAGTTGGCGGCATTGACTGCGGTCAACCCCGCTTCCGGCGAAATCATCAAAAGCCACTACCGTCTTATCGATCAGCAGCCGTTCGATAAATTCCGCACCCTCGGCGGCACCTTGTTTAGCACTCTTGAGAAAACATTCCCACTCCAAAATGGCCCAGCCTTCATAACCTACCTCGGTAAGCAGGGAAAATACCTGCTTGAAATCAACCTGTCCGTCACCTGGCGAACGGAACCTGCCCACACGTCCGGGCCAGTTATTAAAGCCGCCGTAAAGTCCCATCATTCCATTCGGCCTAAACTCGGCATCCTTGACATGGAAAGCCTTGATACGAGTTCCGAAGAGCCGGATAAACGCTAGGTAATCCAATTGCTGCAGCAGGAAATGGCTCGGATCATAGGTGATGCCGACCGCTGGATGGCCCGACAGCAGCTCGAGGAAGCGGGTAAACGTGGCCCCGTCGCATAAATCCGACCCGGGATGGAGTTCAAACCCGAATGTTACACCCTTGTCGGCTGCTGCATCCAATATCGGTTTCCACCTGTGGGCTAATTCATCGAAAGCTTCATCAATCAACTGCTGCGCGCGCTGCGGCCAAGGATAGAAATAAGGCCAGGCTAGCCCGCCTGACAGCACGGAAATGTTTTTGGTGTCGAAATTGACGGAGGCGTCGATGGTTTTCAGCAACTGATCGGATGCCCATGCCTGCCGTTGCCGATCGTCTAGGCCTTTTGGATGAAATCCTTGGAACAACAGCTCGTATGCTGGATGGACGGCCATCATCTGCCCCTGCAAGTAAGCCGCCAATTCGATTACGGTCATTCCCTCATCGGAAAGGATAGCTTGGTAGTCTTGGCAGTAAGCGCGCGAGGAGGCGGCCGAGTCTAGGTCGAATAGCCGTGTTTCCCACGTGGGAATCTGTACACCCCGATAGCCCAACGAAGAAACCCATCGGCCAAGCGTGTCAATGCGATTAAATGGCGTTTCGTCCCGGACGAATTGCGCTAGAAAAATTCCTGGACCTTTGATGCTTTCCATGTCTATAGGCAATTAGCTACTTCGCAAATGTATTGCGACATCGAACGCAGGTCTTCCACTTGGTTGGTCTATTTTTGAACTATATTGAAAACAGTTGCTTCAAATACTACGGTTTGCTATCAAATTAATTCAAAATCGACAAAAAGTAAAAAGTAATTTTGTAGGAGACATAAGTTATATTATATTTGTACTATACAAATTGAATAATACATTATAATTAATAATGAAAGATGAAACGAAACTCGCCGAACTTTTATCCTCTTGGGAAGAAACGTACAAAAAAGGGCAGTTGACCCTATGGATATTCCTCGCGCTTCAAGAAGGCAGAAAATATGTAGACGAAATCAAAAGTTTCGTGGAGGAAATGTCGAAGGGTACGATGACCTGTGAAGAGCAAAGCCTGTATCGGGTATTGCGGAAATACGAGCATATCGGCGTACTGAAACATGAGCTGGGTAAAGGGAACAAAGGTCCTGAGCGGAAATACTATTATTTGACGGATTTGGGACAACGGCTGTTTTCCGAATTTGTGCAACGGAACATTCATTTGTTTTTTTCTGAAGAGATTAAACCACTTTTAAAATCGTAGTGTTATGAAAACGTTGACTACACCGTACTTGTTGAGGTTTGCTTTGGTCGCCATCGTATTGACCATCGTATTCAGGTATTTCCTAAGCTATGGCATTGAAAGCCGCATGACAGGCGTCATTGTGCTATCGGCGATAGGGTATGGCGTCGGTATGTTTTTCGCAGGGTGGCATTTTGGCAAGAAAGACGGCGAATTTCTGCCGATTGCCGATGTCGGATTCCGGTTTCACCTGACGACGTACATCGTGCACAATGTGCTATCGGAACTGTGGTTTGTCGCCGGTTTCAACTCGCGGTATGAAAAAATTTCGACCATCCATGCCATAACAGCTTGTTGGGGTGTTTTCCTTTTGCTGCACTTGGTTTTTTACCTGTGGGCGAGGAAAAGATCGATCGATGGGTTACGTAAAGAGGACTTGTTTGAATAAAGGCAGAGCTCGGGGCTGCTTGTCATACCGTCATGCGTTATCAGAGGATGTCTATCCCCGTAGTACCGCCGCCCTCGAGTGTCAGATCAATCGGCTTGTTTTCCTTCCAAGACCCGGATGTGAAATCGGGAATGGCTATGGAGTTGGATTGGTTGGCGACAGACCATTCGCTAAGCGGGCCGATAGAACTCCACAACGCGGCGTCATAAACGTCTTGGTCCAGCGGCAAACCGTTTCGTAAACAGTCGATCAGGCGCCAGTCCATCAGGAAATCCATCCCGCCGTGGTCTTTCGTTTTTTTGGCCGTTTCGCCGATCCGCTTGACAATTTCCGGGGTGTAACGTTGCTCCAGCGTGGTGATTTCCGCTGGGCTTAACCAATTATGCCCCGTTGCGATACGCCCGGGCTCGGGGTATTTCATGGCGATACCTTTCGTGCCGC
>Ga0182792_1001095_pt1 | contig 23126 bp, 20 predicted proteins | sample Passage237B_FD_130497 | JGI IMG/M metagenome (GOLD analysis project Ga0182792, IMG submission 130497) | Cellulose adapted compost microbial communities from Newby Island Compost Facility, Milpitas, CA, USA - Passage2 37B (version 2) (version 2) ...
CGACCCAGCTCGTCAACGGCAACGCGCTGGTGGCGCGGCTGCTTGCCAGCGCCGTGGCGCGCGACGTCGACATCCTGACCGGGGCGCCGGCTGTCGCGCTCATCGCGAAGGACGGCCGCGTCACCGGCGCGCGGCTGCAGCGCGGCGGCGTGCCGGTCGAGGTGTCGGCGCGGCGCGGCGTCGTCCTCGCGGCCGGCGGCTTCCCGCACGACCTGGCGCGCATCGCCGCGCTGTTTCCCCATGCGGCGGACGGCAGCGGCCACCATTCCGCCGCGCCCGCGACGAACACCGGCGACGGGCTGCGGCTGGGCGAACAGGCCGGCGGCCGGGTCGCGACCGACCTCGCCGACCCGGCGGCGTGGGCGCCGGTCTCGCTGGTGCCGCTGGGACCGGGCGAAACCGGGCATTTTCCGCATCTGGTCGAGCGCGCCAAGCCCGGCATCATCGCCGTCGGCGCCGATGGCCGGCGCTTCGTCAACGAGGCCGATTCCTATCACGATTTCATGCGCGCCCTGTTCCGGACGGCTCCGGCGGGACAAACGCCACACGCCTGGCTGATCGCCGACCATCGCGCCCTGCGCCGGTGGGGGCTGGGCTGGGTCAAGCCGTTCCCGTTCCCGCTGCGGGGCGCGCTCGCCCGCGGCTACCTGAAGCGCGGGCGCACCGTCGCCGGGCTCGCAGCGGCCTGCGGGCTGCCGGCCGATGCGCTGGCGGAAACGCTGGCGCGCTTCAACCGGCAGGCCGCGCAGGGCGAGGACGGCGATTTCGGCCGCGGCCGGTCGCCCTACAACAGGGCGCAAGGCGACCCCGACCACAGGCCCAACCCCTCGCTCGCCCCACTCGACAGGCCGCCCTACTACGCGGTGAAGGTCGTACCCGGCAGCCTCGGCACCTTCGCCGGCCTGGAGACCGATGCCATGGCGCGGGTGCTCGACGCGGCCGGCCGGCCGGTCCCCGGCCTATATGCTGCGGGCAACGACATGGCCAGCATCTTCGGCGGCAACTATCCGAGCGGCGGCATCACGCTCGGACCCGCCATGACGTTCGGCTATATCGCCGGCCGGGCGCTGGCCGGGCTGCCCGTCACCGGCGTCGATGCGCCGGCCACCACCGACGCGAAGGAGAGGACATGACACGATATTACGAACTCGCCACACTCAGGATCGCGCTCGGCGGCGCCGGCAAGGCCGCAGCCGCGGTCGAGCGGTGGGTCGGCGCCGGCACGGGCACGCTCTACGGCGCCTGGGCAGCCGATATCGGCGCGCTCAACGAGATCCACGTGCTGCGCGGCTTCGACAACCTCGCCGCGCTGGCGCAGGAGCGCGAGCGGGCGCTGCGGTCCGACGACCCGTTCGGCTGCGTCGCGCTTCTCGCCGGCCTGTCGATGGACAGCCATGTCGGGCTCGACTTCCTGCCCGGAATCGAGACCGGCGCGCGCGGGCCCATCTACGAAATCCGCTGCTACCGGATGAAGCCCAACGGGCTGGTGCCGACCCTGGAGAAGTGGAAGGCGGCGGTGCCTGAGCGCGCCGCCTATTCGCCGCTGGCGGTCGCCATGTACAGCCTCGACGGCGAGCCGCGGCTGACGCAGATCTGGCCCTATCCGAGCCTCGAGGCGCGCACGAGGGCGCGGGCGCAATCGGTCGCCGACGGCAAGTGGCCGCCCAGGGGCGGGCCGGACTGGCTGCAGCCGGCCATGTCGTCGACGATCGCGCTGCCGCTGCCGTTCTCGCCGCTGGCGTGAGACGGGAATGGGCCGCCGCCTCTCGCTCGCCTTCCTGACGCTGTTCGACGCCGGCCCGGTCGAGGCGATCCGGGCGGCGGCCAAGGCCGGCTTCGACATGGTCGGCCTGCGGCTGTTGCCGGCCGCGCCGGGCGAGGCCCCGCACCGCATCCTGACGGACGATCGCCTCGCCCGCACGGTCGAAGCCGAGCTGAAGGCATCGGGCATCGGGGTCGCCGACGTCGAGATCGTGCGGCTCGGCGCCGCGACGCGCGTGAATGACGTCCGCCCGTTCATGGAACGGGCGGCGCAGTTGCGGGCGCGCCATGTTCTGGTGGCCGGCGACGACCCCGACGAGACGCGGCTGACGGACAATTTCGCCGCGCTGTGCGGGCTGGCCGCCGGCTATGGCCTGACCTGCGACCTCGAATTCATGCCGTGGACGCAGGTGCGCCGTCTCGCCGACGCCCACCGCATCGTCGCGCGCGCGGGCGCCGCCAATGCAGGCGTGCTCATCGACGCGCTGCACTGGGACAGGGCCGGCGACACAGCCGAAGCCGTCGCGGCGCTGCCGCCCGCGCTGCTGCATTTCGCGCAGTTCTGCGACGGGCCACGCGACTACGGCCGCAGCGACGAGGAACTCGTCCATCTCGCCCGCACCGCGCGCCTGTTCCCCGGCGAGGGCGATATCGATCTTGCCGCGCTGGCCCGCGCGCTGCCGCCGGACATTCCGATCAGCGTCGAGGTGATCCACCGCGAGCGCGCCCGCCGGCTCGATCCCGACCAGCGGGCGGCGCTGGCCTACCGCTCCGTCCGCGCCTGCCTGGAACACGCCGGCCGGACGGCCGGATAGGCGCTGCGCCCGGGGCGGGGGCCGCTTCTTTCAGCGGGATACGATGCCCGGCAAAACGCGAAGGGAGCGGCCCATGTCCGCCCCCTTCGCCCTCCCCCCGGATCGTTCGTTCCCTGCCGCTGCGGGCGGCGGGCTCTGCGTTTCCGCCAGAGCGCGGCGCGTTCCTTCGGAACCCCTCAGGTCCCGCGGCCGCGCTTCAGGTCTCCGTTTTCACGCGCATGTCTCTTCCCGGAACCGGCCCCGGTCCGCGGAGGTCTGGCTAGACACCGAGATAGCGGCTGAGGATCGCCGGCGTCTTCTTCACCTCGTCGGCGGCGCCGTCGAAGACGATGTGGCCATTGTTGATGATGTAGACGCGGCCGGCGAGCGCCAGCGTGGCGGCCAGGTTCTGCTCGACCAGCACGATCGTCTGGCCGGCATTGGCAAGCTCGCGGCAGGCGCGCACGAGATCCTGGACGATCACCGGCGCCAGCCCCTCGAACGGCTCGTCGAGCAGGATGATCTTGGGGTCGCGCACCAGCGCGCGGGCGATCGCCAGCATCTGCTGCTCGCCGCCGGAAAGGTCGGTGCCGCGGCTGGTGCGGCGTTCCTTGAGGCGGGGGAACATCGTGTAGATGCGATCCAGCGGCCATTTGTTCTCGGCCGTCAGCCCGGCGAGGACGATGTTCTCCTCGACATTCAGGCTGCCGAAGATGCGCCGGTCCTCATGCACGAGCTGCATGCCGCGGCGGGCGATGCTGTGCGCCTTCTTTCCGGCGATCTCCTCGCCGTCGAGCTTGACGCTGCCGGTCTTCGGCGCCACCACGCCCATCAGGCTCTTCAGCGTCGTCGACTTGCCGGCGCCGTTGCGGCCGAGCAGCGCCACGACCTCGTGCTTCTCCACACGCAGCGAGACGTCGAACAGGATGTGGCTGTCGCCGTAGTAGCTGTTTAAACCGCTGACTTCGAGCAGGCTCATGCCATCTCTCCATGCACGCCGCCGAGATAGGCTTCCTGAACCTTCGGGTTGGTCTTGATCTCGGCCGGTGTGCCCTCGACCAGCACCCTGCCCTCCTGCAGCACGGTCACCTTCTCGACCAGCTCGAACAGGGAATCCATGTCGTGGTCGATGATGATCATGGTGCGCCCGTGCGCAATCGACTTGAGCAGCGCCACCGTCTCCACGCGCTCCTGCGGGCTCATGCCGGCCAGCGGCTCGTCGAGCAGCAGAAGGCTCGGCGACGTCGCCAGCGCCAGACCGATCTCGAGCCGCCGCTTCTCGCCATAGGCGAGCTCGGAAACCGGCGTGTCCAGCCGGGCGGTCAGGTTGACCAGCGTCGCCGTCTTGGCGACCTGCTCGTCGAGGCCGCGAACGCCGAGGAGACTCTTGAACATGTCGAGCTTGAACTTGCCGCGGAGCTCGCCGAGGGCGGCGATCGCCAGGTTCTCGCGGACCGTCAACCGCTCGAAGAGCTGGTTGATCTGATAGCTCTTGGTGAGGCCGAGCTGGCAGACATCGGTGATGCTCTTGCCGGTGATATCGTGCCCCTCGAACGTGATCCGGCCGGAGGTCGGCGGCACCTCGCAGGTGAGCATCTTGAAGAAGGTGCTCTTGCCGGCGCCGTTCGGGCCGATGATGCCGCGCATCTCGCCATGATCGACGGTGAAGTCGACGTCGCTGTTCGCGATCACGCCGCCATAGCGCTTGGTGAGGCCGGTCGCCTGCAGGATATGGCCGGACTTGCCGGCGGCCGGCGCGCGCCCGGAGGGGGCGGGCCGAGGCTTCGCCTTCGCGAGTGCCGGTTCGGCCGCAGCGGCGGCGACGGGCTGCGGCGCGGGGACGGGCGCGCCCTCCTCCTCGTCCGCCTTCCGGCGCGTCGCGAGCTGGTACAGGTCGACGATCGCGCCGACGAGGCCGCGTCGCAGGAAGCAGACGAGCAGGACGAACACGATGCCGAGCACCAGCTTCCAGGTGGCGCCGAGATTGAGCGTCGTCTGGAAGAAATCGCTGAGGTAGAGCCACGCGGCCGCGCCGAGCAGCGGTCCGAACAAGGTGCCGGCCCCGCCGATCGCGGTCTGCATGACGATCTCGCCGGAGGTCGCGAACATGAAGGCGTCGGGCGGCATGAAGCCCTGCATCATGCCCAGCAGGCCGCCGGCAAACCCGGTGTAGACGGCCGCGATGACGAAGACGGCGAGCTTGTAGCCGTGGATATTGTGGCCGAGCGCCTCGGCGCGCAGCGGGTTGTCGCGAATGGCGCGCAGCAGCAGGCCGACGGGGGAGCGGACCAGGCGCAGCGCCAGCACCAGCCCGACGAAATACCAGAAGGCGAAGAAGACATACATCGACCAGTTGGAGCTGAACTCGATGGTCGTGAAGCCGAGGTTCAGGTTCGGCGTGGGAACGCCCGGCAGGCCGTTCTCGCCGCCCGTATAGGCCGATAACGGGTTGAACTCGACGAAGAAGAACACTTCGGCGATGGCGACCGTGATCATGGCGAAATAGATGCCGGTGCGCCGCAGCGCGATCAGGCCAACCAGATAGCCGATGACGCCGGCCACGATGGCACCGAGAAACAGCGCCACGAGCGTATTTTCGAGCCCGGTCTGTGTCAGCAAATAGGCGGAAAACATGCCGCCGGTGCCGAAGAAGGCCGACTGGCCGAAGGAAAGCAGGCCGGTGTAGCCGAACAGCAGGTCGAAGCCGATCCCCAGCAGGCCCCATATGAGGATGCGGTTGATCGTCGTCGGCGTAAAACCGAGATAGGGCAGCACGAAGGGGGCCGCGACCAGCGCGATCGCGGTCAGGGCTTCGACGAGGAAGGGGCGTTGTCTGAGCATCGGATCGCCGCGTTTACTCGCGGCCCGCCGTGCCGAGCAGTCCGTGAGGACGGAGCACCAGCACAAGCGTCATCGCCACGAACAGCATGACATAGGAATAGGCGGGATTGAACATCGAGGTGATGGAGATGATCTCGCCTGCGATGAGGCCGCCGAGGATGGCGCCGGGGAAGGAGCCGACGCCGCCGATGACGACCACGACGAAGGTCTGCACCAGGATCGCCTCGCCGACATCGGGCGCGATGGAGACCACCGGCGCATTGACGATGCCGGCGAACCCCGCCGCCATGGCGCCGATGCCGAAGACCAGCATGAAGATCTTGTAGACGTCGATACCAAGCGAATCGACCATCACCGAATCCTCGATGCCGGCGCGCACGATCATGCCGATACGGGTCTTGTAGAGCACGAAGTACAGCGCCAGCAGCGCGACGGCGACGATGCCGAGCGCGGCAAGCCGGTAGGTCGGATAGACCATGAAGCCGAGATTGGTGATGCCCTGGAAAATCGACGGCGGCGGCGTCGTCTTCGACAGGCTGCCGAAGAAGAAGCGCACGGCCTCGACGAAGACGATGCCGAGGCCGAAGGTGACGAGAAGCTGATCCTCGGGCGGCCGGGCATAGAAATGGCGGATCACCAGCCGCTCCGTCACCACCCCGACGAGCATGACGAACAGCGAGCCGGAGGCGACGGCGATGATGAAGGAACCGGTGAAGCTATAGGCGAGCCAGCCGGCATAGCCGCCGAGCATGAACATGGCGCCATGCGCCAGGTTGAGCACGCCCAGCGTGCCGTAGATGATCGTCAGGCCGGACGAGATCAGCGCCAGCAGCGCGCCAAGCACCAGCCCGTTGAAACATTGCGAGATGAAGTTTGCCCAGTTGATCACGAGTTCGCCCGCGCTTTCGGAAGTTGACCGTCGTCCGTGCCGCGCCAGCCCCGCAGGGCCAGGAGCTTTCCCCGCGGGGCGGCACGGACGCCTTCGGTGAAACGGGCTTCCCGCGTTGGCGACGCGGGAAGGCCGTGGCGAGTCCGTTCAGGTATAGTCGCCGAGCTCGCAGCCGAAGGCATCGGTCGCCTGGATCACGCTTTCGCCCGGCACGAGCTCCAGCACTTCCCAGAAGTCCTCGTCGTTCTGCATCTCGTCCTTGGTCTTGCCGCGGACGATGACGACGGGACGCACGCACTGGTGATCCTCCGGCCGGTAGTGAACGTCGCCGAGCAGCGAGGGGATGGTCTCGCCCTTCTCGTACTGCTTGATGACGTCCGGCGGATAGAACGTTCCCGCTTCGGAGACCATGCGGGCCCAGTGCGCGAAGCTGACATAGGCGTTTTCGGCGCCCCACTCCGGCCGGTAGCCGTACTTCTCCTGGAAGGCCTCGACGAACATCTTGGCCAGCGGATACTTGTCCTCCAGCGTCCACCAGAAATCGGTCGCGGCAAAGACGCCGCCCGTGATCTCCGGCCCCACCTCCTTGGCGAGGAACGGGATCTGGTAGGGAACGACCAGCGTCATCTGCGGGATGATGCCGAACTGCTTGGCCTGCTGGGTCGACAGCACCGCGTCGCGGCCCCAGTTGACGTTGATCAGGAACTCGGCGCCGGAATTGGCGATATTGGTCAGGTACTGGCTGAAGTCCTGCGTGCCGAGCGGCGACACCTGGTTGGTGACCATCTCCCAGCCGGCCTTCTCGGTGAGATAGTCGTTCACCGATTTCGTGGTGGTGTGGCCGTAGGTGTAGTCCGGCGTCATAAACGCCGCCTTCCGCTTCTCGCCGAAATTCTTCACCAGGATGGGGCCGATCGCATTCGCCGCCATCTCGCCGTAGAAGCCCTGGCGGAAGCCGTAGCGCACGCAGTCCTTGCCGGTGGTGTCGTTGGAGCCGGAAATGCCCGCGTGATAGAGGATCTTCTCGCGCTGGGCGAACTTGTTGAGCGCCACGGCGACCGACGACGAGGTCGAGCCGGTCATCAGGACGATCTTGTTCTGGTTGATGAAGGTCTGCTCGACCTGCAGCGCCTGGTTCGGCTTGGCGGCCGAATCGGCGGACAGCAGCTCGACCTTCTTGCCGAGCAGGCCGTTGTCGACCTTCGGCGCGATCTCCTTCATCAGCTTGTGGCTGGTGTTGATGTGCTCGACGGCAAGCTCCCAGCCCTTCAGCTCGTCGGCGCCCTGCGCCGCATACGTCCCCGTCAGCGGCACGGCCGCGCCGACATAGACCGTGTCGCCCTCGCTGCCTGCCGGCCAGGTGCCGATCGGCGGCTTGTCGTCGGCCCAGACAAGGCCCGGCATGCTCAGGGGCGCCATCGCCGCACCCGCGAAGCCGGCTCCCGCGAGAAGCGCCTCGCGACGCGTCCAGCCTTTGATATTTCGAGACATCGTCTTCCTCCCTTGCTCAGCACCGCCGGCGGTCGGCCGTTCGCGAATGTCACAGGAGTAACGGTGCCGGAGGGCCGCGGCCCGGGCCGATATGCCCGCCGCACGGCGCCTGCCGGACTAGCTCCTCCGCCGAAGTCCGAGGGCAGTAAACCGCAGCAAGCTGAGCCAAGACTGATCTGAAGCTGACTGAAAGCTGAATTGAGAGTTAGCAGGCCCTTACTTTAGGCGAAGAGCCGTCTCCAGGGCGGCAAGCAGCGCGACCAGCCGCCGCGCGGTCACGTCGCCGTCGCACTCGCCTTCACGCTGGGCGATGAGGCTTTCCTCGAGGTCGAGCGCGGCTTCGCTGACGGCGGCGTGGCCGAACGTGCCGGCGGCGCCGCCGAGGCGATGGGCCAGCCGCTGCATGTCGGCGAGCGCGCGGTCGTCGGACGGCGCCCTCAGCGCCGGCGCCAGCGCCAGCAGCGCGGCCCGGTCGCCGCCGAGCCGCCGCGAGAACGTCCCGTCCGGATCGAGCAGGGCGAGTTCGGCGGCGGAGAGGCGCTCAGGCATCGGCCCCCGGCGGTCGCCGTTGCTCCACCAGACGGTAGCCGATGCCGCGGCGCGTCTCGACCTCGGCATCCGCTCCGGCGCCGCGCAGGGCCTGGCGCAGCTTGTAGACGTGAGCCTCGATGGCATTGCCGGACACCTCGTCGTTGAAGCCGTACAGGGCTTCCTCGATCATCCGCTTCGGCGTCATGTGGTTCTTGCGCCGCACCAATAGCTCGAGGAGCTGGAACTGCTTGAGCGTCAGCGGCAGGCTGGCGCCGTCGACGACCGCTTCCAGCGCGTCGCGGTCGATCACGACATTGCCGATCGTCAGCCGGCTTTCCTTGAGCGGCGTCGGCCGTCGCAAAAGAGCGGTGACGCGGGCCCGCAGCTCCGGCACCGCAAACGGCTTCACCAGATAGTCGTCGGCGCCGCTGGCAAGGCCGCTGACCTTGTCCTCCACCTTGCCGCGCGCGGTCATCATCAGGATCGGCGTGGCGATCGCCCGCTTGCGCATCTCGCGCACGAGGTCGAGGCCGTCCCGGTCGGGCAGGCCGAGATCGACGATCATCAGCGCGTAGTCGGTGGCGCGGGCGGCCACCAGCGCGTCCTCGGCAAAGCCGATCATGTCCACGATCAGGCCGAGCGAACGCATCTCGCGGCCGACGAGGCCGGCGACGTCGCGATCGTCCTCGACCACGAGAATGCGCGCGGGGCTGGCTGCCAGGGGCGAAACCGCCTCGCCCGGTACCACGCCTTCCGCCGCTTCCGCGGCCGCTTCCTTGCTGATCATGCCGTAAGCTCGCGATTTCATGCAATTGTGTGAGGCTTGTCGCCCAAAAACAAGAGGTCTACACATTCTCCGGAGATCGAAGACGGTTCGCGCGGAGGAAATACATGGCGACGTCTGTCCTGATCGCAGATGACGACCCGAGCATTTCGCGCGCGCTCCGCTTCCTCATGCAGAGCGAGGGCCACGACGTGCGCACCGTCTCCGACGGGGAGCAGGCGCTGGCGGCGATCCGCAGCCAGCCGCCGGACCTAGTGCTGCTCGACGTGATGATGCCGCGCGGCAACGGCTACGAGGTGTGCCGGACGCTGCGCGCCAACCCGTTCTACGACGAGGTCCGCATCGTCATGCTGACGGCGAAGGGCGGCGAGGCCGACCAGCGCGTGGGCCTGGAGCTCGGCGCCGACGCCTATATCAGCAAGCCGTTCGCCATCGGCGACGTCGTCTCCTGCGTCAAGGACGTGCTGGCGCACCGGCGCAGGCGGGCCGCGCCCGCGGGCGCGACGCGGCGCCCGGAAGCCGGCACGCCCGGGCTCTAGAGGCGGCCATGCTGCGCAGGACCGCCAGGCGCGACCGGATGATCGGGCTGTTCGCGGCCGGCGCTGTGCTGCTCAACCCGCCGATCCTCAATCTGGTCCGCGGCTCGCTGTTCGGCATCCCGGCGCGCTATCTCTACTTCTTCCTCGTCTGGGCCCTTCTGATCGGCCTGATGGCGTTCGTCGGCGAGCGCGGCTCGGCCTCCGCGGACGAGCGCGGCAGGGGCCGCCCGCGCCGATGAGCCAGCCGGTCCTCGTCGTCGTCGCGATCGCCTACCTGCTGCTGCTGTTCGCGATCGCCTGGGCGGTGGAGCGCGGCTCCGGCCGCATCTCGCGGCTGACCGGCTCCAGCATCGTCTACACGCTGTCGCTTGCCGTCTACTGCAGCTCGTGGACCTTCAACGGCGGCGTCGGCAGGGCCTCGCAGAGCGGCCTCGACTTCCTGCCGATCTATCTCGGGCCGACGCTGGCCTTCTGTCTTGCGCCGGTGCTGCTGCGCCGGATCCTGCGCATCAGCCAGGCCAACCGCATCACCTCGATCTCCGACCTGATCGGCTCGCGCTTCGGCAAGAGCGCGAGCCTCGCGGCGCTGGTCACCATCATCGCGGTCATCGGGCTGGTGCCCTACATCGCGCTCCAGCTCAAGTCGATCTCGAGCGGCCTGATGGCGCTCAGCACCGGCCGGATGACTCCCGGCGCGACGGGGCCAATGCTGGCCGACGGCGCGCTGTGGGCGGCCATCATCCTGACGATCTTCGCGATGCTGTTCGGCAGCCGCAGCATCCGGCCGGGAGAGCATCATCCGGGCATGGTGGTCGCTGTCGCGGCCGAATCGATCCTCAAGCTCCTCAGCCTCACCGCGGTGGGGCTGTTCGTGGTCTACGGGCTCTATGGCGGGTTCGGCGACCTGTTCACGCAGGCCAGCAAGGTCCCCGAGATCCGGGTGATCTTCGACGAGTTCCCCGCCAATCACGGCTATAGCTGGATCAGCATGACGGCGCTCGCCGCGCTCGCCGTGTTCTGCCTGCCGCGACAGTTCCAGGTGATGGTCGTCGAGAATGTCGACGAGAACCACCTGGTCCGCGCCGCCTGGCTGTTTCCGCTCTACCTGCTGCTGATCAACCTGTTCGTGCTGCCGATCGCGTTTGCCGGCCGGATGATGCTGCCGGAGGAGACCGATCCCGACAACATCGTGCTGGCGCTGCCGTTCGTGGCCGACTATCCGGCGCTGGCGCTGGTGGCCTTCCTCGGCGGCCTGTCGGCGGCGGCCAGCATGGTCGTGGTCGAGACCACGGCGCTCAGCGTCATGGTCTGCAACGACGTGGTCATGCCGGCCCTGCTCAGGGTCAGGCGGCTGGGCCTGAGCTCGCGCTCCGACCTGACCCGGCTTCTGCTATGGATCCGGCGCGCCGCGATGGCGTTCATCATGGTGCTGGGCTACATCTACATGCGCCACGACAGCGCCCAGTTCGCGCTGGTCTCGATCGGCCTGATGTCGTTCGTGGCGGTGGCGCAGTTCGCGCCGGCCATCCTGTGCGGCATCTACTGGCGCGGCGCCAGCCAGCTCGGCGCCTTCGCGGGCATTTCGGCCGGCTTCCTCATCTGGTGCTACACGCTGCTCCTGCCCTCCTTCGCCCAGTCGGGCGCGCTCGACATCCACTTCCTCATCGACGGCCCGTTCCGCATCGAGCTGCTCAAGCCGCATGCGCTGTTCGGCCTGTCGGGCCTCGACCCGGTCACCCATGCCGCGTTCTGGTCCCTGCTCGTCAACACCGGCGTGCTGATCGCGGTGTCGCTGGGCGGTCGCCAGACGCCGGTGGAGCGCGCCCGGGCAGCGATGTTCGTCGATGCGGTGGAATCGGGCGAGGCGGCGCAGATCTGGCGCCGCACGGCGCTCGTGCCGGACCTGATGTCGTTGACCGCCCGGTTCCTCGGGCGCGAGCGGGCCGCCGCCGCCTATGCCAGCTTCGCCCGCACGCGCGGCGTCGACCCGGCCACCGCGGTCCAGGCCGACGCGGAAACCGTCCTGTTCTACGAAAGGCTGCTGGCCGGCGTCATCGGCGCGGCCTCGGCGCGCGTGCTGGTCGGCGCCATCGTCGAGGAGGAGCCGCTCGGGGTCGACGAGATGATGCGCATTCTCGACGAGACCTCGCGGCTGATCGAGGCCAACCGGCAGCTCGAGGAAAAGTCGCAGGCGCTCGAGGCCGCGACGGCCGAGCTCAAGGAGGCCAATGCGCGCCTGCAGGTGCTCGACCGGATGAAGGACGACTTCGTCGTCACGGTCAATCACGAGCTGCGGACGCCGCTCGCCTCGATCCGCGCCTTCTCGGAAATCCTGCGCGACCATCCAGATCTGCCCGACGAGGAGCGGTTGGAGTTCCTGCGCATCATGGTCACGGAGTCGGAACGGCTGACGCGCCTCATCGGCCAGTTGCTGGACCTGTCCAAGATCGAGGCGTCGGGGTCGATGCCGGCCCAGAGCGCCCCGGTCGACCTTGCGCAGGTGGTGCGCGAATCCGCCGCCGCGGTGCAGCAGGTCTTCGCCCGCAGCCGGGTCGAGCTGCGCATCGAGGTGGAGACCGAGCCGGCGATCGTGACCGGCGACCGCGACCGGCTGGTACAGGTCGTCATCAACCTGCTCGGCAATGCCGCCAAATTCTCGCCGGCCGGACGCGGGCGCGCGGTGCTGGCGCTGCGCCGGGTCGGTCGCGAATACGAGCTTTCGGTCGCCGACAACGGGCCGGGCATCCGCCCCAGGGACCGCGAGGTGGTGTTCGAGCGCTTCCGGCAGCTCGGCGATTCGATCGACGACAAGCCGCAGGGCGCCGGCCTCGGGCTCGCCATCTCGCACCGCATCGTCATGCAGCATGGCGGGCGCATCTGGGTGGAGGGCACCGAGGCCGGCGGAGCGGTGTTCAAGGTGCGGCTTCCCCTTTCGCCGCGCAAGGCGCCGGAGATCGGCGCGCCTGCCGCAAGCGCGCACCAGGCGTAGCGCCGGATCCGTTCGCACCGAACCGCGGCCTCCTCGCGTCCCGTTCCGGCAGGACCTTTCCCGAAAAGCGGCCTTCGGCGCGGGGCGAGGCAAACCGGAAACGGTCCGCGGGATCAGGTGACGCTCACGCAGCGACCGGCCGGCCGGCCCCGGCATGCGCGGGCGGCGTGCCCTGGGCGCCGCGTGCGGCGCGCATCAGCCTGAGCGCGTTGGCGATGACGAGGATCGACGAACCGGACATGGCGATGGCGGCGATCAGCGGGGTGACGTAGCCGAGGATCGCGACCGGCACGGCAATGAGGTTGTAGACGATGGCGATGCCGATGTTCTGGCGGATCAGCTGCCCGGCGCGGCGCGCCACGCCGAGCGCCGTCGTCACCGCCGAAAGGCTCTCGTGCAGGAACACGAAGTCGGCGGCGTTGCGGCCGATGTCGGCAGCGGTCGCGGGCGCCATCGAGACATGGGCGGCCCCCAGCGCCGGCGCGTCGTTGAGCCCGTCGCCGACCATCAGGACCTTGCGGCCCTGCCGCGACAGCTCCTCGATGCGGGCAACCTTACCGGCCGGCAGCAGGCCGGCGCGCCAGGCCGGAATGCCGAGCGCGGCAGAAACGCGCCGGCAGGCGTCCTGCGTATCGCCCGATAGCATCTCGACGGGGCCGAACCCGGCCTGCGCCAGCGCGGCGACCACAGTCCGCGCGCCAGGACGCAGCGCGTCGTCGAAGGCGAAACGGGCGACGACCTCGCCGTCACGGGCAAGCACGGTGCCCGCGCCGTCCGCGGCTTCGCCCGCGGCCCAGGCCGCACGGCCGAGCCGCCACACGGTCCCGCCCGAGCGGCCTTCCATGCCGAAGCCCGGCAGCTCCCGCACATCCTCCCAGTCGAGCGCCCCGCCGGCCTGCGCCTGCGCGGCGATCGCGCGCGACAGCGGATGGCGCGAATGCGCGGCAAGGCTCGACGCCACGTCCTGCAGGCGCGGCGCGATCTCGTGCAGGTTGGTCATGCGGGGGCGGCCGAGCGTCAGCGTCCCGGTCTTGTCGAACACGGCGGCATCGGCTTCGGCGAGCCGCTCCATCGCGGCGCCGTCCTTGACCATGATGCCGTTCTCGAACAGGCGCCGCGCCGCGACCACCTGAACGATGGGCACGGCGAGGCCCAACGCGCAGGGGCAGGTGATGATCAGGACCGCGATGGCGACGGTGACGGCCCGGTGCCAGTCGCCGCCGGCAACCATCCAGCCGAGGAAGGTCAGCAGCGCGGTCAGATGCACGACCGGCGCGTACATCGCCGAGACGCGGTCGGCGATGCGCCGATAGCGGGCGCGGCCGCCTTCGGCCGCCTCCATCAGCCGCATCATCTCGGCAAGGAAGGAGCTGGCGGCGGGGCGCAACGCCTCCAGCGTCAGCGGCCCCGTCAGGTTGAGCGTGCCGGCCTGCAGCTCGGCCCCGGCGGCGACCGGACGCGGCGCGCTCTCGCCATTGACCAGCGAGCAATCGAGGTCGGAACTGCCGGCGACGACGCGCGCATCGACGGGGATGCGTTCGCCGGCGGCCACGAGCAGGCGCATGCCCGGCTCGATCTCGGGTACCGGGCGGTAGTCGCGGCTGCCGTCGGCGGCCAGAACCAGCGCGCCGCGCGGGGAAAGCCGCGCCAGCCCGGCAACGGCGGCGCGCGCCTTGTTGCGCATCACGTGATCCAGCGTGCGGCCGATCAGGAGGAAGAACAGCAGCGTCACCGAGGCGTCGAAATAGGCATGGTCGCCGGAATGGACGGTATCGTACAGGCTCAGCGCATAGGCGAGCGTGACGCCGATGGCGATCGGCACGTCCATGTTCATGCGCCCCCGGCGCAGCGCGCTCCAGGCGGAGCGGTAGTAGATGCGGCCGGCGATCGCCAGGGCCGGCAGCGCGATCAGCGCCGAGACCCAGTGGAACAGGTCGCGCGTCGCGCCTTCCGCTCCCGACCAGACCGAGACGGACAGGAGCATGATGTTGGCCGCCGCGAAACCGGCGACGGCCATGGCGCGGATCAGCTCGGACAGGACCGGGTCGCGGCCGTCCTGGCTGTCGTCGAACAGGTTCGGCGGATAGCCGAGGCCGGCCAGGGTCGCGACGACCGGCGGGACGCCGGCGCCGCGCCAGCGCACGCTGACCCGCCGGGTCGACAGGTTGACGCGCGCAGCCTCGACCGCGTCGAGCCCCGCCAGCTCCGTCTCGACGGTGCGGATGCAGGCCGCGCAATGAACGGCCGGAACCGACAGCTCGACCTGCCGCGTGCCGTCGCCGAGGTCGCGCGCGGCAACGGCGACCTCCTCGTCCGAGGGCAGGGCGCCGAGCCCGGCCGCCATGTCCTCTGCTCCGGGCGCGCAGCAGCTCATTCGACCGCCCCGTTGCGGACATTGACGCGGCGGGTCTCGCGCCATGGCGCGGTGCGGCCGGTCTCGGCCTCGATCTCCACGATCCAGACGCCGTCGCGCAGGCCGAAGGCGGCTTCCAGCCCGGCGCCGGAGGCGGGGGCGAGCGCGATCCGCGCATCCTCTGCATCGCCGACGGGGCGGCGGAACGCGGCGACGCCCCCCGCGAGGGCGACCGCGCGGCCGTCGGCGTCGGCAAGCCCGAAGCGAAGCCTGCCGTCGGCGATGGCGAGCGCGGACGTCCAGCCGAGCGCCGCCTGCCGGCGGTGCTCTTCCGCCTTGCGGTTGAAGTCGAGGCCCGCAACATAGGAATTGCGCACGACGAAGCCGCTCCAGCTCGTATTGGCGTAGACGGCCATGGTGACGTTGACCGCGACGATCACGCCGAAAAAGGCCACCATCAGCGCCAGCATGTGGCGGCCGGTGAACTGCGCGGCGGCGCGGGTCTTCATCGGTTCGTCTCCGGCCTCTCGAAGCTGGTCACGTAGGCGGCGGCATCGAGGCTCGCCGGATCCGTCACGCGGAACACGAGCCGCTGCGTCCGGCCCTGCCCGTCGCCGTGCCCGCGCGCCTGGCGGACATAGATCTTGAGCGAGCGGGCGCGGTCGGGCTCCAGCGTCACGGCGACAGTGTCGCCCTCGACGTGGTCGAGGCCAACGACGCTCATCGTCGCACCGGGAAGCTCGGCCAGGGCGACGGTCACCGAGCGCTGCTCGGGGATCTTGTTGAGCAGCTTGACCGTGTAGCCGTTGCGGATCGAGCCGTCGGACAACACCACGTATTGCGGGTTGCGATCGCGCAGCACGTTGATCTCCAGCCGGTCGCGGGTCAAAAGCCCGTAGACCAGCAGCAGGCCGATCAGCGACCAGCCGCCAAAATAGATGAAGGTGCGCGGCCTGAACAGTTTCTTCGGGCGGAAATGGGCCACGGCATCGGCGATGCGGCCGGCCCCGTCGCGAACCAGGGAGGGCCGGACGGGATGCGCGCCGTTGCCCGTCGCCAGCGCCATATTGGCATTGTAGTCGACGAGCGTGGCATAGGAAATCAGCCCGCGCTCGCGGCCGAGCCGGTCCATGACGCCGTCGCAGGCGTCGATGCACAGCGCGCAGGTGATGCATTCGAGCTGCTGGCCGTCGCGGATGTCGATGCCCATCGGGCAGACGACGACGCAGGCGTTGCAGTCGACGCAGTCGCCCGTCTCCAGCCCCTGCGCGGCGGCGCGCTTGGCATGGCGCGAGCGCGGCTCGCCGCGCCAGTCGTTGTAGGTGACGGTCAGCGAGTGCTCGTCCAGCATCGCCGCCTGGATGCGCGGCCACGGGCACATATAGGTGCAGACCTGCTCGCGCATCAGGCCGCCGAAGACATAGGTGGTGGCGGTCAGCAGGGCGACGGTGGCATAGGCGACCGGGGCAGCCTTACCGGCGGCGAAATCGGCAAGCAGCGTCGGCGCGTCGGCGAAGTAGAAGATCCAGGCGCCGCCGGTCGCCACCGCGATGGCCACCCAGGTCGCGTGCTTTGCCGAACGCAGGGCCAGCTTGCGGGCCGTCCACGGTCCCTGGTCGAGCCGGATGCGCGCGTTGCGGTCGCCCTCGATGGCGCGCTCGACGACGAGGAACAGGTCGACCCAGACGGTCTGCGGGCAGGCATAGCCGCACCAGGCGCGGCCGACCGTGGAGGTGACGAGGAAAAGGCCGAGCCCCGCCATCACCAGAAGGCCGGCGACGAGGAAGAACTCCTGCGGCCAGATCTCGATGAAGAAGAAGTAGAAGCGGCGGTTGGCGATGTCGACCAGCACCGCCTGATCGGGCGCATGCGGGCCGCGGTCCCAGCGGATCCACGGCGTCAGGTAGTAGATGCCGAGGGTGACGGCCATCACCAGCCATTTGAAGGTGCGGAACGGGCCGGAGGCGCGCTTGGGAAAGATCTTCCTGCGCGCGGCGTAGAGCGGACGGCGCAGCCTGGCGGAATTGACCGGCTGCGCATCGTGGCGCTCGAACTCGACTGTGCCGGACATGCTGTTCTCCTGCCTGACCCGCCATGCGGCAGATGCCCCGGAAGCGGACGGCGGCGGCTTGATCCAGGTCAACATCCCGGTGCGGCAGAATGACCGCGCGCGATCAGGCGTCCGCCGCGCCGGAAAGGCGTCGTCGCAGGGTGCGCCCCCGCGCGGGCCGGGGCAGATCCATGCTCGCTCAGCGCCCCCCGCCCAGCGAATGGACGTAGACGGCGAGCTCCTTCACGGTCGTTTCGCCGAGGCGGGCCTGCCATGCGGGCATCACGCCATGCTGCGGGCGGCGGACCTGCGCGGCGACGGCATCCCTGCCCGATCCGTAGAGCCAGATCGCGTCGGTGAGGTCCGGCGCTCCGAGCTCGGCACTACCCTTGCCCGCCTCGCCGTGGCAGGCGGCGCAATTGTCGGCGAAGACCGCCGCTCCGGGGCCGGCAAGGTCGCCGCCGGCGGACAGGGCGACCACATGGGCGGCGACGTCGTCGATCTCCCGCCCGGTCAGGACGTCGCCATAGGCCGGCATCTCCGAAACGCGGGTGTCGTCGTCGCCGGCAAAGCGGATGCCGTGGGCGATGCTGGCGCGAATGTCCTCCGGGGTGCCGCCCCACAGCCACTCGTCGTCGTTGAGGTTCGGATAGCCGGGCGAGCCGGCCGCGGCGGAGCCGTGGCACTGCACGCAGTTGACCTTGAAGGCGGCCGCGCCCGCCGAGGTGGCGAACTGGCGCAGCGCGTCGTCGGCGAGGATCTCTTCGACAGAGGCGTTTCCGACCGCGGCCGCGTAGTCCGCCCTTGCCGCCTCCGCCGCGGCGAGCTCGGCGCGCAGGTCGGCGCGGCTCGACCAGCCGAGCATGCCCGACGTGGCCGAGCTGACCAGCGGCCAAGCCGGATAGGCGACGGTGTAGACCAGCGCCCAGACGATCGTGGCGTAGAAGGTCCACAGCCACCAGCGCGGCATCGGATTGTCGAGTTCCTTGATGCCGTCCCATTCATGGCCGGTGGTGGCGACGCCGGTGACCTCGTCGATTTCCTTTTGGCTCATCTCAGTCGTCCTCGAGCGGGATGCGGGCGGCTTCCTCGGCCCCGGTGCGGCTGCCGGGACGGAAGGCGAAGACCACGACGCCGACGAAGAACAGCGTCATGGCGAGCAGCCCCCAGGAATCCGCGAACTGGCGCAGGAAGGTGTAGGTTTCCATCGCCGGCCCCTATCGCGAGCCTTCCGGCTCGTCATAGGTGGTGAAGTCGACCAGCGTGCCGAGCACCTGGAGATAGGCGACCAGCGCGTCCATCTCCGTCAGCCGCGCGGGGTTGCCGTCGAAATCGCCCAGCCTGGCCCCGGGATAGCGCGCCTCGATGCCGGACGTGTCGGCATCCGGGTCCGCCTGCGCGCCGAGATCGGCGCCGGCATTTTCGACCATCTCGTCGGTATAGGGAACGCCGACCCGCCGGTTGGCGACCAGATGGGCGTCGATATTGCCGATCGCCAGCGGCTTATCCTTGAGGAAGCCATAGCTCGGCATGACCGATTCGGGCACCACCGAGCGCGGCTCGATCAGGTGCTGGACATGCCACTCGTTGGAATAGCGGTCGCCGACGCGCGCCAGGTCGGGGCCGGTCCGCTTCGAGCCCCACTGGAAGGGGTGGTCGTACATCGATTCGGCGGCGAGGCTGTAATGGCCGTAGCGCTCCACCTCGTCGCGGAACGGGCGGATCATCTGCGAATGGCAGGTGTAGCAGCCCTCGCGGATATAGATGCCGCGCCCGGCCAGCTCCAGCGGCGAATAGGGCCGCATGCCCTCCACCTTCTCGATTGTGTTCTCCAGATAGAACAGCGGCGCGATCTCGACGATGCCGCCGATGCTGACGACGAACAGCGACCCGACCAGGAGCAGCGTCGCGTTCCTTTCGATCTTCCTGTGCTTTTCAAGCAGAGCCATCGGGGAAAACTCCTATGCGGCCGGCACGGCGCCGGTCAGGGGCGAAGCGGCCCTGCCGCCGATCGGCTCCTCGTCGCGCTGGCGGCCGAGGATCGTCATCGTCAGGTTGTAGGCCATGATCACCGCGCCGCTGAGATAGAGCAGCCCGCCCAGAGCCCGCGCCAGGTAGTAGGGGAACATCGCCTCGACGGTTTCGGCGAAGGAATAGACGAGGAAGCCCTGCTCGTCGTATTCGCGCCACATCAGGCCCTGCATGATGCCCGAGACCCACATGACGGCCGCGTAGAGCACGATGCCGACCATCGCCAGCCAGAAGTGCCACACCACCAGGCGCTCGGAATAGAGCCGGGCGCGACCCCACAGCCGCGGCACCATGAAATAGAGCGCGGCGAAGGTGATCAGGCCGTTCCAGCCCAGCGCGCCGGAATGGACGTGGCCGATCGTCCAGTCGGTGTAGTGCGAGAGCGAGTTGACCGCCTTGATCGACATCACCGGCCCCTCGAAGGTAGCCATGCCGTAGAAGGCGATGGCGGCCACCATCATGCGGATGATCGGGTCGGTGCGGATCTTGTCCCAGGCGCCCGACAGCGTCATCAGGCCGTTGATCATGCCGCCCCAGGAGGGCATCCACAGCATCACCGAGAACACCATGCCGAGCGTCTGCGCCCAGTCGGGCAGCGCGGTGTAGTGCAGATGGTGCGGGCCGGCCCAGATGTAGAGGAAGATCAGCGCCCAGAAATGGATGATCGACAGCCGGTAGGAATAAACCGGTCGCCCGGCCTGCTTGGGCACGAAATAGTACATCATGCCGAGGAAGCCGGCGGTGAGGAAGAAGCCGACCGCATTGTGCCCGTACCACCATTGCGTCAGCGCGTCCTGCACGCCTGCGAACAGCGAATAGGACTGCGAGCCGACGAACGAGGCCGGCACCGCCAGATTGTTGACGACGTGCAGCATCGCGATGGTGACGATGAAGGCCAGGTAGAACCAGTTGGCGACGTAGATATGGGGTTCCCTGCGCTTCAGGATGGTGCCGAGGAACACCGCCAGATAGGCGACCCACACGATCGTCAGCCAGATGTCGACATACCATTCCGGCTCGGCATATTCGCGGCTCTGGGTGATGCCGAGAAGGTAGCCGGTGGCCGCCATGACGATGAAGAGCTGGTAGCCCCAGAAGACGAACCAGGCGAGGTCGCCGCCGAACAGCCGCGCCCGCGAGGTGCGCTGGACGACGTAGAAGGAGGTCGCGATCAGCGCGTTGCCGCCGAAGGCGAAGATGACGGCCGAGGTGTGCAGCGGCCGCATGCGACCGAAATTGAACCACGGCTCGACGTTGAGATCGGGGAAGGCGAGTTGCAGGGCGACCGCCACGCCCACGCTCAGGCCGACGACGCCCCAGAAGATGGTGGCGATCGCGCCATACCTGACCGGCCCGTCCATATAGGCGGACGCGTCGGCGGCGGCCGGGGAAAACCGCGCCTGGCGCATCAGCACGAAGGTCGCGCCGACGAGCACGAAGAACAGTATCCACATGTGCTGGGCGAAGGGCTGGTCGGCCGCGAATGCCGCGCCCAGCAGGGCGACCAGCGCGAAAACGCCCAGGCCGACGATGTATGGTCCGTTGGTCATCCAGTGTCCCCGATGCTTCCCCGCAGGCATGCAATGCCCGCCAGCGTCGCTCATCGGGGAGATGCCGCCGCGCCGCATTGATCCAGGTCAAAGCCGCACCGGACCGCCGCCGCCATTGTGCGGGGTCGGGCATGCGAGGGAGGCAGGACATGAACCCGATCACCGGGCCGGCCGCGGGCGATGGCGGCATGCCGGGGTGCGGCTGCCACGAAGGCGTGGCGGCGCTGGTGGAAACGGCCCATGTCCAGATGCTGCGCCTGTGCACCCTGCTGGAGGAGGTCGCCGATTCGCTGCCGGGCGGCGTCGACCGCGACAAGTGCCTGCGGCTCGCCTGCGAGCTGGAGCCGCTGGTGCGCGGCATCCACCGCATGGAGGAGGAGGCGCTGTTTCCCGCCTACGGGCGCGTGCTGGACCGACAGGGGCGCGGCCGCGCCTCGCTGGAGCGGCTGGCGGCCGAGCATGTCGAGGACGAAGGCTTCGCCGGCGAGCTGACCGACGCGCTGCTGCAGCTTGCCCGCACCGGCGAGGCCGGCAATCCCGAGGCGCTCGGCTTCATGCTGCGCGGCTTCTTCGAGGCCAAGCGCCGGCATGTCGCCTTCGAGCGCGAGCACGTGCTGCCGGGCATATGCGGGCAGGACCGGTAGGCACGGCGGGCTTTCCGGCGTCCGTCCGGCTCTTCCTAGCTGCCCGCACGCGCGGCGAGCCGCGCCAGATCCGGCACCACGACATGCCGGTTGTTCTCGATGCTGATGACCTTCTCGGCGCGCAGCCGCGTCAACTGACGGCTCACCGTCTCGATGGTGAGGCCGAGGAAATCGGCAATGTCGGCGCGCGTCAGCGGCAGGTCGAAGCGCGCCGACCGGCGCTCCGACCCGGCAGCGGGATCGACATTGCGCGCGATCATCAGCAGGAAGGAGGCGATCTTCTCGCTCGCCGTCTTGCGGCCGAGCGTCACCATCCAGTCGCGCGCCTCGTCGAGCTCCCTGAGCGCCTGCCGGTAGAGGCGGCGCTCCAGCTCAGGCGAGGCCTGCATCATGCGCTCCACCGAAACGCGCGGGAACGCGCACAGCGCCACGTCCGTGGCGGCTTCCGCGTTGAGCGCGCTCTCGGTCCGGAACGGCCTGCCGAGGAAGTCCGGCGCGAACTGGAGGCCGACGATCTGCTGGCGGCCATCGGACAGCGTCTTGGTCAGCTTGACCACGCCCGACAGCACGTTGGCATATGTCTCCACCCGTTCGGCATCGCCGAGGAGCTCGGTGCCGCTGCCGGCCCGATATTTGCGCGAGGCCCTGGCCAGCGCGGCGAGCTGGCCAGGCTCGAGCGCGCCGCAGACGCCGCCGTGGCGCACCTCGCAGGAGGCGCACAGCCGGGGAATGCCGTCGCTGTCAATCTGGTCGCCGATGGTATCGCCGCCTTTCGACGGCCCCTCTAGCATTCCGCGCGATACCACGCGCCGCGTCAGTTTGTCTTGGCGGGTCCCACGCGATCGCCTCCGGCACAGCCGATGCGGGGAACGAACCGGCACCATCGACGCAGCTCGCGCGAAGCATCGTCCCGACCACTGCGAAAGTCGGGCCCTGTATATCGGGAGATACTGCTTCTAAACGGCGGCAAAGCTGTATAAAACGACTATCGGGTGGACCTCGGCGCAGAGAGGCCCACTTGCGGGAGGAATGCAGACCGGCTTCGCAAGACCCATTTTCCAGCGCGCCGCAAGCAATCATCAGCGGCAAGGCCCACCGGTGCAGACGTCGCATTCCCGCCACTGCTGAAGTCTGTTCAAAGGGGGTTCCCATGAAGTCTTTCAAAGCGTCGTTGTTTGCCGCGGCCGCGGCCCTGACCATGCTTGCATCCGGCGCGGCCGACGCGCAGACGGAAGTCAAGATCGGCTATGCGCTGGCGGAAAATTCCCACTACGGCGTGGCGGCCAAGGCCTGGGCCGAATCGGTCGAGCAGGCGACGAACGGCATGCTGAAGTTCCGCCAGTTCCCCTCCTCGGCGCTCGGCGGCGAGCGCGAGACGGTCGAGGGCCTGCAACTCGGGACGATCGAGGCGGTCATCGTGTCGACCGGCACGCTCAGCAATTTCGTGCCCGCGGTCGGCGTCACCGACATCCCGTTCCTGTTCCGCGACCTGAAGCATGCGCGCGACGTCCTCGACGGCCCGATCGGACAAGAGATCCTGACGCAGTTCGACGAGCGCGGCATGGTCGCCCTGGCCTGGGGCGAGCAGGGCTTCCGCCACATCACCAACAACAGGCATCCGATCAACACGCCGGCCGACCTCGCGGGCCTGAAGCTGCGCACGATGGAAAACCCGGTCCACATCACCGCGTTCACCACGCTTGGCGCGGCGCCGACGCCGATGGCCTGGCCGGAAGTGATCGGCGCCCTGCAGCAAGGCACCATCGACGGGCAGGAGAATCCGCTCTCGGTGATCGTCTCGGCCAATCTGCACGAGGTGCAGAAGTTCCTGACGCTGTCCGGCCACGTCTACTCGCCGGCGATGCTGCTGGTTTCCAAG